>Ga0334893_1000133_pt1 | contig 125808 bp, 141 predicted proteins | sample GraSluR3_MG_5_FD_207218 | JGI IMG/M metagenome (GOLD analysis project Ga0334893, IMG submission 207218) | Sludge microbial communities from methane-producing bioreactor in Wageningen University, Netherlands - Granular Sludge_09_05-R3 | ecosystem: Engineered > Bioreactor > Anaerobic >...
GTAGTGAAGGGTTTCCCTTTGTGAGAGTAGGACGTCGCCACGCGGTTATTCCGGCATAGCTCAGTTGGTAGTAGCGCATGACTGTTAATCATGATGTCGTAGGTTCGAGTCCTACTGCCGGAGTTCTTAAGACAGCTTAATAGCTGTCTTTTTTTGTTATAATTTTCATACCTCCATGATTTATGGAAAACATGGTAAAATATAAGATATAGCCCTATTGAGGAGGTATGAACAGTGAAAATCACACAGTTATCTATTGAGACATTATTAAGAGCAAAGGAACGATTTGAAGACTCGTTGGAACAAATGAGTGTAACTGAGGCAAATACTATGCCAGCATCATTAATTAAATCTGTAACATGGTTGATGTGGCATACGGCACGTGAGTTGGACTTTCAGATGTCTGACTTAAATAAATCACAACCTTTATGGATTAAAGAAGGATGGCGTGACAAGTTCGCCCTTCCTCTTGCGGATAATACTGAGGATTGGCATCATACCCCACAAGAAGCTGCAAAAGTAGTCGTGAATGATAAACAACTATTAATAGATTATTTAAATGCCAGCATAGATTTTACCAGTAATTACTTGCAGAATTTAAAAGAAGAAAGTTTAAAAGATATCATTGATACGAATTGGAACCCGCCAGTATCGCGCCAAGCGCGTATTGTATCGGCTATCGACGACGCTGTAATGCACTCAGGCCAAGCAGTTTATACACGGCGGTTAGTGATTGGAAAATAGAAAGTTAGTCATGCAGGGAGATACTTTTACCCCTGCTTTTCTTGTGTAAAGTTAATCAGTACTTTTTTGAAAAACGAACAGTTGAATAGATGAACAGATGAATAGAGGTTGCTAAAATGAAAAATATTAAATTAACGATAGAATATGACGGTAGACGGTATCTAGGTTGGCAGAGATTAGGGAACTCAGATAAAACCATTCAAGGTAAAATTGAAAGTATCTTGTCTCAAATGACTGGAGAAAAAATTGAAATTATTGGTTCTGGGCGAACAGATGCGGGAACACATGCAAGAGGCCAAGTTGCCAATTTTAAAACCGAATCCAATTTATCTGAAGTGGAGATGCTCTCCTTTTTAAATCGTTATTTGCCAAACGATATTGTCATTAAAGCAGTGGAAGAAGTGGGAGAAAGATTCCATGCGCGCTATAATGCAATAGGCAAACAATACAGTTATTATGTCTGGAATGATACGATTCCAACAGCTTTTTATCGTCACCATAGTTTCTATGTGCCTCAAAAATTAGACTTATTAGAAATGGAAAAAGCTGCTGAAAAGCTATTAGGAACTCACGATTTTATTGGTTTTTCTGCTTTGAAAAAGACGAAGAAATCGACTGTTCGAACTATTAAAGAAATTCGTCTGGAAAAAGAAGGAAGTATGCTGCACTTCACTTTTATTGGAGATGGTTTTTTGCATAAGATGATTCGAATTTTGACAGGGACTTTACTAGAAATCGGTATGGGAAAATTAGATATGCAAGTGATTGAGGAAGTTTTAGTAAAGAAAGTTCGACAAGATGCTGGTGAAACTGTTCCGGCATCTGGATTATTTTTAGATCAAGTTTTTTATGAATAAAAACGTTAAAGTGGAAAAGCTGGTTAAATAGCCTCAGTTTTAATCTTTTTAACTGTGAATAAAATATTTTTAGTAGTAATTTTTGCCAGGAAGATTAATAATTTAAATATAAAGACAACATGATATGTCAATTAAGTTGGCAATCATGTTGTCTTTTTAAGCAAAGGGATTATAGGATTGTCACTGGGAATAAGTCCGATATACCTCGCCTGTTGATGTTTAGTTTCACGCACGGGCTCTCCACGATAATAAGACAAAATTTTAAATAATGTAAGAGTAATTTATCAAGATTTCGTTTTAGTGTTGAAGAGCTAAAAGAATCCGTTCAGTTTTTCTTCATTGAAATACAGGATAGGATGAAAATTTAAAATAGTTTCGATATATATTATGAATTAGGATATCAATAAGCTTTAATCTTGCGAAAATAAAAAGAATAAAGTATATTTTATCAGTTCGCTTAAATAAAAAATTAAATTTTCGAGAAAGAAGTTATGAAATGACAAAATTAGTGAATAATAATTTTAGTGATATCGCATTAAACCGTAAATCAATTCGACGTTACGATGAAAATGTAAAAATCAGCCATGAAGAAATGCTGACAATGTTAGACGAGGCTAATCGGGCTCCTTCATCTGTTAACTTACAACCTTGGCGTTATGTTGTAATTGATACGAAAGATGGAAAAGAAAAATTGCGTCCTTTTATACGTTTTAACCAATTACAAAACGATACGTCGTCGGCTATGATTCTAATTTTTGGTGACCGTAAGCCGCATGAATATGGTGAAGAGATTTACGGCAAAGCCTTAAAAGCTGGTTTGATGCCCCAAGAAGTTCATGATCGCCAATTAGCTACTATTATTCCTCTTTATCAAAATTTGTCGCAAGCAGAAATGGATGCTATTATTTTGCGAGATGCCAGTCTTTCGGCAATGCAGCTGATGTTAGTAGCGCGAGCGCATGGCTATGATACGAATGCAATAGGTGGTTTTGAAACCACTAATTTAGCCCAAACTTTTGATTTATCTGAAGATCGCTACTTACCAGTCTTAATTTTATCTATCGGAAAAGCTGCAGAAGAAGGCTATCAATCCGTAAGACTTTCTGCAGATAAACTTACGACATTTAAATAAGAAAGTGAATGTAATTTTGTGACACTAAAATCGATAAATAAACACCTGTATTTCTCGTATATAAGAGAAATACAGGTGTTTTGCTTAAACAATCAAATTGTATTATTTTAATTGTTGTTAGATCAGACCATCTGATAAGCTAGCTTGTGAAAAGCCACTTTTACGCAGCAACTTCCTTGTCTTTAAATTGGGTTTGATAAAGTTTTGCATATAGGCCAGCTTGTGAAACAAGTTGGTGGTGATTTCCTTGCTCTACTATTCTACCTTGTTCCATCACAGCAATTTGATCAGCATTTGCAATGGTAGAAAGGCGGTGGGCGATGACGATGCTTGTCCGGTTTTGCATGAGATTATCCATCGCTTTTTGAACGTAATATTCCGAAATGGCATCTAGTGCTGAAGTGGCTTCATCTAAAATTAAAATTTGCGGATTTTTCAAAATGATTCGCGCAATGGCAATGCGTTGTTTTTCACCGCCGGAAAGTTTAATACCACGGTTGCCCACCACAGTATCATAGCCTTTTGGTAGTGTCATGATGAAGTCATGAATGTAGGCAGCCTTAGTAGCAGCAATTAGATCTTCATTTGTGGCTTGCTCATTAGCGTACATCAGATTGTCGCGGATAGTTCCATTAAAAAGGAATGTTTCTTGACTGACCACTCCAATATTTTGGCGTAAGCTTGTAAATGTGACATCTTTGATATCTTGACCATCAATTAGAGCAACGCCGTGTGTTGGATCATAAAGACGGGTTAAAAGGTGTGTTAAAGTGGACTTGCCTGCTCCAGATAGTCCAACGAGAGCCAACGTTTCACCTGACGAAATGTGTAAATTGATATTTTTTAAGACTTCATTTTCTTCATAACGAAAATCAACATTTTCAAAAGTTATTTCACCCTCCTGGATGACAAGTTCTTTAGCAGTAGGGCTATTTTTAATCTCAGGTGTAATGTCTAAATATTCAAAAATACGTTCAAATAAGGCAAAGGAGCGCATTAAATCCACTTGAATATTAGATAATTGGGTAACGGGATTGTAGAGTCTACCTAAAAGGGAAGCAAAGGTGATAATACCCCCAATAGTCAACTGGCCTTTTGCAAGTAAAAATCCACCTACTAAATAAATTAACATAGGTCCAATTGCCATTAAGACAGACATAGCCATGCGAAACCAACGACCTGCTAAAGATTCTTTGATCTGTAGGGCAGTTACTTCTTGATTAATTTGATCAAAAGTTTGGAAAGATTCATCTTCTTTGGTAAAAAGTTTCATCAGTGTACTACCACTTGTGTTTAGCGTCTCTTGGGTGTGTTGGTTAAGTCGACTTAGCGCAGTCTGACTTGCTGATGCGATTTGCCACCTTTTTTTACCAACTTTACGGGTAGGTAAAATAAATAGTGGTACCGTCACTAAAGCAACTGCTGCTAGAATTGGACTCATGGAAAACAAAGCAAAAAGAGTGGTGGCTAAAATAAAGATACTACTTAATGCATTGATGAAAGTGGTTTGGAAAACTTGTTGAATGCCATCAACATCACTAGTTAAGCGAGTTAAAATTTCCCCTTCTTTGACAGTAGTAAAGAAACTTTGTGGTAAAAAAGTTAAATGACGATACAAATTGTTCTTCATTTCTAACGTAATATTTTTGGCAATCCAAGTACTCAGGTAGCCTTGAGCAACTTGCAGTAAATTTAATAAAATTGTGGCAGAAATAGAAAGTCCGATTAAGATACTTAATTGCGTCAAATCATGTTGGGGCAATGCTTTATCAACAATTTTTTGTAATAAAAGTGAAGGTACAAGTCCCAAAGCAGAAGTAGCGAGTATTAAAAGAATTACAAAAACCAATTTTAGTGTATGTGGTTTAAAATAATTGAGGATTCGTCGGATAAAAGTAAGTGTCAATTCAGGTTTTTTAGTTTGGTCAAAGTCAAAACGCATTCGAGCCATTAAATCCCCTCCGTTTATTAGTTAGGTACCTAATGATTATACTCTCGTTTTTTGAATTTGTAAATAGATAGGCACCTAACTATTTGACGAAAGAAAAATCTTTGCGTAAACTTAAGAAAATAAAGGATGTGTTTTGATGAAAGAAGAAGTACTATTTGAAGAATTTCAACGTTTAAATCACTTATTGCGCCGTCATACAAAACGAAAAACAACGGAGGAAGAATTTTCTTTTGGGCAAAATCGGTTATTACGAATTTTAGCGCGACAAGAGGGGTATTCTCAAAAAGAATTAGCTGAGATGATGCATATCAGGCCAGCTTCTTTAAGTGAATTATTAAAAAAATTAAGCCAAAAAGATTATTTGACTAAAAAGCAAAATACAGTTGATCGGCGCGTAACGAATTATTTTCTGACTGAGGCTGGGAAAAAGTATATTTCATCGTTACAAGATGAGCGAAAACATTTAGGGGAAGATTTATTTGCGACTTTAACGTTAGATGAAAAACAACAGTTACACCAGATTTTAAATAAACTTATGACCCAGTTGGAGGGAAACAGTGATGAGTAATATCAAAGAACGTGTGGTTGTTTTTGGAGATGCCATTATTGCGATTATTTTAACAATTATGGTCTTAGAAATTCCAATCAAATATGCTACGAATGGTGATATTGTTTGGCAGACATTATTTAGTGCTGTCGGAATTTATTTTATTAGTTTTTGCTTTGTCGCCAACCTATGGTTTCAGACGGCGTACGCCTTTAATCGTATTGAACAAGTAAAAAATAAAAGTTTAGTGGTTTATTTGTTACTATTATTTTTCCTATCTTTAGTACCTGCGGCAACCAGAATTTTAATTGAAGATACTACCAAGCAGACGGTTCTAATTTATGGTGTACTAACACTGATTGTGACAATACTGATGCGTCGTTTAATTACAGCTTTGACTAAGCAGTCAATTTCTGATAAAGCTTTGCAAAAGCGCCGTGTCGATGAATTAAACCGTCAAGATATGATCAGTTTTATTGCCCGCGTGATTATTTTAATAATCGGGTTATTTCAAGTTCATATCGCTCTTATTATCTATTTAGCGTTGCCCATTTTAGCGTTTTTACAAAATATGATTGATCGTGAAGAAGATCTTTTTGTAGATACATTAGACCAAACAGAACAAGCAGATTATTTTGCTGATCGCAATCAAATTTGGGGAAATTCTATGAAACGGTATTCTCATTTATTACGAGATTCTTTGAAAGATCCCAATGAAAAAGATAGCCCGTCGTGGCAAGGGATTATGAAAGAATGGTTGGGAAAAGTTGATCAAGAAATTGCGATGCGTCAAAAAGCGATGACAACAGCTTCTGCTCGTGAAAAAGAGCAATTACAACAAGAGATTAATCGGCTGCAATTACAAAAATCACGTTTACACGAACGTGAAAATCGTTTGGAAAAGCAGCCTTTTGACAGAAATGATTTTAAATTTCATTCAAATCATAAAGCTTTTGGGAGTAAAAAGAAAGATAATAATTTTAAGACAAAATAATTGAAAAGAAAAAAGTTTGGCGTTATCCTTTTTATGTTGCATAAATGGGATATAGCCAAACTGGTAAGGCACTTGACTCTGAATCAAGCAATTGCAGGTTCGAACCCTGCTATCCCAATCTACTGTTAATCTATTGAGAGGAGAAACGCCTATACACAGGGCTTTGTGGGGCGTTTGTACCTCTCTTTTTTTGTCTTTGACCATCCTTTTGACCATCTTCAGACTAAAAAACGAATTTTTTCTAGGGCTGCCGGCAATGGCAACCCTTTTTTAATTGCCCATAAAGTCAGCAAACCGCAACGCCGTTTCTTCCTTCTTTTGTTGGGTAACATGGGCATAAATGTTCATTGTAACTTTTACGTCATTGTGGCCTAAACGATCCTGAACCTCTTTGATAGATGCCCCGGCTTCAAACAATAAACTACAATGGGTGTGTCTTAGGCCATGGGTGGTTATCTGCTTTAGTTCAGGGTGCGCCTTATAGACTTGTAAGAGCCATTTCCTAGGCCGAGTGGGTTGTATCCATTCATTGCTTAGGTTTGAGAAAAGTAATTGTTCAGGCTTTAATGTATTAAAACCAAACTTCATATAATCTATTTTTTGTTGGGAGCGCCATTGCTTCAGCAAACCCATTGTGAAAGGGTCTATGCTGATAGTACGGGCGCTTTTTCGTGTCTTTGGTGGCAAGACTATCAGCCGGGCATTATCGCCCCGTGTGAGTGTTTTGTTAATGCTTAGAGTGTTCTCTTTGAAGTTGATATCAGCCCAAGTAAGCGCCAAAGCCTCACCTTTTCGCATACCCGTATAGGCGAGGAGATGGAAGAACATGAAGGCCGTTTTTTCCGGTAGTTCCTTCATTGCAGATAAGAAGGTTTTTAGTTCTTCTTTGGAGTAGAAGTTGAGATCCTTAGCTTCTTCAAATTCATCTTTTCGTTGCGGTATCTTTACTTTCTTCATTGGGTTTTGGTCAATCACTTCAAGGGAGATTGCATAATCTAATACATTGGCCGTATAGTTCTTTAGCTTTACATAGCCACCAGGGAAGGACACAAACCACTCATTTAGAGCTTTCTGACACATTGGCACCTTAATCTTATCAAGCTTAAACTTGCGAAACTTAGGCAGGATATGAAGGCGGAATAGTTCAGCCGTTTTGCACCAGGTACTCTCTTTTACCGTTCGTTTGTATTGTTCAAACCAAAGTTTATACATTTCCTCGAAGTTTTCCCCGGTCTTTTTACGAAAGCCGTTTTCCTCAACGTCAACCATCAATCTGTTTTGTGCTATCTGACACTCTTTTTTAGTAGCAAAGCCCCGGCGAGTAGTCCAAAGCTTCTTGCCTGTGGTTTCATCAATGCCCAGATAAGCCTTGAATAACCATGCTTTTGTACCGTCTTTCTTTTCGTATTGCTTTATCATACTATTTTCCTCCAGTCCTACTTGCGGGCGGCTAGTAGTATGTATAGAGGTACTGTTGAACGGTTATATATTTTCTATTTTGTTAAACCGGTTTGATCTGTCAATGAAAAATAAATCACCGGAAAAATGTCCTGTTTTAAGAACTTCAGTATCATAAAAATCAACAACTTTATTAAATAATTCATAATACACAGGCTTGTAGACCTGTTGGCGATTAAATAAGTACGAATTTACATCAACAGCGTTTCTGTTAGAAACTGAACTCATTATTTCACTAACTTTAGGATTTTTTAAAAAATGATTAATATCGAACTCTTTGCAATCCTCAAAGTAGAGATCGTACTCTGAGGTTTCATCCTTTTTAACTCGAAATCCCCTGAGAACAGAAAAATTTCTCACATCGTTAGAATCCCGTAACGCAACTAGAAAAAAATATAGAGTAAATTCACGTTCGTTTGTTAAACCTAAACAACCGACAACCTCAGAAGAATATGTACTGAGGTCACCAGTAGGCAACTCGTTTCCGGCTAGGTCTTTAATCCCAAACTGTAAATATTCAACAGAAACATTGGCAAAATCAGCAATATTTTTAAGCCTTTTTGGACTTGGGGAACTGACTCCTTTTTCCCACCTAGACACAATACTGTCGCTTGCAGGATTTTCTGGATCTATTATTTTTCCGAACTCACTCATTGTTTTACCGCTGTTTTGCCGAATTACCCTAATTCTATTTCCCAACTCAAATTTATTTACCTTCACTCAGCTCACCTCCACTATTTCAGTATATAGTAGCTATTTAGAAAAATACAGAAAAATGTTACGCAAACCGACGAATTTCTTTTTACTTTCGCAAACCGACGTGATATATTCCTTATTAAAGGAGGGGTAACATGAACAAGATATTAGGATATCGAAAGATGGCAAATGTCACTCAAGCTAAAATGGCTAAGGAACTTGGAATTTCAGAACCAACTTACCGTAATAAGGAAAAGGGAAAAACTGAATTCACCAGAAAAGAGATAGAAAAATTTGCAAATCTAATATCGGGAATTGATAACACTGTCACAATAGAAGATATTTTTTTTGATGTTTTTCCGACTAAAACCGACGATAAAAAGGAGGTGGTGTAAATGTCTGAGTTCCAAGTAACATTATCCTCTGAGCAATCGGAAAGCTTGCAAAAATACATTTATGAATTAACAAGCCAAACGATTGACCAAGTACGGCGAGAGGCCGGGCTATCTAAGGAGTGGCTAAGAAAAGGTGAAGCTGCTGATTTTATTGGTATCAGTTCTAACACTCTTTCCCAGTGGGTAGAGGACGGTTTGAAAGTATCTATTGTAAACGGGGTTCAACTTATCTCAAAGGCTGAAATAAGCCGGTTTCTGATTGAGCATCAATTATAAAATAGTCGGGCGGCTAGTAGAACAATCAGGAACAAAGATGGTTATTTTAGATGGTCACATAACAAAGCACACGTCACAAACAGCCACACGACAGTAATCAACAGGCAAATTAATTGTTACTAAGAGTATCTAACCAAGGAGGAATTGAAATGACTAAAGGCGATTTTGCACGGGTATTGAAATCGAAATATATCCCGGAAGGAACATTTGTGGAAATCTTGCGAGAACTGCAAGAGGGCATTTATCTTTGTGGCACACCGAATAACGATAGCTATATTGTAGTGGCTAAGAACCTGATGCCGATAACGGAGGAATGAAGATGAACAGGGAAAAGAAAAAAGCCAACTGCTGTTATGAACTTTGGCGAGTTCAGCAGAAGGCAACTAGACGGGCTTGTTTCAGCCGTTACTTTTCCCTTTTATTCTAACAGATTATCGAATTTTTGGCACGAAAATACGAAATAAAGGGGAACTATTTATGAATGAGCTACTAACTTATTGCGGTAAATTTCTTAAAGATTGGGAAAATCAAGTCAACGATCATAATAAATCGCAAATTGAACATGAACAAGAAATCTTTTCAGGCGAGATATTGCAAGATAAGGTTGAGGATCTCAGGAAATATATAACCGATGATGGCCTTACGGAATACTTTCGGATACAAGGCTTATTAGAAATTATCCTCACAGCTTTACGCAACAGCCATGCTGCTGATGCGGATAGCTATGATAGCTTTGAACGTCAATATTGGAAAGCAAAAGACACCTTGAAGGGGATAAGTAATGATTGAACAAGTAAAAAAATATCAATCGCTAGGGCTTCATCTTTACCCACTGTCCCCAAATACTAAAATACCTTGCAAGGGATCGAACGGATTTAATGATGCGACAAATGATTTACAGCAGCTTTTGAAATGGTGGACAGATACCCCTGGGGCAAATGTCGGCTTGTATCTAAAGCCTAACCGTTTGATTGTAGTGGATATTGATCGCCATGAGAAAGCAACCAACGGCATAGAGAACATGAAATTAATCTGGAATCGCTTTGAGCCTTTTCCACCAACCTATACAGAAAAAACGCCACGCAACGGCATTCATTTCTTTTTCAAGTTACCTAGTGATGTGGTGATAGATCAGCAACAGAATGCCTTCAGTTCCCTGTTAGGCAAGGGGAAAACCGGAATAGATATCATTACTCATGGCATACCGATAGCCCCAACGGCGACAGTAGACGGCGCTTATATAGCTTTGGACGGTAAGTCTATTGAGCAAGTTGCAACCGCCCCAAAATGGATGATACAGGCACTTCAAGGCAAGCCTCAACCTGTCAACTATCCTGAACAGGCAAATAGCGGTATCAAGAAATATACTGGAGTTTTTCTTGATGAATTTGTAAAGGGTGCCGAATCTGGAGCGAGGAATGAATGGATCATGCGAATGACTTCAAAAATGTTGGCGGTTGGTGCTGATTTAGAGACGATATACACATTACTTCTGATTGCGAATGAACACTTTTTATCTCAACCATTACCACTTCAAGAAATTAACGCTACTTTCAAAAGTCGAGTGAAAAAACATACGAGAGGAGGCAGCTAATGGAAGATGATATTTCTCAATTTATTGAGACTGAACAAAAGAAAATAAATGATAAAGTTGTTGAACTGAAATCATGGCAAGGCCAATTCAGAACGAACAGCAGCGGTTTTCCTGTATCAAACAGCGTGACTAATATCGAGTTAATACTGGAAAACGACTTAAAACTAAAGGGAAAGCTTGTCTTTAATGCCTTCACTTTTGAGGAGTGCCTGGCAGATAGCTTGGATTTAGACAACTTAAAGATCCCGGCCGGTATGATTGACGATTCATTTACTCACGCTTTGAAAAGCTATATCGAACGAGAATATAACTTTGTACCAAAAGAACCCCATATTCAAAGCGCTGTTATCAATATTTCAAGGAAAAATAGTTTTCATCCGGTCAAGCAGTATCTTGAAGAAGCCAGTAAGCAATGGGATGGTGTAGAACGCATTAAAACGCTGCTTCATACGTTCTTAGGTGTGGAACAAAGCGATTACTCTTATAAAGGTATGCTTTGCCTAATGATTGGGGCTATACAGAAGGTTTATCAGCCTAATGGTAAGTTTGACTTTGTATTTGATTTTGTCAGTGGCCAAGGATCAGGCAAAACTACTTTTTTGCAAAAACTATTTCTTGAAGATCGTGGTTTTTATACGGACAGCGTGTCTAGTTTCAGGGAAAAGGATGATTTTTCTATTATGCAGCGTTGTTGGTGTGTCAATGATGATGAGATGGCTATTTCAGATAAGACAAGCTTCAAAATACTGAAAAAATTCGCCTCACAAAAGGAGCTTGAGTATCGCTTGCCTTATGCTAGACGTTCTGTAAGGCGTTCTAAGACTTTTGTGTTAGTTCGTACCAACAACAACGAAGGCCACCTAAAGGATAAGACCGGTAACCGCCGTTTTATTCCCTTTAGAGCCAGCAAAGAAAAGCAAATCTTTCATCCATTAGATCAGAATGGGCATGGCATGACCCCGGATTTAGTTCAGCAGCTTTGGGGGGAAGCTATGGTGAAATATCAAGAGATTGACCGACCACGTTTCTATGATGAACTGGAACAAATGGCCGTGAAGTATCAAGAGGAGTTCCTGGCAGTGGATAGCATTGATGAAATTGTTCTGGCGGTGTTAGCCGTTCCTGTCCCTTATGATTACTATGATTACAACGACCTTCAGCGAGCTAGTTATGTACAGGGCTATCTTTCTAATAATGGCATACGCCTTACTATTGGCAATCAGCCAGTAAATGAGAGCGACACCGCCCCAAGGGACAGAGTTCGCATTAAGGATATTTCACTAGAAGGTTTTAACGAACAGTACGGGAAAAATAACAAAAGAGATAACAAGATACGCTTAATCATGGATACTTTGCCCGGTTGGGAGAAGTCAAACAAAAATGGGTTGAGGTTCGGGAGAATTGTAGCGACAGGATACAAAAGGAAAACGAGGTAGACAAGTAGACAGGAAGGTAGACAGATAGGTAGACAGTTAAAACGTATATATATCAATGGTTATAAAAGATTGTCTACCTTGTCTGTCTGTAAAAAAGAGTAAAATTTATATTTTTATATCTTACAATTTTTATCAATATATATATTTAAAACAAAAAAATGGGTAGACACGGTAGACAAAACAGCGAAAACCATTGGTAATAAAGAGTTTGTCCTGTCTACCTCCTTGCCTACCAGACAGACTACCAGGCAGACAAACGCCAGATACACGATAAATAACAAAGGAGAGTGAAACTATTTGATAGAATTAACGATTATTGAAACGGAAGTCTTGGGGCTAATTCCTCAAGGGACTGAACGAAAAGTGACTACAAAAGAACTTGCTTCACTGATTGACCTTGACCAACGGAGTATTTTTGAAGTGATAAACAGCCTTAGAAAGAAAGGTGTGCCAGTATGCGCCCAACGTGCAGGAAGTCCGGCTGATCGTGGCTATTATATCGCCACAAGTAACCAGGAGCGTTCAGAAGGCCTTGCTAGTTTTAAAGCCCAAGTTGCTGATATGCAACGACTCATTTATCAAATTGAAGAGGCAGACGTTGAAGGATGGAAAGATAAAATCAAACATACGGAGGGAATCGCATGAGTGGCAAACAACCAAAGCAGCAATCCGCAACGAGTAACCAAGCAAATACAATCCAAGTTGTGATGAATGGAAAAACAATGGTGATTGTACCGCCTCAATACGGCTTTGTGAAACTTGTTTTTCATGATGGAAAACTGAAATCAACGGAAGAAAGCGAGCAAACACGCTATAATTAAAGCAAGATAACTATCTATCCTACCTGACAACAGGCGGATGCAACTACTCAAGGGCAACGATCCCTGGGGCTTGCATTCGCCTGTTTATTTTTGAAGGAGTGTTTGCCTTGAACTTTGATTTTGACGAGAAACAAACCCGAAAGAATGTAAAGCTGCTTTTGAAAAATGCCCGACGTATTAGAGCAATCGTTGAATCTCAAAGCTATGTTCGTTCTCCTGTGATGTCCCATGAGCCGGTAGCAAGAAGCAATGTCAATCCTGAAACGGTAGCTAGAATGGCAATCGAGGCAACCGAAGCAACAGAGGAATGGGAAGCAATCAACGAGGCGGTAAAGCTGTTAAGTGATGAATATCAAAGCATTGTGTCAAAAAAATATCTTGTTAGGAATCCTTTGCAAGATGTTGATATATATATGGGCATGAACCTTGCTTCTTCAAGCTATTATCACAAAGTAGATAAGGCGCTTGTTGAGTTTGCTTTTTGCTATCGAGGCGGTGAATTGTTAGAAAGATAATAAAAGCTTTATCGCTTAAAAATCAAACGTCAGTTCCCTTTTTTGTTATCGAACAGGTAAATACACCTAACTAAGCTAAAACCTCTTAAAACGCATTTTAAGGGGCAATTATGAAGGGTGGTGAAATCATGGAACAAAGGCAATACCCACAAAAACGTGGCCCTACTTTCTAAGCGAATTTTCCATCAAATCGTGGGACTTAACCTAGAAACAAGCCAAAACTATACCACGAGAGGTGATTTTATTGGATGAATTGAATACCAGGCAATTAAAGTTTTTAGAAGCCCTACTTGTCGAAACGACTTTTGAGGGGGCATATAAGCGTGCCGGCATTGCAAAGGCAACCGCTTTGAAATATCGAGAGTTACCGGCATTTAAAGAGGCTTATCGGAACGCCAAAAGAAAAGCAATGGAACAAGTTACAACCGCCCTTCAGCAGGCATCTATTGAAGCCGTCGAGGTTCTAAAAAGTGTCATGAATGATGAGGAAGCCCCGGCAACCAGTCGCATTCAGGCAGCAAGAACGGTATTAGACAACGCTTATAAAGGAATTGAATTAGATGATTTAGCAGAACGGATTGAGGAAGTGGAGGCGTTTATGAATGCGAAGTGATCCCTATCGAGCTTTTAAGCAACGAATAGATGAATTTATCAAGCGTCAAAACCCGGAACTTAATGAAATGCTTTATAATTTGATGCAAATCAAAACGAATTCTATGCGAGAAACCACGCTTCACGGTAATACGGTATATGAACCGTCGGGGGAGCTTACTTTGAAAGATGCACAAATTTATTTTGCTTCAGGCTTTAGTAAAGAATGCTGCCAAGCGCTACAAGAGAAATACCTCTCTCTTACCTTTCCAAGTAGAGAACAAGAGGAATTCAGCAACGAAGAATACAAGAATTTTTGCCGAGTAATTGGTATTAAAAAATAAAATTGAAAGAAGGATTAACATGGAAGAAAAATTATTATTCACACAACCATTTTACAAACGAGCTATCACCTTATTAGAAGACGGAGAAAAAGAAATCAAGCAAATGATTAATGCGGGTTACTACAAGAAAACTGCAATCATGGAACGTGCGAATGAGGTCAGCGAAAAAGTGCAAGAAGAACTCAATACAGGCTACTATGAATTAAAACAAACAATCGGCGCTAACAAGGCTGCAATTAGAGCAAAGTATCAACAAAATCCAAATTATACCAACCCAAGCGAAGAAGTGTTGCGACGTCAAGATTTTGATATGCGCCTGCAACTAATGGCAGAAAATGAAGTCTTAGAGATGGTTCAGGAGGCTGAAACAACCAACACTCTCACTGCTTACGATTTAAACGCCTTAAAACTCTATCTGAACAACCATAATTTTAAAGATTCAAGAATTAAGGATGATATTTTCAAAGGTATTATGAAAATTGAAGACGTCCACAACCTAGGAAAAGAATGGCTAGTAGATCCCGAATATCAAAAGAACCAACAACTTGAAATTGAAGTTCGGCAAATGGGCCCTTCAATGATTTGGGTTAAGGATGATATTGATGGATTCCGGCCGGTTGGGGTTACGGATCGTTTTAATGAATTGATGCGAGGCTATAACTAATGATTGTTAGGGGCTGCTGATTATCGGCGGCCTCTTTCTTTTTATACATAACTAAGCTTGAACTCAGGTTTAGAATAGTTAAATAAATATAGTACATGTTATCGTGACGTTGATTATTTATCGTGAATGTTGTAACGTAGTAATTAACAAGTAACTAAAAAGGAAAAAAGCATGAAACTATATATTGATGAGTCGGGGTCAATAACCAGCGACAATTTTTGGAAAAATCGTTTTTTTACAATTGGTTATATCGAGAACCGAGATAACTTTTATCGTGTAGCGAGAACATTTAAGAAATCCAAGATAAATTATCTTAAACATAATCCTAATTGTCGTCTTTCAATTAAAGACGAGTTAAAAGGGAGCGATATGTCTAATGATATGAAGTTGGATATATTAGGTAATGTGGCTTCGAGATGTAATCTTGGATTTAATTATATGATTTTTGATAATCAGAGTGCTACTGATCGTTTAAGAAAAAATCCATCCATAACATTTAATTATCTTGTTGGTATCTCTACGAAAAAAATATTGACAAATTCAACCGATCGGACTCTTAATTTACATTTGGATAATAGAAATTGTTCGGTTTATAATTTGAAGAGTCTCGAGGATTATTTGAAAATTGAGCTGATTGCTAAGGCTGGCATAGCTGATAATGTTACTGTCCAGTACCATGAGTCTGAAAATAATGAGCTTGTTCAAATAGCCGATATTTTTTCTAATTCTGTTCACAGATTGGTGACGTACCACAATTCAACTAAATATTTTCCATCTAATATACGTATCCATGATCTATGTTCACCAAGCTATAAAGATTTTTTTCCGATGAGTGCGTGTGATTTTGATTTTGTAAGATAAGTTAAGAATCAATTTATTGAGATTTTAATAGTGCTTTTTGTATTGACGTTTACTTAGAAACTGAGTTATACTTTGTTTGAAGCTTGCTAGTAATTCTCTATTATGAGCGTAAAACATCTTGCAAATCGCAAGAACATCGTAAGCGGCCTGTTAGTGGTCTGCCTCTGTAGAGTTTAGGAGCTTCAAATTTTTGACCTTTTTTAGGTCTTTTTTTTTATGTAAAAACTTAAATGCGATGTCTTGCAATAAAAGCACCCTCAAATGAGGATGCTACCGCCCGCAAGTAATTGAGAAATGACCATATAAATGACCATCTTTTTGACCATATCTATTAATAGTCATTGGGTGAATCTATGGGTGGCTAGGTTGTTTGTGGCCTAGTTTCATCCTATCCGAAGGCACTGAAACAGCCACTTAGAAACCTGCTATCCCAATAAAAAGTCACTTCCAATTTATGGAGGTGACTTTTTTTAGTGAAAAAATCTATTCGATTAAATTTGCTGCAGCAAGGGTAATTCATGTAAATTTTTCTTTTGAGAAGGAGAAAAAGAAAAGGTTTTATCTGCTTTATTTTGTAATGCTATCAATAATTGTTGAAATAAATCACCTTGATAATCAGGATGCTCAAATGATAATAAATAGAGAGTCTCTTTTATGTCAAAGTGATCTTTTGTTACCCCAATATAAAAATCATAAAATTTATTTTCTTCATAAATTTCATAGGAAACAAATTGAATTTGATCGAGAAAATTACATAAGCTGGTCATCATATAGTGATTAGGCAGTGGCTGAATTCCAACACTCAATATGGTTTCGTAGCTTTTCTTTTCTAAATAGGGATAAACTGATTCAGCTAAAAAATAAGGTAAATCAGCAATTTGTTCGTAAGAAAGATTCGTTTCTTTTAAATAGCCCTCATAGTCGGACATAAAGTGCTGGCAAAAATTAATTAAAGTACTATAATTTTTTTTATGTTGAATGGACACAGGGAGTAATGTTTGCAAGCGAGTTGCTGTTAATAAAGAAGGGGACTCTAGTAGATAAAAAATCATAAAAATATTGCATTGCAACACCGCGGTTTCACTAGGCGTGAGAGAATAATGAAAATAGTCACTTTGTAATTTAGCTATGAAATCTTTGCACATACTGGCAGTAGGAACTTGTTTTTCTAAAAAATCTGTGTATAAATGAGTAACTTTTTTTATGCGCCAATCATCTTTAGAAAGATAATGGTTGGTAAACAATCTGAAATATAAAGAGTGAACTGTATTTTCAATTTCTTCTGGATCGCTACTAAAATTCGCAAAATAGGCACGTAAAATCTTTGCTTTATTTTCAAATAATGGTGGTGGACAGTTAGGTTTTTGCAAGGAATAATTATTTGAAAGGCGTAAGCGAGCAATTAATAAGCAAGATATCCCAACCCATTTATTGAGTGCCGTTGCACCCGTATGCATTAATTTTTCTAACACCTCTTCTTCTTTAATGGGGACAGTACCATTAATTAGATCCGATCCAAAGGTGCCTAAACCTAATAAATTAAAAAAAACAGCTTGAACGTCTTCTTCATCTTTGCCAGCAATAGTCATTTGAGCAGTATTTAACGTGATATTATATCCTTTTAAATAATGAATTAAGGCGCGAAGTCTTCGCAGTAATGTAGACCGGCTAATAAATTGTTCTTGGCAAAAATCTAGGAGAGATTTATCTGGAAAGAGCAAAATTGACAGCAAAATTTGATAGCCCATCGATTGACGGACTAAAAAGCGATGGTATTCCAATTCTTTGCCATGATCCTTTTCCCAAATGATAATGCCTTTTTCGAGGATTAAAGCATCCCAGCCTATCTTTATGAAGTCCTGTTCAATCTCCAAAACGAGTTGATAAGCTTTTTTGTAGTTAATATTTAATTCGATACTGAGTTGATTAATAGAAAAATGGGGACCTTGTTGATTGTTTATATGGTGTAACAAGTCTTTTTTTTTCATTACTAATTTTATCAAGCACGACTGAAAATAACTCATTAATAACCATATTTTTTCTCCTTTTTTAGCGTAAAATCTCAATTTTCTTTAGTCTAACAAAATTAGAAAGAGAATTTATCTAAGTATTTTTACGGTTTATTAAAAAAATAACAAAATTATAAAATGATTATCGTGAGATATGGCGAGTTTTGTCAGTTAAAATAAAATATATCAAAAATGACAAATTAATTTTAGTTTTTTGGTAGCGTCTAGAGATTGCTTTTGGAAAAATAGTCATGAGAAAATCAAAATGAAATATTTCCTTTCTCAGTCAATTTGAAATTACGCTTATTAAATGCAAATACGGATAGCAGTTGACTAGTATACAAGGAAAAATAAATGGAGTGATTGCAATGTTTCTATGGGATTATGATATTGACACAGACTTAGCAAAAATGGATAGGGAAACAAAAATAGTGAAACAATTACGTACCCGAATTCTCGTGGCACATTTTAAAGAAGTTCGCCAGCAAACACGATTCTTTTTGGCAATTAATCAAGAAAATACTGTTGAAAAGTGGCGAAAATTAATTGATGCAGATGCCATTTTATACGCGTTGTTAGAAGCTATCTATTTGGGTGTAGTGTTTGAGGATTTGGCGGATTACTCGATTGAAGAAACATTGAACAACATTCAGCGTTATTATAGGCAAGATTATTTTTCATTAGAGCGACAGCAATTTCCTTTTGATAATGATCGACTATTTGTTCAGTATTTAAAATCTACTGCCCCCAATTTTCCCATATTAACAAAATTAGAACAAAGCGATGGAAAATATATGCTTTCTTAACTTAATTTAAAAGTGATACCAAAAAAGACATCTCTATTGTAGTACCTCAAAAAGTCTAACTTTTATGGGGCATTTCAAAAAGGATGTCTTTTTTGTGTAAAAAAAAGATTTATGGCATCATTCAGATTTATTGCGCCTTGTTTTTGTAAAAGAAGTGGGTGCCTATTTAGATGCAGATAATAATGTTAGGCCAATTGGAGCTAAGTTAACCATTTCCAACCTACGAATTGGAGGTGGGCCAACTTGGTTGAATGGTAACAATATTTATCCGTGGGTAGAGTTTTCCAATAATTTATACTCTGGTGTTGTTTATTGTTATGTACAAGGATTTGATATGGATGTTGAATTTTTTGAAAAAGGAAATGAAAGTAAATTAATTACTTTTGGTAATGAAGGAGACAATTCGGTATTTACATTCGCTTCTTTAAATGGTTATGGGAATGGAAGCCTTAATCCTACGCCAACTAAGAATATTAATCGCCATGAATTTGCTGGTCTAAGAAATAATGGTGATGGACAATTAGTCAAGGGTTCTTTGCTTAAAAAACATTCGGATGGAAAATATTTTGCTGACAATTCAACAGATGGTCATTTTACCGACAAATTGGCATCTAAAAATTTTAATTTAGCGGCCGTTTCTTTTCCTTTAAAAGGTACAAAGCATGAGTTTACAATGGGAACAACGTACGGGCGGGCTTGGAATACTTTTGCCAGTAGTCAAGTCAAAAAAGTACAGCAAAAAGCCCCAACAAAAACGGTCCAACCATTGCAGCAATACAAAGACGGTGATCTTTGGAGTAACCCCACAGGAGAAGAGTCTGGTTTTAATCAACGTTATTGGAATGATTTAGATAGTTACGATCGTGATGGAAATTTACTGTGGGAATTTCCTGAAGCTTACCGACAAGAAGGGCATAATGTCGAAAAAGGAAACCTTGCAGTCGGTGTTCCAAAAAAAGAGAATCGTTTTGTCGAACCGGGAAAAGAGCATTATTACTTTATTAATCAAGAAACGATTAATGTCTATACCGAATCGATTTTAATGCCGGAAAGTTATGTGATTTCTGATGTACTACCTGAAGGCGTGACAATTGCAGGAGATGTTCAAGAAGCACTCACCCTGTACAATCTAGATGGTTCAAAACTTAGTCTGGAGAGCTCAAATATTTCTTATGATGCCCAAAAGAGAAAATTAGTAGTCAGGATTTCTTCAGACATAGCTACTCAGATTCATCAAAAAGGCGCTCTGAGTGAATATGGTGGCAAAGACTTTAGTTTACGGTTAAAAGTAAACGTAGTGCAAAAAGATAGTGGGAACAGTAAGTCAACTATGACTAATAGTGCAAAAGTAACATTTGTATACGCAGACGGAACGACCTTAGAGGAAAAGGAAACTAACCACGTGCAGACACGGTTAAAAGAACCCACAATTGATGTGGAATTAAACAAAACTGATAACAGTGGTGCAGCACTTGCTGGGGCAGAATTTGGACTTTTTGTAACGGAAGAAAGTGAAAAAGCAAAATATGCAACAAGTACCACAGCGCAAAATGGAAAATTGAAATTCAAAGATGTATTACCTGGTAGTTATTGGCTAAAAGAAACCAAGACACCTGCTGGTTTTAAAACGATGACACCTATTAAAGTGACGATTAATGCTAACGGAATAATTATAGGTAAAGATATTACAAATAATCAAATCAAAAACGAGTTAAAACCGATTGAAATTTCTGTTGAAAAAGTTAATCAAAAAGGAGAATTTTTGACTGGAGCTAAATTTCAATTAAAGAAAAAAGATTCGCAAGAAGTATTTAACTTTAGTGAAAATCCAGCCAAGTTGGGAGTCTATATTTTGGCAGAGTGCCAGCCGGGGACTTATGAATTAATAGAGACACAAGCACCCGCGGGTTTTGAAAAAATTCAGGGCACCATTGGTACGCTGAAAATAGCTTCTTCAGGGGAAATCACTTACTCCTTAGCAAATACTGTAGTTAATAAAGAAGGAAATACGATTAAAATTGCGTTGCCTAAGATAGTAAACCAGATGAAAAAATTTGATTTAAACATTATCAAAAAAGATGCTGTAACAACTGAATTACTAGATGGTGTGGAATTTACTCTATTTGATAGTACAGGAAAACAAAAAATAGGGGAATCACAAAAAACAACAAAGGGCGAAGTGAACTTTCAAGGATTACTAGAACCAGGAAAAACATATCGCTTACGAGAAACAACGGCATTGGCAAGCTATCTTAAATTGCAACATGATTTTATTATTGCTGTCGCAGTTGATGGGACTGTCAAGGTTACGTATAACAATAACGACTATGAGTTTACAGCGATTAAAGAGGTAGTTGGGGAAGTAAATAATGCCCTTACTTTTACCGTTTTCAATCACCCTCGTACGCCACTGCCCAAAACAGGGGGAACAGGACGCTACCAGTTTAGCCTGTTGTCAATAATCGCAATTAGTACGGTGCTTACTTTCTTTGCCTATTACCAATCCAAAGCTAAGAAAGGAGGCGACGCATAATGAAAAAAGTAACTGTGATTTTTTTGCTAGCCATCTCTATTCTTTCTTTTTTTGGTGGTATGCTTCCCCAAAGTGGACAAGCTGAAACAGAAGAACACGTAGAGATTGTCTTGCATAAACGAATTTATCGTGATGTCCGCGCACCTGAAGAAAATTTTTATAAAAATGATGGGTTAACAATTAAAGAAGACAGTAACACTGCAGAAGATCGTGAGTTGATTGAAAAGACTGTAGGTTTAAATGGTGCAAATTTTGAAGTTTTTGATGCGACTACCCTTTATAACCAAACAGATTTAGCTTCTGAAAAATTTGTTGAAACATATTCCAAAATGTCCCGCAAAGAAGCTAAAAAAATCGCGAAAGAGGAAAATTTGTTACTGGTAGGAAAGATTACGACCCAAACGGATGAAAAGCTGCAAAAAAATGGAATCGCCCGTATTCAACTACCCAACCAAAAAGGCAAGGCCTATCTATTTATTGAAACAAAACTAAATGAAAATAAACAATTAAATGTAGATTTGGATAAGAAAGCAGCTCCTTTAATGGTGGTATTACCTCAATATCATCCAATCAATCATGAGGTTTTGAAAGAAATTCATTTATATCCCAAAAATGTAGGCTATGTCCAGGATCCTTACTTTTTTAAGTACGGGAAAACCTCTGCTAATGATCTGACTGAGGGAAAACCAATTCAAGGGGCAAAATTTGTCATTTTTCAATATGACAAAAATAATCAAAAAATCTATTTAGATATGAGTCCTGTTAATGACTTGCAAAATACTTGGGTAGCTTCAAATGATCCATTAAATGATATCCGGGTGAATAAATTTATGTCTGATCAAGATGGATTAGTAAATACAGGCGAACGTTTCTTACCAAGTGGAACATATTATTTTGAAGAAGTGGAAGCAGCACCAGGATTTGTTATCGATAGTGCTGCCCAAAAAATCAAAATTGAAATTCCGGAAGCGTGGTACGACGAAAAGGGTGTCTTTCAGCCGGTTATGATTAACGGGCAAGAAATGGATGAACTTATTTCGGGAAAAGTACCAGCATCCGCTTATCATAAAAAAGAACCGCGTGTGTATAACTATCAAGTTCATTCTGCATTATCGAATAATTTAGAAACAGGAGGCCAATTGCCGCAAACGTTAGGAACGATGATGTCGGCAGGTTTAGTTCAAACATTGCGCCAAAATTTACCGAAAACAAATGAAGGAAAATCAATCTTGTTTGTTTTAGGTCTTGGCATAATTGTTGCAGTAATTTTTAGCTGGAACAAAAAGCTCAACTCTAAAAAGTAAATAATAAATAGAAGGCTTATTAGCGTAAATGAAAAAATAGGAGGAAGAAAAATGAAAAAAGGGTCGAAGTGGTTACGTATTTTAACGGTAGTATTCGTATTGTTGCCGTTATTTTGGATGTTTGGTGGTAAAAGTGTCGCTGCTACAGAAGGAAAAACACAAGGTGAAACACCAGCTGAAACACAAACCGTCACCATTCACAAAAGACAATTTAGTGATGGTGAATATCCAAAAGATCTGAAACAGAATACCGGTAAAGAAATGATAGATTTTGGTGGTAAACCTTTAAAAGGCGCGGGCTTTACAGCATATGATATGACGAGTACCTATTGGGCGGCTTATGAAGCTGCTAATGGAGAGCATGGAGCTAAAGAAGAAGCAGCGCTTGCGGCAACTCTTAAAGCAGGTTTACCAACAGAATCTACAAAAGCAACCGTTTTTGATTTGACTAACGACTTAGGTGACGCAACGAAGGATTTACCTGTTGTATCAGGTGGCGAAAAGGCTATCTATCGTTTTGTTGAAACGACAAAACCGGCGGGAGTTGTCAGTGAGAAGAGTCAAGATTTCATTTTGGGACTACCAGTTTATGATGAAGTTACAGAAGAAAAGTTAGCTACTGTTCATGTTTATCCTAAAAATGAAGTGAAAGCGCTGAACTTAGAATTCACGAAATATGGTGTTGATGGAAAAGGTGCAGCGACAACTTTAGCAGGAGCAAAATTTAAGTTAAGAAATGACTCTGGAAATTATTACAAAGATGGTGCCTTTACTGCACGTGAAACAGAGGCAGAAGTCTTGGAATCAGGAACAGCAGGGAAAGTTTCTGTACCGAATTTAACTTTAAAACCTGGGACATATATTTTCTCAGAAATTGATAGTGATGTTTCGACTTCAGGAAAACAAACAGCTGAAAATAACGAAATTTATCATTACAAAGAAAAAGACGTTGTGACAGCTACGGTTGATGAAAATATGAAAATTACGTATGACTATTTTAATGCTAATCAAGTGAAAGAAGAAGGTAAGGCTACGGCAGAAGCTTATAACTATAAAACTCCTCTTGTAACAAAAGTTGGCAATGATACGACTGTTGAAGCGGGACAAGAAATTACTTATACCATTACCACCACTGTACCAAAAGATATCTCAAACTACACGACTTTTAAATTAGTGGATACATTTGATTCTCGCTTAGCTTTAATTTCAACTGCTGAAAAAATTGTTGCTTCTCTAAAAATTGGTGACAATGTAGTGAACGATGTCGTGCCTGCAGTGGATGTGGATAGTAATGCCAATAAAGTTACTATTGCGTTAACGCCATCACAATTAGTGGCTTATAAAGGGGCAACAATCACCCTGCAAATTGATATGAAAGTAAAACCCGGCGAAAATCTAAAGCCAATTAACAATAAAGTCGATTTTGTGAATGATTTCAATGACAAAAGAGATACCGCAACCGTCAAAACTGGGGGTCATATCTTTAAAAAGATTGATAGTGTCGACAACAGTGCGTTGGCAAATGCCAAATTTGTAATTACAAAAACAATGGATAGTTCAACTTATTATCTTGTGTTAGATAATAAAAAAGGGAGTTCAGTCTCAGGTATCCAAACAATGGCTGATTTAAAAGTCTCTTGGACGACGGTTAAAGATGATGCAACCACTCTTGTTTCAGATGCTAACGGGGTATTTGGTGTATATGGATTAAAACCGGGGGAATATCAGTTACAAGAAACCCAAGCACCTGCTGGTTACGTTCTCTTAAAAAATGCGCTCGATTTTATTGTTACTGACGAGACAAATGCCTTTACAAATTTGTCTGATATGCAGGTTGATAATAAACCAAAAGGCGTTTTACCTTCAACTGGCGGCATGGGAATCGTTGGTTTGGTGGCAGCAGGTATATTAGCTGTCGGAGCTGCAGGGGTTAAGGACGTCAAAAATTTGAAGCTTAATTAATAAGCGTAAGAAAAGCCAACCTATCAGTTGGCTTTTCCAATACATAAGAAGTGAGGATCCTAATGAAAAAAATTAGTCGATTAATACTAGACATAATAATGATTTTAATATTAGCGGTAGGACTCTTTGTGTTGATTTATCCTTTTGCTAGTGATGCGATTAATGATTTTTTGGATGAACAAATTGTTCGTTACCATACCCAACAAATAAATCAACAAACGAAAGCTGCAACCACAAAAAGAAAAGCCCAGCTTGAAAAGAATAAAAAGTTGGCACAAGGAGAGGGAAATCCGGGTCAAGATCCTTTTACGCAAAAAGACATCCCGCAAAAGCTTACCCCAAATTATTACCAACAACATACAATTGCCGTTGTCAATATTCCTAAAATCAATGTAAAGTTACCAATTTTTGATCATACAAACGAATTGTTTTTAAAAAAAGGAGCGGCACTGTTAGAGGGTACGTCTTATCCTACCGGAGGAAAAAGCACCCATGCAGTTATTTCTGCGCATCGTGGCTTGCCTGAGGCAAAGTTATTTACTGACTTACCCAAATTGAAGTTATCTGATCAGTTTTTTATTGAAAATGCGGGTGAAACTTTAGCCTATGAAATTGATCATATCCAAGTAGTGGAACCAATCGATATTGAAGTATTGGATATCGCTTTAGAGAAAGACTATGTAACTTTAGTCACTTGTACGCCATATATGATTAATAGTCATCGTCTTTTAGTGCGGGGACAGCGTATTCCTTTTAAAAAGGCAATGGGAAAAGCATTGCAAAAAAATGATCACCAACGCCAATTGAAGTTCTGGTTGACAGTTATAAGCTGTATCACTATATTGGCAGGAATGCTGAGTTTTCTCTATCTACGTATCCGTTCTTGGAAAATTTGTAATAAAGAATATGATTTGCTTTTTGCTATTTATGACCCATACGGAATACCTCAAGTGGGATTAGAAGCGGCAGTTTTTAGCTCCAATGGCAAATATCCGATTACCCGCAACGGCGCAGCTTTAAAGTCTTATACGACAAGAGAGGGTAAATTGTTTATCCCGCATATGAAAGGGGGACGCTATCAAATTAAAATTGGTTCCCTCGTTTTTAAAGTTAAGGTGAAAAAAGTTAGCGATAAAAACTTCTTTCTTCAAAAAATCGTTCAAAATCCTACTAGCTACCATGTGCAAACTATCGCTCAAAGTAAGGAAGAACCAACTAAAAAAGCCGCTGAAAAATTGATCGTCAAGGCACAAGGATAAAAGATTTTTTATAGGTATAGGGGTTATACGATATTTACAAGGATAAGGCGCAATTTTCTATAATTACGCCTTAATGCTAAAGAGCTACCCCCGGATGTGTCACTTTTGTTTGAGGACAGAATAACATTTTAGCAGTTTAAAAAAAGGCTATCATTTTGCTAAATTTTACAAAATGATAGCCTTTTTAAGCTGCTTAGTAACAGCGAATATTTTATTTGTTTTTGGGAAAATAAGTAAGCTAAAAGTTCACAGGTAATGTCCGTTTTAAAGGAGTAAATTTTTACTGCTTTAAGAAGCTACTCTGACATGGTTGCATCAATTGCTGCAATTAAAGCATGGCGAAAATTATTAGCTTCCAATGCTGCCACGCCACGAATGGTCGAACCGCCAGGGGAAGTAACGCCATCTTTTAAGATAGCAGGGTGCGCCTTGCTTTCTAATGCTAATTTTGCTGTACCTTGGAGCATTTGTTCCACTAATTCATAAGCTAAATCGCGCTTTAAGCCATGAAGAACACCAGCATCTCCGAGACTTTCAATTAGCATCGCAATAAAAGCTGGCGTACAACCTGCAATAGAGCCGACAATTTCCAAATTATTTTCAGGTACTTCATAAACTGCACCAAGCGGCTTTAGACTTTCCAAAATAAATGCTTTCGCTTTTTGATCAATATTTTCTGAAAAACTAATTCCCAATACTCCAGCTCCTACTTGAACAGGTGTATTTGGAATTGCATGGGCGATCGGATACTCATTACCTACTACTGCAGTCATGGCTGTTAGATTTATACCACCTGCGACAGAAACAATAGGGATTTTTTTAGCTAATACGGCTTGTGGCAATGATTTTAAAATTGGTAAGACACTACTATTATTTGTAGCGATAATGATGAGATCCATTGCTGTTAAATCATTTAAATCTGTTAAAAGTTGAAAACCCAATTCTTTTTGTAAATTAGTAGCAGTTTGACTACGACCACCTTTTACATAAATATCTTGCGCCGGCATTTGTTTGTCATGGAGCATCCCTTTAATTAAAGCACTGCCGATTTGTCCGGCACCAAAAAAAGTAATTTTCATCTGTTTTCTCCTTTCTCCACTTAAAAATTTTAGCGTAGTTGTAAATCATGGTTGAAATAATTTTTATAAGCTTTGTAGCCAGCAATAATGGCACCTAAACTGGTGGTTGAAAGTAGCATAAAGGTCACCATAATCTGATATTTAATGGCATGAACGGGATCTACCCCCGCAAAAATTAAACCAGACATCATTCCCGGCAAGCTAACTAAACCAACTGTTTTGGCAGAATCAATGGTTGGCTGCATAGCTGTTTTAATGCTTTCTTGGAGAATAGGTAAAGAGGCCAGTTTGACTGGGGCACCTAAGGCTAGCTTTTCTAGCACTTGTTGTCTTTGATCGCGAAATTTTGTATATAAATTACGGTAACATAATCCAATGGCTACCATCGAGTTACTAGCAATCATACCGCTAATTGGAATAATTTGCGAAGGAATGAATTTAATCGCGCCCGCAGCAATTAGAACACCCATTGTAATGTAAGTGCTAATAAAAATTGCGAGTAATGAATCCCAGTAATGCTTATGCGGGCTCGGGTTGCGTTTATGTGCATTCCACGCAGCGTTTAAAACAATGAAAAAGCTCATACAAGTAGTTAGCCAAAAATTATTGACTTGAAATAAATATTTTAAAAGATAGCCTACAATGAACAGCTGAATAACTGCCCGAATGATACTATAAAATATATCACGATTTAAGCCCAATTTTTCCTTATAACTAATTCCAACTGCCACTAAAACGAGAATAAATGCTAAAATGAGTGATTGATTATTAACTGCTAATTGATTCATCGCTAATACTCCCTTTTTCAAGCCACAATATTTTGCTGGCATTTTTTATTTCCTCTGGGTCGTGGGTAACTTGAATTATTGTGACATTTTCTTTTTGAACAGCTGTAATCAAATCGTGCACAATATTCTTATTTTTTTCATCCAAGCCTGTGGTCACTTCATCTAATAATAAAATTTCAGGCAAAAACATTAAATTGCGAATTAGTGCCACGCGCTGTTTTTCCCCACCGGAAAGTTCGGTAATATTTTTATTGAGATAGTCATTGGGTAAAGCTACCAACTCTAACAATTCTGCTGCTCGCTTATGGTCAAAATTTTGATTGCGTACAGTATAGGGAAAACATAAGTTGTCATAAACTGTTTCACCAAAAAGACTGGGCTGTTGAAAGCAATAAGAGACTTGCTGGCGATAGTTGGTAATTTCGTAATCAGATTGGGACTTATCTTTAAAATAGATTGTGCCTGCAGTGGGTGTCAATAATGTGGCAATTAACTTGAGTAATGTACTTTTACCCCCACCAGAAGGACCGGTTAAAGTTAAAAACTCACCATTTGTTAGTGTAAATGAAATATTTTGGATGATTTTTTGTCCCGCAGTTTCATATTCAACATACGTTAGATGTAATAGTGTCATAAGACTCTCCTTATATTTTTATTATTCCATTTTTTATTGTAAAGGAGAACCAAAAGAATTTCTAATGATGGAACTTAAATGAAAAGAACTATCAATGACTGGGGATAAAGCCAAAATTGATTTTTAACGTTATACTGAAAGAATAAGTGATTTATTTAGAAAAGAGGCCAGTAAATGAGAGCAATTAAAGTTGTAATGAGTGATATCGATGGTACTATTTTGAATTCCCAACATCAGGTTAGTCAAAGATTAAAATCGGCAATTATGCAAATGAAAGAAAAAAACATTCCATTTGTGTTAGCCTCTGCGCGTTCACCAGAAGGAATGAAACAAATCAGTCAAGAACTAGCTGTCGTAAATTCCCCGTTGGCGGCCTTTAATGGTGCATTAGTGATCAAAAAAGACCAAATAATTTATAGTCAACCGCTAGTAAAAGAAGATGTGCAACAAATATTAGCTACTTTAAAAGTACAATTTCCAAAGATTGCGGTGAATCTATATAGTGAAAATGAGTGGTACGTCAATCGTATGGATCAATATGTGAAATTAGAAAGTGAAATTACGCAGATTAAACCTGTTATTAAGGATTTAAGTCTACTTAGTGAGACACGTCCCGTGCATAAACTATTATTAATTGGCAATGGAGCTGAGATTCAGACTGCAAAAGATTCTTTAGAGCGGGAAGTTGCCGCCAGTGCCCTTTATTTATCCAAAGATAATTATTTGGAAATAACACACCAAGAAGTTTCAAAAGAAATAGCGCTAAGAGCAATTGCACAATATTATCGTATTACTGCAAACGAGGTCATGGCTTTCGGGGATAACTTCAATGATATTCCTATGCTTCAAGCTGCTGGAACTGGTGTAGCGATGGCAAATGCACCTTTAGAAGTAAAAAGAGCTGCTAATCGGATTACCAAATCAAATGATGAAGATGGGGTAGCCTTCGTTTTAGAAGAACTTTAATGCGAGAATGTGCGGCAAAATAGGGCACAAGATTTTTTTGCTCTAGAAAAAGGGAGAACATTTCCTATAAGCCGATTGTTAACGGAATGTAAATATTGTTTGAATAATCAGTGAATTTCATTTACATCTGTTATTTTACATGATATAACCTTTCAAAAGAGAGTTTGAGGTGAGCCCTTGAAAAAAGAAGAAGTGTGTATAAATGCAGTGTATGATGCAGATGTTGTTGGCTATGATGAGCGAAAAACGGTAAAAGTTATCAGTATTTTTGAACGTACTGCAACAGTTGAAATTTTAGCTTGTGGGACGATAGCATTAGCTAAAATTGATACAATGAAGGAATCTTAAAGTGTATAAAAAAATGCAAGCGTTGAACGGGTCCTTAATTAGGAGACGACCGATCAAAGCTTGCGTTTTTTTATTTAAAATGATAAGAAATATGCTCGTCCTAAGCTTATAGCAAGAGTCACTTATTTTTTTTGGGAATAATCGTGATGCAATAATTTTCAAAGTAACTTGCATCGCCTTTACTTTGTGTAAAAGCAAAAATACCCATAAGAACAGCACCGATGGTATTGGTTAATAAATCGCCCATAGTATCCATCAAGGCCGCGCGTCCAATTAAATCGACGCCCCCAGCACGATAACGTTGTAAGTTCATATCTCCGATAGTGTCGCACAAAAACTCCCAAAATTCCCAAAAAACGCCGCAAACCCCGGCAAATGCAAAGCCAAAAAGTAAGAATAGCCAAGGGGATACATCTTTACTTTGTGCTTTTTTTAAAGCAATTGCTGCAATCCCATATCCTAAAGCCGTCAAAACCATGGGACTAATACTATGAAGTAATTTATCCCACCAACTGATGTAAGCAATCAAATGCAGACACGTTCCTAAAAATACCGAAATTAATAAAAAGAACCAATAAAAAATAACAATCATATCAGGAATCTCAATACGTAGGAACCTGCGGCATAATTGCGGCAAGTAAATCAAAATGATACCCGCGATACATTCAACAAAAACCACTGGGGAATCTGTTCGGGCCTTTGTTATCAATTCAAAAAAGTTAAACGCTAATACAAAAAGTCCAAAGGTTAAAAGTCCCAGTTGGATTTTTTTAATATTCATAAGCAAACCCTCCAACAAAAGTGTCAACAGTAACTGTTGCAATAAGTGCTGGTCTTAGTATACCAAAGATAATAAGATTACTAAATTAAGAGCTATTTGGATTACTCCAGCCACTCTTTTAATGCTTGTAAAACGTTTGTAACAGCAGAATCGACTTCTTTTAAAAAATTTCCCCAGTTCAATACGCTATATTGGTATTTTAGTTTTCTTGTGATACGATAAAAAAATATGTGAAGAAGATTTTATACTGATTTTTGAAGGGAAGAATAAGATGTCTGTTTTCTTTTATACTGATCGCGGTAACAGTCAAAATGAAGACTTTGTCTATGGTAATGATGATTTTGGCTTTATTTTGGATGGTGCCAGTGGTCTAGGTACTAATTACTTAGCAGGTAACAGCGATGCACAGATTTTTAGTCATTTTATTGGCAATCAACTGATCACACTATTAGCAAATGAAAAAATAGCGACTAATCGAGCTTTAATGCAAGCAGTTACTAATTTTGCTCAAAAATACCGTAAAGAGTTAGGCAAGTTGTCCCCGGACTTATGGCCGAGTGCTACCTTTAGTTGTTATCGTAAAATCGGTGATGAGATGGAGTTTAGTTGGTTAGGGGATTCGCCCATTACCACTTTTTTAATGCAACAAATGCGGACGTTTTATGATCGGACAGTGCCCCAAAATGATCAACGAATTGTTACAGCTTTTCATCAGCTATTAAAAAAAGGTGAAGCAATCGAAGTGGCAAAAGAGGAAATCAAAGATGATTTGATTAAAAATCGTCAGATGAAAAATACACCCAATGGTTACGCTATTTTAGATCCATCCCCAATCGGAATTGCGCGGTTGTCACAAAAAAGGGTTGCTATTATGCAAGTAGAAAAAATTGTTGTGACCAGTGATGGTTTTTATCGTTTAGTGGATACTTTTAATGAGTGTACACCTCATCAATTGGGACAATTTAAAGATTATGGCATGCTTGTATCGGCTTGTGATCATCTCCGCCAGCTAGAGAATGAGGATAACAAATTACTAACGTATCCTCGTTTTAAACAAAGTGATGATGCGAGTATTCTTGTGTGGCAGAAATAAAAAACAGAGCATTATTTTTGCATGTGGCAAAAAATAGTGCTCTGTTTTCTTAACAAGTAAAGGAATTGTATGATCTTCATAAAGAATAGGGTTGATATGCCAAGTAGGTGTCTAGCTACATGAACGAACTCTCTACGGCAATAAGCTGAAATTTTCTCTTATTGCTTGAGAGTAGAAAGAACCTATTCCACTTTTTTATTTAAGGGGAAATTTGATAGTATTTGTAAAGAGAATCTCTTAAATTTTCTGGCGTTACTTCATTTTAGTGTCTGTTTGGCAATTTTTTTTACGCATTTTTAACAATTTTTTGAATTTGATCGTCTAAACTACGAATGACAGATGCAGAATTATTTCTAAAATTTTCAATAAAAGAGTCCGCTGCTGTGACAGTGCCAACTTCTTGGTTCATGATATCATAGATGATTAAACTTTCATCTTCTTTGCCCCATTTTACTTTCCAATAAGGACCTTCCAACGCACCATTTAAAATATCTTGTGCGTTGTCTAAAACAGCTTGTAAAATGATTGCTCTTTGGGTGGTTTCAATTCCTCTGTTTTTATCTTCGTTCAATTTTTCAGCAACTTCTGTCATATTAGTGGGAACAAGTATGGACATCTCACATTCCTCCTTTTTTTCTATTATAGCTTTAATTACAAAATGTGGGTAAAGATTGCTTTTTTATAATTACTAAGGTTTTTATTTCACAAAAATAAAAAGAAGGACTACACTTTAAAGTGAAATAGGTAGTGAGCCTCCACAAAGAGAAGGGATGAATAAAATGAATAAACACAGTGAATGTACCACTATTTTGGTAGGAAGAAATGCTTCTATTGACGGTTCAACCATGATTGCTCGTAATGAAGATGGTGAAGCACCATTAAATCCCAAAAATTTTATCGTAGTAAATCCCGCAGATCAAAAACAAGATTATAAGGCTGTCATTAGTGGTGTAGAAATAAAATTACCCGCTAATCCTTTACGGTATACGGCTACTCCAGATGTTTCACCTAAAATTGGCATTTGGGGAGAGTCTGGCATTAACAGTGCTAATGTGGCGATGTCTGCCACAGAAACGATTACCAGTAATTCGCGCATTTTAGGTGTTGATCCCTATGTTGAAGGCGGTATTGGCGAAGAGGACATGTTAACAATTGTCTTGCCTTACATTAACAGTGCAAAAGAAGGAGTAGAGCGCCTGGGGGCATTATTAGAAGAATTTGGGACTTATGAACCCAATGGCATCGCTTTTTCTGATAAGGATGAAATCTGGTGGCTTGAAACAATTGGAGGCCATCATTGGGCAGCGGTTCGTATTCCAGATGATGCTTACGTAGTAGCACCAAATCGCATGAATATTACCAATTTTGATTTTGATGCTCCAGATACATTATGTTCCCAAGACTTAAAAGAATTGATTGATGAAAATCATTTGAATCCTGATTATGATGGCTACAATTTGCGCCATATATTTGGTAGTGCAACGGTTAAAGATAATCAATATAATAATCCTCGTGCTTGGTATATTCAACGTTATTTTACGCCTGAAGTAGAACAATCACCTTTTGATCAAAATTTGCCGTTTATTTGTAAAGCCAATCGCTTAATTAGTATTGAAGATGTGAAGTGGGCGCTTAGTTCCCACTATGAAGAAACAGTTTATGATTGTTATGGTGATGGCACCCCAGAACAAAAACGACAATTACGTCCAGTGGGCATTAATCGCAATCAAGAAGTTCATATTTTGCAATTACGAAATGACGTAGCTGCAGAAATTGTTGGCATCCATTGGCTAGCTTTTGGTCCGAACACATTTAATACTGTCGTGCCGTTTTATGCAAACGTAACGGATACTCCCGTTTTTTATAAAGAAGTAGGAGAAGCGTTTGGATTGGATAGTATGTACTGGTTAAGTGGATTAATCGCTGTCTTAGGAGACACAAATTATAACTTGTATTCCGATGTACGGGATGATTATGTCCAAGATAGTGTGGCTGCTTTCCGTCATATCCAACATCGCGGGGATAAAAATGCGATCGGACAAGCTGATATTTCCCGCTATTTAGCTTCGGTAAATGAAGAGTATGCCAAAGTAGCAAAAGAATTAACAACAAAATTATTAGGTCAAATGGTAATGTTAGGTGCACCACAAATGAAGTTGCGTTTTAATTTAGGTGACTAAAACGACTTATTTTACAGACAAGTCGAAATAAAATATCTAAAGAAAAAGAGAGTTGGCGGTGTCAATTGACACCGCCAACTCTCTTTTGATTACACAACAATGTTAAACTAAAATTAAATTTTTTAATACTTTATTTTAGTTGCGTTAATGCTTTTTGCGGAACAGCTTTTTCAGTAACTTCTTCCCATTGCGTCACGCCATCTTTTTTAGAATTATATGTCACTTTCAAATAGGCATTTTTCCGTAATGGCCGCTCTTTATTAGCTCTAAATGTTAATTCTTTACTTTTGCCTTTGTCGTCATAACCAGTTAGTTGATATTCATAATCCAAATACTCTTGGCCGCTATCGTCTTTTAGCGTGACTTGTTTGCCATCGGTCGTAACTTGTACATAATAAGTATCGCCGCCTACTTCTGTATTTTCAATAAATTTAAATAATCCAAAGGCCGCAGCGATAACTACTACTAAGCCGATTAATAGTTTTTTCATGTGTTCCACCATCCTGTTTACATTATACTCTTATCTTAAATGTATTTTAAAAAAGGTGCCATTGTTTTAGCTTGCGTTAGACTTACAATTTTGCAATGAATTTATTTGAAAAAAAAAATAGCCTTAAAAAGGCTAAGATAATACTGTGATTGCTCATAAAAGAAACATTTCCATATGTAATACGGCTAAAGGTTTCAAAAATAGTCAGGCAGAAATGATGGGGAGATAATTTCCGCCTGTTGGAAATTAAGGTTATTGGGGAATATCCTTGTTTCTGTCTTTTATTGTACCTTCTTTTTTAGCATAACTATATTTTAGGCTGAATAAGGTAAATGATCCTTTTTTTAATATCGTTATTTTTAGTGTTTTAACGCTTGTATTGTTGCGTCTTATGGACGATGAGCTGTTTTTCTTCATTTTTTTTTGGATTTTGGAATTTTTTGATAAAAATTTGAAATTGGAAAAAAGACGATTTATTGTGAAGTTAAAGTTATGAAAATAAATTGGGTAATAAACTAAGCAATCGATTGCTTAATATTAAATGTTATTCGTCAGTAATAAAAGGAAAATAAACTTTAATTACTCTATTACAGGTTTTTATGCCGCTCTATTAAAATAGAAAGTAAATACCCTTTGCAATCGATTGCGTAATTTCGTTGTAATGCGCTTTTTTTTATGTCATAATAAAGCTGAAATGACAGTGAAGTATGGAAATTTAACAAGATAAAAAGAAAAGGTGTGATGAAATGAACACAGCAGCAATTGCCCACCGACCAGATAGTGAATTTGCTTACCTCTATCAAAAAGATATCATGCATATTCGTTTAAAAACGGCTAAAAATGATGTCGCAAACGTAGAATTAATTCATGGTGACACCTATACATTAGCAGAAGACAAATGGTATCAACATCCTTTAAAAATGGAAAAGTATCTGAGTACAGCTGTTCATGATTATTGGGTAGTCGCAACGAGTGAACCTTTTAAACGCATGGCTTATGCTTTTCGGGTAGTAGGCAAAGATGGAACGGAAGTATTTTATGGCGATCATGGTTGTTTTCCCTTTGAACAACAACATTTAGAAATGCCCAATAATTATTTTAGAATGCCTTATTTTCATGAAGTTGATCGTTTTAAAGCGCCGGCTTGGGTGAAAAATACAGTTTGGTATCAAATTTTTCCAGAACGCTTTGCTAACGGTGACAAAGCCAATGACCCTAAAGGTACGTTTCCGTGGGGGAGTAAAGTACCTGACCGACAAGATTTTTTTGGCGGCGATTTACAAGGAGTTTTGGATCATTTAGATCATTTTACTGAACTGGGAATTAATGGCTTGTACTTTTGTCCAATTTTTAAAGCCTATTCTAATCACAAATACGATACGATTGATTATTTTGAAATTGATCCTGATTTTGGGGACAAGGCGTTATTCAAAAAACTCGTAGACGAATGCCACAAACGCGGGATTAAAGTTATGCTGGACGCCGTTTTTAATCATATGGGTGATACTTCTCCCCAATGGCAGGATGTCATTAAAAACGGGGCCGATTCACCATATGCAGATTGGTTTCATGTCAATTCATTTCCAGTTAGTTATACAGAAGGAATAGATTTTGAAAACGCAACCGATATTACCTATGATGTTTTTGCTTTTACGCCTCACATGCCAAAACTTAATACTGCCAATCCTGAGGTAAAGGAATATTTATTAAGTATTGCAGCTTACTGGATTGAAGAATTTGATATTGATGCTTGGCGTTTGGATGTCGCCAACGAGGTGGATCATACTTTTTGGAAAGAATTTCGTGAAGTTTGTGATGCGATAAAAGATGACTTTTATATTTTGGGTGAAATTTGGCATTCAGCCCAAAGTTGGCTAAATGGTGATGAGTTCACGGCGGTAATGAATTATGCCTATACCGATGCAATCGTGGGAGCATTTGTCAAAAAAGAAATCAGTTTGGAAAAAATGGTCTCAGAAATTAACCGCCATTTAATGATGTACCGGGAACAAACCAACGCTATGCAATTTAACGTTTTAGATTCCCATGATACTCCCCGTATTCTAACTGAAGCCAACGACGATAAAGACTTAATGAAACAAGTGGAAGCCTTCACTTATTTACAACCGGGATCACCTTGTATTTATTATGGTGATGAATTTGCTATGACAGGTGAGATGGATCCTGATTGTCGTAAATGTATGGTGTGGCAAAAAGAAGAACAAGATCACGACATGTTTGACTTCTTTAAACAACTGGTTAGATTTCGGCGGGAGAATGCCCACATTTTAGCAGATGGAAAAATGATTTGGGAAACGGTGAATTTAGCCAATGATCAAATTGTATTAAGTCGTAAATTGAATAATGAAATAATTTGTGGTCATTTTAACTTGGGTACAACCAAAACTGTATTTGAGAAAAAAGGAACAATTCTCTTGGGGCATTATTTTGAAGAAGCAGACGAGCAGATAACGATTGCGCCAAAAGGATTTGTTATAACCAAAGCGTAGAAAAAGGGTGAAAGAAATGGAAAAACACTGGTGGCAAGAAGTGGTGGTGTATCAAATTTACCCCCGCAGTTTTAAAGATAGTAACGGCGATGGAATTGGGGATATCGGCGGTATTATTCAAAAATTGGATTATTTAAAAGAGCTAGGAATTGGCGCAATTTGGTTATCACCGGTTTATGCTTCTCCTAATGATGATAATGGTTACGATATTTCGGATTACGAAAAAATCATGACCGAATTTGGCACAATGGCAGATATGGATAACTTAATTACAGCGGCCGATCAGCGGAATATTAAAATTGTCATGGATTTAGTTGTCAATCACACTTCAGATGAACATCAATGGTTTATTGAAGCAAAAAAAGGACGTGACAATTCCTATCGCGATTATTACATTTGGGCGGATCCCAAATCAGATGGTAGTGCTCCTAATGAATTACCATCGACGTTTTCTGGTAGTGCTTGGGAGTTTGATGAAGCAAGCGGACAATACTATTTACACCTGTTTTCTAAAAAACAACCGGATTTAAATTGGGCCAATGAACATGTTCGCCAATCGGTTTATGACATGATGAATTTTTGGATTGCCAAAGGTATTGGCGGTTTTCGGATGGATGTTATCGATTTGATTGGTAAAGTTCCCATGGAAATGATTACGGGAAATGGGCCTAAACTGCACGATTATTTACAAGAAATGAATCAAGCAACTTTTGGTAAACACGATCTTTTGACTGTCGGTGAAACGTGGGGCGCTACACCAGAAATCGCCAAATTATATTCTAATCCTGATCGTAATGAATTAAGTATGGTCTTTCAATTTGAACATGTTGGCCTCGATGAACAACCTCAAAAAAGCAAATGGGATTTGCGACCATTCGTAGTAGCAGAATTAAAAGCAGTCTTTGAAAAATGGCAAACAGAATTAGGGAATGAAGGTTGGAATTCGCTATTTTGGAATAATCATGACCTGCCGCGGATTATTTCCCGTTGGGGCGATGAAAAAAATTATCGCGTAAAAAGTGGTAAATTGTTTGCAATTTTATTGCATCTTCTAAAAGGAACGCCTTACATTTACCAAGGGGAAGAAATTGGCATGATCAATCGATCCATCACAGCGATTGAAGAAGTAGACGATATTGAAAGTATCAATATGTATCATGAACGCATTGCAAAATGTTATGATCCTAAGGAAATTATTCAATCTATCAATGTCAAGGGACGGGATAATGCCCGTACGCCTATGCAGTGGGATGACAGTGAAAATGCTGGCTTTACCACTGGAACACCTTGGCTTTTTGTCAATGAAAATTATCAAAAGATAAATGTTGCCCAAGCGTTAGCTGACAAAGACTCACTATTTTATACGTATCAAAAATTAATTCAACTGCGCAAAAATAATCCAATTGTCGTTTGGGGAAATTTTCAGTTAGTTGAAACTGTCCCTGAAGTTTTTGCTTATGAACGGCAATATGAAGGGAAGACTTGGCTAGTGGTGACAAATTTTTCTGGTAATGAAAATAAATTTGATTACGACGGGATGATACAAGATATCATTATTACCAATGGCATCTTGCCGCAAGATTTGAAAAATCTTACTTTAGCTCCATGGGACGCTTTTGTGGTGGAAGTTGGGAAGCCATGACAAATTGGTGGCAAAATGCAGTTGGTTATCAAATCTATCCCCGCAGCTTTTTTGATAGCAATGGCGATGGAATCGGGGATATTAAAGGCATTATTGAAAAATTACCTTATTTAAAAGAATTGGGAGTCGATTTTATTTGGCTGAACCCCATGTATAAATCACCGAATGTTGATAATGGCTATGATATTTCGGATTACCAGGATATTGCGGCTGAATATGGCAATATGGCTGATTTTCAAGCACTTTTAAAGGCAGCCCATGCCATGGATTTAAAACTTATTTTGGATTTAGTGATAAATCATACCAGTGATCAGCATCCGTGGTTTGTTGAAGCCAAAAAGGGCAAGGATAATCCCTATCGCAATTATTATCACTGGCAAGATGCAACTGAAAGTAAGTTACCTAACAATTGGCAAAGTTTTTTTGGGGGACCAACTTGGACCCTAGATGAAACAAGTATTCAGGCGTATTTCCATGTTTTTGCTCCGGAACAACCGGATTTAAACTGGAAAAATGAAGCTGTTAGAAAAGAAATTTATCAAATGATTCGTTGGTGGCTCGATATGGGAATTGATGGTTTTCGTTTGGATGCGATTAGTCATATCCAAAAAGAGCCATGGGATTTTCAAATTACTGCAAATCCATGGGCACCATTTATGAATGTGGCAGGAATTGACGAGTACATGAAAGATTTACAACATATTTTTAACGAATATGATGTCATGACTGTTGGTGAAGCCAGCGGTGTTTCCAGCAAAAGAGCAGTTAATTGGACAGATAAAGACGGCTATTTAGATATGATTTTTGAGCTTGAACATAATGTACGCATGGGAAAACCAGGTGAAGAACGGATTAACTTACTGGGCTTTAAAAAAGTTATCGCCCGTTGGCAAAAAGATTTAGGTCAAAAAGGTTGGAACGCTCTTTATATTGAAAATCACGATAATCCCCGTTTTAATTCTATTTTAGGAAATGAAACGAGTAAGTCAGCTAAAGCGCTAGCGTTAATGTATTTATTTTTACGCGGAACGCCCTTTATTTATCAAGGGCAAGAACTCGGCATGACCAATTATCCTTTTCAAGATATTGCTGAGATTAATGCCAAGGACACATTGTCTTATTACGAACGCTTATTAGCTGAAAAAAATGACGAAGCACTAAAACTTGCTACTGCTTGGACAAGAGACCATGCGCGTACCCCTATGCAGTGGAATACCACAAAAAATAGTGGTTTTACTACTGGCTATCCATGGCTTAAAGTGAATCCTAATTATGAAAAAATAAATGTTGCTACCGAATCCAAAGATCCTGATTCAGTCTTAAACTTTTATCGGCAGCTGATTGCACTACGTAAAAAGGAAGAGACTTTTTCAACCGGTACTTTTACATTATTGGCGGCAAATGATCCAGATATTTTTACTTACTTGCGAACAGGAACAAAGCAGTTTTTAATTGTCACCAATATTAGTCAAAAAGTGCGCACGCTCTCTTTACCTAAAAAAATTTGGCAAAAAAATTGGCAGCTTGTTATCGCTAATGATAAAACTGCGCCTCGAACAGTTACCCAGCATATGAAAATAAATCCTTATGATGCATGGCTTTTTGAACAAAAGTAATGTACTCTTCTAAAGCAACTGAAAGCTCATTCCTGTTATTAAGATGAGCTTTCAGTTTTTTTAGGAAGGAAAGAGACTGTATGATTTAAACATGGAACAAGTCAGATATACCAAGGTTGTCGATGTTTAGCGTCCCAAACGAAATCTTCGAGACGTTAAAGCGGAATTATAAGAAATTATTCCTCAAGTTTCGTATAATTTCGTTTTAATGCCCAAGAGCTGCTCACGTTTGTTCCTCTTTTCCTGTTATCTAGCACATACAGCAACTCCTCAGAAAAAATTTTATCAAAAATGGCTACTCATCTGGATTAGCTCAGACAAAGTCTTATGCCTTTTAATTTAATGCCAATAAATATTTGCGTAAAATAGGATCAGACGCATAAAGGTAGAGGCCAAATTTTCCCCGTTTTAATAAAATATTGACAGAATTCATCACGATAGTATCTTTTGCTTGGTTTAAAGCGGGAATATCGTTTCTTTTTTTAAAAGCTTCATGATCTTCATAAAGACTGCTATCAATATAGATTTTGTCTGTTTTTTCATCGTATTTGACACTTGGACCTAAGATGACCCCGGCATAATTTAAATCAAAGCCTTGAATAGTGTAAATGGAGCCAACTTCGTCAATCGTTTCCGGACGCTCTGCCCATGGTCGATCGGTAAAATTAATTTTATCCCAAGGAAGTTTTAACTGTCCGGCTGTAACAAACCAAGTCTTATCATCTAAAACGGTAAAAGGAAAATCAGCGGTGGCCAGCATGCGCGATAATCCGACAGCCTTATTTTTCTCCTGTATTTTTTGGTAAAGGGGTAAACCATCAGCAAAAAATTCCAAGTCGAAATTGTTGATTTGGGGTTTTTCTAACAGGTGGCCCCTCGTAAAGGCATTAATCCAATCTGTAACGTTTTTATTTTGAACGCGATACTGTTGATTCAAGTGATAATACTTAGTGGGATAATCTTTTAATAAATTTTTCAGACCGTCATTTTGCCAGTAGCTTTTTAGTTTCACCACTTGTTGGGGATCAAAAACAAAAATGATAATTTTGGCTAACTGCATAATTTCAGTTAATTGATTCTGCTGTTTGAAATTATTAAAGGGATCGTCTTTAGTTAATAATAAATGGCCTTCATCAATCATCACAATATCTGCTTGCTGCTGAATTTTGTGGTAGTGATTAATGAAAGGTGTCGGCTTCATAAAATCTTTTTTATAAAGATAATCAGACTGGGTCGCGAGCTCTTTATAAATTTTTAGCATCTCATTGTGATTAACCAATAATTTGTTGTCAAAGCCGGTAAATGGGGTGTTTTTTTGACGCGCTAACGTTTGCAATTTTTCAAAAGCGCTGGCTAGAACAATACTTTTACCAGCCCCGGCATCTCCATTTAAAATAAAGATGGCTGTTTTTGGTGCGGAAATATTTTGCGCACTGAATTTTAAAATTTCATTTATGACTTTTTGTTGTGACGCGTCTAATTGCGCTGTTTTGGGCAGAATAAAACTACTGCTTAAAGTTTCCATCATTTTCACTTCCTAAACTTTATTGTAGGAAAAATCCTCTTATTTGTAGAACGTTTTGATTCGAGAGGTTATCATTTTCTCTTAGGTCAGAGATTCTTTATAATAAAAGTAAATTCATTTTTGTGAAAAGAGGAGATAAAAATGGCAGAAGAGAAAAAGCAGGGGATGATGGCCGTTATCGCTGCCTTAGTTGCCAATATTTTGGTCGCCATTAGTAAATTTATTGGCTATATGTTAAGCGGCAGTGCCGCCATGTTGAATGAAAGTATTCATAGTGTGGTGGATTGTAGTAATCAAGCACTCTTGTTAATCGGTGATAAGCGGTCGACAAGACCGATTAGTGAATTGCATCAATTTGGCGAAGGACGGGCCAAATATTTTTTTAGTACCATTGTGGCCACAATGCTTTTCTTTGGTGGTGGGGCACTTGGGGTAATGGAAGCATTGGAAAAGCTTTTTCACCCGGCACACGAAGTTGGAAACCAATGGCTGGTAATTGGGATTTTACTTTTTGGGATGATGGTGGAAGGTAGCTCATTGCGCATAGCCCTTAAAGAGATTAAAGAATTAAATGAAGAAAAACTACCGCTATTTCGTTTTTTAAGAGAAAGTCGTCATAGTGAAATTTTGATTATTTTTACTGAAGATTTTTGTGCAGTGATTGGGTTGTTAGTCGCTTTAGCGGGTACAATTTTAACAATGCTGACCGGTAACGCGATGTTCGATGCGTTAAGTGGTTTATTAATCGGGCTCCTCTTAATGTTTGCGGCAATCTTTTTAGCCCGTGAGTTTTATAGCTTAATTATCGGCGAAAGTGTAACAGCCGGTGATTTGAAAAAAATTAAGGCTGCTTTTAATCGTAAAGAGGTAAAACGTCTGATCGATATTAAAACGGTTCACTTAGGTCCAACAGAAATTATGATTGCGGCCAAAATTGATATTGTCGATGAAGATGAAGCCCACAGCTATACGGTCGTTAATGACATTGAACGCGAAATTCGTCACAGTTTACCAGATAAAAAAGCTTATATTTACATTGAAACCGATGAATATGATCCTAACTATGTCAGAAAATAAGCCCTGATTAGATAAATTTTGGCTAAAACTAGCATAAACGCCTCTTGTTTGCTACAATGAAAAAGAATTTTATAACAAGAAAGAAGGATTTAGACAATGATCGCAGCAAGTGACTTACGGGCAGGGATGACATTTGTCCAAGACGGTAAATTGATTAAAGTTTTAGATGCCAGCCATCATAAACCGGGTAAAGGAAACACAGTAATGCGTATGAAACTTCGTGATGTTAGAAGTGGTGCGACTTACGATACTACTTTACGTCCAGATGAAAAGTTTGAAAAAGCCCACATTGATACAAAACCAGTACAATATTTATATACAATGGATGACACCGCCTTTTTCATGGATCTAGAAACATATGAACAATATGAAATTCCAGTAGAAACAATTGAAGAAGAAATGAAATACTTACTAGAAAATATGGAAGTAAAAATCCAATTCTTTGGTTCAGAAGTTATCGGTGTTCAATTACCAACAACTGTTGTCTTAGAAGTAACAGAAACACAACCTTCTATTAAAGGGGCTACTGTAACAGGATCTGGTAAGCCTGCGACAATGGAAACAGGCTTAGTTGTGAACGTACCAGACTTTATTGAAGCTGGTGAAAGCTTAGAAATCAATACAGCTGAAGGTACTTATATTAAGCGTGCCAAATAATTAAATTTAAAAACCAAGAGTTGCAACTTTCACTCTTGGTTTTTTTGTAGATAAATGAAATACATAATTTTTATAAAAAATAAGGTTAATCTATTCGGGATATTAGTTTATTACTTGTGAGCTGAACGGACTGCTTCAGCTTTTCTGGTGCTGCTTTTTTGATAAGAAATTTTTTAAGAGAGGGCGTTGACATGAACTATTTGATTGTAGCTTTTTTTGCCTTTTTTGGCGGCAATGCCCGCTATTTATTAGGAGTAAATTTACCGGTAGTAAATGGTTTTCCGCTGGGGACGTTAGTAGCCAATTTGTTAGGCTGCTTTTTGTTTAGTTGGGTTGTCAAACATATTATGGTTGATAGAGATGTAAATGGTCGGTTGATCCTAGGGATAGGAACTGGATTTTTTGGGGCCTTTACGACATTTTCATCTTTTGCCTTAGATACAATTAAACTTTTTGAATCGAATATATTTTTGGCGTTCCTCTATCTAGTTCTATCGATTGGTGGAGGACTTTGCGCCGCTTATCTGGGAGAAAAATTTTGGCGACCTAAAACAAACAAGGAGGATTTTAAATGAATCTATTACTTGTTGGTTTTGGAGCGGCTCTAGGCGCAATGGCTCGTTTTGCAATTAATCGTTTTTTTGAAAAACGGCCGCATCCTTATCCTAAGGCTACCCAAATTATAAATTTAACCGGTGCTTTTCTTTTAGGTATATTTTCGGGGTTGCATTTAAATGATGGGTTGTATTTATTTTTAGGAACAGGGATGATGGGAGGGTATACAACTTTTTCAACTTTTAATTTTGAAATGTTGACGTTATATCAAACAAAACGAAAACTTTTTTATTACTATTTTGCTCTTTCTTATGGTGGTGGCCTCTTGTTAAGCTTTCTTGGCGTAGCACTTGGTAGTTTTTTGGCAAAATAAAAAGAGCCAAAGAATATTTATTTTCGCTGTCTGATTCTTCAGAGAATTTGTATTCTTTGGGTCTTTTTCCATTTCATTATTTGATAAACGTTTTTTGAAATTTTGGAGATAACTTCATAACCTGTTCCTTGGATACGTCTTAAAGTAACTGATTTTTTGTTTGGTGCTGCTTTAAATAGCGTTCTTTTTGGGGACGGCTTAACTTTTTAAAGGCGGCTTCAGCTTTGGTGGCACTACTCCGGTCCGAAAAAACTTCAGCATGAATCATCTGAAGTGGTCGTCGTTTTTTTAGGCGAGTATATTTTGCCCCCACGCCATCATTGTGTTCTTTTAAACGACGAGCTAAATCAGTGGTGTAGCCACCGTAAAAAGTATTATCGCGACACAAAAGAACATAAAAATAATGTTTACTGGCCATAAAGCATCGCCTTTAAAGTTGGTGTATACTCATTGCTTTCTGAATATACAGTTAAAGGTGGTAGAATCTTTAAGCCATCTTTTTTACCATCTTTGATTCCTTCTACTAAAACAATATTGGCATCTTTATTTTCTTTAGGATAGACAAATTGGACCCGTTTTGGGGCGATACGATAGTGCTGCATCAGCTCTAAAATTTCTAAAAAACGATCTGGTCGATGAACCAGAGCAAGTCGGCCGTTCATTTTCAACATTTGACTCGAAACAGCGACAACGTCTGCTAAAGTCGCATGGATTTCGTGACGAGCAATTGCCAAATGAGGATTGGGGTTCTTTTCATTTGTCGGCAAATTTTTAAAGTAAGGAGGATTACACAAGATTAAGTCTAGGGAATCTTTTTTAATGACCGATAAACTGTCTTTTAAATTTAGTTCGTGAACGTCCATTTGCTCTTCTAAATGATTTAAAGCAATACTTCGTTTCGCCATATCAGCCAAACGTGGCTGAATTTCAATTTGTTCAATTTTTGCTTGTGTCTTGCGACTAATAAAGAGGCCAACAGCACCATTGCCAGCACAAAGATCAAGAATTTTACCTCGTTTGGGAATCTTCGGAAAATTGGCCAGCAATACGGCATCAATTGAAAAGGAAAAAACATCACTACTCTGAATTATTTGGATGCCTTCAGCATATAAAGCATCGATTCGTTCATTTTTATTTAACACGTTTTACACCTGCAATTACTCAAAATTGAAAATATCTATTCGTATTATACTCGACTGACAATAGGGTGCAACTTTTTGTTAAAAGGTATTAAGGTATCCTATCTCCTGCAAAAAAACTTCAGTTAAAGTTTCAAGTGATAAATTAGAAAAGTAAAAAGAAGATTACATTCATGTCGGGCTGATAAGTTTACTAGAAAAATTAGGGTTGCAGTAAATTTAATCCGAATAAAAAAAGCTTGTCAAAAGATATTTTTTTTTGCATACTTAGACCGTATTGTAATTGAAAGTGCCCCTGCCGTTAACAAAATACTTTTAAAACAAAAAAGTTACGACGAGGGATCAAGAGAACGATAGAGAGGAAGATCAGATGTTTTTTACTGTTATGCGGGGAATTGTCCGCTTTCTTTTATTTGTCCTAAATGGTAACTCTGAATTTCAAAATAAAGCAGCATTACCCCAAGATGAAAATTATATTTTAGTTGCACCTCACCGTACCTGGTGGGACCCTTTGTATATGGCCGTGGGCGCAAGACCAAAAAAATTCAGTTTTATGGCCAAAGAAGAATTATTCAAAAATCCAATTTTACGATTTATTTTAGTTCATGCCAATGCTTTTCCAGTGGATCGACAAAAACCGGGACCTTCTGCCATTAAAACACCCGTGAAACTATTGAAAAATTCTGATTTGAGTTTGATTATGTTTCCTAGTGGTACGAGACATTCGACTGAATTAAAAGGTGGGATGGCATTAATCGCTAAAATGGCAAAAGTTAAAATTGTCCCTTGTGTCTATCAAGGCCCCCTTACTTTTAAAGATTTATTAAAGCGTAAAAAAGTTACTATGCGTTTTGGGGAACCCATTGATATAAGTGACATAAAAAAAATTGATAAAGAAGGACTGGCTTTAGTTGAAAGTCGGATACAGACTTCTTTTGACCAATTGGATCAGGCAATTGATCCTAAATTTAAATACATTGCTCAATAATATTTGGAAAACCAGCGTATTATACGCTGGTTTTTTTGTAAGTAGGAAATGATATGATTTTCATAAGGGATAAGGCTGATATACTTTTCTTTGATCTAGCTATATGAACGAACTCTCTGCGGCAATAAGCTGAAATTTCAAGAAATTTGAAGAGCAATTTATTAAAATTCCATCTTCTTACTTGAGAGCTAAACACGTTCATTTCGCTTTTCTTTGATCTAGCTATATGAACGAACTCTCTGCGGCAATAAGCTGAAATTTCAAGAAATTTAAAGATCAATTTATTAAAATTCCATCTTCTTGCTTGAGAGCTAAACACGTTGATTCCGCTTTTTTTATTAAGCAGTCAAAGAGTTAAAAGGAAATGAAGCTTCTTTTCTGTTATTTTCCGTATACAAATAAGAAATTAGGCTGCTTTTTATAAAAGAGCAGCGGCGTTTTTAAACGCTAGAGAAAGTGTTATAATGGTCTGAAGATGCTTTTTTTAGAAAGGTTGAGTATAAAGTGCGTTTTTTACACACCGCTGATTGGCATATTGGTAAGAAATTGAACGGTTTTGATTTATTGCTGGAGCAAGCTGATGCGCTTGATCAAATTTTGGCACTGGCTGTGAAAGAACAAGTTACGGCAGTTGTGGTAGCAGGTGATCTGTATGATCGTGGGGTACCGGCAATTGATGCGGTTCAACTGTTTAATAAAAAAATTATCGCTTTTAATTTACAAAATAAGCTGCCATTATTAACCATTTCTGGTAATCATGATAGTTCAGAACGCCTGAATTTCGGTACACCTTGGTTTAGCCAGACTGCTTTTCATTTACATACAGAACTAACACAGGCTTTTCAACCGATTGTAATAGAGGATACGCAATTTTTCTTGCTGCCTTATTTTGAACCATTTCAAGCACGATTGTATTTTGAAGATGAGAGTATCAAGACTTTAGCAAAGGCGATGGAAAGAGTAATAGCTGCAATGACTGCCCGTTTTGATCCTCAGAAAAAACATGTTTTAGTCGCACATTTTTTTGCAGCTGGCAGCAGTCAAAGCGATTCGGAAACTAAAATTATGGTAGGTGGTTTGGATAGCGTGCCCGTAGATTTATTAGCAGTTTTTGACTATGTAGCTTTAGGACATCTGCATAATCATCAGGCTTTAAAACATCCTTTAGTACAATACAGCGGTGCGCCATTGAAGTATGCCGTTTCTGAAGAGAAGCAGACTAAAGGCGTTTATATCGTAGATACGCAAGATTTTTCTAGAAGTTTTTACCCACTAAAGCCACTCCACGATGTTCGTACACTAACTGCAAGCTATGAAGAATTGTTGGCACCTGAATTTTATCAGAGTATACCACGAGAAGATTTTTTACAAATTCAATTAACCAATCGCGGCGTTATTCCAAATTTAATGAATCAGCTACGTAACATTTATCCTCGCCTTTTGGGTATTGAGCGATTAAATCAAGTACAACGGGAAAATCAATTAGAAAAAGTGAAAAAAAGAGCTGATGTACCAGCGGAAATTGTAACTGAATTTTTTGCTGAAATGACGAGTGAAACATTGACTACTAGTCAAGAAGATTGGTTAGCTAAAGGATTGCAAGCAACAAGTAAACAAGTTGAAAAGCTATAATTTTCTAAAATAAAGAACAACTATCCAAAAAAGGTATTTTGGCAAGGAGGAAGCAACTGGAATGCAGCCACGGAGATTACACATGAAAAATTTTGGCCCTTTTATTGATGAAATAGTCGATTTTGGCGCTTTTGCAGATCAAGGCCTGTTTTTAGTCAGTGGAAAAACCGGTGCGGGCAAAACAACAATTTTTGATGGGATGACTTTTGCTTTATTTGGTCAAACTTCTGGTAAATTGCGCAGTGGTAAAGAAATGCGCTCACTTTTTGCTCAACCTGCTGAAGAAACGGAAGTGACCTTTTCTTTTAGCCATGGAGGATTACTTTATGAAGTGATGCGCCGACCGGAACAAGAGGTGGCAAAAAAAAGAGGAACAGGGACCACTAAACGCGCTGGGAAAACAACATTAACAGTTTTTGACACATTAGGGAATGAAAAGAAGCAATATACAAAAAATGTGGATGATGAATTGTATCAAATGCTACACTTGAATGCGGATCAATTTTTCAAAATTATTATGTTGCCACAAGGCGAATTTCGTAATTTTCTAATTGCTTCTAGTACTGATAAAGAACAAGTTTTACGTCGGCTGTTTGATACTGAAATCTATCAGAATTTGCAAACTTGGCTGAAAGAACAAGCTACTTTGCAAAACAAAAGTATCGAAGCAAAGCGATTACAAGCTGAAGCATTAGTGGATAGTTTTAAGTGGTTTGAAAAAATAAGTGTTTTACCTAGTTTAGCTGAAACAAAGCAAGCTTGGGAGAGGGACTTATGCGCTTTACAACAAGCAGTTAAGGAGCAAGATGTGCTTGTTTCAGAACTTAATGCTAAAAAAAATACTGCTGAAAAACAATATTATCAAGCAGAAGAATTGAAAAAAACTTTTGATGAATTAGAAAAAGCTATTGTACATGAAACCGTGTTGGCAGATAAAAAAATTGCAATAGCAGAAAAAATTAAGGAACAAAACTGGCTTAGCTGGTTACAACAACAAGCCCCGCTTGTGAATTCTTTAAAAATGGCAACAGAAAAAGTGCAACTCCAAGCAGATAAATTAATACGAACTAAAAATGAAGCGAAAAAGAATACAGCCGCGTTAAGTATTTGGGAAAGTCAACGAATGATGTTTCAAGAAAAAGCCGCGGACTTGGAATTAGCAAAAAAAACATTGCATAATTTGGAAGTAAAATTACCACAAGCGGAACTTTTGGAAGAAAAACAACAAGTGTTTACTGCTCAAGCGGCCGAACTGTCAAAAATGTTTCATAGAATGCAGGAATTAGAACAAAATATTATTAACTTAAAAGAAACATTGGCACAGCAAGAAGCAATAACGCAACAAAGTGGTCCTTGGCAAAAAACGATGTTGGAGTTAGCCAAAATCCAGCAGTTGGTGGTCGACTTTGAAAAATTACAAAACAACAATCAAACGATGCAGACAGAGCTGCGTAATATACTTGAAGCGATTCAAACACAGCAGTTAAACGAGCAGCAGCTAAAATTAACTGGTGAGGCAGCGTTAACCGAGTACACTTTACAAAAGAGCAACTATGCCAAGGCGATGATTGCGCGGTTAAGTTTGGATTTGAAGCCGGGAGAAGCTTGTCCAGTTTGTGGGGCTACAGAACATCCTGACGTTGCCTTACACGCTAAAGAAAAATTGTCTGTGCAAGAAACGGAATCGGCGTTAAATCTAGCAGAGAAAAAGTTACGGTCTATAGAAGAACAACAGATTCGCAGTTCCGCTGAAAAAGAGCAGTTGGAAAAAGAGTGTGATAAAGTAAACCGTCAACTAGCAGAACAAGATACAGCTATTTGTGAGCTAAAAACAAAGATTGAAAGAAAATTTGACGCATTAACAGGAAAAACGGATTATGATGATGTTTTAGTCGCACTCTCCTCATTTGTGGAAAAACAAGAGCAACTCGGACAAGAAATTTCAGCAGCAACAGAAAAAAAAGTAGCATTAGAGCAAAAACTGATTGAACACAATCAAGTTTTAGTTACATGGCAAAAGCGTCATCAAGAGCAAAATAATGGTGTGGAGCAATTAAAAGGTGAAATAGCCAGTTTGAAAGAACAAGTTGGAAACCTGACAGCCCCGCTTTTACGGCAACAAATTAGCGAGATTACGCAGAAAATCAGTACTCTTGTTGATCAGTTGCAAACGGATCAAGTTAAAGGTGAAAACTTAAAAGCTACTGCTAAAAGTTATGCTGTCCAAATTAAAGAAATAATGGCATATCAGCAAGATGCAGTACTGGAAGAAGAAAGTCTAGCAGAAAAACTGCAAGTACGTTTAGCGACTGCCCCACGAAAGATAGCGAAAAGTGATTTGTTGACAGCCGAAGTAGATGAGGCACAGCTTAAAAAGATTGCAACAGAAATTAAAGATTATGAAAATGATATTCTGTTAATCAAAGAACAAAAACAAAAACTACAAGCAAAAGTAATGGGAAAAGAAAAACCAGCAATTAAAGAATTAGCTACAGTCTATGAACATGCACAACTGCAATTAAGTGAAAGTCAGCAACGATGCTCCCTTTTAAAAGCGCAACAAAAGGATAATCAACAGTTGCTAGAAAAGTTAGCGCTATTATTACAATCCCACGAATCATCCTTGGCTGCATTGGCGGAAATCGAACAGTTAAGTCAAGTGTTGAGTGGTAAAAATACTTACAAAACTAGCTTGGAACGCTATGTTTTACAAGCCTATTTAGCTGAGATTTTAGATGTGGCCAATGTTCGCTTACAACAACTAACCAATGGACGTTATCAATTTAGTTTGGCAGAAAAATCTGATGGTGGACGCGGTCAAAAAGGACTAGATATCGATATTTACGATGACAATGCAGGTCAAACAAGACGGGTGCAAACCCTATCTGGTGGAGAAAGTTTTATTGCTGCACTAGCTTTAGCGCTCTCATTAGCAGATGTCATCCAAAACCGCACCGGTGGAATTGCTTTAGATGCACTATTTATTGATGAAGGCTTTGGTTCTTTGGATGAAGAAGCATTGGAGATGGCTTTGGAGGCCTTGAGTACCTTGGAAACAGAAGGGCGTTTAATTGGAATTATTAGTCATGTTCCGGTATTAAAAGAAAAAATTGTAAGACAAATAAATGTGAAGACAAACGGAGCTGGGCAAAGCCAAGTTGCGTTGAAAATTGATTGACAAATAACAGCCATGGCTGTTTGCAATTATTAGATGGGAGAGATTTGGGTGAAGTGGAGTATTCCTGAAAAAGTAATTGAACGAGGACGCACATACCTCAATGAAGGAAGAGTACTATCAGTAACACCGGATCCAGCCAATAAAGTCTGGCACGCTGTCGTTTTGGGCAGTGAAGAATATCTCGTGGATTTGGATGCCACCGCAAAAGAAGAAGACTACTGTCAATGTCCTTACTGGGAAGAACATCATTACTGTAAACATACCGTTGCAGTAGAACTGTTTTTACGCCAACAAGGAAAAACCCGATTTATGAGCAGTATGGAACAACCAGTGAAAAGTAAATTTTCAACTGCAGAAATGTTTACGAATGGTTTTGCCAAATTAAAGTTCCCGGCCGCAGAAGGTACAGCTATTCCTTTGCGTTTACAATTTAATATTGATGCGATTGAAACAAATCCCTATCATAAAGAGTTAGCGGTTTTTGGTATTAGTCTAAAAGTAGGGCAAAGAGGAACGACACGTAATTATATTGTTAAAAATATTTACAAATTTTTACAAGCTTATTCTGAACAAAAGAAAATTTTAATCAATAAACAACATAGCTTTTTAATTGAACCACAAGCGTTTACACCAGATGTCAATGAAGCTCTTACGGTTCTGTGGGGCATGGCACAAACGCAGCAACTAATGGGGCAAACCGGCATCTTAGTTAACGGGAAGTTAGATAAGAAATACTTGTTAGTTCCTATTGGTTGGGGGCAAAAGCTTTTAGAAATGCTAGGTAAGTTAGGCGCAACTTTTGGCTACGATGAAAAAAAATTGAGTCCTATTCTTTTTTCTGATGCGGCATTACCCTTAGCTTTTTCAGTAAAAAAAGATAAGGAGCAGTTTGTCTTAGCTGTTGAAAAAGATTATGACCAAGTGTTCAATTACTATCACTGGGGAATTATTGATGAAAAGATTCATCCTTTGAGTAGTTGTCAACAGGAGATTTATTTAACATTAGATCAATTATTAAAGCGCATTGAAAAAAAGGAAATTCCTTACGCTAAAAAAGAATTGTCTGTTTTGTTTAAACAAGTTTTGCCTTTACTCCGTCAAATTGGGGAAGTGAACATTGCCACAGAAGTCTATCAATACATTAGTGATGAGGATTTGGCAATTAGCTTTATTTTACGAAAGAAAAAAGGACAAATTGCTGTCGAATTACAATTTAGTTATGGAGATGCGATTTTTTCTAGCAATGTAGCTAATAATATGGTGAAAGAAAATCAACCGGAAGTTTTACGGGATTATCAAAAAGAAGATCGTGCACGTCATTTGTTGCAACAACAAGGTTATGAGGAAAACGAGGCAGGCTTTGTTAAAAATCTGCCCACTGGAAGTGACTTATATTATTTCTTTACTCGTGAATTGCCTACTTTGCAACAACTGGGCACGGTAAAACTAGGCAAAAAATTACGGGAATTGTATTTAGATGCCCATAAAATCGAACCAGAAGTAAAAGTTGACAGTGATGGTTCCTGGTTGGATGTTCACTTTGATATTTCTGGTATTGGTGAAAAAGAAATAGATAATATTTTGCGCAGTCTGTTAAATCAAGATGCCTTTTATACATTAACCAATGGACAGATTTTATCGCTTGAAACGCCTGAGTTTCAAGAAACGAGTGCTGTTTTGCAAAAATTGCGCCAAACAAAAAGCCAAGATGGTGTAATTAAAATGCCGCTAAATCAAGGCCTTGTTCTCCAAGATCAGTTAAAAGCTGCCAATGTCTCTTTTAGCGATGATTTTACCCAGATGGTCAAAGACTTAACTCATCCTGAAAATTATCCCGCCCAGTTACCAGCAGGCTTAAATGCAGATTTGCGTCCTTATCAAGTAACGGGATTTCGTTGGCTAAAAATGTTATCGCATTATCAATTTGGCGGCATCTTAGCTGATGAAATGGGTCTAGGAAAGACATTGCAGACCATTGCTTATCTCCTGTCAGAAAAGCAGGCAGATGCCACTAAAACGACTTTGATTGTAGCGCCTGCCAGTTTAACTTTTAACTGGTTAGCTGAATTGAAAAAATTTGCACCAAGTTTAAAAGCTGCCGTAGTGGGGGGGAACAAACAAGAACGCATGAATTGTTTAGCGCAGGAAGTGGATATTTATATCACCTCCTATGCTAGTCTAAGACAAGATATTGATTTATATCGCGAATTATCTTTAGATCAGTTGATTTTAGATGAAGCGCAGATGGTGAAAAATGCAGCAACTAAGACTGCGAAAGCTTTACGTTCATTAGTAATTCCTCATCGCTTTGCATTAAGTGGAACCCCGATTGAGAATAATTTGGAAGAATTGTGGTCCTTATTTGAAATGATCATGCCAGGATTTTTCCCAAGTCAACAGCGCTATCGCCAATTATCTGCTGAACAAATTGCCCAGATGATTAAACCATTTGTATTGCGACGAGATAAAGCGACTGTGCTAAAAGATTTACCAGAAAAACTGGAAACCAATTATTACAGTGCGCTAACGGAAGACCAAAAGAAAATCTACTTGGCCTATTTACGCCAAATGCGAGAAGAAATTAGTCAAATGGATGCAGCTGCCTTCAAGAAAAATCGAATCAGTATTTTAGCAGGTTTAACCCGATTGCGGCAGATTTGTTGTGACCCTAAATTATTTATTGACGATTACGAAGGTACTTCTGGGAAATTGGAGCAAGTCAAAGACTTAATCCAAGCTGCTAAAGAAAATGGGCGTCGGGTTCTTTTATTCTCGCAATTTACGGGAATGTTAACGATTATTGAAGAAGAACTAGCCAAACTAGGCTATGAGAGCTTTTATTTACGAGGAAGCACGCCTCCAAAAAATCGTATTGAAATGGTGAACGCATTTAATCAAGGTGAAAAAGATGTCTTCTTAATTTCATTAAAAGCCGGCGGTACCGGCTTGAATTTAACTGGAGCAGATACAGTGATATTATATGATTTGTGGTGGAATCCAGCAGTAGAAGAACAAGCGGCTGGTCGGGCCCATCGTATTGGCCAAGAAAAAGTGGTTGAGGTGTGGCGGATGATTGCAGAAGGAACAATTGAAGAACGCATGAATGCGTTACAGCAGGATAAGCGAGAATTGTTCCAAAAAGTGATTCAAGGCAATGAAACGCAACTACAGCAACTCACAGAAGCCGATATTCGGATGATTTTAAGTGCTGGTGAATAATTTATCAGATGTTTCTTAAAAATAAAAAAAGCACATTGTCTCTTTTATACAAGAGAAGCAATGTGCTTTTTATTATGGGTGATCGTGGCAAGAAAGTATTTGTTTTCTCCTTCAATTATTAAGCAAAAATAGCTTTTATCGTAGGAGCTAATTGATCAAAAGAAGTTAATTCAATATCTTGAATTGCTTTTTCACCAGACGGTATTTCTCGATTACGATGATTGAACCATAAAGACTTCCACCCAGCACTTTTGGAGCCAACTACGTCATTTTCAAAGCTATCACCAACATAAAGTGTGTTTTCTGGCTTGACATCAAATTCCTTTTCAGCCAATTGAAAAATTTCTCGCTCGGGTTTCTGGAAGCCCGTTGCTTGGGAAATAATCACATTATCTGCCTTGACCCAGTTTAGTAGATTTAACTGAATGATTTTTTTATATTGGTGGTCTGTAGGTCCGTTTGTAATAATACTAATAGGAATATTTTGTGTTTTTAAAAAGTTTAATGTTTCAAAAACAGACTCATGCATAATAATATTATCTAATTCTTCTTCATAGATTTTTTGAAATTTTAATGCGGTAGTTTCGGTGATATGGGGGTAATCCAAATCTTTTAAAGATTCCATAATGCGATAATTGCGCATATAAGTTAAACTCCATTGTCCTTTTGCAACGTTACAAAAAGTTTCGTCACTGTGAAAGCGAAAGCGAATATAAAGTTCATGCATATCGGTATCGGTTACTAAAGGGAGAACACGGTGAACTGCGTTACGAAAAGGTTGTTGCTGGTCATAAATTGTGTCGTCAACATCAAAAACAATTGCGTTAATCAAAAAAGGCCATTCCTTTCAAATTTTCTGCAAATTTCATAAGATCTGGATTCATTCTAACGAAAAGAACCGTAAAATTAAAGAGGAAAAGGCTGATTTATAAAGGTTTTCTTTACCTAATTAAGAACAGCACTTTTAAAAAAATGCGAATGAGATTACAGTTTTTTTTACTTAAAAAATAATTGTGCTTTTCACAAGAAAAGTAATTCTAGAAAATTTTCTTTTTTATCAAAAGAATAAAATGGTCAAAAATTAAATTAATTTAAAATAAATACGACAAAAAAATTAATTAAGTAGTGAATGGTATTTTATTTCTGAATTTTCTGAATAATTTGGTTTGGGATGAAAAATTAAAAAATATAATTTTTCAAATGATATTTTCACAATCTTTTTGCTGATTTTTAGTTAGTCATTTATTACAGATTCGCTGCTAAAAAGAGTAAAAAAATAACGTATCTTGACCTACACTTTATCTTTTTTTTACTTTTTGCTAAAAATATTGATTAAAAGAGTGATGAGCACTCATAAATTTGTCTAGACAAATTTATTGTTGTGTATACAACAAAATTTAAAAAACGAAATTTCAGAAATTATATAACGAATTTTCTGTTTGTGTTACAGTGCATGTGGCAATTACACGCTGTGCTATATATAAGCAAATAAATGGCAGTTAAATTTGATAATTCTAATCTTTTTAACGTGAAAACGAGTGAAAACGTAAGCAGTCTAGGAATATGTCATTAAGATAACTTTAATTTTTTAAAACTTTTTTTGAGAAAAGGGTAGTATTTTTTTTTTTGATTGGGTATAATGAACTCAGATGAAATTATAAGCGACTTCACAAAGAGGTGACTTATAATAATAAAGAAGGAGTGATACACGTTGTTGACACTTTATACTTCCCCTAGCTGTACATCGTGCAGAAAAGCTCGCGCGTGGTTGCAAGAGCACGAAATTCCCTTTGTAGAACGTAATATCTTTTCTGAACCATTGAATATTACTGAATTAAAGGCAATTTTACAAATGACTGAAGACGGAACTGAAGAAATTATTTCTACCCGCTCAAAAGTCTTCCAAAAATTGAATATTGATTTAGACGATTTACCATTGAAAGAATTGCTGGACTTGGTACAAAAGAATCCTGGTTTATTACGTCGTCCGATTATGATCGACGAAAAACGTCTTCAAGTTGGATTTAACGAAGATGAAATCAGACGTTTCTTACCACGCGAAGTACGCCAATTAGAATTACGGCACGCACAATTAATGGCTGGATTATAAGAAGTTTGACTGTCACGTAATACGTGACAGTCTTTTTGATTTATAAGGTATATTACAGCAAAAAAACGGGTATTTTGAGCCTGCCAAGTTGTTCTATTTTTTATGAAATCTTTTTCTTTTTTGAATGGCTACCTTGTGGTTTAGTTTGGTATTTGTTAAAGGAAGATTTTGCTTCTAGGCAGATAGGTCTTGACCTCATAACGGCTTTTTTTGTTGGGATTTTTAAGATTTACTAAATCACGAGGTTTTCCTTTACATTTGATAAGGTTCCGTTACAATGTAGCTATAATGTTAGAAAAGCGAGGTGTAGCTAAGATGGAAATGGAACATATTAACGACAATACGATTCGTGTTCTCATTAAAAGTGAAGATTTAGCTGACCGAGGAATTACCTTTTTGGATTTGTTAGGTAACCATAATGAAATTGAAAACTTCTTTTATAGTATTTTGGAAGAGGTAGATGTCAATGAAGAATTTAAAGGCAGCGAAGCTGTTACTTTTCAAGTGCTACCAAAAGGTGATGGACTGGAACTTTTTATCAGTAAAAATATTCCAAATGAAGAGTTTACCAATTTAGAACAAATGACAGATGGTAGTGCTGAAGAGGTGAGTGATTTCTTGAAAAAGCACATTGCAGAGCAATTACAAGAAGTCCAAGAGGAAGAAGAGATCACAGATATCAAAAGAGACTATGTCTTTGAGATGATAGATTTTGAACAAATGATTCAATTGGCCCATGAATTCGAGGGCGGTGAAGGTGTATTAACCAATCTTTATGAATTAAATCATTTTTACTTCTTAGAAATTCGATTTACCGATGATTATTTGTTAAAAAATCAAATCGATGATTACTTAGCCTGTCTAAGTGAGTTTGCTCGCCTGAGTCAAGTAACACCAGAAGTTTTAGCCGAACATGGTAAGCTTTTGATGGAACGTGACGCGCTAGCAACCACCCGTCATTACTTTTAATACATTAAAAAAATGAGATCTGGATAGCCTCCAGATCTTTTTTTGTCCTATTTTTTTCTTGTTGTAAGTAAGTATTAATCCTGTAGAACCTAAGTTTTCTCCATCTTATGCGCATTTTTACCAATTTTGCGTAGATTCTTGCGGGGGATAAAAATGTTAATCGCCAAAAATAAAAAAGGAGAACTTGTAACAGCCTTAGTGGCAAAAAAAGGAGAGGAGTTCATCTGTCCAGCTTGTGAAAAACAATTATGTTTAAAAAAAGGGAAAAAACAGCAAGCCCATTTTGCCCATTGGAAAAGTGATGCTTGTCAGGCTCTATCAGAAGGGGAAACGGCGGAACACTTGGCTGGGAAAATTTGGCTCAATCAACAGTTTCCTCATAGCCAACTTGAAGTTTATTTGCCGCATTTAAAGCAACGCCCGGATCTACTGATGGATAAAATGCCAATTGAATTTCAATGTTCCACTTTAACATTACAACGCTTTAAAGAACGTACTTATAATTATTTGTCTTTTCAATATCAGCCATGGTGGATAGTCGGGCAAAAATTTATTCCGCGTCAGCAAATTAGTCAGTTACAAAAATGCTTCTGTTATTGGAACCAAACGGCTTACTTGTGGTATTTAGATACGAAAGTACAACAAATGAGAGTTTACTATCTCATCAGTTGGGACTTTAATCGGGGATATCAGTGGCAATGTCAAAATATTGCCAATAGCCAAAAGATGGGAGCAAACGTTCCACTTTTGACTTTAAACCCAGTTAAATCTTATTGGCATGAGGCAGCTTATAAACGTTTTTTGCGGCAGCGATTGTTTCGTCGGCAACAACGTTTTTTGCGGATACAACACTTTTTTTATCTGCATCAAGGAAATATGCTTGACTTGCCTTTTTGGTGTTATAGCAGTAGTCGCTATCATTTTTTCTTTGAACATGAACTGTTGTTATTACGTTTCTTATTTTTACAGAGTAACAGTTGCCACCAATGGGTGCAGCAACTTAACCAACTTGAGTGGCAATGGGATTTCCCATTAGTCTGTCAAAAAACGATTTTAAAGGAAATTTATCAGGAATGTCTCACTTTATCAGGGAATCTAACAAGAAGTTTTTGCCGCTAAAAAAAGCCAGTTGTGATAGTATAGAAAGTAATCGAAGAGAATGATAACTTTTCGTTGAAGTAATTATCAGGAGGTTGAATGATGGCGACAAAACAATTACCAACTAGAGAAAGCTTACCAGAAAAAATGACGTGGGATTTAACTCCAATTTTTGCCGATGACCAAGCTTTTGATGCGGCCTTTGCTGAATTGAAAGAAGAATTAAACCAAGCAGACCAATACAAAGGCACATTGCACAAAGGTCCGGCCGCCTTTTTACAGGCTTTGGAATTTTGTTTGGGGATTTATCGTAAATTGGAAACGCTCTATGTCTATAGCCACTTGAAAAATGATCAAGATACCGGAAATACTGTCTATCAGGGTTTATATGCTCGTGCCAGTAGTTTATTTGCAGAAGCCAGTGCAGCTGTTTCCTGGTTTGAACCTGAAGTTTTAACTTTGTCAGATGAACAAATTTGGTCTTATTTTGACCAAGAGCCAAAGTTAGAAATTTATCGGCACTATGTAACACAAATGGTAGATAATCGGGCACATGTACTGCCGGCAGATCAAGAAGAATTATTAGCGGGTTCAAGTGAAATCTTTGGTGCAGCAGATGATATTTTTTCTGTTTTGAATAATGCAGACTTGGTTTTTCCTACCATTGAAGATAGCGAAGGTGAAAAAATTCAGTTATCTCATGGTGTGTACGGCCAATTAATGGAATCCACTGACCCTGTTGTGCGGGAAGCTGCTTTTAAAGGCTTATACAGTGTTTATGGCCAGTTCCGGAATACTTTTGCGCAAACGCTAAGTTCTCATGTGAAAGGCCACAATTTTAAAGCCAAAGTACGCCAATATGCTTCTGCTAGAGAAGCATCTCTTAGTAATAATCATATTCCTGAAAGTGTGTATGACACTTTAGTTGATGTGGTCAATAAGCACTTGCCTTTGTTACATCGCTACGTGGCACTCCGCAAAAAATTATTAGCAACAGATGCCTTGCATATGTACGATATGTATACGCCAATTTTAGGGGAAGCACCAATCCGTTATTCCTATGAAGAAGCTGTTGAAAAGGCCAAAGATGCCTTACAAATTATGGGACCAGAGTACAATGAAGTGGTGACCAAAGCTTTTGCTAGTCGTTGGATTGATGTTATTGAGAATAAAGGAAAACGTAGCGGTGCTTATTCTTCCGGTGCTTACGATACAGCACCTTACATTTTAATGAATTGGCATGATACCTTAGATCAATTATTTACTTTAGTCCACGAAATGGGACATAGTGTTCATAGTTACTTTACGCGTAATAACCAACCATTCGTTTATGGCGATTACTCTATTTTCTTAGCGGAAATTGCTTCCACCACGAATGAAAATATCTTAACTGAATACTTGTTAGAAACGGAAAAAGATCCGAAGGTACGGGCATATGTCTTGAATCATTATTTAGATGGCTTCAAAGGAACTATTTTCCGTCAGACTCAATTTGCAGAGTTTGAACATTTCATTCACACGGAAGATGCAAAGGGCGTTCCGTTAACCAGTGAATATTTAAATGATTACTATGGTGATTTGAATGCGAAATATTACGGTCCCGATGTTGAAAATGATGAAGAAATTAAATTAGAATGGGCACGAATTCCGCATTTTTACTATAATTATTATGTTTATCAATATGCGACTGGTTTTTCGGCTGCTTCAGCATTAGCGAAGAAAATATTAGCTAAAGAAGATGGTGCGTTGGACCATTACTTGAATTACTTGAAAGCAGGTAATAGTGACTATCCAATTGAAGTAATGAAAAAAGCTGGTGTTGATATGACAAAAGCGGATTATATAGAAGATGCGATGAAGATGTTTGAACAACGATTAACTGAATTAGAAGCATTAGTTGCCAAATTATAAGAAAAGTGAAGTGAACGTGGTTAGCTCTTTGGAGAAATCTCAGAGATTCGTCTTTTGGTATTCTTAATCAGAACTAAATTTTGAATTTTTTACGCGCTACTAAATCTAGTTTTATATTGATACTTAAGTAGCTGCGATATAAAAAATAAGCCTTGGCAAGTGAGCCAAGGCTTATTTTACATTAACTTCAAATGTTTGCTATCGTGAGGCACGCGCCGCTCATTTTTTCGTTGCAAATAACCGTCAATATGAAAAATTTGATAATTTTCTTGATCAACTTGGCAAAGTCGTGGAATATCAGCCAAAGCTTCGGCTCCTTCTAATAATACACCATAATCTCTTTCGCAAGCATAGTTGTAAATAACGGCAGAAGGATGAGTGGTGATACCCATTTCACGAGCAGTATTTTGATCTTCCTGAAATAATGTTTTGACCAAATCGCTGCGTCTATCTTCTTCAAACATTTCCAAATCGCCACCAACGTCAGTTACTAAAGAGAGGACTAATTCTTGATTATACTCTTGGCCATTACAAGCAATTTCTTCTTGCATCTGCATAATAAATTCACGAGCTTTTTTCTTGCCTTGCAGTTGGAGTGCTTTGGCATCTAAAGCGGCAGAATAAGTATTTTCAAAAAGTTGGTTTCTTGCATCAATATCATGTTTAGGAATATTGCGTCGCTGCATTACCGCAGTGATAGTTTGCATATTAACTAAAGGCATCAGCCGAAATTGGATTTTTTGTTCCGATGTTTGTACATAATGCCATAGGTGCTTTTCTGAACCTAAACAGACAGCCCCTAAAGGATTGACAAACAAATAAATTTCAATCACTTAAATCTCCTCCAACAGTTTGAGTCGTTTCTCGCTACTTCAACTTAGCAGAAACGTAGAAAAAATGAAAATAAACAGTTTTTAGCTTTGCATTTTTTTTAAGACTCCGGCTAATTTTATTTTCTGCCGGCACGTAAGAAACTGCTAATTCTTTTAATAGTTGGGCAAAAGCAGCTTTGCCCGTTTTGGCATCTTTTACTTCCAACTCCAATTCAAAGTCATGCCCAGTCGATCCATAAAAACTTTCATCTAACGCTAATAAACCGGCAGCAATAGAAAATTCTGCCCGCTTTGTCGTTAGCTGACTAATCATATGTAAATCTGTAATGGCAATATTGAGCGTTGCCAATTTCTTTTCAACAGGTCCATTTTTAGGAATTTGTTGTAAAGTTAAGTATTTTTTTGCTTCTGCCGGGGTTAATCTTTCAGTCGTTTCCAAAAGGCCTTCTTTTTGCGGTGTTTTTAAAGTCACTTCTGCATATTCAGGCAATAAACGAATCCTTAGACCAGTGTGGGCCTTTTTTAGTTTTGCATCGACAGTGTCAAAGTAACAATTTGTTTGTTCCACAATATCCGCAGAGGTAACGTGATAGTACGTCATAATACGTTTGAAATCACTAGCGTTTAACATGGTTTTAAATTCTATTTCAGTTGATTGACTCATCATAATCCCTCATTAGTTTACGTGTTAAGATATGAAACTGCAAGTTTAAGCTGTGAAAATAGAGTATTCTTTTAATCAATAAAAATTTATATAAAAGAAATATACTAAAATTTAGATAATCCTAATAAAAATAGCGTTTTACTTAGAAATTTTACAAACCAGTACGAACTATTTAGGCTATTACCAGTTAATTTGTTCCTGTTTGCAATTTTATCGATTTCCTATTGTGCCATAAAATGCGAATATACGCAATTAATACGATTAAATTGTTGGAATATTTTTTCAATTTGAAGTGATAAAGATTTAAGTGGGTTTATGGTAAAATGACAATGGTATGTATTAAAGAAAATTGAGGGATGATTATGGATCGAGATTGGGATAAATTTTTAGCACCATATGAGCAAACCGTATCAGAGTTAAAAGTAAAATTGCGGGGAATTCGCAAACAATTTCGCGAACAAAATCAACATGTACCAATTGAATTTGTCACTGGTCGAGTAAAACCAGTGGAAAGTATCATTACCAAAAGTCAAATTCGGCACATTCCTATGGAACGGTTGGAAGAAGAAATGTCAGATATTGCCGGTCTTAGAATCATGTGTCAGTTCGTAGAAGACATTCATCAAGTTGTGCAATTATTGCGTAACCGTAAAGATATGAAAGTGATTATTGAACGCGATTATATTACAAATAAAAAAGCGAGCGGCTATCGTTCTTATCATTTAGTAATTGAGTATCCTGTTCAGTTAGTAAATGGCGAAAAAATCATTTTGGCAGAAATACAAATTCGGACGTTAGCAATGAATTTTTGGGCTACGATTGAACACTCATTAAATTATAAATATCAGGGTGCTTTTCCAGAAGAAATGAAGATTCGTTTGCAGCGTGCAGCAGAAGCGGCTTATCAATTAGATGAAGAAATGTCTACGATTCGTGAAGAAATTCAAGAAGCGCAACGCTTATTTTCTCACGGGCGGGGCAAATCAGACGATAGTTATTACCAAGCTTCCATTGATCAGGAGGAAACATAAATGACATTAAAAGTTGCCATTGTTTCAAATCATGGTCTTCAATCTGAAAAGACAGAGCGGCAGCTGCGGAAACTTTTAGCTGAAAATAAGATTGAAATTGATCAAGGACACCCCGAAATTGTTATTTCTGTTGGAGGAGATGGGACACTACTTTCAGCATTTCATCGCTATAATCATTTATTAGATCAAGTGAGTTTTTTAGGGGTTCATACCGGTCATCTAGGTTTTTATACGGATTGGCGAGATTATGAAATACCAGAATTGGTCTCAAGTTTAAAAGAAAATCGCGGAGAAAGTATCAGCTATCCTTTATTGGATATTCGTATTGAATATCAAGATGACAAGCCCGCAAAGCATTTTTTAGCCTTAAACGAGTCGACGATTAAACGAGGCAATCGCACAATGGTAGCCGATGTTTATTTAAAAGGAGAAATTTTTGAACGTTTTCGTGGTGATGGCCTATCTATTTCGACTCCCACTGGTTCTACTGCCTACAATAAAAGTGTAGGGGGAGCTGTTTTACACCCTAGTATTAATGCAATTCAATTAGCAGAAATTGCTTCTTTGAACAATCGCGTTTTCAGAACATTAGGGTCACCTTTAGTGATATCTGCCGATGAATGGATGGAGATACGCTTACAAGACAGTAATGATTATATGATTACAGTTGATCAACTGGATATTCAAAAAGATCACATTGCAGCAGTTTATTATAAAATTGCCCATGAACGTATTCATTTTGCTTCTTTTCGGCATATGGACTTTTGGCATCGGGTAAAAGACGCTTTTATTGGAGAAGATTAGGTAGTTATGGAATTTATGTATCAATATCAAAAAGAAACAGCACAACAATTGAAGTATTTTTTAAAGGAGCAAGGCATTTCCAAGGGGTTATTGGCAAAAATTAAATTCCAGGGGGGCTTGATTTTAGTCAATGATAAACGTGAAAATGTCTTGTATTCTTTACGTCCAAATGATAGGGTTACTATTGTCGTGCCAGATGAAAAAGAGCATGAAACCGTGCTCCTAGACGAAACACCGATTGCCATTGTTTATGAAGATGAACATCTTTTAATTGTGAATAAACCAGCAGCAGTTGCTTCAATTCCTGCGCAATATCACCCCAATGGTACTATGGCTAATCGTGTGAAGCATTATTATAAAATGAAAAATTATAAAGACCAGGTCATTCATGTGGTTACCCGTTTGGATCGGGATACGACGGGGCTGATGCTCTTTGCTAAACACGGTTTTGCTCATGCGCAATTAGATCGCCAATTGCGCGCGAAACAAGTAGAAAAAAGATATCAAGCTCTCGTTGCTGGTGAAATGAATCAGCTAAAAGAACATGGAATGATTGATTTGCCTATTGCCCGCGATTTAAGTTCTTTATTGAAACGAAAAGTTGCTGAGGATGGTCAAGCGGCACAAACAGAATATTGGTTGTTAAAACGTAACGAAAACATGGCATTAGTTGATATTAAACTTCATACTGGGCGTACTCATCAAATTCGTGTGCATTTTAGCGGAATTGGTTGTCCTTTATTAGGGGATGACTTATACGGTGGATGGATGACCGCTGGGATTGAGCGCCAAGCGTTACATTGTTATAAGTTGTCATTTAATCATCCTTTTAGTGGTGAACGTTTGACATTTACTTTAGCTTTACCTGAAGATATGACACAGGTAGCTCAAAATATTTAAGAATGTGTGGTGAGTGTGAGTGGATGAAAATTTAGAACTTGAAGAACGTTTTGCTGTGTTGAAACAAGCATTGCTTGAAGATGATATGCAAGGCTTCAGAGAACCTTTCTTAGAAATGCACATATACGAACAGGGGCAGTTCTACCAGTCCCTCACCAGTGAAGAACGCCACCGCATGTATGGTTATTTATCACCAAAAGAGTTGGCGGATATGTTTGACGTGATTGAAGAAGATGACGAACATATGACAGATTATCTTTCGGAAATGCGTCCGGGCTATGCAGCAGCTATGTTAGCAGAAATGTATACCGATAACGCTGTTGACCTATTAAACACACTAGATAAAAAAGCGGTTAATAAATATTTAAGCTTAATGGATAAAGAAGACGCGAGTGAAATTAAAGAACTTCTCCATTATGAAGATGATACTGCCGGATCAATTATGACAACGGAATTTGTTTCCATTGTTGCCAATCAAACAGTTCGTTCTGCGATGTATGTGTTAAAAAATGAAGCAGATGTGGCAGAAACAATTTATTATATTTATGTCGTAGATCAGGAAAATCATTTAGTGGGTGTTATTTCATTAAGAGATTTAATTGTCAATGAAGATGATACTATGATTCAAGACGTGATGAGCGAACGAGTGATTTCGGTTCATGTAGGGGACGATCAAGAAGACGTTGCGCAAACTTTTCGGGATTATGATTTTTTGGCCTTACCAGTCACAGATTACGATGATCATTTGTTAGGGATTGTTACAGTTGATGATATTATCGATGTTATCGACGATGAAGCAGCAAGTGACTATTCCGGTTTAGCGGGGGTCAACGTTGAAGAAGTTTCTGAAAATCCCGTTAAAGCGGCTAGTAGACGGCTGCCTTGGTTGATTACGTTGTTGTTTTTAGGCATGGCAACGGCAACGTTAATTTCCCACTATGAGGAATTAGTTAGTGAAGCTAGTATTTTGGCTGTCTTTATTTCACTAATTACCGGGACTGCCGGGAATGCTGGAACACAATCTTTAGCCGTTGCTGTAAGACGCTTAGCCATCAATGATGATAAAGAAAATAATTTTGTGAAAACTGTTGTAAGTGAGATTTTAACCGGCCTTGTAACAGGTTTTATTACCGGACTGACTATTTTTATTATTGTAGCGGTTTGGAAACACAATCCAATTCTTGGCTTTGTAATTGGAATGGCTATGATGTGTGCCATTACTGTTGCCAATTTAGCCGGCAGTTTTATTCCAATGCTGATGGATAAACTTGGCTTTGATCCGGCTGTGGCAAGTGGCCCCTTTATTACTACCTTAAGCGATTTAACCAGTGTGCTGATTTACTTTAATATTGCGAGTCTGTTTATGCAGTATTTTATTTCTTAAAACAATACCCAAACGAAAGAATCGTCTCTTTTCCAATGATTCGCAGGAAAAGAAGAGATGACACAATCGTTTGGGTATTTTTATTTTTTTTAACACCTCAAGAAAAGTTCGCTTATTCCAAAAAGCGTCGTTTGTATTCTTCGTACTCTTCTAATGTAATTAACCCTTCATCCAGGGCCTTTTTACGCTCTTTTAACTTTTCAAAGTTTGTTTCGGTGGTTAAAGGCGTTTGTACTTTGACCGTTTCTTGACGAATTTGGCGCGCCCGTTTGCCAGTGGTAATGCCATCCATCACGCCATCTTGCATATCACTTTTACTATCTTCTAATAATTTTGCAATTGCAAAAACAGTCTTTTTTGTCCAAAAGATACTAAAAACTTCGCGGAAACTTTCAATGCGAACTGAGCCCCAAAAAATCCGCGTATTGGGATTAATGGTATTAATATTATCTAAGGGAATACTTTTATAGTCGTGATTAAAAGGTACCCAGCGCGCAAAAATGAGTCGTCCGGCATCTGTGACAGCATAAGCATGAAATCCTTTGCAGTCAAAGTAACGGACTTTACCACTTTGTCTTGTTCGGATTCTTTCTTCAAAAGCAGGACGGTCTTCTCCTTCAAAGGGAGTAAAGTTCTCAATATCTTCTGGATGATGGCGTCCGATAAAACTTGCGATTACTTCTTCATCTTTGCCTAGTGCATCTTCAATTAAACCAAAATGCTTGCGCTGTAACCAGCCTCCTAAAAAAGGGGTGATATTCTGTCCTAATTTGTGATTGCGAGCATACGCATACATTGCATCAGCTTTTTTCATTGTGACTCCTTTCTAAATTCTTTAACGAGAACTTATTTTGACATTCCAAGCGTTTGACCAGTGGAGCAAATAGAAAAAAGGGTGCCAAGTATAGCTTCACTGTAATCTTCTTTTAGTCTAAGTTCACAATTTTTGTGCCGTGGGCTTCATTAACGCCTAACTCTGTCACAATTGACGCAACATTATCGGCATTAATACCAGCACCAGGCAAAATAATAATGCGGTTGTTGGCATAAGAAATTAATTCCTGGAGACGAGGAATATTCTCCAAAATAGGTGTCCCGCTTGGCCCACCATGGGTTAAGATACGATCTACACCATGTTCTACTAACCAGTCGATGGCTTCAAGTTGGCGCTCTTTTACAATGGCATCAAAGGCCATATGAAAGGTAATTTGTACTCCTTCAGCAGTGTCGATTAGTAACTCTAAAGCTTCTTCATCAAGCCAACCACTGGGAGTCAAACAACCAAATACAACACCATCTGTCCCCATTTTCTTAGCCTCAATTAAGTCAGTATGCATAATTTTCAATTCGGTATCATTATAAATAAAATCCCCGCCTCGTGGACGAATCATCGTCATAACAGGAACATTCTTTTCGCCGGCATAACTTAGTGTTTCTTCAATTACCCCAGTACTTGGCGTTGTTCCTCCTACGGCTAAGTTATCGCATAATTCAATCCGTTTAGCTCCGGCATAAATAGCGGCTGGAATATTAGTAAAATTTTCGGCACAAAATTCTTTAATCATGTTAGTCTCCTTTTGAAATTATTTGAAGTGAGCAGACACTTTACTTTCATGTAGTATTTTAGCACAGCCTTGTGTTAAAGTAGAGTAGCTAAAAACTACAGATTATTTATATAGATATAAGTAAGCGAGGAAATAGTATGTTAAAAAAAATTGACTGGGGAAAAAATTTTGTGGCAAAAAATAGTAATTTATTTTTATGTCCATTGTGTCAAAGTGAAATGTCCCCTTCACCTACAGGACTCGTCTGTCAATTGGGGCATCGCTTTGATGTTTCGAAAAAAGGAACGTTGTATTTTCTGAAGAAAAATATTCAAAGTGGTTATGATCGCAAATTATTTACTGCCAGACGCCAGCTAATAAAGGCGGGAATGTATGATGGTTTGTTACAAAAAATTCGGGAATACGTCCCAGCAAATACCACCATTTTAGATGTGGGGTGCGGGGAAGGCAGTTTCTTTAATAATATTGCTATAGGAAAAAATATCACCGGTATTGGTTTTGATATCGCTAAAGATGGGGTTTATCTGGCCACGGAGCAACCAGAAGCTTTATTTTGGTGTGTGGCAGATTTAACGCGTCTGCCTTTTGGCCCGCAAGTTTTTGATAGTGTGTTGAATTTATTTACTCCTTCAAATTACAGTGAATTTAAACGTGTTTTAAAAACAGATGGCACCCTTATAAAAGTAGTTCCTCGTAGTGGTTATCTGCAAGAACTGCGACAGGCTTTTTATCCTGACGATAAAAAGAAACAGCATTATGAAAATAATGAAGTCATTCAACATTTTAAAGAACAATTTAAGCTTTTAAATCATCATGAAATAACGTATAGTTTTGATGTTTCATCTGAAAATCAGCTCGCTCTATTAGAAATGTCTCCTCTAGAGTGGGGCGTATCAGCAGCGCAAAAAGATCAAGTAGCCAAAAGTCCATTAAATAAAATTACAATCGACTTAGACTTGTTAATTGGAAAAGAAAATTGAAATTTTTGTGACTTTTTTCGGTTAAAACTGTTGCATTATTTATTCAAGAGTGATATATTACAAACAAGTCATTTTTCATTGGTTTTTATCAGGTTCCTGTTCTGATAAAAGTTAGTGAAAAGAACTTCACTAACGTAGCGACTCGCAGTGATTAACACCGAGCCGATACGTTCTTTTTTTGCACTTTTTTACAAAAACATTTACTGAAAGTGCTATAGTAAGAGAGAATAATCGCCTTTTTATAAAGAAAAGCAAAATAAAAATAATTATTACACTAAAAGGAGTAATGAAGTTGAATCATATTGTTTTATTTGAACCCCAAATTCCCGCCAATACCGGCAATATTGCCCGTACTTGTGCTGCCACCAATACCCCGCTGCATTTAATTGAACCTTTGGGATTTTCAACTGATGATAAGCACTTAAAGCGAGCTGGTTTAGATTACTGGCATGATGTGAATATCACTTACCATAAAGATCTAGCGGCCTTTTTAGCATACTTAGGAGAACGTCGTCTTTATTTGATTACAAAATTTGCCAATCAAGTCTACAGCGGGGTAGATTACAATGCTGATGAAGAAATTTTTTTGATGTTTGGTAAAGAAACGACAGGACTACCAGAAGAATTTATGCGGGAAAATGCAGAAAAATGTTTGCGTATCCCGATGAATGATACCCATGTACGTTCGTTGAATTTATCCAATACCGCAGCTTTAGTCATTTATGAAGCACTAAGGCAGCAAGGGTTTCCTAATTTAGAATTAAGCCATCACTATGAAAATGATAAATTAGACTAAATTTTACTTACTCACAATTAAAGGAGCTTTTATCATGGAGTTATACTTTACCCGTCACGGTAAGACTGAATGGAATAATGAACGCCGCTTTCAAGGAGCAAAAGGAGATTCTCCCTTACTTGCAGAAAGTTTGGCGGAAATAGAATTGTTGGGCCAACAGATTAAAGATGTTCCTTTTGAAAAAATATATGCCAGTACGGCCCCAAGAGCGATGAAAACAGCCCAAGGAATTTTGGCGCAGCTGCGATACAAGCCTGAAATTATATACAATGAAGGATTAAAAGAGCTTGGTTTAGGGGAGCTGGAAGGACAGTTAATCGATGACATGTCTAAACGTTATCCGGTAGAATTGCACAATTTACGCCATCATTTGGATCGTTATGACCCTAGTGTTTTTGGCGGGGAAAAAATTGAAGATGCTCTAGCGCGGATTGAAACAGTTGTTTGTGACGCTGCGATGCAAAATAAAGGCCCACTTTTATTTGTAGGACATGGGGCATCGTTGACGGCTGCCATCCAATGGTTAGCGGGTAAATCACTATCCGAGTTACGGGAAATGGGAGGCTTAGTCAATAATAGTTTAAGCATTCTGTCGACCAAAGAACCGGAAAATTTAACGCCATTTGAACTAACAAAATGGAATGACGCCAGTTTTTTAGGTGATCAAAGCAGCTTAGACGCCTTATTATAGGAAGGAGCCGGTATTGCATGGAAGAACGAAATTTTGTCAGTGGGACAGTCGCGGCAATCTTTTTTGAAAATCCCGGCAATTTTTATAAAGTCATGTTAATTGACATCGCGGAAACCAATACTGCGTATCAGGAGCCGCAAATCGTTGTGACGGGTTCGTTTGGCGATATTAGCGAAGATACTTTATACCAATTTTATGGAGAATTGATTGAACATGCTCGCTATGGTTTGCAATTTCAAGTAGAAAGTTATTCTCAAAATCAACCCACCTCTGAAAATGGATTGATTAATTATTTTGCAAGTGAAAAATTTCCCGGTGTAGGTCCCAAAACGGCTGAAAAAATTGTTGCCACGTTGGGGGTAGATGCGATAAAAAAAATTGTTGCTGATGCTTCTGTTTTGGCAAGTATCACCGGCTTAACAGAAAAAAAACAGCAGCAGATCGCTGAAATCGTCCGTGCCAACCAGGGAATGGATGAAATTGTCGTCGGTTTGTCTGAGTATGGATTTGGCAGTCAACTTTCTTTTGCCATCTATCAAATGTATCACAGTCAGGCTTTGAGTATTATTGAAGAAAATCCTTACCAATTGGTCGAAGATATTGAGGGAATCGGCTTTAAAAAAGCTGATCAACTAGCTGAACAATTAGGAATTGCAGCTACCAGTGAAAAGCGGCTGCGGGCGGCTGTCTTACATCAGGTTTTTCAAAGTTCGCTACAAAGTGGGGATACTTATATAGAGGCTGATCGCTTATTGGATGAAACGTTACTTCTTTTAGAAAAAAGTCGACCAGTAGAAATTAATCCGGAACAATTGGCAGATGTAATCATTGCTTTGACTGAAGAAGATAAAATTCAACAAGAAGCGACCCGTATCTATGAAAATAGTTTGTATTTTGCTGAAATTGGCATTGCAGGTTCTATTCAGCGGATGTTACAACGAAAAAAAGAAATTAAGTACCCTAAAAAAACAATTGAAAAAAAATTAGCCAGTTTAGAAAAAGACTTAGGAATTCATTATGGAACTTCTCAAACAGAAGCTATCAAAGCAGCCCTGGCTTCACCGCTGTTTATTCTAACGGGTGGTCCTGGTACAGGAAAGACGACGGTCATTAATGGGATTGTCCAATTGTTTGCTGAATTAAACGATTTAAGTTTGGATCCGTTAGACTACACCCAAGAAGTCTTTCCTATCTTGTTAGCAGCACCAACTGGACGTGCTGCAAAGCGGATGAATGAAACGACCGGTTTGCCAAGTGGCACCATTCACCGTTTGTTGGGATTAACGGGAAGAGAAAAAGCGGGTGAAATGGAGATTAATGAGTTAGCCGGCGGCTTACTCATTGTCGACGAAATGTCGATGTTGGACACATGGCTTGCCAACTCCTTGTTAAAAGCAATTCCTAACAACATGCAAGTTATATTTGTCGGTGATAAAGATCAACTTCCTTCAGTCGGCCCAGGACAAGTGCTGCATGATTTACTGGCAATCAAAGAAATTCCGCAGCGGGAACTAACGGATATTTACCGCCAGGAAGATGGCTCAACGATTATTTCATTAGCCCATGAAATAAAAGAGGGGTATCTCCCGACTGATTTTACCCAAAATAAAGCAGACCGTTCCTTTTTTCCTTGTCATGCACAACAAATTGAACCTTTGATCGCTCAAATCGTGACTAAAGCCAAAGCAAAAGGCTTTACAGCTCAAGATATTCAGTTGTTAGCACCGATGTATCGGGGGCCTGCAGGGATTGATGCGTTAAATAAGATGATGCAAGAAATTTTTAATCCCAATGATGGTACGAAAAAAGAAGTTTCATTTCACGACCACGTGTATCGAATTGGTGATAAAGTGTTGCAGTTGGTTAATTCGCCAGAAGAGAATGTTTTTAATGGCGATATGGGACAAATCGTTGGAATTATTTTTGCTAAAGATAGTGAGGATAAGGTTGATGAATTAGTTATTCAATTTGATGCCAATGAGGTGACTTATAAGCGCAATGATTGGCAAAAAATCACTTTATCTTATTGTTGCTCCATTCATAAATCGCAAGGTAGTGAATTTGAGATGGTGATCTTGCCTATGGTCTTTCAATACCAACGCATGTTACAGCGTAATTTACTTTATACCGCTGTTACCCGCAGTAAAGATAAATTAATTTTATTAGGGGAAAGTCAGGCTTTTCAAACGTGTGTCTCCAATCAATCAGCTAACCGTTTAACAACTTTAGCCCAAAGAATAGCAGTCTTAACTGCTTCAAAATCAGATGGTCTAATCACAACAGAAATAGAAAAATCAATTGAAACAACTGAAAGTCAAAAACAACATCAGCCTTTAACTTATGAATCTGAATTTTCTTTGACCCATGAGGCTGTCAAAGAAAATTCGGCGGTCAATTTGGTTGAAGAAAATAATTTGGCCCAGGTGGACTCAAAAGAAGATATGCCACTTCGCTTTGTTTTAACCCGACAATTGGTCCGAGAAAACGCCATTGATCCATTAATTGGAATGGATGGGTTAAGTCCGATGGATTTTATGTAAGTCCCAAAAAATGTGGTCTGCAAGTAAATATAAATCTCTATGAGACAAAAAATACGCTAACTGCCTTAGAACTCGGATACGAGAAGGCAGTTAGCGTATTTTGTAGTTAAAATTTTAATCAGAATAATACCAAATCAGTTGGGACTTAGTCGCAAAGGTAATATCAAAAGGACGAGAACCCATTACCTCGCCATCAGCTTGACCATATTGGGGAACAGTGGAGATGATCCGTAGTTTATGACCACTATAATGATGATAATGTTTTGAAGTCGTTAATTTATTGGTGATTAAGCGCAAGACCAAACCCAAAATTTTTATCATTGAAATTCTTTCCACGATGACGAGATCGAGATTATCTTCATTGGCCTTAGCCATTGGAGCAATTGCAACACCACCGCCAAAATAAGGATGGTTTGTTGTCGTACATAAAAAGGCTTTTTTGAAAGTATGTTCTTCACCATTTACTTCCAATAAAATGGGAAATCCTTTTTGTGTGAACAAGACTTTTACAATTGAGGCGATATAGGCAAAAGAACCAAGATTGTACTTGTTTAAAGCTTTTTTCGTCAGAGAATTATTTGTAGCCGCAACAATGGCGGCATCTAATCCAATCCCGACATTGTTAATGACCAAACCTTTTTCATTTTGAATTTTTTCATCATAGGTTAAAGTGTTCACCATTTGTGGTTCTTTGGCTCGTTGGATAGCCCAAAAGGCTTTTTGCGGATCTTTTGGTAGTTTAATACCGCGAGCAAAATCATTTCCTGAACCTCCAGGAATATAACTCACCGGGAACTCTTTATTCATGCGGTAAAATTGATTTAAAACCTGATGTAAAGTACCATCGCCACCAATTACTACCAACAAAGGATAAATCTTATCTTCATACGCAGCTTTTATTTCATCATTCCAGCCAACCAATTTGGATAGGGCCAATTCTTCGACAATTTTTGCTTCATGGCCGGCATATTCCGTATAATGGCTTTCATAACTCATATGCTGTTCATTTAATAAATTTTGAATAATCTCACCGGTTTTTTTACCATTACCATTACCGGATACTTGATTAATCAAGAGTATGTAATGAAATTTCACAATTTTTTGCTCCTCTTTTACACTTAATGTTCCATATTTTAACAGAAAAAACCGAGGAGGGAAAAGAAAAAAGCGCACAAAAAAAGATCTAGTGAGTTTTTTTTCGAAGGTGTTGCTGTTTTGGTGCTTTTTCGTCTATTTTATTAAGGTTCTGATGTCCACCTAATAAAGATTCAACTCACTAGACCCTATTCAATTAGTAAGGAGTAACTCAAATTCCCACATCCTTTAGCTGTTTTTTTAAGTCTCATAACAATTCTCTGGTGTGTAGAACCTACATCGTCTACGTTACTGGGAATTCCTATGACCCCTTACACCTATTTTATACCATATTCCAATAGTTTTTGCAAGCGTTTTCTTTTTGAAGGGGTTAATTATTTCTGCTTGGCTTTAACTAGAAGATAAAAGGAAAAATTGAAGACCATTTGCTAATTTGCTTTCTTTAGCAAAAAATACTGGTCAAATGGTGACAATGTGGTTAAAATAGAACAAGTTGTAGGTGGTTTTGAAAAGATCACTGAAAAATATCGCGGTTCATCAACCAAATGGCGTATGTACGAATAAATCTCTTTATATCAACGTTTTATATACTCAAGTTAGTGTGCTTGCCACAAACTTGCCACAAAAATTAGAAATAGTTTTCGTACATAGAAATAGATTCTCGTTCTATTTTTTGTGAAACGTGCAGATAGACATTTGCTGTCATATTTATAGTAGCATGGCCTAAGCGCTCAGAAACGTATTTTATATTTGCTCCGCTTTCCAGTAAATGTACAGCATGTGAATGTCTGAGTGAATGTGGAGATAAAACAGGAACCTTTGCTAATCGACACATTTTATAGAAATATGTTCGATAATTTGTTTGCTTTAGTGGGTTACCTTTGTAATCGTAAAAAATCAGGTCTTTATTCAAAATAAAATCGTTGTTTTTTAAGCTATATTTCATCTTTGCTATTTTTAATGATTTTAATAATTCGATAGTTTTTCCGTCTAAAGCAATAACACGATAGCTTGAATCAGTTTTAGGCGAAGTTATAAAATCTTGTTCATTTTCTCTATATAAAGTTTTTGTTACAGATAAATTATTTTTATTTATATCTTCCCAATTAAGCGCTAAAGCCTCACCTAGACGCAATCCAGTTCGCGCTAGAAACGTTGTTAAAACATAATATTGATAATTATAAAGTGTATCTTTTTGATTTTTCATAATATCTAGCAATAATTTAAGATCATCAAGCTCAAAAAATTTGATATTCTTTTTTCTTTTCTCGGATCGAGGATATTTAATGTTTTTCATTGGATTAGATTCAATAATTTTATATTCGTTAACAGCATCTTCTAATGCGTTGTTGAATGGAGCAGCGTAAGATTTTACCGAGTCAATATTAAGATTTTCGCACATGGTATGAATCCATTGAATGCAGTCAAGTCTTTTTATATCTGTCATTTTAGTAAGTCCAAACCGCGGTAATACATACAGTCTAAAAGAACGATTGATCTTGAGTAGGGTAGACTGTTTAACTTGTCTTTTCTTCAGATTAAGCCATATTTCTAAGTAATCTCGCAACAGCATATTACCGTCGCAAATATTTATCCCGCCTGAAATTTTCGTTTCAATCTCATTAGCTGCTGATTGTGCATCACGTTTTGTTCTAAATCCACTTTTTGATATTTCTCTAAACTTTCCGTTTTCTTTATAGCGCACTCTATAACGCCACTTTCCGTTCTTTTGCTGTTTAATACTTGCCATAGTTATTCCTCCTATTCAAACTCTAATTCAGCTATACTATCGTCAAAATTATCTACAAATTCGATTTCAGATATGAAGTCAAGCCATATCTGGTATCCATTGTACTTAGGCACACCTTTTTGTCCTTTTATTTGTTCATAGGCGTTTTTTACTACGTCAACCCACATAGATTCAACTGCACGTTCCATCTTGTTATCAGTCCATTTTTTTGTCTTTCCTGTGCGTTTTTTGTTACGAGTTAATTGTAATCCCATAGCTTTGTTGCAAAATAGCTCATATCCTCTTGTATTCTGTTCTATCCATTCTTTGAATTCTTGATATTGCATTTCTATCTTCCTTTCTAACTCTATTTTACGAACCTATGTTCGTTTTGTTGCTAAAAAAATATATTATCGGTACTAAAACCGACAAGATATTTCATCATAAACTCTTTAACGACAGGTTCGTATCTTGTTTCGATATCATAACTTTCTAAAAAATTTATGTAATTAAATGAACTGGGCTCAAAGTCTGGATCATTTAACTTTGCTTCTAACATTTTTTCAATCATAAATTCTTCCGCTTCATTTTCCATTTTTGAATGAAGTGCGAAGCTCTTTTTATAAAGCAAGTAGTTATTTTTGTGTTTAGCAGCATGACCAAGTTCGTGTAATAGCCGTAATAGCTTAATTCGTTCAGATAATCGAGAATCCAAGACAATTGTATCCATTACGGCTATATATTTGGCATCAGAGTCTAGTTCGGGCGTTTCAATAACTGTCACACCAAGCTCATTAATAATCTCATTTACTTCATTATCAATGTCCAATAAAATCACCTACTCAGCGTCAGTATTTTTTTCAAGATAAGCTTCAATAATACCAGTCAATACTTTTCGATCGTGTTCAGTCAATGGCTTACCATCGCTACTCATAACAGAAGCGAGTGCCTCTTCCACAGTGAACGGAGCTTTTTTGGAAAGACCTGCTACAGGATTGTTCGTGCGCCCTAGTAGGTAGTCAGTGGAGACATCGAAGTAGTCGGCTACGAGTTTAAGCTTGTCCACGCCTGGTGTTTTTTTCTTCCAAGAATATAAAGTATTTTTGCTAAGACCAATTCTTTCTTCCAAAGCATTAATCGAAATCCCTTGTTTATCAGAAAGATATTTAACTCTTTCAAATGGTGTCATATAAACATCCTCCATAGCAAAAGAACAATCTTTTTAATCTTTAGGTTAAAAAAGGTTGACATTTAATCTAAAGATTAATATACTATGTTCATAAGCTAGTTAGTCAGCTAAAAAAAGACATAAGAATAGCATAGTGATAACCTCAACGTTTGGCGACGGATAAAAGGTTTACTGGGACTTTCTATAGCCTTATTTAACTATGTCTACATTTTACACTATAGGTTAAAAATGTCAACAGTTTTAGCTAATAAATTAACTAGCTTATAAACAAAAATCATCTACCGAGTAGATGAAGGCTAACTATTATTAACCCAATTTTATGGAAAGAAGGAGATGAAAATAATGCGGATCACAGATTTTGGAGAAATTGCTGACATCATGATGAAAAGAAAGCGTATCAAATTAAATGATGTTGCCAGTCACATTGGAAAGTCTGCTGTATACACACGTCAAGTTATTGAGGGATTTCAAAAAGGTAAAAAAGCTAATTTCTATCGATTAGAAATTGCAGACTTTCTCGGCATTGACCGAAAATACGCAAATGTTAAACAGGAGGTGTAATTATGTTTCCTCAACCAGATCTACCAGTGCAAGTAAATGTGCAATTAGACAATAAATATATGGAAAAATTTGCCAAAGAATATTTGAATGAACTATTTGATAAATTTTTGAAACCTGAATGGTTGACAATCGCTGATATGGAAAAAATAACTCGAAGGAAAAGAGCATGGATTATGGATTATATAGTTTACGATCCTTATGTCAGAAATAATAAATTGGCAAAAAGAGATACAGATGGAAAATGGATATTTGATGCAGAACGCATCAGACCATTTTTACAAAAATTATTCAATGATTTACCAGAATATTAATTGCTAAAAATCAGAAATAGGGTGAAAACATGACAAAACATAAATGTTCAATGCTAATACTATTTACAGTTGTCGTAGCCATGGTTACAGCTATATTTAGCTGGATGGGAAGTATCAGTTTAAGCGTAACACTAATTGTGATTGCAGTTATTTCAGCTTTAATTGTATCTGCATTACTTGGCTATCGCATGCATATTATCGATGTTGAAAAAGGAATTTATTAGGAAGAAGGTGAGTTGATTGAAGAATTGGACTACTAAGGAAATTCAATATTTAAAAAAGAATGCCTTACTTGCTGAAACTAACGAAGTTTTGAATATAAAAGAAATGGCAAATAAGTTAAATCGAACAACACAATCAGTAAGAAATAAAATATATAACTTGCAACGTGACGGGGATCTCCCAAAGGTAAATCGGGAATTAGCCATTGATAGTTTCAAACGCCCTTGGACATCCGAAGAAGATAAGCGTCTGTTAGCAATGAGAAAACAGGGAGCCACTCATAGCGAAATAGCTGGTGCATTGGGTAGGACTGAGATAGCTGTTGGAAATCGCGTAGCACGACTTATGAAATCTAAAAGAACAACAAGTATCGATGCTAAATGGACAGAAGAAAAAATTCAATTGCTCATCGATAATATCAGCTTTGATGAAAACGGATATGTATCAAATTATGACGATCTTAGTCGTTTAACTGGTATGAAATACAGCCAAGTCCAAGGGAAAGTTACACGGCTTCGAAATTCCGGTCGTATTAATATTTTTCCGATAAAAGGAACTACGAGTATTAAAGCCAAAAATGCTATGAATCGTTTTAATGATGCTCGATTTGCTCATATTCCTAAGAAAAAGGAGGAAGTAGAAGTGAATGTCTCAACAGAAAATTCATCAGATATTTCAATTGAATCAAAACAAGTCAATTTGATTTTGACTACAGTGTGCATTAATGGCCAACGAACAGAACAATATTATTTGCCCAATGGGGATTTACTAGTAATAAAAAAGACCGACTCAGCCGGCAAGCAAAAAGTCAGTCAATAAAAACCTATCTAAAGGAAGTGTAAAACAGATGTCAGTTAAAATCAACAAACTTGAGATTGAAAACGTCAAACGTGTGAAAGCTGTAAAAATTGAACCGACTGCCAACGGCCTAACTATCGTTGGTGGAAATAACAATCAGGGTAAAACAAGTGTCCTAGATGCTATTGCTTGGGGATTAGGTGGCAACAAGTACAAACCTAGCCAAGCTCATCGGGAAGGCTCGGTGAACCCGCCACATCTCCATATTGTGATGAACAACGGCTTGATTGTGGAACGAAAAGGAAAGAACTCAGATTTGAAGGTAATTGACCCTAATGGACAAAAAGGCGGTCAAAGCCTCTTAAATAGCTTTGTAGAGGAACTCGCAATTGACCTTCCCAAGTTCATGGATTCTACGAGCAAAGAAAAGGCGAATACACTTCTTCAAATTATTGGAGTCGGCCCGCAATTATTTGAGTTAGAGCGTGCTGAACAAGAGATTTACAATCACCGTCATGCAATTGGTCAGATTGCCGATCAAAAAAAGAAATACGCCGCTGAGCAAGTTTACTATCCGGATGCACCTAAAGTACCTGTTGAAGCAAGTGAACTAATTGCCCAACAACAAGATATTTTGGCTAAAAACGGGGAGAATCAGCGGAAACGGGAACAGGCGCAGTCAATCGGGCAAAAATGGGAGCTTGAACGCCAACAGATTGAGCAAGCTCGTCAACAATTGATTCAAATGGAAGCCCAACACGCTGAGACTTCGAAAAATCTAGAAATTGCCCAAAAATCTGCTGTTGATTTGCAAGATGAATCTACTGAACAGTTAGAACAGAATTTGGCAAAAATTGATGAAATCAATCGGAAAGTCAGGGCCAATCTTGATAAGGAAAAAGCCGAATATGATGCCAAAGAATATGAAACGCAGTACGTTGCTGAAACTACCAAGATTGACGAAATCCGTCGTCAGAAAGCCGAGTTATTGAATAAGGCTGATTTACCTTTACCAGGTCTATCCGTAGTAGAAGGTGAACTAACATACAACGGCCAACGCTGGGACAACATGTCTGGGTCAGATCAGTTGAAAGTTTCTACGGCAATTGTTCGAAAGTTGAAACCAGATTGTGGCTTTATCCTTTTGGACAAGCTTGAGCAGATGGATATGAAGTCGCTTGAAGAATTTGGTCAGTGGCTTGAACAGGAAGGGCTACAGGCTATTGCTACCCGGGTTTCTACTGGTGATGAATGCGAGATTATTATCGAAGATGGTTATGCAATCAAAAATGAGACTGTAGCACCGGCTCAAACAACATGGAAAGGAGCAGCATTTTAATGAATATCACAACAGGACGTATTCCTAAAGCGCAGAAAGTCGTTTTATATGGCGTTGAAGGAATTGGAAAATCAACATTTGCTAGTCAGTTTCCAGAGCCACTATTTATTGATACTGAAGACTCAACGCTTCATATGGACGTGAAACGATTTGATAAACCGACTAGCTGGACAATGCTTTTGCAACAAGTTGAGTACGTCAAAATCAACCGGCCATGTCGCACATTAGTCATTGACACGATCGACTGGGCAGAAAATCTTTGCAAACGTCATTTGATGGCACAGGGCAAGTGGAACGATTCAGGGAACGATTATGGTAATAAATACATTGCCTTAGAAAAAGAGATGGGAAATCTGCTGAATCTGCTCAGTGATGTTATAGACGTTGGTATCAATGTATTGATAACCGCTCATGCCATGTTGCGGAAGAAAGAAGAACCCGATGAAATGGGCGCTTATGATCGCTATGAACTGAAACTTGAAAAGAAATCAGCTGGAATCGTAAAAGAATGGTCTGATAATGTGTTGTTTGCTAACTATAAGACTACTGTAATTACTGATAGTAAAACCAATAGTAAGAAAGCTACAGGTGGTCAACGGACGATGTATACAACTCACCGCCCAGCGTGGGATGCCAAGAATCGCTGGCAGTTACCTGATGAATTACCTTTCGACTATTCACAAATTTCCCAAGCTTTTGAGCAAGCAACAGTTGGTGTTGGTCAATTGCCTATAACTGAAGCATCTAAACCTTTCCCATCACCTACAGATGATGTCACGTTACCTGAGCCACAACCGGACTTTTCACCTGATCCTGATCAACGAGCGGAAATTCCGTCGATAGTTCCAAAAGGATTGGCTGATTTAATGCGTAATGATGGAGTTAGCTATGAGGAAATTATGCAAGTGATCTATGTCGGTGGTTTTATGCCGCAAGATACGCCTGCTGAAAATGTACCAATAGATCTATGGAATTACCTTGCGAGTAACTGGGCCAACGCTTTAGGCCTTTTAAAAAATAAAATCAGAAACTTCTAGGAGGAGATAATTGATGAACAACGAAAATGAATTTTTAGATTGGAATGGAAGCTTTATAGCTGAGGAAAGCACGTACACACTTTTACCCGCTGGAGAATATCCATTTGTTGTAATCGGAATGGAACGAAAGATTTACGATGGTCCAAGTCAAAAAATTCCAAATGGTGCGCCTTATGCGGAAATTGAATTTGAAATCACTGCGCCAGAAGGAACTACTACCGTTAAAGAGCGCATTTATTTGATGAAGAAATGGGCTTGGAAGTTAACGCAGTTCTTTTCCTCAATTGGTCAAGGACCTGTCGTAGGACAAGCTTTTTCGCCGAATTGGCAAATGGTAGTAGGAAGCCGTGGTCGGGCGAAAGTTAGCGTCAATACTTATCAAAAAAATGGTGAGAATAAGCAAAATAACCGAATCGATGAATTTATAGAAGGTGCTGCAAATATGAATGGTTCATATCAAGGAAATCCAACGCCACCTCAACAAAATTTTGGTCAACCGCCAATGCAGAATCAGTCACAACAAGGATTTACCCAACCGCAACAAGGCTTTAATCAGCCGCAACAACCACAGGCTAGTGGATTCCAAGCAGGGGCATTTTAGGAGGACGGATTTATGACAAAAGAAATTGATTTGCAGCTCTCAGAATTAGCAAATGGCGCCATTCAGGAAAAACTGAATGGCGAACTGGAAAAAGTATTTGCCAATATTCATGATCCCAATACACCGGCAACGGCCAAACGGGGTGTGACTATCAAACTCGAATTCAAGCCAGACGAAAATCGTCAAGTCGTCACAGTATCAAGTGATTTCACGGTCAAGGTTGCACCTGTAGAAGGGGTCTCTACTACAGTGTTGACTGGCAAAGATTTGGCAACCGGCAAAGTGGAAGCTCATGAACTGAAATCATCCGTTCCTGGTCAAACCTTTATTGATCCCGCAGATGGGGAAGTAAAAACCGATGTCGGGGTACCGATTGATGTGATCGAAAAAGAGCAAGCAAAGCAAAAACAAATTATTGATTTACAACAAAAGAGAGGATGATTTAGATGGATTTAACAGTAGCAGCAATCGATAGATTGGCAGCATTAGGGGTACGTCCCGATGAACGTATTGTAGAACTGGATGATGGTCGTATTTTTGGCGTAGATCAAGAGGGAAATGTGTCGGAAATTCGAGAACGGGCTATCGTCGCAAAATCAGCTCTTGAAATCAATACCCTGTCTGGATTTGTGAATTACATCAAATCAGGTATTGAGCGAAAAGATACGTCGCTGCTGGTTCACATCAAAAATGAGACGACTGTTTATTTGAGAGGTTCCCTTGAAATTGATGGTAACCGTGAAACTTTGGCAGTAGCAGAAGCAATTACACCAAGTTTTGCTTTTGGTCAATTCCATGATATGGAATCCTTCAACATTGCCTTACAATCGAAATTTGTACCAAACGATCACCGAGCTATCTTGCTACAAGTAGTGGGAAATGTGTCTGAGGATAATATCCGTCAAACCGGTGACGATGGTGTGAGCCAAGCAGTTACCATCAATCAAGGCATTGCAACAAAAGCGGATGTACGAGTGCCTAATCCAGTCGACCTAGCTCCATACCGTACCTTCCTTGAAGTGGAACAGCCTACAAGTCAGTTTATCTTCCGGATGAAGGACGGCCCTCGAGGAGCAATCTTTGAAGCAGATGGTGGCGCTTGGCGGAATCAGGCAATCGTGAACATTCGTGAATATTTGAAAGAGCAGCTATCTGAAGAGATCGATTCTGGCCGGATTACGATTATTGCATAGGAGGAATATCAATGAATCCTGAAATCCAAATGAAAACACCTCAGCTAGTTGAACTAGTTGAGGTGATACATGTAATAGCAACAAGAGGTAAAGGAACCGAAAAAGACCCAGTTCGTCCTATTGATCAGTACTGGAGTAAAGATGGAAATCTTTTGGCTGAAAAAGATCCAGTTTAAAGATTACTGTCTTCTTTACGAACCGACTGCTTTTCATTATTTATTTCATTGATTGTTTCAAGCATATCAGCAGTTTTTTGTCTGTTGATGTACCAATTTTCCATTAAATACTCGATGAACATAACCAGCTGATTCGCTTCTCCAGGTTCAATATCAACGATTAAATTAATATCTTTTTCTGGATGAGCACCAATGTTTCCTAGCTGTCTCAGAGAATGTAAAACAGTTCTTACATCCGGAGAAACTTGGTCATCAATCGAATTAATTTCATCGAAAAGGGATTTTTTACCACTAATTCCCCAGAAGTCCCTAATCATACCTTGAAGGCAACGCCTAGATAATGTAGCTGATGCCTTTGGACTTAAATCTAATATGGCACATGCTTCTTCGTAGTCTTTTCTGACACTATCGGGAATATAGGTTGGATAAACTTTTGCTCTACTTTTTGGCCAAAAATTCATAGTATTATTTTCAACTTCATGACCAAGACCAAAGATTTTTATTGTGTGTTTTTCGCAAGCAGGACACCTCAAGATTCCAACAATGATAGCATCTTTGATTTCATCAAATTGGTTTGGTTCCATACCAAAATGTTTTGCGTAAATTGAAGGTGAGGTCTCCGAAAAGGAAACTTCTTTTTCTCTATAAACAGCAGAAATATTTGGAGATGTTTGTCCGCAATGAGGACAGATTAGTGAATTATTTTGAATCATCTTTTGAGCCTCCTATTTTTTCTAAATTATACAACTAAAGAAAGGAACTTTCTATGCAATTAAGACCATACCAACAGGAAGCCCGTGAAGCCATTCAACGGGAATGGTCAGAAGGCAAAAAACGGACACTTTTGGTTTTACCCACAGGATGCGGTAAGACGATTGTGTTCTCAAAAGTAATTGAAGACCGGGTGCGTGAGGGCGAGCGTGTGCTTGTCCTCGCTCATCGCGGGGAACTACTTGACCAGGCTTCCGATAAATTAGAAAAGTCGACCGGACTTAAAACAGCAACTGAAAAAGCAGAACAGACCAGCATCGGAAGTTTCTTCCGGGTAGTTGTTGGTTCAGTACAGACGCTACAACGTGAGAAACGTTTATCCCAGTTTCCACCTAATTTTTTTGACACAATTGTAGTCGATGAAGCTCACCATTCTATTTCAGATGGCTACCAGCGTGTGCTACAACATTTCGAACAATCCAATGTTCTTGGCGTAACTGCTACACCAGACCGTGGTGATATGAGAAATCTAGGGTCATACTTTGAATCTTTGGCTTACGAATACACTTTACCAAAGGCTATCAAAGAAGGCTATCTATCACCAATTAAAGCTTTAACGATTCCATTGAAGCTAGACTTAACAGGTGTAAAGCAGCAAGGTGGAGATTTTTCCACTAAAGATTTAGGTACAGCTCTAGATCCTTATCTTTATCAAATTGCCGATGAAATGGCGAAACATTGTAGTAATCGAAAAACAGTTGTATTTCTACCACTAGTTAAAACTTCTAAGAAGTTTCGAGATATCTTACAATCGAAAGGTTTTCGTGCTGCTGAAGTCAATGGTGAATCTAAAGATCGCGCGGAAATATTAGAAGACTTTGAAAATGATAAGTACAATGTGCTTTGTAATTCAATGTTGCTAACAGAAGGCTGGGATAGTCCTGCTGTTGATTGCATTGTAGTTCTTCGGCCGACTAAAGTACGGTCGCTTTATAGCCAGATGGTTGGGCGAGGTACCCGACTGCATGAGGGAAAAACTGAATTACTTTTACTAGATTTTCTTTGGCATACTGAACGCCATGAACTTTGTCATCCAGCTCATTTAATTGCCACTAGCGATGAAGTGGCTAAGAAGATGACTGAAAATATTGAAGAAGCTGGTATCCCTGTGGATATTGAAGAGGCTGAATCGAAAGCAGCAGAAGATGTAGTAGCAGAACGGGAAGAAGCCTTGGCCAAGCAATTAGCAGAGATGAAACGTCGTAAACAAAAACTCGTGGATCCACTGCAATTTGAGATGTCTATCCAAGCAGAAGATCTTTCTAGTTATGTACCAGCATTCGGCTGGGAAATGGGCCCGCCGAGTGATAGCCAAGTTAAGACATTAGAAAAATTCGGTATTCTACCAGAACAAGTTGACAATGCCGGCAAAGCATCGCTGCTATTAGATCGTTTGAATTTCAGACGTAGCGAAGGACTGACTACACCGAAACAGATCAGATTCTTGGAACAAAGAGGATTCCAGCACGTCGGAACTTGGCAGTTTGAAACTGCGCGTAAAATGATTGCTCGGATTTCTTCAAATGGTTGGCGAGTTCCTCTGTCGATTAATCCAGCCACTTTCAGAGAAACTGACATGATTAATTAAGGAGGTAGAATTGATGAAAAATGATTTGACCCGTGATGAATGGATAGCAGTTGGACTAGCTTTCTTCCGTGGATTAGATAATGTTCCGAAAGACCTTATGAATCACTATGTAAAGGGCAGAAAGAAAGTTATGAAAATTGCAGAACAGCTTTTGGTAGAATCCGACAATGCTGATGAACCAATCGAAGGTTTTGAAAGTCAATCACTAAAAGAACAATTACAACAAAAGAAAAAAGATTCACACCAGATTTGGTTTGAGCGCTGGTATGAAAAAGAGCATCTTGAAAAGAAATTATTACAATCAGCCAGTAAAGGGTTTTCTAAATACGCATTTATTTTCCAAAACGATGATGATTATACTAATCGACGGCTAAGAGATCCCCTTACGATTAAATTGTTAAAGATAAAAATTCATTCTATAAATATTAGATATGAAAAGAGTGAGCGGAAAGATTTTATTAACCGAACTTATTACACAGAAAAAATCATTTTTGATTGGAGCGATTAGATGTCTGAGGTAAAAATGAATCTAATCGAATTGTTGGATTACATTGACCCATCAATGCTGAATTATCAGGAATGGGTAAATGTAGGTATGGCATTAAAGCATGAAGGTTACACAGTCGCTGAATGGGATGAATGGAGTCAACGCGATCCCGGACGTTATCATGATGGTGAAGTCGAAAAGAAATGGAATACCTTTCAAGGGACTAACTCACCGGTTACTGGTGCTACCATTACCCAGTTAGCCAAAGACAACGGCTGGCACTCCCACTATAGTGATGATGACAATTCCTTCCTTGATTGGAATGATAGTTTCATCGCTACTGACGTGGACAAAGGGTACAAGTTGGTCAAAACAGATTGGGTTCTAGGAAAAGAAATCAAGGAACCGACAGATCAGAACTGGAATCCGTCAAATGAGGTGGTCAAGTATTTAGAAACGCTTTTTGCTCCAGGGGACATCATTGGTTATGTGAACGATGGTTATCTCCATACAAAAGGTGAAACGGAAAAGTGGCTGCCAAAAGCAGGTGTCTATACCAAGACGGCTGGTGAAATCATTGACGGACTTCGACGGTATCAAGGAGATATCGGCGCTGTCATGGGAGACCCTAACCCAAATAGCGGCGCTTGGATTCGTTTCAATCCCTTGGACGGTCAAGGAGTAAAAAATGATAATGTAGTTGATTTTCGTTATGCATTAGTCGAATCTGACAACATGGACATAGCTAAACAGAACGAGATTATCCGAGAACTAGAATTGCCCGTGGTGACTTTAACTTATTCTGGTGGGAAATCTCTACATGCTATTGTGAAAGTAGATGCTGTCAATTATCCGCAATATCAAGAACGAGTAGATTATCTATATAAGATAGTAGAAAAGAATGGTCTTAGGGTAGACAAGCAGAACAAGAATCCTTCCAGGTTAACGCGGCTACCAGGATTTATCCGAGGAAATAAAAAGCAATTTCTTGTGGACACTAACATTGGGAAAGCTTCCTGGGAGGAATGGCAAGAATACATTGAGGACATGAATGACAATCTTCCTGATCCTGAAAGCCTAGCTGATTTGTTTGAAACAAAAATCGAACTGGCCCCTGAACTCATTTCTGGTGTTCTGCGCCAAGGTCATAAGATGTTGATTGCTGGTCCTTCAAAAGCCGGAAAGTCTTTCTCACTGATGCAACTTTCTATAGCTATTGCAGAAGGACGTCAATGGATGGGGTTCAATTGTACGCAAGGAAAAGTGCTATATGTCAATTTGGAATTGGATGAAAATTCCGCAAAGATGCGCTTTTTTGAAATCTACAATCGGCTTGGCCAAGGACATGAACACGTTTCGAATATTGATGTCTGGAATCTACGCGGAAAAACTTCCCCCATGGATAAGCTGGCACCGAAGCTAATTCGTCGGGCGCAAAAGGAAAGCTATATCGCAGTCATTATTGACCCAATCTATAAAGTTCTGACCGGTGACGAAAACAGTGCCCATGAGATGGCTAACTTTACCAATCAGTTTGACAAAATTGCTACGGAATTAGGATGTGCAGTGATTTATTGCCACCATCACAGCAAAGGTTCTCAAGGCGGCAAGAACTCAATGGATCGTTCTTCTGGTTCGGGAGTTTTTGCCCGAGATCCCGATGCCATTTTAGATTTGATTGAATTGCCCGTAACCGAAGACCGATACATGGCTTTGGAGAATGAGGCAATTTGTAAAGTCTACTATGACGCAATTCAGAAATACAATCCTGACTATTCTGATATCGGTTTGGATGACCAGTTCAGCAAAAAGCAGATGCAACATCATCTTATGTCTGCTATTCACGCCCAGCCGATTCTGAAAGAGATTGAGGATCAAAAAAATGCGGCCATTGAATCAGCACGTCAGGCATCGGCTTGGCGACTGGAAGGTACCTTGCGAGAATTTCCGAAATTTAAACCAGTAAACGCCTGGTTTAAATATCCGATTCATATTTTGGATGAGTCACTGCAGGATATTAAGTTAGAAGAGGACCCAAAAGAAAACTGGAAAAAGGGAGTTCAGAAATCAAATGAGACACGATCAGAAAAGGCCGCAAAAGAATTGGAAGAGGCTTTCAATGTTTTGAGTGAAGACGGTGGTTCAATAGATGCAGGGCAGATTGCCGATTATCTTGAAATATCAAAGAGTGCTCTTTACAAACGAATTAAAAAACATGAACTGTTTCAAGTTGATGTAGGAACGGTAACAAAAATATCTAATTAATTTATTAGAACGCTATTTAGCGCTCCTAAGCATTCCACATAACGTGTTTACGTGAACCCCTAAAAAGAGTTCCTAAGCGTTCCACAAGTCGAAAACCCTTATTCCGTCTGTGTCCTGTTCCCTATGTCTCTCTCCCTTTCAGGGAAAGAGAGACATAAAGGGAAGACAGAGACATGAAATTTGAGGGAAACGAAAAATAAAAATAGGTATGTACCAGTATAAAATAACGAGAAATGAGGAGTTTAGATGTCACCCTATACTAAAAAACAAATTATTAAGCATGCATTACAATATTATATTCAGCGCCCAGGAGCTGCCCCAAAAGATATTCATCGTGAAAAGACTATACTCCGTCAAATTGAGGAAGAACTCAGTCGAGAAATGGAGCGGAATGGGATTAAGCCGAAAGAGGCTAGATTATGAACGAGATTCTAGAGAATTATCGGAAATTGAAACCGAAGAACAAGATTTTCGCCGAAATTCTGATTTATGCTTTTATTGCCATCGAATCTAAAAACAAAACTGCTGTTGAAATCACTAAAAGCAAAAGCCAAACAATAAATGGACAACGAACTTTGAAATATGAAATAGAGGTGCCGTTAGATGATTGAATTCTTCATGCCTATGGCTAAAGTTCCAACCGTTACCCACCAACAAAAACAAGTGCATGTAGTAAATGGTAAGCCAGTGTTTTACGAACCACCAGATTTGAAAGCGGCACGATCAAAATTAACTGGTTACTTATCGCATAATGTTCCTAGTGAAATTATTGAAGGTCCTGTACGTTTGACAGTTAAATGGTTGTTCCCAGTGACAGGCAAACATTTTAATGGTGAATGGAAATACACCAAACCGGATACTGACAATCTACAAAAATTATTGAAAGATTGTATGACTGAATGTCGCTTCTGGAAAGATGATGCATTAGTATGTTCCGAAATAGTCGAAAAATTTTGGGCTGACCAAACAGGGATTTATATCAGAATCGAGGAGTTGTAATGAATTGGAGTGCTTTTTTTTATGATTTACAAAACTGGATGATTGAATCAAACAAATTTAGTCAAAAGTATCCCATTACAACAGATGAGTATTGGGAGTGGCTTGTAAATAGTATTGGTCACTTGGGAAATAAATACAATAATCATCCTTTGGTTAATATCTTTCTTTCTGATTTGATGAAGTATCAAGAAAGTAATTTGAATCAAGTTACAGGAGGTAAAGCTATTTGAAAGAGGAAGTACGCCAAAATAAAAAATTTTTAAGTAGATATCGACGATATATGCAACGCGTTGAAAAATTAGAAAATAAACTTTTTCAAATTGATTGTGATCTTCAGGGATTAAAAACGAAAAATATTACTGATATGCCCCGTGGTGGACAACCTCTGACTACTGACGACTTGTTAGCAAAAAAAGAAGAACTGGAGCATAGAATTAATAATTTAGTTTTAAAATCAAAGAAAATTAAATTTGAAATTTTCGACTGCATTGATTCTTTAGAAGATGATCGTTTTGCTGAGGTGTTGGAATGCTACTTTATTGACCGTATGTCTTTAGAAGATATAGCAGATAGAAAAAGTTATTCACTAAGACATGTGGGTTATCTTTATGCAAAGGGAATAGAAAAAGTAGATTTTGAATTTTGTAAAAACGTGAGGAAAACGTGAGGAAATCTTGAGTTTTTTATCTCATGTTTTTCTCCAGAAAAATGTTGTAATATTGTATTATCGAAAAATATATGAGAGGCATCTGTCAGCGACAGGTGTCTTTTTGTTTTGATTAGAAAGTAGGTGAGATCGTGGCTAAGGGTAAATATCAAGAATGGTTAACTGATGAAGGATTGATAAAAATTGAAGGTTGGGCCCGCGACGGTCTCACTGATGAACAAATATCTGGAAATATGGGCATTGCACCTAAAACCTTGTATCGATGGAAAGAGAATTATAGTCAGATTTGTCAGGCCTTAAAAAAGGGAAAAGAAGTGGTAGACCGTCAAGTTGAAAATGCGCTTTTTAAAAGAGCGATTGGTTATGAATATACTGAGCGAACAGCGAAAGTTGTAGACAGAGACAGAGATGTAGTTGAAAGCGAACGTCGTGAATTTGAAAATCGTTATAAACTAGATCACCCAGAAGCTGTTTTGCAAGAAGTTAAAGATGCTGCGATAAAGGCGGTTCCTACACGAGAACGCATTGTATTTCTTGAGGTTGATAAACAAGTAGCGCCAGATACAGGAGCTGCTGCGTTTTGGCTTAAAAATCGCAAACCTGAAATATGGCGTGACAAAAAGGAAACGGAACTATCCGGCCTGGTTGGCGTAAGCAATCCTTATGCTAACTTAACCGAGGATGAACTTAGAAAGTTGGCATCTCGTGATGGGTAATATTGCTACGGGTGCTAAAGCTGAGTTGTCACGCCGTTTCTTTTGGGATTATTGCCAGACAACAGCAGGAAAATTTTATAAATCTAGTAGGACATTCCTATCCGATTTATGCAACGAACTACAAAGTTTTTTATCTGATGATGAGCATGACGTACTTGTAATAAACGAGCCTCCTCGTCACGGAAAGTCCAGAACTGGCGGTAAATTTGTAGAATGGGTTTTAGGGAATGATCAATCTAAAAAGATTATGACAGGTTCGTATAATGAAACGTTATCGACGACCTTTTCAAAAGGTGTTAGGAATGCCATACAAGAAATCAAAGCAGATAAAAATAAAATTGTCTTTAGCGATATTTTCCCTGGTGTATCTATTAAACAAGGGGACGGAGCAATGAATTTATGGAGTTTAACTAATGGCTATAACAACTATTTAGCTACGTCTCCTACGGGTACTGCTACCGGTTTTGGTGCAGATATTATCATCATTGATGACTTAATTAAAAATGCTGAAGAAGCAAATAATGCGATGGTGCTAGAAAAACATTGGGATTGGTTTATCAATACAATGCTATCTCGTCTTGAATCGGGTGGCAAAATTATTATTATCATGACACGATGGCACAGCGATGATTTGGCTGGACGTGCTTTACGAGAATTACCTAATTCTGGATATCGGGTGAAACACGTAAATATGCAGGCGTACGATGAAAAAACGGATAAGATGTTATGTGAAGAAATACTGTCAAAGAAAGAATATCAACGGAAAATCAAAACAATGGGAGCTGACATAGCCGCTGCTAACTATCAACAAACTCCAATTGATATTAAAGGACGACTATATAAAGAGTTCAGAACTTACGATAGTAAATCACAATACCGCAAAATCTGGCAATACTGTGATACTGCAGATACCGGTGCCGATTATCTCTGTTCTATTGCTTTCGGCGAACTGGATGATGGTAGTGGTGATGTGGATGTTTTGGACGTCATTTATACGCAAGAACCAATGGAATATACAGAAATAGCGGTAGCAAATCAAATAATTAATCAGGGCGTCAACCATAGCCGTATTGAACGGAATAATGGCGGACGCTCTTTTGCGCGCGCAGTTAAAGAGAAGATAGTTAGCAAGTGTACAGCAGCCATTGAGGATTTTTACCAATCATCAAATAAACAAGCACGGATATATTCGAATAGTGCCTGGATTGAACAGCATGTGAGAATGCCGGCAGATTGGCGAACAAGATGTCCGGAATATTATCAAGCCATGACAAGTTACCAACGTGAGGGTAAGAACAAGCATGATGATGCGCCAGATGCTACAACCGGCATTGCTGAGACGATAGCGAGTGGAGACGAATTTGAATTTATCGCTTATTAGGAGGTGGAATTTTGATTAATTCGGAAATATCGTTAAAAAAATATAAACGGTTAAGAGTTAAATATGCTACACAAATTGCAGATGGGATGTTTAATCCAAATAGCTTTATTGAGGATATGAAGCCATTTTTTGATGATCGTGAACGAAAGTATCTTGCTTACACTAGTGAGAAAAATGAAATTGATGATCGTCAAAAACCAGATACGAAAATTATAAAAGTTAATAATAAAATCCATGGCGGAATGTATAACATTGTTGTAGATCAAGCAGTGAATCACTTTGTAGGTATTCCGATTAAATGGGATTATGACGTATCTGAACAGAAACGAACTTTAGTCCAAAAGTTAAGAGATACGCTAGTTGGAAATAAAATTTCTACACCGTCTGTACCAAAAGAATTTGATACGCTAGTTAATCAAATTAGCCAAATGCGTTTTGCAATGTTAGACCCTGATACAGCAACTTTTCAGGGCGCTTGCGGTGCAGCGTTTAGGTTGTTAGAGCCGAATAAAACTAAAAACGGTTGGGAGCTTTGGGCATCTAATATAGAGCCCTGGAAAGCTGAAAAATATGAAAATGGTGCCGTCTATATTCAAGATAAATATGACAGCTATCAAAAGAAATATTATGAAGAATTGAAGTTGGTGACAGAATCAAAGATTGTTACTTATGCCCGATATATTGATGGCGTAGCGCAAGATTTTGGTAAGTTTAAATTTTTAGACGATGTCACGAATCCATTAGGAACAATTAATTTATCGGAATTTAAAAATAATACGAACCGTTATTGCGATTTTGAAGTTGCTGAAGAAATTAGCGATGCACTCGATCGTGTGCTGTCTGACCAACAGAACGAAATCGAACAATTTAAATTAGCTTACATGTTGATTACTGGTGCTGATTTAAATGAGGATAAGGCTAAACGCATGATGGAACAACTCGGTATTATCAATTTGAGAGATGCTGGCTCTAAGGCAGGGTATGTTACAAAGGATTTGCAAAAAGATTTTAATGAGTACCATTTAAATCTGTTGAAAAAGCAATTTTACACAATCTGTAAGGCAATTGACTTCAATGATGAAGTGTTTAAGTCAAATAGCTCTGGCGAAGCTCGCAAGTGGCAAATCATCAGTTTAGAAGCAAAGACGAATACCAAAGAGCAATATTTTAGAGAAGGTTTGAAAGAATGTGCTGAAACAATGGCGGCATTTATGAAATTTGCCAATAAAGTTGATATCGACCCGAATAAAATCATCTTTACATTCTCTCGGTCACTACCGACAGATTTAGGTTATCTTGCTGAGGCATTGCCTAAACTAGCACCTTATGTATCTAAACGGACTATTCAAAGCCAGATCCCCTTCGTGACTGACGTGGACTACGAAAATGAAATGATGGACGTAGAATCCAATCAAGCTTATCCAGATAGCGAATATCTAGCCAAAGTCGGTGAGGATAATGAGTAAATGGTCTAATAAGTATTGGGAAAAGCGTCGTGAATTAGAAGATTTAGCCAGGCTAAAAGCGGAAAACGATACAATCAAACTCTTACAAGATATTCTTCCGGAAGCATTAAAAAATATTCAAGCTAAATTGCTATCTCAAGCGGATTTACACGATATGACGCAAGCGGAGTTATTAGAAGAGTTCAGCAAGCGTGACCAAAAAAAATATCGAAAGTATATTGACCAGAACTATAAGGAATTGATGAATTCCGATGAGAAGTACCAAGAATTCATTGATGAATATTTCCCGCCATATGATTACGCCAAAGTAAATCGACTTCTTCAACTGCGGACGGATATTTTTAGTGAACTCGCTGCTTCTATGGTAAAAAAAGATGCAACAGGCAAGTTTAATAAACGGCTGGAAGATATCGTAAACCGAACTTACAACTCAAATGTAAATGCATTGACTTATCTACTTGGGGGTGATGTCTCACCTTTGCCAAAAGCAGAATTAGAAGCCATTATGAACTATCCTTGGAGTGGAAAGACGTTCTCTAATCGTTTGTGGGGGAATGTCTCAAAACTCGAACAGAGACTATCTACGGCTGTTTCTACTGCCATCGCAAGTGGTGGTGGTTTGATAGAAGCTCTTAAAACAATGCGAGGCAGTTCTGAAATAGCAGACATGTTTAAACTTGAAAGCACCAAGTTTAATAATGCCATTGAAAATTTAGTTCGAACTGAATATTCACATTTTGCTGTTGAGGGGATTAGAGCATCTTTTAAAGCAACTGGGGTTCCTGCTGGACAAGTTTTCACCGCAGAAGATGAGCGAGTTTGTAGTATATGTGGAAAAAAGCATAAGCAAGTTGTTGAGGAAGGAGATGAACCTCCTTACCACGGTAGGTGCCGATGTACGCTAATGCCTAAAATGCCAGAACTTGATACCGAAGCGATTGATAAAGAGTACGAAGCGCTATTTGGTGATACGTTAGACGAGTTTGCCAGTGGCAACTGGGGTGTGAAACTTAACCATCTCAAGGCAAACCAAAGTTCTAAAATAGTGTATAATGAAGTTGATGATGATTTAGAAAGTAAACTTCAAAAACAAAGCGATGAATGGATAAAAACATTATTGTCTAAAGAACGTGCCGCGGTAGCCAATTACACTGACGAGTGGTATAACGATATGAACGGGCTGTTAAATGACCCGAATTATTCAAGTGTTGATGATGATTATGTGCTATATAATGTCGCTAATTTTGAATCAGCAATTAATAAATTTAAACTTAAGGATGATCTTGTAGTTTATCGTGGCATTTCTAAAAATGAATACGAAAAGATTTTAAGTGGGAATAAGTTTAATGATTTTAAATCTACAAGTGTTGACAAAGTTATTGCTGAGAGATTTGCAGATTCAATGGATGGTATGACAATTAGAATTAATGTTTCTAAAGGAACTAATGCTGGGTACATCGGTTATAATAGTGATTCTCCTGATGAAAAGGAATTAATTATAAACCGTGGAGCTACTTATACTGTGAAAGAAACTTCAGACGGATTGGAGGTAACAATTAATGGAAGCGATAAAAAAGAACTCCCTACGTTCGAGTTTGATGATGACTACTACTGAAAAACGCAAATTGATTAAACTTCAAAAGGAAGCAAAAAGTTTTGAAGATTGGAAGAAAATAAAAAGTGATTTTTATGCTGAACATGGTTACCGAACGGCAACAATTCAAGACCGTTGGAAAGTAGATGCAAAAGTAAATAAGACTAAATAGCACTCTCTCTTAACTGAGGTTGAGTGCTATTTTTGTACCCAAAGCTTGGTTGTTTGGAATATTTTGGATTGTGGCATCTTTTTTAGCGATGATATTAATTCTGTTAGTTCCCTCCTTAGTAGCATTTAAACTACTAAATATAATTTGGGTTACTTTATTTAATTGAAGAGAGTAATAATGATATCTGAAAAATCAAATACTCATTTAAACCAATGGCTATAAGTGAAGTCGTTGGTTTTTTTGTATTGCTTATAAATAAGCTGACAGATAAGGAGGAAAAAAATGAAAGATTTTTGTGAGGCGTTATTGAGCGCCAGAGTTTCGACGGACGTAGAAGATGTCTATAAACGAGCAATTGAAACTGAAAACTATCCAAACGGACTACGTGAACACTGGAATGGCGTTTATGCATACGTGGACATCATGCAAGAATCAAACAAGGAATCAACGCTTATGATTCAATTATTGTCGCATAATCCTGCTTCATTAAAACAAGTGGTCGAGTGGTATGAGCGAGTTGGGTGTGAAATTTTAAGAGTTGATTATAAGGAGGAATAGTATTGAAACACGAAGAATTTATCAAAGCATGTAAAGACATTGTTTTGGAACGAGAGAACAAAGGATTAAATTCCAAAGAACATGTTATGACAAAAAAAGAAGACGTATTTATTGTTTGGAGTTGTAAAACATTACAAAATAGCAAAGCAATTTTATCAACAAAATTAAAAGGTGCATCAATGTATGAGATCACATTGAATGGTGATAAGCAGGAAATCTATGTTGACATTTACGAGAAGAAGTTAAATGAATGCATTAAAGTTTAGCGAATTCTAGACTTTTATTTTGTCCGCAATGACGTGAAACTAGCACAATGCTGGGCTTAATTGAATGGTGGGGTGCAATTATAACTCAAGGCAATGCGGGGCGTTTTTTGCGAATCGCGGGGCGAAAGGAGAAATATGGATGTTAAAAATGAATTTACAATTTTTTGCTGAAGATGGAAATGACGGGGAACAAACGCCTCAATTTTCTTTTGATGAATTTAAGAGTTTTGCGGAATCCAACGAAGACGCACAGAAATTTCTTCAATCTCAATCACAGTCTGTGGCTGACAAACAGTTAGAGGCTTGGAAGCAGAATAATCTTGAAAAAATTAAGCAAGATACTATCAAACAGTACGAAGATTCTAAGAAAAACAAGTCACCTGAACAACAGCAATTAGAAAAGCTTCAAGCGGAATTTGAAGCAGAAAAAGCTTTACGCATGACAAGTGATAACAAAGCTTTTGTAGCTGAACAAATTTCCGGACTAGAACTTGAAGGCGAGCTAAAAGAATCGGTTTCACAATTCATGTTGAATAATTTGGTTAGTACAGATACAGAATTCACTAAAAAAGCTGTAGATGGTTTTACTAAAGTTTTGAGTGCAATTAATGAGAAACATACTGAATCATTAAAAGAACTACAAATGAACAATGCTTATGGTTCAAAGCAGCAACAAAACAGCCAACAGCAAAACAATCAGAATGAACAACCAAAAAATCCGGAAGAATTATTAAGCCAGATTTTAAAACCACTTAACTAAATGGAGGAGTCAAAATGAAGAAAACATCAGTTAACAATTTAGAGTATTTAGATATTTCACCAGCAATTAATGCGATGCAGGTACCAAACACACCGTTTTTAAGCTACTTATTAGGCGCAGGCAAAACAGCGCCGGCAGGTTCAACAGAAATTAAATGGCGAGAATACGAAATCAATTCCGATGATTCATCTGAACAATTAGAAGGTGGAGAATACAAAGATGCTGAATCCGGTCGTAATTGGATTAGTAACTACCAAGAGATTTTCCGCAAATCAACTTCTGTTTCAGGAACTCTAGATGCAATTAACGTCAACGGGATCGGTAGCGAATTAAATAATCAAGTTGCCTTACGTGGAATGGAAATGAAAATTGACTTGAACCGTAAATTAATTACGGGAGTAAAAACTAATGAAGCGGGATCTGTTGGTCGTAAAATGAATGGTATTTTGAACTTGATTAATGCCAGCAACAAAGTTGAAACGGCTGCTGCAGGAGCTGTGACACGAAAAGATATTGATAATATGTTTCGTGTGATGTTCGACAAAGGCTACATGGGAGAAAAACTTTGTTTAGTATCACCAGATATGCAAGATTTGATGACTGACGAATTAGATGGTAAATCCACTAAAATTGTCCAATTTGGCGATGCCATGACGTTTGGCTTGCAATTAGGTAAAATCGTTTCTAACTATGGAACGGGTATTGCCTTAATCGAACCAGCTCTGCCGGTTGGAACGATTGCTGCATTAGATACAAACTATTTACGCTTGCGTCCTTTACGTGAATGGCGAGCAGTAGAGTTAGCAAAAACAACAGATTCACGTCGTATTGGTATCGTTGGGGAATATTCTATCGAATATAATGCATCTAACTCTGGTTCAATTCTTAATTTGAAAACAGCGACAGAAGGATAATAGAGATAGTCAATTGGCTATCTCTGTTTTTATTTAGGAGGAATTAGTATGGCTAAAAAAGAAGAAGTAAAAACAGCTGAAAAAGAAGAAACTAAAAAAGAAGAAGTAAAAACAGTTGAATTCCGTGTGGCAAAAGAGAAAAACTTTGTCGGATTCACACACCCAAAAACGCGCCGATTTGTGACTGGCGATAAAGATGGAAAGTTTTTTATTAGAGAAAACGATGCTGACGCATTAAAGATTTTACGTGAAGCGGCTGACATCGTAGAAATTTAGGAGTGATCGCATGGACGATTCACTGAAAGAAAAAATTGTTGCGTCAGTCTTGGTACAACTGCCTGGATCAAAAAAAGAACGTCTAGAGACAATTTTAGAATTAATCATTTTAGAGATTGAATCATATAACACTTGTGGTAATGATATTCCTTGGACAAAGTTACAAGGCGTGATTACAGAGGTTTTATATCAAACAGCTAATCATGAGCTAGAAATGGTAGTATCGTCTGTTAAGCGAGGAGATACGACTATTAGCTATGCCTCAAAAGCAAGTATGATTCAAGGTCTATTAACGAACTATCACGATTTAATCAAACGGACTATTGGCTGTGGAGGATTGGAGTTTTTTTGATGAATGAAGTAGATATTTTAGCAATGACGTATGAAGATATAGCCACTATTTTACGCTTGCAGGATGTTGAAAACATGGAAACTGGAATTACCGAACAAAAATATGTAGCCATTCACGAAAATGTTTCTTGTGCCTTGTCACAAGGCCAACAAGACGGACTAAAGGTGCTTGAAGGGGATATGTTAAATGTAGCTATAGATGAGTACAAGTTGTTTGCACGTCCGGAAATTATTGTCGAGCGTGGCGATAAAGTTATTGTTAATCAAAAATATTCGAAAATTACGTTTGAGCTATACGCTACCAAACCTTTTTATTATCCTAGCCATTGTGAAGTTGGTTTGACAGGACGTGAACCTAATGGGTGACGTTAGATTTGAGAGCAACGCTAAAGAAGTTATGAAGCAATTTGAACAAATGACTAAACTTGCTCAAAAAGAAGGAGAAGCATTTGTTAACGACTCTTTAAACAAAGTATGGGAATTAGCGGTACCCTTAACGCCCATTAAAACCGGTGATTTAAGACGGGGATATCGGGTTATGAAAGCAAGGAAACTTTCTACTGGTAGAATCGTTGGAGCTTTGATTAATAACGAAAAATATTTTAAATATGTGAATGATGGGCATAGAACTAAAAATGGTGGGTTCGTTAAAGGCCGATTTATGTTGCAACGCGCTACTAATTTAGCGAATATGACCTATATTCCGCGCCGATGGAAAGTTATGGCTATTAAAGTGCTGAAAGGAGCTAAGAAATGAAGTCTAAAATAACACGTGCGATTACGCAAAAATTAAAACAAATTGCGCCATCTGCACCAGTCTATGAAGATAGCGTGATGCAATCTTCAAAAGATTTCTACTTTGTTCTGTCAGTTGAACCAGCAGGCATGGAGAATGTGGGCATTAACGTACAAAATAAAGCATTCTTAGTTGACATTGCCTTAGTGGATAATAAATCCAACAAAAATCTAATAAACGAGATGGTCTCACAATGTGAGGCTTTTTTTAATGTCTTAGAAATAGATGACAATCAAATTTTACCAGAAGATTATATGCCGGACAAAACGGATGGAGTGCAACATATTCGATTTACTGTTGCATTTCCTCAATATATTGAATGGAGTGAGGATTAATGGCAAATAAAAAGAGTAAAACAGGAATTATTTCTGTGGAAAAACCAACATGGTTTCCATTAATAGATGATGCAGGTGATTTTCCAGTATATGGCGAGCCAGTAGTTATGGGAACTGCAGTCAGTATTAAACCCACAGCTAATTATGAGACCACACAAGATTTCGGAGATTCAGTTGTTCAAGACCAATTTACAGCCTTCGGTGGAGCAGAAGTAGAGTTGGAATCAAACGGGTACACCCACAAAGTTTTATCGGAAATTACTGGGGGAAAATTGGTGAAAGGCGGCGCTTTGCGATCGGGAGAAGATATTGCTAAAGACGGAGCTTTTGCTTATAGACGTAAGAAAACAAACGGAAAATTTCGGTATACCATTTTTTACAAAGGACAATTTACTTTAGATTCCGATGAAACTTCTACGCAAGAAGGAAACAAGGTAACTTTTACCCATCCAACATGGAAAGGTTCGTTTGTAGATGTGCCAGGAGTAGGTTATATGTACTCAGTTGATGAAGACGATGAGGGAGTAGATGCTGAAATGATTAAAAATTGGTTTGCTACCCCCGCAAATCCACTGACAGTTGAAGAAGAAGGAGATCAATAATAATGTCAAAATATCAAACCACAATTAAATTAATGCAGAAAAATAAGGATGGAAAATATAAATCAGTACAGTTTAAATCGGCGGAATTTTTACCTGGTAGTGTTATGGAAGAAGCTACCAGTTTGCAAACTAGACTACAAGAAGCGATTAAAACGAATGATATGGAAGAAATTCGGCCAGTAATGCATGAATGTTATGCCTTTATTGGAAATGTAATCTTTGAAGGCCAATTTACGGGTGAGGATTACATGAACGGAATGGACGCTCGTGAAGTTTTAAAAATTACTGGCCAACTACTTAATTCTGTAACAGCAGGATATGACGATGTGTACGCTGAACAGAAAAAAAAGTAGCAGAACTTCTTATTCATCCTGATTTTGTTAAAACTCCACAATTTAGAGAAATGGAAATCAAACTCCAATTATTTGAAATGGGTTGGACTCTGAATGAGATTGAAAATACTGATTTAAATACTTTAATGAAACTAATTGGATTTAGAGACGCCGTTAACGAATACGAAGATGTTAAATATCTTGACGAGAATACGATGTTCTAAAGGGGGTGGTACTTTTTGAACAACGAAGACTTAGTTTTAAAAATGATTTTGGATGAATCTGGTTTTACGTCAGGTATGAATAATGCTGTAAAAAAGTTAGGCAATTTTGATGGGCAAGTTAGTCGTACCGGGGATAAAGGTGGCCGCTCTCTCGGAGGCATCTGGACATCTTTTGTTGGAAACTTCCTTGCAAGTGGTGCAACTAGAATTATTTCTAAGGGATTAGGAATGATTTCTAGTAGTGTTGATGGGGCTATTAATCGTGTTGATACATTAAATAATTCAAATCGTGTTTTCGAAAATATGGGTTTTAGAGCTGGGGAAACAAAGAAGGCTATGAAAAACCTTGAAAAATCAATTAGTGGATTACCGACGCCGCTGGACTCTGCTGTTCAGGGAATGACGGCACTAACCGCAACATATGATGATATTGATTTAGGACAAAAAGTATTTTCTGGACTAAATAATGCCATTCTAGGTTTCGGAGGTTCAACTGATATGGTTAACAACGCTATCATGCAGTTATCGCAATTACCAATGGATGGACCGCTCGATGCACAGACTTGGAACTCATTACGTAATTCTGGTCTAACTCCTGTTTTAAATGCAATGGCTAAAGAATCGGGAATGAGCATGAGTGCCATGAAAGAAGCCTTTGGTAAGGGTGAATTAACAGTTGAAGATTTTACTAAAAAGTTGATAGATCTTAATAAAAATGGTGGTGGAGGTCTCAAGTCACTAGAAAAAATTGCTAAAGATTCAACTTCGGGTATAAAAACAGGTATCGCTAATATGAAAACTGCTATTACCCGTGGAGTTGCTGAATCTATCAATAAAATCAACGAAGGATTAGCAAAAAGTGGAACAAGTATTTCTGATATTTTGTCAAAAGTCGGGAGTGCTTTCGAAAATGGATTAAAAGTTGTCGCAAAAGAAATCCCACCAATTATCGAAGGGATTTCGAATGCGTTTAATTTTTTATCCGATAATGCGGAATGGTTAATTCCAATTATTTCCGGAGTCGTGGGCGCATTAACCGCAGTGGCTGCAATTAACTCAGCAACAAATACAATCACAAATATTACCAAAGCAGTGGGATCTTTATCTACTGCTTTTTCATTTTTAATGAGTCCGACAGGTCTGATTATCATCGGTATAGGAATGTTGGTTGCTGCAGGTGTGATGCTTTATAAAAATTGGGATACTATCAGCGCTGAGGCTAAGAAAATATGGGGTGGAATTGCAGACTTTTTTAAAGTCACTTTTAATAACATCAAAGGATGGTTTTCAGGTCTCTGGGAAGGCGCGAAGGAAAAAGCCTCTGCCGCAGTCGAAGGTGTTAAAAATGCTTGGTCTAATACAAAACAATGGTTTGGTGACTTATGGCAAGGGATTAAAGGTACCGCTAGTAATTTATGGCAAGGAACTATTGATTCTGCAAAATTAGCAGTTCAAGGAGTTAAGGATGCTTGGTCTGATACAAAGCAATGGTTCAGTGATTTGTGGGAAGGAATTAAAGAAACTGCAAGCAAATTGTGGTCTTCTTTTTCTGAGACGATTATGCCATATATTAGACCACTTGTTGACGGTATAGCCAATGCTTTTTCAAACGTTAAAGAAAGTTTAACTACAATATTTTCAGAAATTAGTGAAATTGCTGGAAATGCCTTTGAAATTCTTAAAAATATTATTCTCGCTCCAGTTCTTTTCATTACTTCTATGATTTCGGGGGGCTGGGAAGAGACCAAAAACAATATGGTTGGTATTTGGAATAATATAGTAGAAGCAGCAGGAAGTATCTGGCTTTCTATCAAGACAATTATTACAACATATACAACAATGTTGGTCGATTCTGTAGTTGGAATAGCTACAGGATGGTATCAAACTTTGGTTAATATTTTCAATGGTATTAAGGATTGGGGAATCTTAAAAATCTCCGAAATGGTTATAGGTGTTAAAAGTTGGTGGACTAATTTAGTAACAAGCGTTAAAACGTTTGCTACAGATTTAAAGAATTTCGCTATTCAGGCTTTTCAAAATATGAAAGTTGGTGCTATTCAACGAGCTACGGATTTAAAAAACGGTGCGGTGAATGCGTGGGAGAACTTAAAGAATAGCATTAAGCAAAAAGCTACTGATTTAAAAAATGGCGCAATTAATACCTGGCAAACATTAAAAACTAATGTAATTAATACCGCAAATAACCTCGTTTTAGGTGCTGAAAACGCATGGGAGAAATTAAAAAGAGGGGTATCAAATACTGTTAATCGTGTCAAAAATATTTTTGATGATTTGAAAAAAATCAATTTATTTGAAACTGGAAAAAATATTATTGACGGATTGATTAACGGAATCCAAGAAAAGTTTGGAGATTTAAAGAAAAAAGTCAGTGATATAGCCGGAACAATCACTAGTGGACTTAAAAATTTACTTAATATCCATTCACCTTCTAGATTGATGCGGGATTTAATTGGTAAAAATGTCGTCTTAGGTATTATTGAAGGGATTGACCAAACTAGTCCCAGGTTAAAAAATTCTTTAGATAACTTACCATTTGAAAATACTGAGTTGCCAACGGTTAACTTAAAATCAAAAGTGGAAAACAACAATTTAGCCAATGAAACGAAAGCTAGTGGTTCTAATGTGGGAACTAATGAAAATCAAGAAATCCATTTACATTTAACAGTTTATGGAGATATGCCTGATTCGGTTATTCGTCAAATGGCGAAGAAAATGAAAATAGAATTAGCTCGTTTAATGCAGAATGATGCTGATGCAGTGGGAGGGGTGATTTAATGCAATTTAAGAGAGGTCAGTTTGTACTTAACGGGAAACATTCTGAAGAATTCAATGTCTTTATGCGAAATCGTCCCATCTCCACTTCTTCAGGACGTGTAATTGAGCTTAGGGAACGCGAAGGAAACGACTCTATTGTTATTGATAAAGCTTATTACAAAAATACCAATAAAAAAATTGAGTGTTATTACAAAGCACCTACTTTAGAAGATGTGCAAGAATATGAAGATAGAATCACAGCTTGGCTTGATATGGGAAGTTATAGTGACTTCATTGCCTATTTTGATCTACAGTACATTTATCAAGCAATCGTGATTGATGCACCGACATTCAAAGGAACACGTAAAACAGGAAATATTGTTCCTTTTGAGTTTACTGTCAGTGTACGACCCTTTAAAGAAAATCGGTCAGGTAGAAAATCACTTTTTCGAACTTCAAACTTTTCATTATTTAATACAGAGAAGTATCCCTCTAAACCACTTATTAAATTGACTGGTTCGGGCGATGCTTCTTTTTTTATTAACGATAAAGAATTCAAACTTAAACAACTTGATCGTGAATTAATTATTGATTCAAAAATTGAAGAATCTTATCGAGGTTTAGATGGAGCATTGGAACATCAAGATCTTGTTACAGCATTTTTAGATTTTCCTGAATTAGTGTCTGGCAGAAATGATTTCCGCTGGACTAGTAATATTAAAACTTTTGAAATTACTCCAAGGTGGTGTAGAAAAGTATGAAACCAAGAATTTATGAGCCAAGTGAAACAGATTTTTCTACCAACGGACTTGGAATTTTAAGAGATTGCTCTTACGTTGAAATCATAGAAGAGGCAAACGGGAAATATGAATTAGAGTTAGAATATCCGCTTGGAACACGATTTGATGAATATTTTGAAGATGATTATCAAATCAAAGCAAAACCAAATGACCAAGAAGAATATCACATTTTTTATATAGATGATAAAGATGTCGATACATTTATGGATACTGTCACAGTCTATGCCAAGTCACGCACATATCGTCTTGGTAGACGTGCTGTAACAAAAGTGGAAGTTGATTCACAAACAGCTCAAAACGCTATGAAACTCATTGAGAACGGCATGGATAAGGCATCAGATATTCGGTTGTATTCGGATATTTCAACGACTTCTAGCACTACATTTGAGGCGCGAAATGTTTTAAATTGTATAGCCGGTGAACAAGGTTCTTTGCTGCAGTATTGGGGTGGGGAGATGAAAAGGGAGCCATTTAAATTATCACTCCTGAAACGGCGTGGACGTGATAACGTTGGTACAATTCGCTATGGCAAAGATTTAATGGGATTAAAAATAAAACTTGATTGGTCAGGGATGAAAACTCGTATTATCCCCTATGTTGATGCACAAGGAGCAGAAGGAACGGCAAATCGTATTTATGGGAACGTTGTAGATAGTCCATTAGTTGAAAATTATTCGGATGTACGCACGGAACATATTCAATTCACAGAAGAGCAAGGAGCAAAAGACTTAAATTCATTGAATAAAGTAGCTGCAAATTATTTTAAATCTATTAACCCTGGTTGTGATAAGCCAAAGATTTCAATCACAATTGAATTTGATAAGTTGATAGATAGTGAAGAAGCAAAGGAATTTGCACGAATCAGAAACTATGGACTTTTTGATACTTTCCACGTTTATCACAAAAAATATGATATCTATTTAGAATCAAAAGTTACAGGTATTGTTTATGATACATTAAATGAAAAGACCAAAACGTTAGTAGCTGGCGATACGCAAGTTGCGTTTTATCAACAACAAACGAATCAATTTCAAGAGAAATTAAAAGAGTATGCTACTAACAGTTATATGAGTGGTTTTACAGACTATGTATCGTCCATGATTACTGGTGGAGGGCAAGCAGGAGGACATGTTGTGTTGTGGCCAAAAACACAACCTTCTAATATTTTGATTATGGATACCGCTGATATCAATACAGCAAAACATGTGATCCGTTTAAACAAGAATGGCATTGCATTTTCCAAAAATGGTTGGAATGGCCCCTTTAATTCAGCATGGACGATTGATAGCATCTTTAATGCGGACTTTATTAGAACTGGGACGATAATAGCGGATGTTTTGGAAACATCATTTAACAAATTAGGCGACCAGCTTAGAATCGTTTCGGGTGCTTTACAAATTATAAATAATAAGAAAAAAGTAATGGAGTTAACCAAAAAAGGCATGCAATTTTTGAGTAAATCTGGTGAGATTGGTACGATCGGTACAACAGACTCAGCAGGTAATCCATTTCCAAAAGCTGTAACTCCAACACCTATAGAAGAAAATGCTCTGGTTATTCGCGCTAACGGTTCTGGTAAGTATATTTTGATTTCAGCCGTGCAAGAAAAAGGCTTTATAATGCTTGGAAATGGCAAAACATACCATTTTGGCGATTTAGATATCCAAGGTAAGTTGACTATTAATGGTCGAGAGGTCTTTCCTGGTCAAGGTGGGGGCGGCGGAGAAGGTGGCTCTGGAGAATGGGATGGAACGTATCCGGCTGGTATCACGAGTTCTGCTGATAAATTTGCATGGCAATGGTGGGTATATTTAATTGCCCGTGGTTTCAGTAAAGCAGCCACTGCAGGAATCCTTGGTAATATTCGAGGTGAAGTTGGTCCCGGAATGAATCCAAACACATCGCAAGTAGGTGGCCCTGGTTTCGGTGGTGTTCAGTGGGATGGATCATCCTATCCGTTAATCGGTGCGCCTACGTGGGATGGACGCGAATATGTTCAACGCTTAATGGCCAAAGCAGGGATAACAGATGATTATACGGGAACTAAAGCACAATCAGCTCTAATTGATTGGTGTTGCTATAACGGACAATGGCTTGGCCGCGTTCAACCTACTTCTGTAGCTGAGTTTAAAAAAATTACAGATCCAGCACAAGCTGCTTATGTGTTCGAAGAAAACTTTGAACGACCAGCGGCAGCACATCCAGAACGCCAATCTTGGGCAACAGAATGGTTTAATCGTTTTAAAGATTTGACGATTAGTAAAGGCGGTGGAGCCATATTAGATGTTGCTAAAAGCTGGCTTGGTTATTTCTACTATATTCAACTTCACCCATCTTCTGATTTGGGTGATTTTTTGAATCCCAACAAATCTGGTGGTACGGATTGTTCCGGTTTTGTTTGGCTCGTTCTAAATAAGGCAGGCTATAACGTGCCCGGAAATATGCAATGGTATACCGGGTCAATGACGGCAGACGCTAGAGGTTCGAAACGTTGGTTGCGTGAGATTTCGTCAAGTGAAGCAAAAGCAGGTGATATTGTTATTGTCAATCAAGGCAGCGGGGCAGGGAATAATGGACATACTGCAATTCTTACAGAAGACTATCATGGTCACCAAACTAAGATTATCGAAATGGGCGGTATGAATAGCAATGGTGTTGGTTATGGGAGAATTGATTTGTCATTTGGTTATCTCCTGAATGGCGGTGACTTTTGTCTTGCACGACCAATTAAGAAATAAAGGAGACTCAAGATGAATAAAGGATTAAATCATTTACAAAGTTTGATCGGTCAGCCTATTGGGAATCACCAATGTTATGCATTGTCTGCAGAGTACGCTGGTATTATGGACGGTCCAGGCATGGGTGCAATGACCAAATACGATATTACCCATCAAATCGGCAATGTTTGGTCAGCGGCTGAAATTGGTTCAGCTTACGATTGGACACTGTATGGTTGGCGTGTAATCGTTGAACCGACGTATGAGCAACTTGTTCCAGGCGCAATCATTAATTGGAAACTAGGGGCAAAAGTTAGTGACAATATGTTAGCACCTCGAACATTTGGACATACGGGAGTCATAAAAAGTTTGCTGAATCATCAATTTCAAACTTATGAACAAAATGCAGAACATGGTGAAATTGTTGCGGAATACAATCGGAATTTCTTTGATTCTAATCAAATTGCTTCAATCTGTATCCCACCAGATTTTGAGAAAGGGGTGATTAATATTGAGTAAATGGCATGTCGTTTTAAGCACCACAGAGCCACACAATTATATTGGTATCGTAAAAGTGAGACAAGGAAATAAGAATAGTGAAATCTTGGAAGCTCAAATTGTAGAAAATGGGCTTCCTTTTGATTTGTCTGGTTGTAAAGTCTACTTTGAGTCAATTGTGGGTGGGAAATATCCAGTACAGTTAGCATCTAAAATCACAGACGCGAAGCAAGGAAAAATTCAATATGTATTTGACGAGTATTCGATGCAGTGCCTTCACAGACAAACCGCTGATTTTATTATCTTCAAAGATGAAGAGATTGTTGCAACGACGCAAGATTTTTCTTATTTTGTTATTAATGCTGTTTCTAAAACTGAAGGCGAGATGGGGTCATATTGGCAATCTGTTGAGGATTTAATTGCAGACATGATTGATTTCATTACAGAAAATCAAGGCGATTTTACATCGTGGATGAATGCTAGAAAATCTGAATTTGAAGCTTGGCGTGATTCTCAGAAAAATGAGTATTTAGTTTGGTTTGAATCAATCAAAGATATTTTGGCTGATATTGACCCAGGTGGAAAGATGTTACTCGAATTGATGAATGCGAGAGTTGATATAGCTGGAGTAACGCATGGGAATATTACCGATAGATTAGTAGCTGATATGGAATTCTTCTATAAAAAGTTGAAGGATGTATTTTTTACTATTGAAATTGGTGATGTAGTGACTACTGATATTTTAGAAGACGATTTATTCTCTACAAATCATGATGTTGATAAAGTAAGCTCTGTTGACTACAAAAATGAGGATGGCGCATTAATTATTGCAACGATAGATGATAAAGAACAAGATACCTTTTTTCTAGAGAAGGTAGGTGAAATTTGATGGTCAAAACTAAAAGAATGATGGAAACAGATGAAAAAGGTGTTAAACGTCAGTTTTTCCCAATCACACACGCTTCTGCAATTTTAGGTCTTGAGAAAATCATAGCGGGAGAAGCAAAAGTACTTTCTGTAAACGGAAAATCTGGAACAGTTATTATCACTAAGGAAGATTTAGGATTGGCAAATGCAATCACTGAATTGCCTGATCTTCCATACGCAAGTGATGTGGAAGACGGTATTATCACTGCTGAAATGTATCAAAAAATACTGAATACTGGTGAAGGTGACTATGAATTGCCAATTGCGAACGATAGTCGCCTTGGTGGGATTAAAGTAGGCGAGCGGTTAGCAATCGATACAAATGGAAAGCTATCGGCAGTAAAACAAACGGATATTAATTTTTCGCAAGAATCGAAAAACAAACTGGATTCGTTAAAAAATTATACTGCTGGCGACAATATCACAATTGATGAAAATGGGCGAATCAGTTCAACCGCGGACACTAGTTCGTATCAATTACCTACTGCTTCATCTGACATTAAAGGCGGCATTAGGGTTGGACGTGGATTGACCATGGAAGAAGATGTTTTAACTGCCGATATCCAAATGAACTATACCGCTGGCGCAAATATTTCAATATCTAATACCGGAGTAATCAGTGCAACAGGTGGTGGAAGCAGTGGTGGAGTTAGCCAAGAATATGTAGATCAAAAAGCGACTGAAACATATCAGGCGGCACAAGCTTACACCAATTCGAAGATACCAAGTTTTAGTTTTGAAAAAGTAGGGGAGGTTTTAGAATGACAGATATTGTAAAAGTGAAACAAGATGGTGTTCAAGTATATGTTCAAACTCACTGGAATGCTATCGTAGATAAACCAGAAACAATAAAAGGTGATAAAGGTGATCCTGGTCAAGCTGCAACAATCACAGTTGGCACAGTAACAAGCGGTACCACTGCTGCAGTAACGAATGCTGGAACTTCATCTGCTGCTAAATTTAATTTTGTACTTCCTAAAGGTGATAAGGGAGATCCTGGACAAAATGCGACTACAACAGCAGTTGCTACTACAAGTGCGAATGGTTTAATGGCATCAACGGATAAGACAAAATTAGATGGTGTTGCAGCCGGTGCTCAAAAAAACCCAGGGAATGCGACAACATCAGTGGCAGGATTAATGTCTGCAACAGATAAAGCAAAATTAGATGGAATGAGTTCCATTACATTAGAGAAAGTGGGGACTGTTTAATATGGCTGATATTGTTCAACTAAAAGAAAATGGGGTACCTAAATACCTCAAAACACATATTGCTGCGGTTGATGGAAAAGCTTCAAATGTTGTTGGAGAATTTGGGTTAGATGACCAGTCTTACATGACACCGGCCACCACAGCAGCTGCTATCTCTGGACAAGTTGTTAAAGAATCAGGAGCATTAGTTCAGTACATTGCCCATCGGGGATCAAATGCAGATTATCCAGAAAATAGCTCACCAGCTTTTCGAGCAGTTACTCGACACTGGGGAATTGAAACAGATATACAAGTTACTAGTGATGGTACTTGGATTTGCATGCACGATTCAACAGTAGATCGCACCACGAATGGTACAGGAACCGTGGCAAGCAAGACGCTTGCACAAATTAAAGCTTTGAGAATCGATACGGGGAACAACCTCGCTTCGTTGAGTGATGTTGACAAGCAGGTACCAACGTTTGACGAATTTTTAGCAATCTGTAAAACAAATGGTCGAGTACCTATCATCGAAATTAAAGCCGGAAGTTATACCCAAGCAAATTATGATGCCATTATCACAAGTTTAAATAAATATAACCTAAAACAGGGGGTAGTATTTATTAGCTTTGATTATCAAGCCTTAGTTGAGATTAAAAAGCGACTGCCTGTTGTACCCGTACAGTATTTAGTTAATTCAATCAGCGATAAGTTAATTTCTGACGCAAAAGCTTTGGGTGTTAATGCTACGCTAGATGTGAAATATAATGATGCAAGTGTGACTGCAAACAATTTAATTAAAATCCATGCAGCCGGATTAAGCGCAGGTTGTTGGACTGTCCCAGACACACAGTTTGATGCAATGATTGCGATGGGATTTGACTACATTACAACCGATAGCAAGAGTGGAAACCGTAAATGGGCAAAATTGATTTTAGAGAATGAATTTACGATACCTGGAGGTGGAACGGATGTTACCGGTACTTGTTTTGTTGAAATGATTGATAGCAACTCATTCATTCTTAGACTTTCATTAGCAGATGGTTCTAATACTCGAGGGACAGTAATCACGAAACTGCCAGAATGGGCAACTCCTCTCAACTCTCGATATACAGACATTAACATCCGTACCTCCTCTGGTGTAGGAAAAGCGGCTTTAGATATATTGGGAAAAGCATCTGCAAACCCTAGTGTTGTAAAAGTTTCCTTCGGTTGGGATGCGCGGACGACATGGGCTCAAGTAGAGCATATTATCAGTTGTTACTAGACAATCTTCTTAATAGTAGATTGTCTTTTTTTGATGGATTAAGTTACCAAAATAGAAAAGGAAAGTGAGTAGTATGGATATGAAAATGATTTTATGGGCAGAGCAGATGATGAAAGACGACTATGGTAAAGTTTTGATTTGGTTAGCAGTAATTTTAATGTTAATGGCGGTAGACATGATTACAGGTTTTATTCAAGCCTATGTGAATCATGACCTAAAATCAGGGAAAATGGGAACTGGGTTACTTAAAAAATTTGCACTTTTAGCTGTATTAGTAGCTGTAGTCCCTTTAACTATTGTATTGCCTGAAATGATTTCAGTCAGCGTTATTATCGGTGTTTATATTTTAGAAACGCTAAATGAACTGGTCAGCATTGTAGAAAATCTTAATAAAATGGGAATAGCTGCAAGTATGTTTGACCCGATTATTAAACGACTACAAGCTCCGAACAATCCTGATGACAAGGAAGGTGAATAGCATGCAGATTTTTAATAATGTAGCAAATATTATTATTTTATCGATGTTTGGGATTTTACTGATTGCTTTATTGTTTGCTATTTTTCAATGTTTAAAAGCGTTCAAAATTGAGCGATTGAAAAATGAGCTAACTATCAAGCGTAGTTACGCAGAGATTTTTATTAGTTCAGCGAATAGATTTGATCGTGAATTAATTAAATCACAGTTAATTGATACCTTCTCTAAAAATAAAATCCCCTTTAGTTATGAAGAAATTGACAAATTAATTGAAACGGCTAAACAAGATTTGTTAGGAGGCAAGTGACTATGCTAAACGGTATTGATATTTCTAGCTGGCAAGGTAACATTGATGTTTCAAAAGTACCTTGTGATTTTGTCATCATTAAGTCTACCGGAGGAGGTGGAAACGGAAAAGGGTATGTTAATCCATATTGTGACAGTCGTTTTCAACTGGCTAAAAAATCTGGAAAACTTCTTGGCGTATACCATTACGCCCACGAGATTGGTTATCAAGGTTCTGCAATTGAAGAAGCTGATTTCTTTTTAAAAAAATCGAAGGGTTATCTCAATGGTGATGCAATTCCAGTGCTAGATTGGGAAAGTGATAATAAGTACGATGTGAATTGGGCTTTAGCTTGGCTTGATCGAGTGTACCAAAAAACAGGAATTCGACCATGGTTTTACACATATACGGCGGTGATTAACGCAAAAGATTTCAGTAAGATTGCAAAAGCCGGCTATGGTTTGTGGATTGCAAACTATGGAATAAATACAAATATCGCAGGATACAAACAACCAAGTCCGCCTAAGTCTAATGGTTTCAGTGTAACAGCTTGTTTCCAATACTCTAGCCAAACATATCTGAGCGGTTATAGTGGCGCTTTGGATGCGAATGTCTTCTATGGGGATGAAAAAGCATGGAAGGCCTATGCTAATCCAAACAGCGGTAGTAAACCAAATCCTATTCCGACACCTGAAAAACCACCAGTAGAAAATAACGGAGGAATTAAAATGAAAGAAATCACGCTAAATAGTAATGTTAATCTGCGTACCGCGGCTAAAACGTCTGCACCAGTCATTGCACTTTTAAAAAAAGGCGATAAAGTTAAGTTTGATGATATCGTGTTAGCAGGCGGATACATGTGGGGCGTTCAGCCACGTGGTAATGGTACTAAAGGATATCTATCTTTAGGCAAAATTGATGCGTATGGTTCAATAAAATAAAGCTTTCATAAAGCTGGATTTCATATGATATAATTGAAAGAAAAAAGGTGAGATTGCAATGAAACCTAGTCTTTTGAAATTTAATATTGATTATGAATCTTTAGAAGCTTCACTTCAAAGCAGTTCTCCCGAAATATTGATTGATATTTCGGGAATTGTTTATTTGCCAGATGACTTAAATATAGATTTTGAGAGAGCACCGCGACTCAATTTAGAAGTATCAGCAAAGAATAGCGACGGATATCTCTATTTAGGTAAAACTTCATTTAATTTGGCAAATAATATGATTAAAAAATTAACTTCGTTTGATAAAGTGTTTTCCTTTGAAAAACAGGCTTTCCTTGATTTAGAAATTATTTCTATCTCTGTTCAGTTATCGATTTCTGACAAACTTGATGGAGAGATGGGATTAGGTGCTCAAATTGAATCGGGTACTTTTATGTCTTCGACTTTTCCATTACAACTATTTATTGGTGAGTCGGATGAATAATAATAAGGTTATTAATTTAGAAGAGAAACAAGAGCCTAATGTTTTCGGAGAAAGAGTACCTTCGAGAAGAAACCGCGACAGTGGAGGAGGCGGAGGAAATATGTCTGAATATGTTACAAAAGAGGAATTTAACTCTGCTGTGAAAGAAATAACACATAGCATTGAGCTAAACCAAAGAGAAACAAATGCAAAATTAGATCTTATTTCGCAAAGTATTAGACATAATGAAAGTTTAATTGAAGAAAAACTTGGTAGACAAAATGATTCGATTTTAAGAACTGACGGTAAAGTAAATTGGATTGTTGGATTAGTTGTTGGTTCAATTATTATACCAATATTTTTTACGTTGTTTTGGAATTAAGCAGTGTACTCATAAATAGTAAAATAAAAGCCCTGGTCTCTTAGTTGAGGTCAGGGCTTTTTTCTATTTGATTCTTAATTGCATACCGGGATTAAAAAGAAAGTTATTTGGATCAATACCATTTAGTTGATACAATTGATCAACAGAAATTCCTGCGCGAGCAGCTACTTGATTCGGGCCTTCGCCATTTTGAACTGTAATATATTGTTCTCCTGTTTGAGCATTTTGGTCTTGTTGATTTTGGTTTTGATCTTGTTGCTCATTTTGTTGTGTTTGATTTTGCTGCTGGCTTTCTTCTGGATAATCAGAATAATAATTTTCTTCTTGTTCCTGAGCTTTTTGCGCTTCAATTTGCTCTTTAACGGATGGTCTGTTTGGATCAGATGTTTGTAATCCTAAATCTACGCTTGAACTCATTTCTTGCTCTTCAGAAGATGAGGATTCCGACGTGCTGGAAGTCGATTCTTTTGTAGAGGAAGATGTACTTTCTGTACTCGTTGTCGTTGTTGTTGTTGATTTTTTGTAAGGAGTTAAAACAAGCTTTACAACGCTATCTTTATTGTCCTTTTTAGAATCAGGTTCAAATACAATGTTTTTTTCATCCTTAGAAACAATATAATATGACGATTCATTTTCTTCCGTATCTGTTAGCGTTAACTTATCTCCTGATAACTCATATTCATATTTGAATGACATTTGCTTTATCAACGCTTCTCCAAATTCTTCGCCAATTTTTTCTAATTCATTTGTAGCTGTTGACTTCATGCTGCTCGTATCAATTGACATGGTCATGACGTGATCAGTAAATGAAGCAATTAGTTTCAATTCTTCATCTTTATTACCTGATTGTTCAATGGACCAATCGTTAGCTTTTAAATCCTCTGTGGTAACTCTTGAGGAACAACCAACAAGAGTAAAGCTGATAAATACTAAAATTGTGCCTAACATCTTTTTCAATTTTACCAACCCCCAGTTATTGTTTATCATATGTGATTATCCATGACCCCATGACACTTTCTACTTTATTTACTTTGACTATTAATTTATCACCAGTTTCAACTTTCGGGTTTTCGTTACTAACAAAATTCATATGTTCTCCAGTTTGAATATTATATCCAAAAGCACTTTGAGGAGCTAGTTTATCAACAGTAATTGATACGGTTTTTCCATCAATCGAATCTCCATCAACTAATACTTTTTCGGCTTCTTGTGTTGTATAATCTGCTTTTGAATTGCTGCCGCAAGCCCCCAAAATAAAGATACCAACTAAGATAATTAAAATGTTTAACCCTTTTTTCATTTAATCCCCACCTTCATTTTTATCACCTAAATTGTATCACAGTAGATATAGGCAGCATAGGGATAAATAAGGATTAAGATTCTGTCCGAGTTTGTGTAAACTTGCCACAAACTTGCCACAAAAAAATGTAAAATTAGGTAAAACGAGGGTAATTAAATATTAAAATATTTTTTTGAAACGTTGATTTAACGCCATTTCACCATCACAGATTATATGCTATAATACGTTTTGCGGTTCATCAACCATCCCGCGTCATCAAAACTCGGAGAAAGAAGGAAAAATTTGTGCAAATGAGTAAAAGTAACAGTAATATTAAAGTCTTGGCAGTAAATGCGATTGTGGCGGCTTTGTATGTGGCCCTATCTTTAATTACACCATTTTCTGCGGGACCAATTCAATTTCGAATTTCAGAAAGTTTAAACCATTTAGTCGTTTTTAATCGGAAGTATTTATGGGGAATTTTTTTAGGTGTTGTCATTTATAATGCGCTATTTGGCTACGGTATTATGGATGTGCTTTTTGGTGGGGGACAAACCTTACTGGCATTAACACTAACCAGTCTCTTACAAAATAAAGTGAAGGATAAAAAAGTGTTGTTAGGCTTTAATATTGCCTTTTTCACTTTCAGCATGTTTTTAATTGCCATTATGCTGATGATTACGGCGGATTTGCCATTTTGGCCAACATATTTGACGACGGCTTTAAGTGAGTTAATCATTATGAGTATCTCCGCACCGGTAATGGTGTGGTTAGATAATCGCCTACACTTTAATAAACAACTATAAAAAAAGATTTGGGGTTTTCCCAAATCTTTTTTTAGTTGAAGAGATTGACGGCGCTAAAATTTCAAAAAAATTGTAGAATAATCTAGCAAATCGCCGTCTTATTGTTTGAGAGCTGAAAGAGTCCGTTTCGCTTTCCCTATTCGGCAGCAGTCAAATCTTCTAATTCGACGACTTTGAAATTTTTACTTTCCAAATGACTAATAATTTTATCACAAACCACTTTATCAGTTTTTGCGGGTAACGTGATAAGTGTCCGACGAATAAATTCATCTTTACCAATGTCTAATGTAATACAGCTAGCAATGCTGCTGTATTTAGCAATAATTTTACTAATTGCAGCTAAATCACCTTGTTTACCTGTTGAAGCAATCGTTAAAACGTAGCTCCCTTGATCGACACTCCAAGATTGGGATAACATGTTCAAAAGTGAGCTGTGAGTTAAAATACCATAAAATTCATTATTTTCATTTAACACAGCAATATAGGGTAATTCTTTAATTGTGAAAAATACTTTGAAAAAAGAAGAATTCACATAAATAAATTTTGTCGCATTTTTTAGTAAGTGAGTCACAGGTAAATTCATATCGCCGCCGTTAGCTTTATGACGATAAATATGCATTTTATAAATATTTCCGCGGAAGATTTTTTCATTTTCATCGAGTATTGGTACACAGCGATAACCTGAATCTTCCAAAATTTTAAGTGCTTCAGCCAGTGTTGCTGTTTCTTTGACAGTTGTCAACTCTCTTTTTTTATAGACCATTGTTTTTAGTAGCATAACAAACCCTCCATTGTTTCCAATTTAACAAATTTATCATATCATATTCTCTTAAAAAAGGCATAACTGGTTAGCTTCATTGACAGTCAGAAAAAAACATGCTAAGTTAAAGTGTACTTTTGTAAATAAATCAGTTGTTAAAAATGGCTGGTTGAATAAAAGTCTGATCAATTTGAAGGAGGCCATAAAGATGGGTGCGAAAAAAGCCGCTTTAGCCTGCTCCGTTTGCGGATCTCGTAACTACACAAAATCTGTGAGTGAAGGGAAAAAAGGCGAACGTTTGGAGATTAATAAATTCTGTAAATATTGCAATCAATATACATTGCATCGAGAAACCAAATAGGAGGCAGTAGGCATGAAATTTTTACGTAGTGTAGTAGATGAAATGAAAAATGTAACATGGCCGACAAAGGCACAGTTACGCAAAGATACACTGGTTGTTATTGAAACATCTTTGATTTTTGCCGCCATGTTCTTTGTGATGGACACAGTGATTAAGAGTGTCTTCGGCTGGATTTTAAAATAAATTAACTAGCTGAACAATGTAAAAAATGCTATAATAGCCAAGAAGAAAAACTTCGGGGAACTGAGGTTTTTTTATTTTAGACAAAAGGAGCCAAACAAATGGAATCATTTGAAAGAAACTGGTATGTGCTACACACGTATTCGGGTTATGAAAACAAAGTCAAAGCAAATATTGAATCACGGGCACAAAGTATGGGTATGGGCGATTTTATTTTTCGTGTTGTTGTCCCAGAAGAAACTGCAAAAGAATTAAAGAACGGTAAAGAAAAAGAAGTCGTTCATAAAACTTTTCCGGGTTACGTCTTAGTGGAAATGGTCATGACTGATGAATCGTGGTATGTAGTACGAAATACACCTGGCGTTACCGGTTTTGTCGGCTCACACGGTGCCGGAAGCAAACCCGCACCTTTACTACAAGAAGAAATCAATCATATCTTGCGTTCAATTGGTATGAGCGCACGGACAAGTGATTTAGAAGTCAACGTTGGCGATACTGTTAAAATTATCGAGGGTGCATTTGCTGGTCTGGAAGGCCAAGTTGCTGAAATCGATGAAGAAAAACAAAAGTTGAAAGTGAATATTGACATGTTCGGCCGCGAAACAAGTACAGAATTGGACTTTGAACAAGTAGACAGCCTATCATAAAACATGGAGAAATTGGCACTTAGCATTTTGCTAAGTGCTTTTTTTTATAGCTAGATGGATTACAAAATTGACACAAGTAATAAGGCAATATATCTTCCGGTTTTTGGTGTCTAGCTATATGAACGGCCTCTCTTGGACAATAAGCTGAAGTTTTAAGAAATTTAAAGGACAATTTAACAAAATTCCATCTTATTGCTTGCTGGCTAAACGAGTGCGTATAACTTTTCTCATTCTTCGAGGTTATAACCAGTTTAAAAATAAAAAAAATCTGTATAAAATTTACAGTTTTGTTCTTTATTAGTGGCAAAAACCTTAATTAACCTCACTTATTAAATGTGGCACTGCTATTTTTAATTTGCAAATTTTCCTTGACAGAAGATGTTAGCGCTTTTATAATTGGTTTGTGGTTACTACCAGATGAGTGACGTTATTATTTGAAGGAGGCGGTAAAATGATTGGTTGCGTATTAACTGGTCATGGTTCGTTTGCACCAGGTCTTTATGGTGCTTTAACGATGATTGCGGGCGAACCAGATTTTTTTGAAGTCGTAGCTTTTGCTGATGGCGAAAATGTTGACGATTTTGAAGCACGAATGAAGCAAGCTGTACAAACATTAGCAGATACTTGTGAAGGAGTTTTAGTTTTTAGTGATTTGCTAGGGGGGTCTCCTTTCAAAACAGCGATGATTGCAGCACAAGATTTTGAAAATGTTGAAGTAATCACCGGAGCTAATTTACCAATGTTAATTGAAACAATTGGGTTACGCTACGCTAACACTGAACTAAATCAATTGGTTGATCAAGCAGTTGCTGCAGGTCAGAGCGGTGTCGTTCACGCACAGTTAGTCATTCATGATGATGAAGATGAAGCAGCGGAAGCGGAAGAAGGGATTTAGCCAATGAGCATTTGGAACAGTATTCTAGGTGCCTCAATTGTGGTGCTGGTTTTTGTAATCGCTTTTGCTATTATTTATTATTTTATTGGCGCTCGTGGTATGAAATCACAAAAGGAGCATTTCAAAACACTTCACCAATCTCTTGCACCAGGGCAAGAAGTCAAATTTGCCAATGGTCTTTATGGCACCATTAAAGTCATTAACCAAAAAAAAGAAACAGTCGATATTGAAGTGAAATCCGGGACAGTTATTGAAGTTTCCCGCTATGCAATCTCAGAAATTATGAAATAAAAATTTAAAAATTCAGTACCTATATAGGAGGAATTACTATGACAGAACCAAATATTTTATTAACACGTATTGATAATCGCTTAATTCATGGTCAAGTTGCAACACAATGGAACGGAACTTTAGGGGCTAATTTGATTTTAGTAGCCAATGATAAAGTTGCTGGAGACAAAGTACGCCAAGGCTTGATGGACATGGCGGCTCCAACTGGTGTTCAAACACGGTATTTCTCGATCCAAAAAACGATCGATATCATCCATAAGGCTTCACCAAAACAAAAGATCTTCATTATTGTAGAAAATCCTGAAGATGTTTTGAAATTAGTTGAAGGAGGCGTGCCAATTAAAAAATTAAATATTGGAAATATGCACATGGCTGAAGGAAAACGCCAAGTTGCTACCACTGTTGCCGTGGATGATGAAGATGTTGCAGCCTTTAAAAAGTTACAAGATTTAGGGGTGGAACTTGAAATACGTCGCGTACCAACTACAGCAGTAGAAGACAGCAGCAAACTATTCAACTAAGCACGTGCTTAAGGAGGGAGTTTAAGAATGGATTATAATTTCATTCAGATCTTATTGGTCTTTCTTGTGACGTTTATCGCCGCAATCGATCAATTCAGTTTTTTGGAATCATTATATCAACCAATTGTAACAGGTATGGTAATTGGTCTTATTTTAGGGGATTTACAAACAGGTTTAATTGTTGGTGGTACGTATCAGTTAATGACCATCGGGAATATGCCGGTTGGTGGAGCACAGCCACCTAATGCCGTTATCGGCGGAATTATGGCTGCCATTTTATCTATCACATTGAAATTAGAGCCAACAGCAGCAGTTGCAACAGCAATTCCATTTTCATTATTAGGTCAATATGCTGTAACTTTGATTTTCTCTGCGATGTCACCTGTAATGTCAGTAGCAGATAATTATGCACATGATGCCAACACCAAAGGAATTGATCGCATTAACTATTTAGCTATGGCTGCCATTGGTGCTATCTTTGGTTTAATCGTTGTTTTATTCTTTATCGGCGGTGCAACTTTTGGGGAACAAGTTGTCAGTGCAATTCCAGAATGGTTGATGAAAGGTTTATCAGCTGCTGGGGGCATGATGCGTTATGTCGGTTTTGCAATTCTATTAAAAGTAATGGTTTCTCGTGATATGTGGGGCTTTTACTTCATGGGCTTTGGTCTAGCAACAATCGTAATGGCAGCTCCAAGCTTATCTGGTCCTGCTTTGATTATCTTGGCATTTATCGGATTTGCGTTAGCTTTCTGGGATTACCAAATCCAATCTAAATTCAAAACTGCAACAGCCAATGCAAATGACTTCGGAGGTGACGAAGATGGCATATAATATTCCGGATACGTATCAAGATCAATCGGTCGGAGAAACACTAGATAAAAAAACATTAAATAAAATGGTTTGGCGTTCCTTGTTCTTACAAGCATCTTTTAACTATGAACGGATGCAAGCTGGCGGTTGGTTATACGGTATTTTGCCAGGTTTGAAAAAAATCCACAAAAATAAAGATGACTTAGCAGCTTCTATGAGTCATAACCTTGAGTTCTTTAATACCCATCCATTTTTAGTAACATTCGTAATGGGGATTGTTTTATCATTAGAACAAAATAAAGCAGATATTCCGACTATTCGGGCCGTTCGTGTGGCTGCAATGGGTCCTTTAGGTGGGATTGGGGATGCATTATTCTGGTTCACTTTAGTACCAATTACAGCCGGTATTACTTCAAACATGGCAATTAGCGGTAATGTTGCAGCTCCATTTATTTTCTTGCTTGTTTTCAATATTGCGCAATTTGCATTACGTTTCTTCTTGATGAATTGGTCCTACAAACTAGGGACAGACGCAATTGGGGTCTTAACTGAAAATGCCAAAGAATTTACGCGGGCTGCAAGTATTTTAGGTATCTTCGTTGTTGGGTCATTAACTTGTGTTTATGGCGCAACAAAAGTTGATGTTCAAATTCCAAATGGTGAAACGAACACTGTGCATTCAGTTACAACGGTTGTGCCTGCCGGAGAAGAACACAAATACGATGAATATGTTTATAAAAAAGACGACAATGGCAAATTGACAGAAGATGTGCAAGATGCTGCTGAAGGCGAAAAAGCTTTAGGCGTTGTGAAATTACCTTCAGGAGATTTTGAAGTAACATTTAATCGTAACGAAACAACTCCTGTAACGATTGATATTCAAAAAATCTTAGATGGTATTTTGCCACAAATGATTCCATTAGCAATGACCTTACTTTTGTACTTCTTGTTATCAAAACGCGGTTGGACACCATTAAAATGTATCTTGCTATTATTGGTGATCGGCTTAGTTGGGTCAGGGTTTGGTATTTGGCCTAATATTTGGCCTTAAAAAACTGTGACAGATTATACCACTTATTCCTTTGTGATAAGTGGTATTTTTTTTACGAGTGGTCTAGATAAATACAGCTGATAAAACGCTTTATTAATTATTTTTATTGACTTAATTGTCAAAAAAAGATAAACTCATATTGTGGTAGTAACCAGTTGTGAGGAGGTGTCATATGACGCGAGCAAAAAAACAGCCTTTATACGATCAATTAGTCGAGTTGTTAAAAGAAAAAATTGAAAATGAATACGAAGCCAATATGATGTTGCCTTCTGAACGGGAACTATCTGACATTTATGGATTGAGTCGCACTACAGTTCGCCTAGCTTTGCAAGAGTTGGAAAAAATTGGTTATATTTATCGTCAACATGGTAAAGGAACTTTTGTCTCTGATTTAAAAGAAACCAGTGTTAATCTCCAAGGAATGTATAGTTTTACTGAACAGATGAAGTCTTTAGGCCGTACACCTCAAACTGCAGTATTAGAATTTGAAAAAATTGAAGCAAATAAATTTTTGGCTAATCAATTTAACGGCAAGTTAGGGATGAAGCTTATTAAAATGAAACGTTTAAGAAGTGCAGATGGGGAACCGTTAATGTTAGAGCGAACTTATTTGCCATTGAGCAAATTCTTGGATTTGACCAAAGAAGATTTAGAGCATAAAGCACTTTATGATATTTTTCGAGAGGATTATCACGAGGTGGTCAAAATTGCAGAAGAAGAACTATTTGCCAATATTGCCCGTCCCAAAGATGCGCCCTTTTTGGAAATTCGAGAAGGCGCTCCAGTTTTGGCTTTAATGCGTAAAACCTACAATCAAGCCAATGAAATTATCGAATTTACATCGAGTGTTGCCCGAGCTGATCAGTTTCGTTATAAAATTGTTCATCAAAATGTGCAACCACAATGAAATTAAACTAGACAAGTCTATGTCTAAAGGAGGATAAAAATGTTTCAATTTTCAACCGAAGAGTTAACCAAGATGGGGGCAGAAATCACTACCCGTGAAATTAAACAACAACCTGAATTATGGCAAGAAGCTTTCACTTATTATAAAGAAAATGTCGAACGGATAGATGCCTTTTTAACAGATGTAAAAAAAGCATCTGAAGGGAAAGTACGTATCATTTTTACTGGTGCGGGGACTTCGCAATATGTAGGCGATACGGTAAAACCTTATCTAAACAAAGTAGGAGATAATCGTCATTTTGTTTTTGAAAGTATTGGGACGACTGATATTGTGGCGGCACCCGAAGAATACTTGCAACCAGATGAATGGACAATTTTAGTTTCATTTGCTCGTAGCGGAAACTCGCCGGAAAGTGTTGCAGCAGTGGATGTAGCCAATAAATATGTGAAAAATTTACGACACATTACCATCACATGCGCACCCGAAGGCCAACTAGCCAAAGCCGCAACTGGTGATGATCATAACTTATTATTGATGATGCCGACTCGTGCCAATGACCAAGGCTTTGCTATGACAGGTAGTTTTTCTTGTATGGCATTAACAGCATTACTTGTTTTTGATGAAAAAAATAACCTGGATACAAAAGAAACTTATGTAAAGGCAATGGCAACATTAGGAAACGAAGCAATTGCCAGAGAAGATGAAGTACAAAAAATTATTGATTTAGATTTTGATCGTATTGTTTATCTTGGATCAGGTAGTTTGTCTGGTTTAACAAGAGAGGCTTCCTTGAAGGTCTTAGAACTTACTGCTGGTAAGATGGCAACTGTTTTTGATTCTTCAATGGGTTTTCGACATGGCCCTAAATCTTTTATCAATGAAAAAACAATTATGTTTGTATTCGTTAATAACGATACCTATACACGCCAATATGATGTCGATATTTTAGAAGAAGTTCACGCAGATAAAATCGCCCCATCAGTTTTAGGAATTACGCAAAAAGCAACCGAAACTAATTTTAGTGGTGATAATTTTGTTTTTGAAGCCAGTGATGTAACATTACCAGACGGCTATGCAACATTACCGTTCTTAGTTGTTGCACAGACCGTTTCCTTGCTTTCTTCGATTAAAGTTGGCAATACTCCTGATACGCCATCGCCAACAGGAACTGTTAACCGCGTAGTAAAAGGGGTAACAATTCATCCTTTTGAAGTGTAAATGCTAACTACTAACTCCAATGTACACATTGGAGTTTTTTGTTTGGCCAAATCATGGGAAAGTGTAAAAGATTATTTTGAAAAAAGAGATTTATCCTTTGCTTGAAAGTTTGGCGTATAATGCAAGATGAGGATGTGAGACAATGAAAAAAATAATTATAATGGGGCTATTTATGCTTGCTCTGGCTGGCTGCGGGACTGCACAAAAATCTTCTATCTCTCTTTCTTCATCAACGAAGACGGAAGAAAAAGTCAAATCTCCAACGCCGCAAAAAACAGCAATTCCCACTTTATTTATTCATGGCTACAGCGGCACAGAGAATTCTTTTTCAGGCATGATGAAACGAATGGAAAAAAATGACTTTGCCAAAAAAGAGTTAATGATGAAAGTTTCACCAGCTGGGACGGTTACAATGACAGGACAGCTGAGCGGTAAAAAAGATAATCCTATGATTCAAGTTTTATTTGAAGATAATAAAAATACAGAATGGTCGCAAGCTCAGTGGCTGTACAACTGTTTAGCAGCTCTAAAAAAAGTTGGAGTAGACAAAGTAAACTTGGTAGGACACTCAATGGGTGGCGTTTCGGGGCTACGTTACTTAATGACTTATCCGAATGACGATACGCAACCACAAGTTATCAAATTTGTTGCTATTGGCGCACCTTTTAACGATTTTTTAGATACGAGTGAAACACAGAGTATCCAAGAGTTATTAAAAAATGGTCCCAATGAATACTCCAGTCGCTACCAGGATTATCAAAATTTAGCCGGAAATTTGGACAAAAAAATCCAAATATTACTTTTAGCAGGACAGTTAAATCAAAATACTTTTAATGATGAAACCGTACCAACAACTAGTGCATTAAGTGTCAATGCATTATTAAGTCAGACCAATAAGGTATCTACGCAAATTTTTTATGGCGCAAACGCGCAACATAGTCAACTCCACGAAAATAAAGAAGTTGATAAAGCTGTGGCTGATTTTTTATGGCCGCAGTCAATACATTAAAATTTATTCCGCAGAAAATGAGTCAAGGCAATAAGCAGGGAGGATTAGCAATTTTAAAAGAACGCACCTCAACTTTACCAGTTGTGGCGCGTTCTTTTATTATAGGTAGTGGATGTTATAGTTTTCACTAGGAGTAAACACATTTGTTCCATTTTTCTTATGTCTAAATTTTTATAGCTTAATTGCCTATTTTGCTAAATGAAAGAAACGATTTATTAAAATGCTTTTTCAAATATCTTCACTTCAATAAGTTTACAAAATTTCTTTAGCGTGGTGCTAAACCTTTTAGCAAAACCTCGCTCCATTCTTCGATATAGGGAAGGGCTCGACTATAAATTGCCGGTTCAGCAATTCCAGCCACCATGGACTCTGTGTAAATAAAGAGAAATTCATCAGTATATTTGGGATCAATTGCGCCTTCTTTGCGTCCTTGTTGAAATAAAGTAAAAAGAGTCTCGTTACTACGGCGAGTATAACTTGTCATAAAGGCAGCCAATTCTTTATCTTCAGTTTGTGAATAACAGCCCATTAAGTCAAGATAAAATTGTTGGCTTACTTGATCCAACCGATTGATTTTTAACTGTGTTAAGGCAGAAAAAGTATCCGTGAACGATTTTCTTTCTTGCAAGACACTTTCTGCTTCTTTCGCCATTTCTGTCAAAAAATTTTTAAAGACTGCTTGCAGTAGTTTATCTTTTGAATGAAAGTATTTAAAAATGGTTGCTTTGGAAATTTTGGTCGCAGCTGTTACTTTGTCGATTGTTAATGCTTTACTGCCTTCAGGACTATTCATAATTTCAAAAGCTGCAGCCAAAACTGCTTGCCTTTTTTCAGCACTTCTTTTCTCAAAGCCGTTCAATTCTGCGCCTCCTTTTCCCATCAATGTTTACTTATATTATAGTAAAATAAATTTAAACTGCAAATTTAAAACGAGTTCAAAAAAAGGCGGTTTTTGATTGACAATTGTAGGGAATATGCCTAATATTGAACTCATATTAAAGGAATAGTTCAAAAAATGCTTTTTGAAAAAAGGAGTCTTAAATATGACGCAATTAATTGAAATTACGAACTTACAAAAAAGTTTTGGCAAATTTCAAGCACTAAAAGATGTTAGTTTTGCTGTTGCTCCAGGGGAAGTAGTAGGATTTATTGGACCAAATGGCGCAGGAAAATCAACTACTATTCGAACTATCTTAGGTATTTTAAAAAAAGATGCAGGTAGTGTGAGGGTATTTGGCAAAGATGTCTGGAAAGATAGTATCGAAATTCATAAACGATTATCTTATGTCCCAGGAGATGTGGCTTTGTAGGGAAATTTAACCGGTGGTGAAATTATCGATTTATTTATGAAATTGCATGGCGGCGGCAATTTGCAAAAGCGGGATGAATTAATTCAAAAATTTGAATTAGATCCTCGCAAAAAAGCGAAGAGTTATTCCAAAGGAAACCGACAAAAAGTAGGTTTAATCGCAGCTTTATCAGTTGAATCGGACCTATACATTTTAGATGAACCGACTTCTGGCTTGGATCCTTTGATGGAAGCCGTTTTTCAAGATGAAGTTGAAAAGATAAAAAATGCTGGCAAATCTATTTTACTTTCTTCCCATATTCTAAGTGAGGTCGAACGTTTAGCTGATAAAGTGGTCATCATTCGTGAAGGTAAAGTAGTTGAAACGGGCACGCTTCAAGAATTGCGGCATTTGACTCGCTCGACAGTTACATTAGTGGCACAAGGGGACGTAGCGCATTTAGAGAATATTACTGGGGTTTATGATTTTAAACAAAAAGGAACAGAAGTGAAATTTGCCATTGATAACAAAGCACTAAATACTATTTTAGCGGCTGTCGCAAAACTTGAAGTTGAGAAATTTGAAGTAGTTCCGCCGACACTGGAAGATTTGTTTATCAGACATTATGAAAGGTGATGGCGAAAATGACAGAGAAATTTTCACAATGGAATTTATTGTTTTGGCAATTTTTAAAAAGAGATTGGAAAAAAATTGGTGTCTGGTTACTGGGACTTGGGCTATTTAGTGGTGGTTTTGTCCCCGCTTTTGAAGAGCTGGCAAAAGGCCAG
>Ga0334893_1000137_pt1 | contig 123085 bp, 126 predicted proteins | sample GraSluR3_MG_5_FD_207218 | JGI IMG/M metagenome (GOLD analysis project Ga0334893, IMG submission 207218) | Sludge microbial communities from methane-producing bioreactor in Wageningen University, Netherlands - Granular Sludge_09_05-R3 | ecosystem: Engineered > Bioreactor > Anaerobic >...
TTTATTTAGTGTACCCAAAAATAAGATGCCAGATACAAAATGAGAACCCGATAGGACCGAAGGACTTTTTAAAAGCCCTGGATCTTAAGGGTTCTCTTCATTTTTTGTTTGTGAGGGTAAAATCGGTAATTTCCCGATTACCCCTAGATATATTCTCTAAAATTCTGCATTGCCGACTGTTCTTGGAAATGGTATAACGTCTCTTATGTTGCTCATTCCTGTTAAGTACATGATAAGCCTTTCAAACCCCAGACCAAATCCTGCATGCTTTACTCCACCGTATTTTCTAAGCTCCAAGTACCACCAATAATCTTCCTCCTTCAGACCGTTTTTAAGTATCTTTTCTCTAAGTACCTCTAAACGCTCTTCCCTCTGGCTTCCTCCTATGATTTCGCCAACTCCTGGAACCAACAGGTCCATAGCGGCCACCGTTTTGTCATCTTCGTTCAGTCTCATATAAAACGCCTTTATCTCCTTTGGATAATCTGTGACAAATACGGGTTTTTTAAATACAACTTCTGTCAAATATCTCTCATGCTCCGTCTGAAGATCGCTACCCCATTCCACCGGATATTCAAACTCTTTTCCCGACTCCTTTAAAAGCCGGATAGCTTCAGTATAAGTCACTCTTTCAAAATCACTTTTTAAGATTCCCTCTAATCTATCCTTCAAACCCTTGTCTATGAAGGAGTTGAAAAACTCCATTTCCTGAGGGGCATTTTCAAGGACGAATCTGATGAGATATTTTATCATCTCCTCTGCAAGATCCATATCGTCTTTAATGTCTGCAAAAGCTATTTCCGGCTCTATCATCCAAAATTCGGCGGCATGTCTAGGCGTGTTTGAGTTTTCAGCCCTAAACGTTGGACCAAATGTGTATATGTTTCTGAATGCAAGGGCAAATATCTCCCCTTCGAGCTGGCCGCTGACGGTTAGACTTGCAGGCTTCTCAAAAAAATCCTTGGTGAAATCCACTTCATTCCCGTCACCTCTTGGAATATCCAAAAGATCCAGGGTGGTCACCTTAAACATCTCTCCCGCACCTTCTGCGTCACTTGCGGTAATTATCGGGGTATGGACGTTGACAAAACCCTTCTCCTGAAAAAACTTGTGAACAGCGTAGGATGCCAGGCTTCTAACCCTAAAAACTGCAGCAAATGTGTTGCTCCTAGGTCGCAAGTGGGCAATAGTCCTTAAATACTCCAGAGTATGTCTTTTTTTCTGCAAAGGGTACTTGGAATCCGATGGTGCTTCCAATGATATGGATGTTGCCTTTATCTCAAATGGCTGTTTGCTTTCCGGCGTAAGGACAAATTTTCCTGTTGCGACGATAGCAGTAGCTACGGGATACTTTCCTATCTCAGAGAAATTAGGCAGGCTGTCATCGTATACTGCCTGTATTCCTTTAAAAGATGTCCCGTCATTTATTTCGATGAATCCAAACTTGTTTGAATCCCTTATGGTTCTTATCCATCCACTTATTGTGACTTCCTTATCCGAAAAATCTTCTTTATTATCGTAAAAATTTCTGATGAGATCATATTTCATGGAATTTCCTCCCTTTATCATTTATTTAATTATAAAAATATTATATCATAGTGTGTATGAAGTGAAATACAAGATAACTTGGAAATGAGGCGAAATATATGAAACTAGCAAATTACAGCATCAAGGGCTCAAACGATATGAAGCTTGGCTTGCTTACAGACAATGGAATAATCGATTTAACAGAACTGGGCGTGTCCACGCCTCACCAAAGCATGATAGAACTTATAGAAAGATACGAAGAATTTAGGCCACGGCTTCTATCTGCTTTGGAGAGGAATGATATTAACTATATCTCAGAAGATAAGATAAAGCTTGAGAGCCCCATCCCTTATCCACGGCGAAATGTATTCTGCATAGGAAAAAACTACTTAGATCACGCAGAAGAAATAAAGTCCCTGCCTGGAGCGCCATCACAGATTCCCCAGTTTCCAATCTACTTCACCAAGGTTGCGTACCCCTCAATAGGGCCTGAAGACACGATACTAAATCACAAGGAGATAACCGACTCAATCGACTATGAAGTCGAGCTGGCAGTTATAATAGGTAAAATAGGCCTTAATATTCATATGGACAATGCCGAAGAGCATATATTCGGCTATACAGTGGGAAACGATATCTCCATAAGGAACATCCAGATGAAGCATACCCAGTGGTTCAAGGGAAAGAGTCTCGATACCTGCTGTCCATTGGGACCGGTGATCGTGACAGCAGACGAGATAGCCTATCCTCCTGATCTTACGATTACATCCAAGGTCAATGGAGAAACAAGGCAAAGCTCCAAAACCTCCAAGCTTATATTTAGCATATCGGAGCTAATAAGCGACCTTTCCAAGGGAATGACCTTATATCCAGGAGACATCATCCTTACCGGAACCCCTGCCGGAGTGGGATTTGGTTTTGATCCTCCAAAAACCCTAAAGCCTGGTGACGAGATAGCCTGTGAGATTGAAGGCATAGGCAAGCTGGTAAACTACATCGAAAAATAGCATCAAAAAAGGACTTGTGCAATGGGATAAACTTATCCACAAGTCCTTTTTGCCATTATAGCTCTCCAAATGCCTCTGCGATTCGTTTAAAATCTTCAAATGAAAGGGTCTCAGCCCTTCTGCTCTCTTCGATTCCAGCTTTTAAGAGGGCTTTTTTTACATCAGACTTTTCATAGTGAAGGTTGTTTGACAGCGTATTAAGAAGGGTTTTTCTCCTGTTGGCAAAACCGGCCTTAACAACAGCAAAAAACCTATCTTTATCATTTTTATCCATAAGCCTGTCATCTCTAACCTCCATATGAATGACTGCAGAATCCACCTTGGGTTTTGGAATAAATACGCTGGAGGGTACGATAAAAGATAGCTGTGGCTTTGTATAATAGCCACAGGCCACGGTTAAGGCTCCATATTCCTTGCCTCCCGGAGTAGCTGCAATCCTCTCCGCCACCTCCTTTTGTATCATTACCGTTATGCTCTCTATTGGAAGATCTTTTTCCAAAAGCCCCATTATTATAGGGGTGGTTATATAGTACGGAAGATTGGCTACGACCTTTATTTTTTTGTCGGTATGCTTTATTATCTCGGCATTTATATCCAGCTTTAAGATGTCTTCATTTATTACTGTACAATTTTCGTATTCGGCCAAGGTCTCATCGAGTATGGGTATTAGCATCTTGTCTATTTCAACGGCTATTACATGCTTTGCCCTTTCACAAAGCTTGGCGGTCATGGCCCCAATTCCAGGACCTATCTCAAGCACAACATCCTCTTTTGTTACTCTTGCCGCATTTACTATCTTTAAGACAATGTTTTCATCCGTCAAAAAATTCTGTCCAAATTTTTTACTCATTTTAAATCCGTGACTTTTTAAAATATCTTCTATAGTCCTTGGAGATGTGAGCTTATGCATATGATCAAACCTTTTCTTTTATTTTGTTTACAGCCCTCAGCAGGACTTCTTCGCTTATTTGATATGCGTTTATCCTTTGAAGAAACTGTTTTCCATTTGCGTATCCAATACCCAGGGCCTCCCCTGTCTTTTCTCTCATCGCCTTAGCATTGTCCCCATAAAGCAGGCCTAGCTTTCCTATGCTTTCCGAAGTATGGATCACATCACCTTCAACAACCGTCTTAACATCTTCAAGTGCCTTTATGATTGCTTCCGAAGAGGCATTTTCAATTCCGATGTTTCCATTTTTGGTCCCCTCATCCCTTGGCAGGTAGGCGTGTTTGCATCCCGAAACTCTATCATTTATCATTCTTCTGATTTTCTCTCCTGCATAATCCGGATCCGTAAACACTATGATGCCTGTACGCTCTACGGCGTTTTGTATAATTTCATAGGTCTTTTCTTCAAGGCCAAGGCCGCTGGTCTGAATTATATGTGCATCCACCGCTCTCTTAACAGCTGCTATATCGTCCTTGCCCTCAACCACTATAAGTTCTTTTATCATATGATCGCCAAGCCTTCCAAAAGAATCTTGCCACCAATCAAAATCAGCACTGAGCCGCCAAAAATCTCGGACCCTGCCTGAAACTTATGCCCAAGGCTATGCCCAAACCTGGCTCCTACAAAGCTTATCACAAATGTAGTTAGTGCTATAACTCCTGCTATCAGCCATATATTTATATCTAAGAAAGCAAAGCCTATTCCCGAAGCCATGGCATCGATGCTCGTTGCAATCGCCAATGTGAAAAGGTATCTGTTGCTCAGCTTCCCGGTTCCACACCTGTCTTCCTCTCTAGACTCTAAGATCATCCTTATCCCGATGAATGCCAGCAGCCCGAAAGCTATCCAATGGTCCACCGTCCTTATCCGGTCTGCAAAGGTCGCCGCAAGAAAATATCCCATCAAGGGCATAAGTCCCTGAAACAACCCGAAAAACAGGGCTATCTTTCCCTGCAGTCCCAAAGTCTTTGCCTTGTTTGAAATTCCGCATGAAGCCGCCACTGCGAAGGCATCCATTGAAAGAGCCACCGCAGTGCTCATCATAACAAAGGTGCTCATCTATAAGTTCTCCTCTAGTTTTATTATATCCACCATTTCAATAAGTTCCTTCCTTCTATTTAATTCAGGAGCTTCAATGACGACTTGCAATAGGTGGTTGAGGATCTTTCCTATGCTTTCGCCTCTAAACCCTTTTTCCTTTAAGTCATTACCGCCTATTTCAAGGTCTACTACCTTTCGGGGAAGCTCACCCTCTAAAAGCCTCCTAATCGTCACCTTCCATGGGTGGTTTTTGCCTAAGGCATCATCTAGCTCTAAAAACAGCCTTAGCATTTCGTCGGTATACTCGGGAACTTTCTTAATAAAATCCTCATGTCTTTTGACTCTTTCGTAATCATACAAGGATATGACTTGGTTTATTATTATCCTCTGATACTTCAGCCTCTCTAAGATTTTTTTCACTTCTTCCCTTTCAGCTATGGGACGCAGCAAAAAATAAACCCTCAAGGACAGCTCAGGCGCGGACTCTTCAAAGTGTTTTACGTACTCGTCCCATCCTTCTTCCCCCGGAGTGACCAGCTTGTCCAGTTCCGGTATAATGACCCTTATAAGATGAAGCCTGAATAAGAGCTCAACTCCTCTTTTTGCTCCTTCACATACAAATATTCTATCAAATTCCGCCTTTATCCTCTCGCTGCTTACGCCGGGAAGATCCGGATCGTTCATTATGGATTTGATAATATCCTCATGGATTAAATAATTGTTCTCACAGGCAATCCGTACTGCTCTGAGCTTTCTAAGACGATCCTCCTTGAACCTTACCTTAGCCCTGCCTATAGTCCTTAAAAGCCTGTTTTTCAAGTCTTCCATCCCGTTAAAATAATCATATACGTTAAGGTCCTTGTCTAGAGCTATCGCGTTCATTGTGAAGTCCCTTCTGCTGAGATCGCTTAAAAGGGAATCTGAGTAAAATACCATGTCCGGCCTTCTTCCGTCGGAATACCTGTGTTCCAGCCTAAATGTGGTTATCTCAAAGGGTTCGTCGTTAAACAGCACTGTAATAGTGCCGAAATCTATCCCTGTCTCTATATGTCGTTGGAATATGGCCTTTATCTCCTCAGGCTTTGCATCCGTGGTAAAATCAAAATCTTTGGGTTTCTTGTGTGATAAAAAGTCCCTGACAGCTCCCCCGACCAGGTAGCATTTATAACCCTTTGATTCGATATAATTCATCAATCGGTATACATTTTCGGGCAGATTCATAGCCTCTCCTCACTAACCTACGATTTCAATCAAGCTTGTTAGATCCTCTATCATATAATCCGGGGATTCTTTCAAAAGAGCTTCTGGATAATTGTATCCCCATGTGACTGCAGCACATTTTACCCCTGCTTTTTTGCATGCCGCAATATCCCTGCTTTCATCACCTACATAAAGTATATCACTTTTTGGTATTGAATACTTTCTGGCAGTAGAGCTAATCTTTATTTCCTTGCTCATAAGGGGCGAAGACTCAATAAAATCAAAACTGTCTATGTGTTGGTTCCTCATAAAAGCCTTTACATTTCTATTTGAGTTGGAGGTTATTATCCCCATTACCTTTACCCTTTTTTTAAGTTCAATCAAAATTTCTTCCAGCTTTTCATCAAAGGGCTTTATGGTATGCATCTCGTTTTTCAGAAGCTTTTGTCCATGCTTGATGATCTTTGGCAACTTTTTTAAAGGTATCTCAACAGTTTCGATTATTTCTTTTATATTAAGATGCTTGATCTTATGCAGCTCTTCTCTGGTTATGCTCTTGTAATTGTACTTTTCAGCGAGGCTGTTGTATATGTAAAGCGCACGTTCCTCGGTATCTGCCAAGGTTCCGTCAAAATCAAATATGACGCATTGAAATGCCATTTTATCAAATCCTTTTGTGTTTATTACTTTTGAATAGTACTATTATAATATAGTTTAGTTAAATTACTATGATTTTTATTGACTTTTTTGACTGGAGCCTATATAATTTTGCTATACTTTATCACACTAAAGCAATAAAGCGGAGGGTTGTTTATGATTAATTACTATATAGATGGTGTCAACGACATACATTTTCAGGAGCTTTTAGGCTATGAAAGAATTAATGAGGAAATTGAGCAGGTCATGCGAAAATTTGGCTACAAGCCGATATTGACTCCCAATTTCGAATACTACGATATGTACAACATGGATCAATCTCTCTCTAGAGATAAAATGTTCAAGCTTATCGACAAAAACGGCAAAGTGCTTGTTCTAAGGCCAGATGCAACGATTCCCATATGCAGGATGGCTGCAAACACCTTCAAGGACCCAAAAGAAGTCCTCAAATTCAGCTACATAACAACCATATTCAGAGAAGACAACAGCAAGACCAATTATAAAAAAGACTTCATACAAGGCGGAGTAGAGTATTTTGGCAACAATTCCCCGGATTGCGACGCCGAAATAATAGCAGTAGCGATTTCCATGCTGTTAAACCTAGGTCTAGACAAGATTCACATCGACATAGGCCAAGTCGCTTTTCTGGACGGCTTATTCCACGGGCTTGATCTTGCAAAGAAGGAAAAGGAACGCATAAACGAGCTTATAGAAAACAAGAATCTAGGAGACCTTAAGCTTTATCTCAACAAGCTGCAGATTTCTCCCGATGTTTTCGATACGATATTGAAAATCCCCATGTTATTCGGTTCTTACCAAAAGGTGATACCACAAGCAGAGAAGCTCTGTAGGAACGAATCTATGAAAACAGCACTGGACAATGTCAAGGAAGTCTACAAGATGCTAAAGCTCTACGGCTTGGAAAAGTACGTATACCTTGACTTTGGGTTTACTAATCAGCTAAATTACTATTCCGGCCTTATATTCAAAGGTTACGCCGAAGACTGGGGAGACTCAATACTATCTGGAGGACGCTACGACCAGTTGTCCTCCACTTTCGGAGTGGAGCGTCCCGCTATAGGCTTTGGAATCAATATTAGCTTGCTTACAGAGATCATAAGCGCCGAAGAAAACAGCCAAGACTACTTTGACGCATTAATCAGGTACGATTCCAGCCAGACTCAAAATGCACTGTCGCTAGCTTCTCTGCTAAGAGATCTGGATTTTTCGACAGACTGCATAAACAAGGGATATTCCATCGATTACGAGGCCTATCGGTTCATTTTTGAATACGACGAAACCGGACTAAAGGTGTCAACCGACGAAAAAATCTCTCCTATAACCACCGAGGAGGCAATAGACCTTTTGAAAGGAGAATCAGATCTATGAAAAACTTAAATATAGCCTTGGCAAAAGGCCGTGTGGCCTCAGCTGCCATGAAGCTTTTGATCGATTGCGGGTGCGAGTTTCCCGACTACAGCAAGGAAAGCAGAAAACTGATATTCCATGATAAAAAGAACAATATAAAGGTAACTTTGGTCAAATCGCCGGATGTTCCTGTATATGTGGAAAAGGGCGCAGCGGATGCGGGGATTGTGGGCAAGGACATCCTTCTTGAAGACAAAGCTGACGTCTATGAGCTGGTAAACTTGAACATCGGCAAATGTGATATGTGCGTTGCCGGCTTTGCAGATAAAAAGCCTGATTACAGCAAAAAAATCACCGTTGGCACCAAGTATCCCCACATAACTAGAGACTATTTCAACAAGCTTGGAGTATTGACTGATATAATCAAGCTTAACGGATCTGTTGAGCTTGCTCCCATTATAGGCCTTTCAGATATCATAGTCGACATCGTGGAAAGCGGGAAGACCCTTGAAGAAAATGGTCTTGTAGTGCATGAAAAGATGTTTCCCATAAGCGCTAGGTTCATCGCCAACAAGGTAAGCCTAAAGACCAAGTTCGACGAGATACAGTGGGTCATAGATTCACTGGGCTCTTTAGTGGAAAGGGATGAGTGAAATGAATACGATCATTATGAAGACCTCGGATATAACTCAAGATAAAGTGGACTGCATCCTGAAAAGAACTTATGCCCAGAACAAGGCTATCGAAGACGCCGTTGCCCATATTTTAGATGATGTGCGTCTAAACGGCGATGCAGCTGTTCTTAAGTATACGGAAAAATTCGATAAAGTGACACTTGAGACACTAAAAGTTTCAGCTTCTGAAATAGAAGAAGGGTTTAAGAGCGTAGACAGAGATTTTATTGAAACCTTGAAAGAAGCCAGAGACAATATAGAAAATTATCATAGACATCAGATATCAAAGACTTGGATAAAGGACTTCTCTCCCGGTGTAAGGCTAGGACAGCTTATAACCCCAATCGACAGAGTGGGGCTCTACGTGCCCGGAGGCAAGGCCGGTTATCCATCTACCGTACTTATGGATGCAGTTCCTGCCAAGGTTGCCGGTGTTAAGTCCATCGTGCTAATCACTCCTCCCGGTAAGGACGGCAAAGTAAATCCATACATACTAGCCGCTTCAAAGATTGCAGGGGTTGACGAGATATACAAAGTTGGCGGAGCCCAAGGCGTGGCAGCTTTGGCATATGGTACCGAGTCTATAAAGCCCGTCAATAAAATTGTGGGTCCCGGCAATATTTACGTAGCTACTGCCAAAAAACAGGTCTTCGGCAAGGTGGATATAGACATGATAGCAGGACCAAGCGAAATCTGTATTATAGCCGGAAGTGATGCCAACCCCGATTTCATCGCAGCTGACCTTCTAAGTCAAGCAGAACACGACGAAATGGCCTCCTCCATGCTGATAACTTGGGACGAGAGGCTCGCCGATGAAACAAAAAAATCTGTTTATGCGCAAATGAAGGATCTGTCCCGAAAAGACATAATGAAAAAATCCATTGAAGACAACGGCAAAATATTTTTAGTGGATGATATTGAAAGCGCAATGGCTCTTTCAAACTTGATAGCCCCTGAGCACCTTGAAATCATGGTGGATGATCCAGAAAGTCTACTTAGCAAAATAACAAATGCAGGGGCCGTATTCTTGGGATCATACACCCCCGAGCCCATAGGCGATTACTTCGCGGGTCCAAATCACACCCTGCCTACTTCCGGAACAGCAAAATTTTCTTCACCACTGGGAGTATATGATTTTGTTAAGCGAAGCAGCATACTGCACTACAGCAAAAAAAGCCTTGAAGCGGTAAAAGACAAAGTTGCCGATTTTGCAGAAAGGGAAGGATTCACTTCCCATGCAAATGCGGTTAGGAGGAGATTTAATGATTGAAGATTTGATGAGGAGCCATCTAAAAGAATTTATGAACTACGTAGTTCCAGACAACGATTATAGATATGTGCTTAATGCTAACGAGAGCCCCTTTAACCTATTTGAAGATCCAGATTTAAAAGATGGCCTTTTTGATGAATTGAAAAAATACAAAACAAACCTATACCCTGATGGCAGTTCACGTCTTCTTAGGGAAAAACTCTCTGAATACCTTAACGCTGATTCAGATGAAATCATATGCGCAAATGGCTCCGACGAGCTTATACCCATGATATTTTCCGCATTTTTAAATCCGGGAGAAGCAGTAGTTTCACACTATCCTTCATTTGACATGTATAAAATATCCGCACAGATAGCTCAAGGGAATTTCGTGCCTGTCAACGATCTTGCGGAACATGTCATCGATGTGGAGGGAATGATCTCTGCTGCAAAAGACAACGATGCTAAACTTGTGTTCCTCTGTGTTCCAAATAACCCCACAGGACATGCCCTTGACAAAAAGGATATAATAAAAATACTAGAGGAGTCACCGGGAATAGTTGTTGTTGATGAAGCTTACGTCGAATTTTCAGATGCAAACTGTCTGGATCTTATCCAAAAATACGAAAACCTCATCATACTTCGGACTTTTTCCAAAGCCTTCGGAATGGCAGGTCTTAGAGTAGGCTATGCCTTGGGTCAAAAAAAAATGATTGAAATATTAAACAAAGTAAAGCAGCCTTACAACTTAAACTCAATTTCCCAGCTGATAGCTTCCTGGGCGATTGAAAATCGCAAGCCTATCATGGAAAAAATAAAGTACCTTTCAAAAGAACGAGATTATCTATCCGCTGAACTTAAAAAAATATCCGGAATCACCGTTTATGACAGCCAGTCAAACTTCATCTTGATCAAAGTTGATGATGGGAAAAAAGTAAATGACGCCATGCTGTGTCAAGGTGTGCTGTTGAAGTACTTTGACAAAAAGCCCATGCTGGAAAACTGTTTCAGAGTCACCGTCACCACAAGAGAGGTCAATGACCTGGTTTTAAAAATTTTGAGAGGAGCCCTTAAAGATGCGTGAATCCACCATGAACAGAAATACAGGGGAAACTCAGCTTGCCTGTTCCATCAATCTGGACGGCAAGGGAGTTTTTGATGGCAGTACAGGAATAGGATTTTTTGACCACATGCTCCACCTGCTATCCAAGCACGGAGGTTTTGATCTTAATATTGAATGCAAGGGAGATCTTGATGTAGATACTCATCATACCGTAGAGGACTTGGGCATACTTTTAGGCCAGTGCTTAAGAAATGCCTTGGGAGATAAGAGAGGCATACACAGGTACGGCACCTTCTACTGTCCCATGGATGAGGCGCTCAGCCGGGTAACGCTAGACTTAAGCGGAAGAGGATTCCTTGTGTCCGATGTGGAGTTAAAACGTGAAAAGGTGGGAGACTTTGAAACAGAAATGCTAAATGAGTTTCTATACGCATTTGCCATTAATTCTGGCACTACCCTCCACGTGACCACATTATACGGAAAAAACGATCATCATATAATTGAGTCTATATTCAAAGCCTTGGGAAGGGCATTAAGTGAGGCCTGTCGCATAGATCCAGGTTCTGACAGCATTCCTTCCACCAAGGGAATACTATAATCGGAGGTAGCTATGATTGCAATAATCGATTACGGGGTTGGAAACCTTATGAACGTCTACAACGCCCTTAAAAAACTTGACATGGATGCGGTAATAACTGGTGATAAAAAAGTCATAGACAACGCCTCTGCTATCGTTCTCCCGGGAGTTGGCGCCTTTAAAGACGCCATGGACCATCTGGTAGAACACGATCTAGTTGAAACTATAAAGGACAACGCTTCAAAGGGAAAATACCTTTTAGGCATCTGCCTCGGCATGCAGATGCTATTTGACAAGAGTTACGAAGATGGCCAGTGGGAAGGTCTCGGTCTGTTAGAAGGCGAGATCATCCGTTTCGGAGATGGCTTAAAGGTGCCTCACATGGGCTGGAACGAACTTCACATCAACAAGCCTCACCCTCTAATCAAAGATATTCGAGAGGGAGAATACGTGTACTTCGTTCACTCATATCATTTAGATCCCAAATACTTTGACGATGTACTTCTGTACACAGATTACGGGGTAAAGGTTCCTGCGGTCGTATGCAAAGACAATGTTATGGGAATGCAGTTCCACCCGGAAAAAAGCAGTGATACAGGAATAAAGCTGCTACAAAACTTCAAGGAGTTGATAAAATGATAGTATTGCCTGCAATAGATATTAAGGGCGGAAAATGCGTCCGATTAAAGCAGGGTCTTATAGACCAGGAAACGGCATATTACGACGATCCGGTTTACGTCGCTAAAATGTGGGAAAGTCAAGGAGCCGAATATCTTCACGTAGTGGACCTAGACGGAGCCTTTACGGGATCTCAAACCAACATGGAAATCGTAAAAAAAATAGTGGACAGCATATCCATACCTGTTGAAATCGGTGGGGGAATACGAACTAGAGAAACTGTAATGGCTTACTTGGATTCCGGGGTATCAAGAGTCATTCTGGGCACCAAGGCTGTTGAGAACATGAGCTTTGTAAAAGAGCTTTGCGATGAATTCCCTGACAAAATAGCTGTTTCAGTAGATGCCAAAGGAGACTTCGTGGCTATAAAAGGCTGGGTTGAAACCAGCGACAAGGAAGTCCTTCCCTTTTGCCAGACACTTGTCGAATCCGGGGTTTCCACAATCGTATATACCGATATTTCAAGAGATGGGATGCTAAGCGGACCCAATCTTGAAATGCTCAAGAAACTAAATGATACCTTGGATGCAGATATCATAGCTTCAGGAGGAGTGGCAAATATTCAAAACATCATAGACCTTTCATCTCTGGGCTTATACGGAGCGATAACAGGCAAGGCTTTATACGAAGGCACGCTTACCTTAAATGAGATTAGCTCTATTCAAGAGAAAGGCAGGTAGCGATATGCTTACTAAGAGGATCATACCCTGCCTGGACGTTGACAAGGGAAGAGTCGTCAAAGGCAAGAAGTTTCAAGGAATAAAAGACGTTGCAGACCCAGTGGAGCTGGGAAAATTCTATTCTGACCAATGCGCTGACGAACTTGTTTTTTATGATATAACCGCCTCCCACGAAGACAGGGACATATTTATACATATAGTCGAAGATGTAGCCAGGAATATAAATATCCCCTTTACCATAGGTGGAGGAATACGAAGCGTTGAAGATTTTAGAAAGGTGCTTCTCGCAGGCGCGGACAAGGTCTCTGTAAATTCCGCTGCAGTAGTCAATCCCCAGCTCATCAAACAGGCAGCCCTAAGGTTCGGCAGCCAGTGCGTTGTGCTATCTATTGACGCCAAGCGAAATCAAAAGGGTTCCTGGGACGTTTACGTCAAGGGTGGAAGAGAAAACACAGGAATTGATGCAATCGAGTGGGCAAAAGAAGGGCAAAGATTAGGCGCTGGTGAAATCTGCATCAACTCAATCGATACAGATGGGGTAAAGCAAGGGTTTGACCTGGAACTAAATGAGTCTCTCTCAAGTTTATTAACCATACCTATAATAGCCTCAGGGGGCGCCGGCAATATGCAGCATTTTTCCGATGTACTAAATTGCGGCGCGGATGCAGCTTTGGCTGCAAGCGTGTTTCACTATAAGGAAATTGCAATTTCAGACCTGAAAGAATTCTTGCATAAAGAAAATTTACCTGTTAGGAGATGCTTATAAAAATGGATCTGAAGACACTTAAATACGATGAAAAGGGCTTGATTCCTGCAATCGTTCAGGATGCTGATACCTCAGCGGTCTTGATGATGGCCTATATGAATGAAGAATCTCTAAATAAGACGATAAAAACCGGTACGACTTGGTTTTACAGCAGAAGCCGCCAGAAGTTGTGGAACAAAGGTGAAAGCTCAGGAAATTTTCAAAAGGTCATATCCATCGATTATGATTGTGATGGAGATACCCTTCTCGTCAAGGTTGTTCCACAAGGTCCAAGCTGCCACACCGGTGAGTACAGCTGCTTCTATCGAAATATTACAGGGGAGACCGCCTTTCAATCTGAAAATATGCTCCGCGCACTCTATACAATTGTAAAAGACAGACGAGACAGTCCGAAAGAGGGATCCTATACCCAGTATCTTTTTGATAAGGGCGTAGACAAAATCCTAAAAAAGGTTGGCGAAGAAGCCTCTGAAACCATAATAGCGGCAAAGAACCAGTCCAAAGAGGAACTGATATACGAAACTAGTGATTTGTTTTATCATTTGATAGTTTTACTTGTAAACCAAGGTGTGGAGTTGGACGACATAATGGAAGAACTCAAGAAAAGACATAAGTAGCTAAATTAAAGTGGTTTGAAATCAAACCACTTTTTTATATATTTTTAGTATTTCCTCGGTGTACGTTCCATCTTGGTTGTATACCACGATCTCTTCACCTAATTTTATTCCAGGATTTCCTCCCTTTACTCCTTCAATCAGTATCATGTTGGGTTCCTTCCCTTCATGAGGTCTGACTTTTATCAACCTCTTCGGCTCTATGCCATGTTCCCTCATGGAGCAAAATATATCTACGATCCTATGTGGCTTATGAACCAAATAAAATCTGCTTTTATCCTTTAGAAGTCTAGCAGCTGTCTTTGAAACATCCCCCATGCTGCATAAAATTTCATGCCTCGCTATTGCTACTTCCATCACAGGACTTTTAAGTCCCTCAGATTCATTCATATATGGTGGGTTGCTTACCACGATATCATATGACCCGGGCATGAAAAGCTCCGGAGGATTTTTGATGTCTCCAACCACTATTTCGACTTCATCATCTAGTCTATTTAGAGCTACGCTTCTTTTAGCCATATCTGCAACATATTCCTGAATCTCCAGTCCATGTATCTGCTTTGCCCCGTAATTTGCCAGCAATATAGGGATGATGCCGCTTCCAGTTCCCAAATCAGCTATTTTAAAATTAGACTTTACCCTCTCTCCAGCCATCCAAGCCAGCAGTACAGCATCCGTTCCGTATCTGAAGAACTTCTCATTTTGAATAATCTTCAATCCCTCTATATGAAGGTTATCCACCCTCTCCTGTGTATTAATCAAGTACTTTTCCACAACATCCACTGCTTTCATTCGACTTTTATTTTACATGTTGTATATAACATATGTTCGGCACTAAATATAGTGACCTATCCACATATTCCACATTATTGTGCACACATTGTGGATAACTCCCCTGTTTTATATGGGCTTTTCAACAAGCTTTCTGGCTTTATCCACATTTATCCCCAGCCCGCCTGTTCATATGTGTATAAGATTTTCTACTATAACAAAAAAAACCTCTTAGCACAGAGGTTTTTCTCGCAAGTTATTATACAAGGTGTGGAGCATCTACTGGACAAACATCCGCACATGCACCACAGTCGATACAAAGGCTTCCATCTACCACGTAGATTCCATCACCTTCGCTGATAGCGTCCACTGGACATTCAGGCTCACATGCTCCGCAAGAAATACAATCATCATTGATTACGTATGCCATTCTTTTCACCTCCTCTAACGTGATTGGTTGACAAAACCATTATATAATAAATACTATGAACAATAAACTGTTTTTTTGTACTAAATTTCCTTACTTTCCGTCCAGTTCCTTTAAAGCTTTTCTTTCTTCAGGCGTCAGTTCATCTTTGTTTCCCTGGCCTTGTTTCTTCCCATGACAGCCTTTGCCACAGCCTGTCTTTTGAGTTTTAATTTCTTCAAGATGGTATTCCTTCAAAACAGCATCATCTCCATCGAGTTTTACTGTCACTGTTTCTCTTAGGACGTTAACTTTGAAGACTACACCTTTTCCATCCTTTGTGGATACTGATTGACCCTCCACCGGAAGTTTTTTGCACACTTCTTCGTAAAAATCCTGCTCGTACTTTAAGCAGCACAGTAGCCTTCCACAGATTCCTGAAATTTTTGTAGGGTTTAAAGATAAATTTTGTTCCTTAGCCATTTTTATGGATACCGGCTGAAACTCTCCAAGCCACTTGTAACAGCAAAGACCTATGCCGCATGGACCTAATCCACCAAGCATCTTGGCTTCATCTCTGACCCCTATCTGTCTTAACTCTATCCTTATTTTAAATACTGATGCAAGATCCTTCACTAGCTCCCGAAAATCCACCCTGCCGTCAGCCGTGAAGTAAAATATGACCTTGTTATTGTCAAATGTATACTCCACATCTATGAGCTTCATATCCAGCTTGTGCTCTTCAACTTTTTTCTTGCATATTTCCATAGCTTCAGCAGCTTTTTCCTTGTTTCTCTGGTAAGCCTTATCATCCTTGGAAGTTGCTTTTCTAATGACTGGCTTTATGGGCGATACTATATCATCTTCAGCCACCTTTTTTATATCTAATACTACCTGTCCGTATTCCATGCCTCTGGCTGTTTCAACTATAACATTGTCCCCTTTGGAAAGCTTAAATTCCAAGGGATCGAAGTAGTAAATCTTGCCCGCCTTCTTAAACCTGACACCAACTACATCTATCATTTTATTCCTCCTGTATCCTCAAAAGCAGATTTTCAATCTGCAATGGCATATTCAAATTTATTTTGGTATTTGACTGTAGCTCCATAATCCCCTCTATTATATCATTTATCTTCCCCACAGTTAAATAATCTATATCACTATTTTCCTTGGACACTGTTTTTTCTACAAGTCTCTGTCTGAGATAAACCAACAGGTAATCCGTCAGCTCCAGTTCGTTAATTCCCTTATCTTTCGCTCGCGCCGGAATTTGAAATATCTTATCGAATTCCCCTTTGCTGATGCTGTCCATAGATGAGGAAATGCTTTTGTAAATATCTATTTTACCCGGATCTTCCAAAGCCTTAACAGCTTCACCCATTCTTCCCTGGGTGATTTGGTATAAAAACGTTATCTCGTTTATATCAGTGATTCCTTTTGCTTTCACAGCATTTAAAAACTCGGTGTATCTCAAGGGCACAAAATTCAGAATCTGACATCTAGATAAAATCGTAGGCAATATGGAGCTTTTACTATTTGCTATCAATAGGATTATAATCCCTTCTTCCGGCTCTTCAAGTATTTTTAATATGGCATTTTGTCCGGGCATGCCCATAGTTTCACAACTGTTTACGATAAAGATTTTTTTGTCCCCTTCATATGGTTTAGTGGCTGCGCTTTTTTGCAGCTGTCTTATTTGGCTAATCTTTATTGATTCACCTTCTGCTCCGGTTTTTATCTCATGAATATCAGGATGATTTCCTTTTTGCACCTTTAAGCACTGACTGCATAAACCGCAAGGCTTTGAATTTCCTTCTATGCAGAGTATAGCTTTTGCAAATTCCAATGCCGCATCTCTTTTTTGAGTGCCTTTTGGACCTGCAAACAAGTACGCGTGGCTGAACCTTTCAGTCTCCACAACTTTTTTTAGGATGTTTTTATTTATCTCATTGCCGTATATATGTTCAAACATCTGCATCACCGGTTTTCCATTGCTAATTTCATAATCTCCGAGTTTATTTCCCCTATAGTTTTAGGCTCTCCGTTTTTCAAACAGTCTATTCTGGTCCAATCGTACTTGTCCACCATTTCAGCTGCAGCCTCATATGCATTTCTCAAATGAAGCTCATTCGATTCATGGATATCTTTTTGGGATTCATTCGTTATCTTGTTTTTCCTGTCTTTTATCCTCTCCATGCTAAAGGAGGGAGGAATGTCCAAAAACATCACCTTGTCCGGAATAGGTATCTTATAGAGATTGAATTCCAAGTCCCAAAGCCAGTCTAAAAACCTCTGTCTTTCTTTTTTGTCTCTAATCTTGCACCCCTGGTGCATCATATTTGAGGTGGTATACCTGTCAGCTATCACTATACCCCCTTCATTGTAAAAGTTCTCATATTCGGTCTTGTAGGAAGCGTAACGATCTGCTGCAAAAAATGTAGAAGATATGTATGGGCTTACCTCATCCGGATTTTCCCCGAAATCGCCTCTAAGATACATCTTAACAAGAGCCGAGCTTTCCTTCTCATATCTAGGATATGATATCCTCATGACTTTTTCTCCCCACTCCTCAAGCTTTTCGTACAAAAGCCTGCTCTGTGTCTCCTTGCCACTTCCATCAAGACCTTCTATAACTATCAATCTGCCTTTGTTCATAATGTTTGCTCCTCGTCTAGAATATAGATCATCTTATCTCCACTCATCCCGTCAACTGAACCCTCTTCCATGGAATAAAGATAATCTGCCGCATCATCGCTGACAATCTCTCCCGGACATACCACCGGTACTCCTGGCGGATATGGCACTAGATAGCCTACGGATACTTTGCCTACTGCTTTTTTAATGCTTACCATTCTTTTTTTCATCCCGTCAATTTCCCAAGCCTCGGCAACCTTTTTTCCTGCTTTGGGAAATTGGGCTCTTTTGCCGTCTTCCAAACTATTTTTAAATAGCCCTTTCTCACTGATATCCTTTAAAGCTGTAATCAGCTTGTCAACATCCTCAATGACGGTTCCAACTCCCATCATGCACAATGCTGTTTTTCCGTCATCAATCTCTATATCAATATTGTAATCCTCTGAAAGGATTTTCCCCACTCCCCCAGGGGCCAGCCATAATTTTGCCTTGTCCACCTGGAGAATCTCACGACTTATTTTATCATGAATAAGGGTGAATCTGGTTCCTTTGAGAGCTTTTTTGACCCTTTCATAGAATCCTTGTATTTCCTCCAGCTTTTTTTCTCCATTTTCATTCATAAACTTTACAGCTTCCTCCACTGAAAGAATTATGGGGTATGACGGACTAGACGTCTGCAACATAGCCGTATGCCTTCTGATATTTTCCATATCTATCCTATCGCTGTTTACATGGAGGACAGCTCCTTGGTTTAAAGAGGAGAGTATTTTATGAGTACTGTGTATTGTAATATCAGCCCCGATATCTATGGATGAGGGTGGAAATTCCATGCTGTATTTAAAATGGGCTCCATGTGCCTCATCGACGATAAGTAAAACATCATGACTGTCGCATATATGCTTCACAGCATTCAGATCATCACAAGTTCCGTAGTAGGTTGGATACGTCATCACAAGCGCCCTTACTCGTGTTTTTCTCAGTTCGGCCTCTAAATGTTTTAAATCTATGCCAACTGGATATCCGTATGTAGGATCCAGCACCGGATCGATGAATAAGGTTTTTAGTTTGCCGTAGTATATGGCGCTGAATACGCTTTTATGAGAGTTTCTCGCCACTGCAACACAATCCCCCTCCCTGCAGGAACCCATTATCCCAGCCATTATAAGAGATGTGCTCCCATTGACGCTAATTATGCATTCCTTGCTTGCGTAAGATTTAGAAATCTTCCTTTCAATTTCCTTAATCTCTTTTTGAGGGTTGTTGAGATTGTCCGTACCTTCCAATTCAGTAGTATCGAAATACTCCCAACCCAGTTTTGTGAAATCCCTGGATTTATGACCCGGCATGTGAAATCTTGTGTTTTTTCTCTTGGATTCAATATTAAAATAAAGTCTGCTTTTCATACTTGACCTCCGAGTTTCATTTTATCATAAGGCCCTCTCAATAATCATTATTTTATGGTATAATTTAAAATTGTCCTTGATAGCATTTTAAAATTTGATTATTGCCATCTAATAAGGGTAATAAAATACTAACAATACGAAAGGAGTTTGGGTAATGGCAGATAAAAACATTGTGATCCTTGACGAAGCGAATTTTGAAGGAGAAGTACTAAATTCAAACATTCCTGTTATGATTGATTTTTGGGCTGAATGGTGCGGTCCATGTCAAATGGTTATGCCTATTGTGGAGGAGCTGGCAAACGAATTCGAAGGCGTTGCCAAGATAGCGAAGCTTAACGTGGACGAAAATCGCTCTCTTGCAATGAAGTACAGAGTAATGAGCATCCCCACAATTTTGTTTTTTAAAAACGGTGAAGAAGTTAAAAGAGAAGTAGGAGCCAAGAGCAAGGAAGAATACGTGGAATTAATCGATTCTCTTATTTAAATGTTTTTAGTGACTTTCTCAGCACAAATAAAAGGAGAGGAAGAACCTCTCTTTTTATTTGTTGCTTTTTTATTTGTTTTTTATCACTTCTTTTTCAAGCTTTTCGACAAACTTCTTGCTGGCTTGTATTAAGATTTGAACTTTTTTTCCGTTCTTGTCCCATTCTACCGCATATTTAATCTTGTTTCTGACTCCCACCAAAGTGTAGTCTATCTTTCTGCCTTTTAGATCTTGTTTTTCAAACAAGGGCTTTATGTCGACAATGTCGCCAATAGGCACAGTAATAACCATTCTCGGCTTGAAAAACATGGCTTTATATATTACTAAATTATTATCTGCTACAATCATTTCATACCTCGGGAGCATTTTTCTCAAGATAAACATCGTTATTCCCAAGCTTATCGCCACACCTATTGCAGAAACTATTGACTGAGATGACTGATCCAGGTTCTCAGTTATTATGCCATATCCTACCTGAAAAATTATTAAAGCCACAAAAATCGCTATCAGCTTTTTGGGGTTCATCACGTCTCTTTTGTTTATTTCTCTTGCCTTTAAAGCCATCTTTAATCCTCCAATGTTCTTTTGTATTTTTTTGTCTGAGTTATATAAAGGTTCTCTCCCGACGAGTCTATGATAACCACCGCAGGGAAGTTCTTGACCTTTAGCTTTCTTATAGCCTCAGTTCCAAGCTCATCGTAAGCCACGACTTGCGCAGAGACAACAGATTCTTTTAACAAGGCTCCTGCCCCTCCTACTGCCCCAAAGTAAACTGCTCCATGTTCTTTTATGGCACTTATTACATCTTGGTTTCTCTCCCCTTTACCTATCATTCCCTTTAGGCCTTTTTCGATCAGTTTGGGAGCGTAGCTGTCCATTCTCCCGGATGTGGTTGGCCCTATCGAACCAATGACATCCCCGGGTTTGGCAGGACACGGTCCAGCATAATAAATCGTTTGATCTTTGATTTCGATTGGCAAGGGCTTTCCGCTTTCCATTTCCTCCACCATTTTCTTGTGAGCTGCATCTCTTGCAGTATATATTATGCCATTTAACAATACTCGGTCTCCCGCCTTTAGTCCTGATGCCGTTTTATCGTCAAGAGGCAGGTTGATAACAATTTCTTTCATTATGACATTCTCCTTATATCTTGACTTTTATGTGCCTGTTCACATGACAGCAAATATTTACTGCCACAGGCAAGCCTGCTATATGGGTCGGAAACGTCTCTATATTCACACCCAATACAGATGTCGTCCCTCCTAATCCCATCGGCCCTATACCTAGTCTGTTGAGCCTCTCAAGCAGTTTGTCTTCAAGGTCTGCATAATACGGATTAGGATTTGGTTCATCTGCATACCGAAGCAGAGCCTGCTTTGACAACAGGGCACATTTTTCCATCGTCCCTCCTATCCCTATCCCTAAAAACAAGGGTGGACATGCATTTGGACCTGCAAGAGCTACTGTTTCCGTTATAAAATCCACCACGCCCTCAACTCCTTCCGAGGGCTTAAGCATCTTTAATCTGCTCATGTTTTCACTGCCAAAGCCTTTGGCAGTCAAAGCTATTTCAATTTCCTCCCCCTCCACGATATCGTAGTGAATGACAGCGGGGGTATTATCCTGGGTATTTTTCCTTTCAATAGGATCAGAAACCACTGACTTTCTAAAATAACCGTCGTTGTAGGCTTCTTTGACAGCCTGGTTTATTGCCCGGGAAATATTACCCCCTACTATATGTACAGCCTGACCAACCTTCACAAATGCCGTGACCATTCCCGTATCCTGACAAATGGGCACCTTTTTATCTTTTGCTATTTCATTGTTTTTTAGTATGTCCTCAAATATTGATCTGCCAACCTCAGATTCTTCCCTTTCCACTCCAGCAATTAATGCCGATGAAACATCCGGCGACAGCACGCAATTGATTTGAAGCAAGGCGTCGTATACTTTGATTTTTATCTCATCAATATGAATTTCTCTCATGATATCTTCCTTTACTCAATAATAACCCATTATATCATTACAACTGTTTTTTCGTCCAATAAAAAAACCCCTGTCACGTCATTTGACTGTAACATAGGGTTCTAACATTTTACTCTACTTCCTGGAAATCTTCTTTTCCAGCTCCACACAATGGGCATACCCAATCGTCTGGAATATCAGCAAAAGCTGTTCCCGGATCCACTCCATTGTCCGGATCTCCTTCAGCCGGATCATAAATATAGCCGCAGATTACACATTCGTATTTTTGCATTTGCAATTCCTCCTTGTAGTTTAATATATGCAATGGGCTTTTTAACCCTTGCTTTCATTGTCAAATTCTTAAAATGCACTCTTTAATTTCATTCCCATGGTCTTTAACCTTTACATTTAGAAATACCTCTTGTATTATTCCCTCTTCGTCGATTACAAAGGTGCTTCTCGAAATCCCATAGTATTCTTTGCCAAATTTCTTTTTAAGAGCCCAGACGTCATAGGCTTTAATTGTCTCAAGCTCAGGATCGCTCAATAAGATAAATGGCAGTTCATACTTATCGATAAATTTCTGATGAGATTTTTCTGAATCCTTGCTTATACCTATTATTATTGTATCCTTTTGTTGAAACTCTTCGTATAAATCTTTAAACTGCAACGCTTCATCCGTACATCCAGGAGTATCGTCCTTGGGATAAAAATACAGCACTATTTTTTTCCCTTTAAAATCTTCAAGGCTATGCTCATTACCCAAATGGTCTCTTAGGGTGAACTGAGGAGCCATATCTCCTTTTTTCAAGCTCACATTAATCATCCTTTCCGATACTATAATATGATACCCAGGTGAACTCTCTTTAATCTATAATTTCATGTTCTATTTATTTTTTTTATCTTTTGCTATAATATAAACAGAGACTAATTTTTTGGAGGTCACATTCATGGATAGAAATAAATCATATTTAGCTGCATCCTTAACTACAGTAATTTGGGGGGGTTCATATATAAGCACAAAGATCCTTGTGGATGTAATAAGTCCTGATCTATTGGTTTTTTATAGGTTTTTAATATCGTCGGTGTTTCTCATGATTCTTTTGAAGTTACGGGAAAAGAAACTATATTTAAACCTGGCGGATCTCCCCAGGTTTATTTTCTGTTCCGGGATAGGGTATACCGCATACTTTTTATTGGAGAGCAACGGAATAATGCTAACAAATGCTTCAATATCTTCAATCATCATAGGGATGATACCTGTACTTTCCCTTCTCACCGATGTAGTCTTCTTCAAAAACAGGCTGACTGCTGTCAAAATAGCAAGCGTCACCATGTCTTTTGCAGGTGTCCTTCTTGTGATTGGTAGCCCTGGCTCCGGGGTTGTTAATCCTCTGGGGATAATATTTATTTTCGGAGCAGCTGTGTGCTGGATAACCTTTAACTACCTGAACGGCCCTTTATATAGGCGCTATTCATCTCTTGCCATAACTACCTGGCAAACCGTTATAGCTTTTGTTAGCTTGTTTTTCATAGTCATGTTCAAAGGGGAAAGTTTCACATTAAATGCCAGCTTAGCGGAATTTTCTCATATTTTGTTTCTAGGTATTGCGGCCTCTGCAGGTGGTTTTCTTTTCTATATATATGCGCTGAAGCATCTTGGAGTGCTTTCTACCACTTTATTTGTCAACTTCATCCCTGTTACCACTATGCTCACAGGAAGAATATTTCTTGGAGAAGTTTTAAGTGGAATGCAATGGGCAGGTGGATTGGTAATAGTCTTATCCCTTTACATCGGATCGATATTTTCTGCCAAAGAGTCAGTTAAGACTTTGGCCGAAAATAATAAAACCGGATAATCCATCGATTACCCGGAAATAATTTATAAAATCTTCTTTAAAAATGCCTTAGTCCTATCTTCTTTTGGATCTGCAAATATCTGGCTTGGTTCTCCCTGCTCTACTATTCTTCCTTCATCCATAAATATGACCCTAGTGCCCACTTCCTTGGCAAATCCCATTTCATGAGTTACCACGATCATGGTCATTCCGTCCTTAGCAAGCTTTTTCATGACCTCGAGCACTTCTCCCACAAGCTCAGGATCCAGTGCGGAGGTCGGTTCATCAAAGAGCATTATTTTCGGTTGCATGGCAAGAGCTCTGGCAATCGCCACCCTTTGCTGTTGTCCTCCTGATAGCCTTGAAGGGTACTCGTCTTTTTTGTCTTCAAGTCCCACTAGCTTCAATAAATCATAAGCAATAGCCTTTATATCTTCTTCTTTGAATTTTTTTACGATTTTAGGCGCTATCGTTATGTTTTCATAAACCGTCAGATGTGGAAACAGATTGAACCTCTGAAAGACCATCCCCAGTTCGGTGCACAGTTCCTGGACTTTTTCCGCCGGAATATCCTGAAGGTCTTTGCCCATCTCCCTCTGATCTGCAAGCTCCCCGTCTATGTAAATCTTGCCGCTTGTAATCCTCTCAAGCTGATTCAAGCAACGAAGCATGGTGCTTTTGCCGGAACCGCTGGGACCAATGACGCAAACCACTTCTCCCGGATTAACCTCAAGATTTATATCTTTAAGTACTTCTAAATCTCCAAATGACTTATATACATTTTCTAGCTTAATCATAAATTGAATACCTCTTTTCGATCCTCTCGAAACCCAGCTGTACTATAGACGTTAAAAACAGATACACTACAGCTGCATATATGTAATAATACCATCTTCCTGTCGCATTTGACATCTGGTTGACTGTACGCAAAAGATCAAACAGACCAATCGAGGCTACAAGTGAAGTATCCTTCAGCAACATTATAAGCTCATTTCCAACTGGTGGTATGAGCCTTCTATAAGCTTGAGGTATGATTATTTTAAACATTGCCTGGTAGTAGCTCATCCCCAATGCTTTTGAAGCTTCCATCTGACCTTTATCTATAGATTGTATACCCGCTCGAAATATTTCAGCTAGATAAGCCGCTGAGTTCAATGAATAGGCTACAGCTGCTGCAACTAACAAAGGCAGCCTGACAGGTGCTCCAAAGACATCCAAGGTAAACAAGGGTATCGCATATACTATTATGAACAGCTGCATCAAAAGAGGCGTGCCTCTGAATACCCAAACGTAAAACCATGTTATTGAATTTAGGAACCTGCTTTTAGATATCCTCCCCAATGCAAGGACAACCCCCAACATAATTCCTGCGATAATGCCGACGACAGTCAACTGTATCGTTACGATCGTCCCTTGAAACATCGCCATTATCTGAGGCGTAGTCAACAATTTAATCTTCCTTTCATTACATGAGCGAAATAAGCTTGTATGGCTCAATCCTATACAAGCTTACCCGTCAATTTAATTATTCTATTACATTCAGCTCTGTGTCAATATTTGAGGTATAGTCCTCTTTTAACCATTCTATTGATATTTGAGCCAGTGTTCCTTCTTCTCTCAATTCACTTAATGCCTGGTCTATTTTTTCCTTAAGCTCCGTGTCGTCTTTTCTTATGCAAACGCCGATAGGCTCATTTGTAAGCTGAGCAGTTGAAATCTCAAAGCTTGCCGGATCATTTCCTACATATTCGATTGCAACGGGATAGTCTACTACTATGTAATCCACATACCCTGCCTTCATAGCTGAAAAGGTCTGGATTATCTCATCGTATTTAATTAGCTCAATATCGAGCTCTTCCATGTATTTCTGAACCGCATTGTCTGCCGTAGTTCCAAGTTGTACACCAACCGTTTTTCCATCAAGATCTTCCGGTGATTGTACCGAAACGTCTCCAGGCTTTACGACTATTACTTGGCCGTTGGCTAAATATGGCTCTGAAAACAAAAACGTCTCTAATCTGCTTGGAGTTATGCTTACAGAAGAAATGATAACATCATAGTTCTGAGTCTCAAGACCTTGGAATATGCCGTCCCATGCCGTAGATACAAATTCGACTTCCATATCTAGTTTCTCGCCAATTGCCTTTGCAAGGGCAATATCAAAGCCTACCAGTTCATTGTTTTCGTCTCTGTACTCCATAGGCGGATAAGAATCATCTACGCCGATTCTCAGAACATCTCCTCCAGCTGAATCTGAAGAACATCCTGTAAACATCAGTATCGCCGACAATAAAAGTACAGCCATAATCAAAGAAAATCTTTTCATTTTTATTACCTCCCCAAAATTTATATTTTACTGTCTTTCCCTTTTCTATCAACAGTTTTATCAGTTTTTTATTATATCATAACCTTCAGAATAAATATACATTTTTTGATGTGTAAAATACATGTCATTTTTGTTCTTTTTAGCGAGATATTTTCATTTGAACATTTGTTCACTAGTATTACTTTTGATGAATTTATGATATAATCTAACTGAAAGTTTAAAGTTTATTAAGGAGGCGTAACAAATGAAAATTATGATGGTAGGCGGCATAAACGACAAAAAAGCAGAAAAATTGATAGGTGCAATTAAAAAAAACATCGGCAGCGATACCGAAGTTGTAAACGTTAATATTTTTACACAAAAACCTCTGGAAGAGGAAGAAAAAATAAACCCGGATGTAATAGTAATGCTGAACAAACAGAGCTTTTCGTTCAAGGCACCTGTCGTAGATGGTCTTGGACTTATCTATCCTCAAATGGGTGAAAAAAAGGTTTACGAAGAACTTAAAAAACACCTGTAACAAATAAAAAACCGAGGCGGATGCCCTGGTTTTTTTTATTTGTTATCAGAAAGTATGTTCTTCGCCGTTTCTTCATCAGTTATCAAGGTATTTATGTATCTACCTTTAAGTGCGGCCTTTAATGACCTTTCCTTTTCTGTTCCTCCAGCCATGCACACAACCTCAGGAATTTTCTTAAACGTTTCAGGCTCTATGCCCATTACCGATTTATTCAAGTCACAATCTAGAATATTTCCATTTTCATCGAAATACCTTAAGCTTATGTTTCCAACGCCGCCGAGTTCAAGTATCTCCTCATAGTCTGATTCATCTATCAACGTGGTTTTTAGAGACGAAGAGTATTTGCTTACTTCACCGATGCTCAAAAATACCACATCACAGCTTTCAATCTGCTCAAAAACTTCTCTTATTGATTCTTCCTTTAGATACTCTTCCTTTATGAGCGGGTTTTTAACGAAGGTCGGAGCAAATAAAAAGTAAGTCTTTGCATTTAATTTATCTCCTATCATCCTGGTTATTTCGTCAGATTTGCGCGGTCCATCATTTGCGCCCTTCTCTTTGTATCGATTACATTTGTTACATGAGTTATTGTCTCATATTACATATGTAATTTCAACTATTTTTTGATCTGTCCTTTGTATACATTAATTACTGAGCATATTCTCGTTTTTACCCTTGAAAACGTTTATCTCAGGGCGAAGACCAGAGCTATAAAAGCTAAAATCAATGCCGTGATGTTTAATAAATACATTTTTTCCAACTTTTCTTCTAGTTTTTTAATCTTGAATAATAGGTACTTTTCATTAAATGTGCCTGGTGATCCTGAAAATTTTTCATCTGTATTTTCATCTACAGAATTTAATGGATTTCCTATATCAAGAGCATTTTTTCCTAAAGGTGCAAATTTGGCTTTTTTTATGCTTTTTTTATAATTTTCAAATATCTGTTTTCTTTTTTCTGAGTCACTCATAATTTCTCCGATTTAATTGTCCGGCAGAACTGGCTGCCGGACAACATATTGGTTTAAATTTTATTTTTCTAAATCAAATAGTACTTTGAATCCAGTTACGTTAGCAGCTTTCTCAAAAGCTTCCTCGTAGTCTTTAATAGCCATTACATCGGATACCAACGCTTTGACGTCTATCTTTCCTTCTGCTATCATGTTAGTTGCTTTAATCCAAGCAGTAGGCTTTTGGCTTAAAGATCCAACTATGTTAAGCTCCTTGTGAAGAATCTTGGACCAGTCTACCTCTCCATTGCCATGGTGGACTCCCATTTGACATATAGTTCCTCGCTTTGCCACGATATCTAAAGATGTTCTCACAGCAGGATATGCACCGGATGCCTCCACTACAAAGTCAGCCCCATATCCTCCAGTAAGGTCAAGAACGATCTGCTCCAAGTTTTCTTCTTGAAGGTTAACAGTCTTTTCTACACCCAGTTTCTTGGCTATTTCCATCCTTGGGACGTCCTGAGTAAGACCTGCAAGTATTACTTTAGATCCACAGGCTTGAGCAGCAAGAGATGCAAGGACGCCTATCGGACCAGGTCCCAGGACAACTGTAGTAGAATCTAATGTCACCGGTGTCTGCTCAGCTACTGCATGAATCCCGCAGGCCAATACTTCAACCATAGCTCCTTCATCGTAGGTCATTTCATCGGGCATCTTTATGAGGCTCGTTTCAGGAACTACTATGTAATCTGCAAAGCCTCCGTTTTCCTTTGATCCGATCCCTCTTCTGTTTATGCAAAGATTTGTAGCTTCGATTTTACAGAACCTGCACTCTCCACAAACTTCATAAGTGGTCATTACGATTACTCTATCCCCAGGTTTCACATTTTTACAGCCTTCCCCAAGCTTGTCAACATCACCTGATGCCTCATGTCCCAGTATTACCGGCAACTGAAGCCTGTCGCTGCCGTGCTTCCAGTATCCGATGTCAGTAGCGCATATACCTGCCCTTTTGACCTTAACCCTTACAAATCCTTTTTGGGGTTCCGGAACTGGAAATTCTCTTATCTCCAATTTTTGTTCTTCATTCAAACAAAGACCCTTCATTGTTTCTGCCATTTTGTTAGCCCTCCTATATTTTAAATATTATTTAAAGCTATCTTTCATTTCCTGAACCAATGCTTTGTAGTTTGCATCATCACCTTTGAAAATTGATGATGTTCCTGCAACCAGAACGTTTGCTCCGCTCTTGACGCAATCGGGTATAGTCCCTGAATTTATGTTGCCATCAACGGAAATCAACAGCTCAGGATTGAATTGGTCCGCCATTTCCTTAATAGCAGCAATTTTTTCAAGCTGCGAATATATGAATTTTTGACCTGCAAACCCAGGATTTACAGTCATAACAGTGACCATCTCAATATCCTTGATTATGTATTTTAGCTCCTTGTGATGAGTAGCAGGATTAATGACAACTCCTGGTTTCATGCCATTTTCCCTTATGCTTTGAATGTCTCTATGAATATGCTTTACGGCTTCTAGATGTACGCTCAGATAATCTGCCCCGGCTTTTGCCATGGTAGGGTAATATTGCGAAGGTTCCCATACTGCCATATGGACATCGAATGGTATATCAGTTGCTTTTTTCATGTCTTCCAAGAGATATATCCCCATCGCTATATTAGGAACGTAAGAGCCGTCCATCATGTCAAAGTGTATCATGTCAACATTTGCCTCTTCAAGTCTTTTAAGCTCTTCTCCGTATTTCAGAGAATTGCCGCACATTATCGATGCTGAAATTTTAACCATTTTTTACCTCCGGCATATTTATTTAACCAAGTACTTGGACTCCATATCGTGGAGCTGTGCGATTCTTGGTATAAACCTTCCACCGGTGAATGGGGTCTCTATCCATTTTTTAGTAATTTCCATTATTATTCTTTCGCTTATTACCCTTGCTCCCATGCAAAGAACATTTAAATCCACATCAGATTTTGAATACTGTGCTGTGAACAAATCATTTACGACTGAAGCTCTTATTCCCGGTATCTTATTTGCAGCTACAGACATGCCTACTCCAGTCCCGCACATAAGTATGCCGCCGTCTACTTCTTTATTGGCAACTTTAAGAGCTACGCTTTCAGCTATTGGTACATATTCAACAGGATTTTCACCAGAATCAGGACCTACGTCCACGACCTCGATATCCCATGACTTTAATATTTCTATTAGGTTTATCTTTGCTTGAAAAGCTGCATGATCTGATCCTATGGCAATTTTTTTCATATCATTTTACCCCCTCAGGAAAAAACATTATCTTGCCGAACAGAGTATCCCTTTTAAATACCTTCTTAAATACTTCTTCAACTTCAGATAGGTCGTATCTATGGGTTATAAGCGGGGTCAAGTCGATTTTGCCTTCCTTCATGAAATGCACGGTCGCATCCCACGCTTTTCCAGGGTAAGGGCCTGTAATTGAATTCCATGAGCCTACTACGAGTAGTTCGTTTCTCATTATGCTTTCAAAATTAAACCTGTCTATCGTAACATCCGCATAAGGAATGCCAAGATATACGACTTTTCCGCCTTTTGCTGCGAGTCCTAAAACTTGAGCACAGGTAAATGGCGTTCCTGCCGCTTCCATGACAATATCGGTACCTCTTCCATCGGTGTGTCTTCTTACTGCTTCGTAGGCGTTTTCTTCTTTACCGTTAATAACGATATCTGCACCCATATCACGTGCCCAGTCTAGCTTTTCAGCCATTACATCTATGGCTATTATCTGTTTTGCTCCAAATACCTTTGCCCATTGTATGCACATAAGCCCTATTGGGCCACAACCCATGACTGTTACGGTATCTCCAACCTGCATATCGCCCTGGTAAAAAGCATGTACTACTACAGCACTTGGCTCAATCATTGCAGCTTGCTCGTAAGTTATTTCGTCGGGAATGTGGATGCAATTTTCAGCAGGCACGATTATATAGTCTGCAAATGATCCATCAGCTACAGCACCTATTACCTCAAGGCTGTTACATTTTGAATAGTCTGCAGACTTGCAGTACTCGCATTCCATGCATGGAAGTCCAGGACTTACAGAAACTCTGTCACCTTTTTTAAATCCAGTTACTTCGCTTCCCACTTCTTCGATTTGTCCTGAGAATTCATGGCCAAAAGTCAAGCCTACTTCCTTTTTAGGACCGAATTTACCGTATCTCGACAAATCCGAACCGCAAATCCCGGTAGCTTTTACTTTTATTAATATATCTTCTGAATTTTTTATTTCTGGTACAGGTACCTCTTCGAGTCTCAAATCTTGAATTGCATATAATTTAGCAGCTTTCATTTTTAACCCTCCGTTATTTTACACTATTTCTTAAATCAGAAATATTCTTCGCAATATCTCCTTTAAAAGTAAAGGATCCTGCAACAAGGACATTTGCACCTGCTTCAACTACTTTAGGTGCTGTCTCCAAGTTAATTCCACCATCTACCTGTATATCTATATCGTAGCCTTTTACCATTTCTGCAATATCTTTTATTTTTCCTATGCTGTTTGGTATAAAGCTCTGTCCACCGTATCCCGGATTGACTGTCATTAAAAGTATCATGTCTGTCTCATCGAGAACGTACTTAAGAGTATCTACGGGAGTAGCCGGAGTAAGAACCACACCTGCTTTGATTCCGAAAGATTTTATAAGCTTTAAGCTTCTGTGAAGATGTGTTGTAGCTTCTTGGTGAACCATGATTATATCTGCTCCTGCATCGGCAAATCTCGGTATAAGCCTGTCAGGTTCTTGAACCATTAGATGAACATCAAAGGGAAGCTTCGTCTTACCTCTTAGCATCTTTATTTGATCAGGTCCAAAGGCAATGTTAGGAACAAAGTTTCCATCCATTACATCAATGTGAAGCATTTCAACATTACACTCTTCAACTGCTTTTATTTGACTTTCCAAGTTGCCAAGATCTGCGCCGAAAAGTGATGGGGCTATTTTTACACTCATTTAACAAACCTCCGTTATTTTTTTAGTTCGTCTTTCAAAGCCTGTCCCCACGCTCCTCCTTGATGAAGGAAGTAGGTTTTTTCTCTAGTAGTGCCTTTTAGTTCCATAGCCACCAAGGCAAGGGCATCGCCCATGGCCAATGTAGCCGTCGTGCTGGATGAAGCATTTATCCCAAGATAACATGCTTCCCTGTCAACCTTGATGTCGATCGCTGTTTCGCTTTGTTTTGCCAGAGTAGAGTTTAAGTTGCCAGTAAGAGCTACTATCTTGCAGCCAAGCTGTTTACAGGACGGAACTACAAGCTTTGTCAAAACTCCAGTTTCGCCGCTGTTTGATATAGCTACTATCAAATCATCCTCACGAACAACCCCTAAGTCTCCATTCTCACACTCATAAGCATTGAGAAAAAAAGAGGGAATATCACAGCAACTCATTGTAGCGGCAATTTTACGGCCTATAAGACCAGATTTGCCCGTACCTGTGAGTATGATTTTCCCCTTGCATTCAAGAATCATACGTACAGCCTTTACAAATGAATCGTCAACATTCCCCTTAACCTTTTGCAGAGCTTCGATCTCAATGCTAATGATGTTTTTCCCCTTTTCAATAATGTCTTTAGCATTATTGTCCATCATTAACGATCACTCCATTGTTTGTTAGAATTTCCGTTGCTTTATCTTGATTAATGCTATATCTTTCTTCCAATATTTCCAATGACGGTCTCTCTATCCAGTAGTCTCTTTTAGATTTTACATAGATGTATGAAGGAAATCTGGAAATTTCATCTTTCCAATCATTGTATATCAATCTTACAACTTTTTCATTTGTCAACTTTGAATTTCCACCTGCAAATTCTCCGTATTTTTCCATAACAAATGATTCAAATCTCTCTGGTATGAATTTTTGACCTCCATACCTTCCTACAAAAATAATTGCAGCATAAACAAAAATTATTAATCCTAATGTAGAATAATTTCTAGCTACAAAATTTACTGCAAATTGAAGATATTGTCCAAAAGTCAATTCTTGCCACATTCCATAAAAAAAACCGCTGGTTTCCAAAATAGTTAACCTCCGTTTTTACTCTTCTATATCCATATTTTCAAGCTCTTCCATTACCAGGTCATAAATCACGCCGGTGTCCTTCTCAGTTGCTAGTTTTTCTAAAATATCCGGTTTTTGAACCATCCCTATTACAGCCTGAAGCATCGCTAGTTGAGAATGCGGTTCTTTAAGAGCAAGCATAAACATTATCTTTACGTCTACTTCCTCATCCATGCCTCCCATAACCTTAAACGGAATTGGATCTTCAAGTATCCCGATGCAAATGGTTTGCTCGATTACATGCTCCACGTCTGTATGGGGCACCGCTACGCCAAAACCTTCTGTGGGAAGCCCTGTTGCAAATACCTTCTCTCTTTCTTGAATAGCACTGATAAAGCTCTCCTTAACTAGTCCCTTTTCGAAAAGATGCTTTGCAGCTGTTTCAATAGCCTCTAAATCACTTGCGGCTTTGATTCCTGTCAAAATCAATTCATTCGAAAAAGTTAAACCTAAATCTGCCATAACCTTTCTCCTTTCCATTGCTGTGAAACTATTTTCCATAAATCATTCTATCACTAATACTGTTTAAAATCAATCTTAAAGATGAAGTATATGAACATATGTATAGGTCTCGAAATTTTGTAACTCTAAAAAATCAAAATAGCTGAAACCCTTGTATTCTGTATGTTTACATACAGAATACAAGGTACCTATATCTCGTGCTTTTTATGTTAGTTGATGTAATTAAAATGCTCATATGTATGTTTATGGCTCTTGATTTTCTTGTCCTGTGATGATCCTTAAGAAAAGGATTCTCCCCAATCAAAAAAACCACACTAGGTGTGATTTTTTTGATTGGTTCTAAATTTCAATTTCTTCAATTTCTTCTTCACTTATAACTTCAGCAATCGTCACGATTTTTTCAGATTTATCTAGCTTCATAAGCCTTACCCCTTGAGTACTTCTACCCATTATGGATATTCCTCCTACTTCGAGTCGTATTACGATTCCTTGATTATTAATCATCATTACTTCCTCATCTTTTCTGCACACCTTGATTCCAACCAGGTCGCCTGTCTTAGAGGTTATCTTGTAAGTCTGAATTCCTTTTCCGCCTCGATTTTGTATCCTATATTCATCAGCTTTTGTTACTTTTCCGTACCCATTTTCAGACACGGTAAGGACGAACATTTCATCGTTTATCAGGTCCATTCCTATTACTTCATCATCATCTCTTAAGAATATTCCCCTTACTCCAATAGCTGTCCTTCCTACTGCTCTCACGTCATTTTCAGAAAATCTTATGGCATAGCCTTTTTTGGTACCCATTATCATTTCTTTCGATCCGTCGGTCAGTTCCACGGCAATAAGCTCATCGTCCTCATTAAGATTTATGGCCAGTAAGCCTGACTTTCTTGAACTGTCGTATTCTTTTAGGTCCGTCTTTTTTATTATACCTTTGCGGGTTGCCATGGTCAGGTACCAATTTTCACTAAATTCCCTAATAGGTATTACCGTAGTTACCTTTTCATCATCTTCTAGCTGAAGTATATTTACTATGGCTGTTCCCCTAGCTGTTCTGGAGGCATCCGGAATCTCATAAGCCTTAAGTCTGTATACCTTTCCTCTGTTTGTAAAGAACAGGATATAGTGATGAGTAGTAGTAGTAAATAAATGCTCAACAAAATCGTTGTCCCTTGTTGATAGAGCTGTTATTCCCTTTCCGCCTCTTTTCTGAGCAGTGTAAGTGTCTGCAGAAATTCTCTTGACGTAGCCTACATGTGTCATGGTTATAACAAGGTCTTCTTCTTCTATAAGGTCTTCCATGCTTATATCGTCATAATCCACCTCAAAAGCCGTTCTTCTGCCATCTCCAAATTTTTCCTTTATTTCTAACATCTCTTCTTTTATTACGTTAAGGATCAATTCTTCACTTGATAAGATTCTCTTAAACTCTGCGATCTTTATCATTAGCTCATCGTATTCTGTCTCTATCTTTTCTCTTTCGAGTCCTGTAAGCCTCTGGAGACGCATGTCCAAAATCGCTTGAGCCTGCTTTTCAGATAGGGCAAACTCTTCGATTAAAGAAATCTTTGCTTCTTCACCATTTTTTGAGCCTCTAATTATTTGAATTACTCTATCTATATTGTCTAGAGCAATTATGAGACCTTCTAGAATATGAGCCCTATCTTCCGCTTTTTTAAGGTCAAACTGGGTTCTTCTAATTATTATCTCTTTTTGGTGTTCAACATATTTAGTCAAAATTTCTTTTAAATTCATTATTTTGGGCTGATTTTTATCCAATGCAAGCAAGATGACTCCGAATGTCTCCTGCAATTGGGTATGTTTATACAGTTGATTTAAAATTATTTCAGAATTTACATCTCTTTTTAAATCTATGGCAACTCTAATGCCGTTTCTGTCGGACTCATCTCTTATATCAGAAATTCCTTCGACTTTTTTATCTTTTACAAGGTCAGCAATTTTTTCAACAAGCTTGGACTTGTTCACCATGTAAGGTATTTCTGTAATAACTATTCTTTGCTTTGAGCTGGATATTTCTTCAGTATGTACCTTGGCTCTAACTTTTATTCTTCCTCTACCAGTCTCATAGGCAGATCTTATGCCTTCTTTTCCTAGTATTATTCCGCCTGTTGGAAAATCAGGGCCCTTAAGAAGCTTCATAAGCTCCTCAATGTGGCACTCCGGATTGTCTATCTGATGCACTGTCGCATCTATGACTTCATTTAGATTATGAGGTGGAATGTTCGTAGCCATCCCTACAGCGATTCCTGAAGATCCGTTAACCAAAAGATTGGGATACCTGGAAGGCATAACTACCGGTTCTTTTTGTGTTTCGTCAAAGTTTAAAGTAAAATCTACGGTATCTTTATTTATATCCCTCAAAAGCTCAGTTGATATTTTGCTCATCTTCGCTTCAGTGTATCTCATTGCCGCAGCGCTGTCTCCATCTATAGATCCAAAGTTTCCGTGCCCGAAAACCAAGGGATACCTTGTTGAAAATTCCTGTGCCATTCTAACCATAGCATCGTATACAGCAGTATCTCCGTGTGGATGATACTTACCCAGTACGTCACCGACGATTCTGGCACTCTTTCTAAAGGGTTTCTCAGGAGTCATTCCAAGTTCGTTCATGGCAAATAAAATCCTTCTGTGAACAGGCTTCAATCCGTCTCTGACATCTGGAAGGGCCCTTCCTACGATGACGCTCATAGCATAGTCGATATAAGATTTTTTCATTTCATCTTCAATATTTATCGGTAAAACTTTGTTGTATTCATCACTCAACTATATACCCTCCTATATGTCAAGGTTCTTAACCTTTTTTGCATTTCGTTCGATAAACTCTTTTCTGGGTTGAACCTTGTCTCCCATCAAAATAGTAAATATTTCATCTGCTTGAATGGCATCATCAATTGAAACCTGTAAAAGCGTTCGTGTTTCAGGATCCATGGTTGTTTCCCAAAGCTGCTCTGGATTCATCTCACCAAGGCCCTTGTATCTTTGCAAACCGATATTGTTCTCTCGTCCCATTTCATCCATTAACTTATTCATTTCCTTATCAGAATAAGCATACTCAATCCTTTTTCCTTTTTGTAGCTTGTACAGAGGTGGCTGTGCTATATAAACAAAACCTTCGTCTATCAATCCCTTCATGTAACGGTAGAAAAATGTAAGGAGCAATGTTCTTATATGTGCTCCATCAACGTCAGCATCGGTCATTATTATAATTTTATGGTATCTCGCAGAAGATCTGTCAAAATCATCTCCTATGCCGCTGCCAAATGCTGTTATCATTGATCTAATGGTCTCGGTATTTAATATTCTGTCAAGTCTAGCTTTCTCTACATTGAGTATCTTTCCTCTAAGAGGAAGGATGGCTTGAGTCTTAGGATCTCTTCCTTGTTTAGCGGAACCTCCAGCTGAATCTCCCTCAACTATGTATATTTCCGACAATGCAGGATCTTTCTCTCTACAGTCAGCCAGCTTTCCCGGCAGCGCAGTATTGTCCAAAACACTTTTTCGTCTTGTAAGCTCCCTCGCTTTACGAGCAGCTTGCCTTGCTCTTGCCGCTGTCAGTGCTTTTTCTATTACTATTTTTGAGACACTGGGATTTTCTTCAAGGAATGCATAGAAGTTGTCGTTGACTATGCTCTCCACTATTCCCTTAACCTCAGTGTTTCCAAGTTTTGTCTTTGTTTGGCCTTCAAACTGTGGATCGGTTATCTTGACGCTTATAATTGCAGTAAGGCCTTCTCTCACATCTTCACCTGAAAGATTTTTGTCGCTCGCCTTTAAATAGTTGTATTTTTTAGCATATGCATTTATCGTTCTTGTCAACGCGGACTTGAATCCATTAAGATGCGTTCCGCCTTCAGTAGTATTTATATTATTTGCAAAAGCGTAAATATTCTCATTATAATTGTCGGTGTACTGCATTGCTATATCTACGATTATCTCGTCTTTAATTTTTTCAAATCCTATAACATTATCATGGAGAGGATCCTTGTTTTTATTTAAATAAGCAACAAAAGATACTATTCCTCCGTCATAGCAGTATTTTTCAGTTCTTTTTTCTTCCCTTTCGTCTTTAAGGACTATAGAAATCCCCTTATTAAGAAAGGCTAGCTCACGCAATCGGTGTTCCAAAATATCAAAATCATACTCAAGTTCTTCAAATATCTCATGGTCAGGTTTAAAAGTTATAGTTGTTCCTGACCTGTTAGTATCTCCCACAATTTTCAAATCGGACAAAGGCTTTCCTCTTTGGTAGCATTGCTCATAAACATGGCCGTTTTGCTTAACTTCAACTGTCAGGCTTTCTGAAAGTGCATTCACTACAGAAACGCCGACTCCATGCAGACCACCTGAAACCTTGTATCCTCCTCCTCCAAATTTTCCCCCGGCATGAAGCATAGTAAGAGCCACTTCAACTGCAGATTTTTTAAGCTTGGGATGTATTCCTGTGGGTATTCCTCTTCCGTTATCAACTACTGTTATGGAGTCATCCTTGTTAATCGTGACCTTTATGTTATCGCAATGTCCCTGCAAAGCTTCATCTATGCTATTGTCGACTATTTCGTACACGAGATGGTGAAGCCCTCTGCTGCCGGTGCTTCCGATGTACATTCCCGGTCTTTTTCTAACCGCTTCCAGACCCTCTAAAACCTGGATCTGTTCTGCGCCGTATTTATTGCTTTGTGACATTCCACTGTCCTCCAGTCTTTAATTTTTCTCAAATATTAGAACCTATATCAAATTTCCGCCCTTAATATTATATATTTTTTTCGTTTCGGATTGAAGTTCATTCATAAAATTTATTTCAGTTGATGTTATCACGATTTGATGGCGGCTGAAGCTTTCGAGAAGCTTTTTTTGCCTTTTGATGTCCAGCTCGCTCATAACATCATCTAGAAGCACTATTGCATCTTCTTCTGTCTCTTCTTTGATAATATGAGTTTGGGAAAGTTTCAAGGAAAGGGCACATGTTCTTTTTTGGCCTTGAGAGCCAAATGTTTTTGCGTCCAAATCATTGATATTAATTTTGATGTCATCAAGATGAGGTCCTATGGAAGTGTAACCTTTTTTTAAATCGTTGTCAAAGTTTTCTTCTAATCTATCTTTAAATATAACCGACAGTCTCTCTATATCTGAGTTGCTTTTTATAAGATTTGAAAAATAATAAAGCTTTAGCTCTTCTGATTTATCTGAGAGGTTAAAATGTATCTCCTTGGCTATTCTATTTAGCTTTTGTAAAAATACGATTCTGTTTATTATTAGTTTTTTTCCGTACTCAACCAGCTGTTCATCCCAAATATAAAGAGTACTCTTAAGTGAATGGTCTCTTTGCATATTTTTCAAAAGTTCATTTCTCTGCCTCAATATTTTATTGTAATCTTTTAGTATGCTTCCATGAACAGGTTTTATGTTTAAGAGCTCATTATCTATAAACCTTCTTCTCTTGTCAGGACCGTCGTTGACGATATTAAGATCTTCCGGTGTAAAATCGACTATTAGAAATCTTGAGGGAAGATCATTTTTAGACTTTAATTTTTTATTGTTCACATTAACAGTGGTCTTTTCGGCTGATTCTGAATTGTCTATGATTATCCTGACGGAATCATTTAAATTTTTTCTTTCAAAAAAACCTTCTACAATCCCTTGTTCACACTCCATGGAAACTAGATCCCTATTTGGGTTTCGAAATGACTTTCCCCGACTTAAAAAGTATATTGCTTCTAAAAGGTTTGTTTTGCCCTGCCCATTGTCTCCAACTATTATATTCATTTTTTTATCAAGCATTATATCCAATGAAGAATAATTTCTGAAATTCAAAAGCTTGAGTCTTTCAAGATGCATTTTTATTCCTCTTCTTTAATTACTTTGAATATCTCTTCGTGATCAGCAATTCCTATTATGTCATCGGGGTATAGCTTTTTTCCTCTTTGGATGCATATTTCCCCATTAACTGAAACAATACCATCAAATATCATCATCTTAGCATAAGAACCACTTTCTGCAATCCCTACAAATTTTAAAAATTGGTCTAATTTTATAAATTCAGTTTTTATGCCAACTCTCGTTGTATTCATTTTACACCTTCCTCGGTTATCATATTTAAATATAATTTAGTGTTCGATGTATCTAACCGGCAATATAAGATATGTAAAATAGTCTCCATCAACGGGTTTTATCACACAAGGGCTAACAGAAGTAGTAAATTCAAGGTTTATCTCTTCCTCGCTTACCGCTTTAAGCGCATCAATAAAGTAATTGCAGTTAAAGGCTATCTTCAAAGGATCACCCTTCATATCAACATCTATGCTCTCATGAAGATTTCCCAAGTCGGAATTTGATAATATCTCCAGCACGCTGTCTGAAAAATTCATCTTTATTAAATTATTTTTTCCATCTCGCACCATAAGAGCTGCTCTTTCGCAGCTTGAAAGAAGCTCCTGTGTATTAACCTTAACCTTTGTAGTGCTGTTGGAAGGTATTATTTGTTTATAATTGATATATTCTCCTTGCAGAAGATTTGAAACCATACTAGTTTCTCCTATTGTGAAAAGAACCTGATTTTTGGTAGCAGACAAGTATACATCTTCTTCTTTCATTGATAAAAGTCTGTATATTTCCATCATAGTTCTTTCAGGTATAACTTCCTTCACTTCTATGTCTGGTTCTGTCTTTGCCTTTCTTAAAGCAAGCCTGTAACCGTCCAGAGCTACTATTTTAAATTCTCCGTCTGAAATCTCCAATAGCTCTCCCGTCAATATGGGTATATTGTCGCTTTTGGCTACTGAAAAAATCGTTTCTTTAATTAGGCTTCTAAAAAGTTCCTTTGGGATAAGCGCATTTTTTTCACCTACGACTTCAGGCATCTTTGGAAAATCTTCTCCTGCTTCTCCTTGGATGTTGAATTCAGAGTTTTTACATGAAATCAATGTTTTGTTATTTTCTTTAAGTTCTATTTTAACTTCATCATCAGGTAATTTTCTAGAAAGTTCTGAGATAAGTTTTGCCGATAAGACTACTTTTCCTTCTCTATATACATTTCCTGAGAGCTTTGTCCTGATTCCAATTTCCATATCTGTACCCATTAGGTATATGTCGTTGTCGATAGCTTCAAATAAAATGCCTTCGAGTATTGGAAGCGTAGTTTTAGTAGATACGGCTTTTTGTACTGTATTTACTGCATTGACAAGTGAAATCTTGGTAGTTGTGAACTGCATGAAATCATCCCCTTTTTATATATATCTATAAATTAAGATAGTAATAGTAGTAGTAGGTGCTGTGGATTTGTGGATAATGGAGCTTATATGGTGCTGTATATGAATAGTCGCGGTTGATAAAATGTTGATAAAGCTGGTTGTAAGCAACCTAAAACAAAAAACTTATCCACAAGGTTTAATATCTAGATTTAGTTGTTGCCTTTTATATCTTTCATTATTCGATTGATAAGATTTTTAAAATCGAAATTCTCACTCATCTCATTTGCTATCTTATCGATTGCGTGAATAACAGTTGAATGGTCCCTTCCACCAAATTCTTCTCCAATTTTAGGAAGAGAGAGGCCAGTCATCTCCCTGGAAAGATACATGGCAACCTGTCTAGGGTATGCAATTGATTTTGTCCTTTTTTTAAGATTAAAATCTTCAACTTCTATATTGAAGTATTTGGCTGTGACTTCCTTAATAAGATCCACTGTTATAATTTCAGGAGTTCTGGCGGATAGTATGTCCTTTAAAGCTTCAGCTGCAAGCTCGACGCTTATATTCTGGCTTGTAAGCCTCGAAAAAGCATTAACTCTTATTAGGGCGCCTTCAAGTTCTCTGATATTCGAATGAATTTTATTTGCGATGAAAACCAGTACGTCATTTCCGATATTAATTTTTTCGGTATTTGCCTTTTTCTTTAAAATTGCTATCCTGGTTTCTAAATCCGGAGCTTGAATGTCTGTTATAAGGCCCCATTCAAACCTAGATCGGAGCCTTTCCTCAAGAGTAGGAATCTCTTTGGGAGGGCGGTCGCTTGATATTACTATTTGCTTGTTAGCTTCATGTAGAGCGTTGAAGGTGTGGAAAAATTCTTCCTGTGTACCTTCTTTGCCTGCTATGAACTGGATATCATCTATTAGCAAAACATCAACATTTCTATACTTGTTTCTGAATGAAACGTTGTTCTTGTTTTGAATAGAATCTATAAAGTCATTTGTGAATTTTTCACAAGATACGTAAACTACCTTTTTATTGGACCACTGTTCAAGCGCGTAGTGACCAATGGCATGCATCAAGTGGGTTTTTCCTAGCCCTACGCCTCCATATATGAAAAGTGGATTATATCTTTGGGCCGGAGCCTCAGCCACTGCTACGGAAGCAGCGTGGGCAAAGCGATTGCTTTCACCTATGACGAAGGTGTCAAAAGTATACTTGGGATTAAGGTTGCTGCTGTCGATGAAATTATAGTTGTTGTTCATATTATTTGGCTGGCTTCCATTATAAGAGGAATCTCCAGTATTTTGTCCGCTGGCAGAAGGTATAACAAATTCCACAGCTACATTCTTTCCCGTGACATGTTTAAGGGAGTTTCCTATAAGAACTGCGTATCGAGCCTCAAGAATTCCTTTTGTAAAATCATTTTCCACACCTAAAACAATAGTATTTTCATTGTACGAAAGAGGTTCTATTCTTTTCAACCAGGTTTCGAAGCTTACCTGGGTCAATTCTTCCTCGATTATTTCCAAAGTTTTGTTCCACAAATGTTGCAGATTGTTATCCATTAATACTCCTCCTGTAGAAAATGATAATTGTTGATAGTTTGTAGACAATCCATCTAAACGAATATCAACATCTGCGTTGTAAACAGATGTTGATAAGTAGTTATGAACAAGGTTTTATGTTGTTAATTAAGGTTTGTGATGTTTTTATAAACAAAATAGTGTGACATATCCACAAATTATCAATATATTGTGGATATGTAGATAAAATAAGCATAAGTTATCAACACCTGTTTATATAATAGCAGAAAGCCCCAGGATTTATCAACAGTTATCTATGAACTAGATAAAAAATAATATAGCTAGCCTGTTAATAAACTCTTATTATTCTTGACATGCCTTGTTTTTGCATATATAATTTTATGGTAAATCCATTATGGGCAAAGTGATATATTTAATATAATAATTAGGTGCAGGGAGGTGTAAGTAATGAAAATGACTTATCAGCCTAAAGTAAGACAAAGATCCAAAGTGCATGGTTTTAGACAAAGAATGAAGAGTGCTTCCGGAAGAAAAGTTCTTAGCAATAGAAGAAGAAAAGGAAGAAAGCGTTTATCAGCTTAAGGCCGCGTAAGTGTGGCCTTTTTCTAAATACGTCCAGAAAGCCGGTATCAGCATGAAAATCAATTCTTTTACAAATCAGCGATTTAGAATCATATACTCAAAAGGAAGGTCTATGGCTAACAGGCTTTTGGTAATGTATTATTTGAGAAACGGTAAGGACGAAACTAGATTAGGTATAACAGTAAGCAAAAAAGTTGGAAACAGTGTAACGAGAAATAGAGTGAAGCGTCTTATAAAAGAATCTTACAGGAATAGTTCTTTTAATAGTGTCAAAGGATATGATATAATTTTTATTGCGAGAAAAGGTTGTGAAGACAGGGAGTATAAAGAAATAAGCTCTGCAGTGAACCATTTGTTGAAGAAATATAATCGAATCCTTGAAAATGAGTAGATGATATGAAAAAATTAATGTTACTGATGATTAAGTTTTATCAAAAGGCTATATCTCCTCTGTTGCCAAAGACATGTAGGTTTCATCCCACTTGTTCGGATTACTGTATTCAGGCGATAGAAAAATATGGGCCATTAAAAGGCTTGGTCATTTGTGTAAAAAGAGTAGGGAAATGTCATCCTTTTCATCCGGGAGGATTTGATCCTTTGAAATGAGAGAAAAGGTTTGTTGTGATAGAAAATATTAGTTAAATCCCGGGAGGAAAATAAATGTCTTTTTTATATGGATTGTTCGGTAGCGTACTACATTTAATCTATACTTTTGTACAAGATTATGGTATATCAATAGTCGTATTTGCAGTTTTTGCGAAGCTGTTGATGCTTCCAATTACTCTTAAGCAAAATAAATCTATGCAGCAAATGAACAAGCTGCAGCCGGAAATACAAGCTCTTCAGAAAAAGCATGGAAACAACAAAGCAAAGCTTAATGAAGAGATGATGAAGATTTATCAAAAGCACAATTACAACCCTATGGGGGGTTGTTTGCCGATGCTTATTCAATTTCCTATAATAATAGGTCTTTTTGGTGTAATGAGAGAGCCTGTACCTTATGTTTTCAGTGCGGAGGTTTTTGCTACGATAGACAAGTCTTTTTTATGGCTAGCAGATTTGAGTGCTTACGATCCATTAAGAGTAATACCAATAGTAGCGGCTGCAACTACTTATTTAAGCATGTCAAACCTAGCTCAGCCTCAAGCGGGTGGAAACAATCAGGCTCAAGCGATGACTCAATCAATGAAGATAATCTCTCCTCTTATGATAGGTTTCGTATCATGGGGACTTCCATCAGGACTGGGACTTTACTGGATTATAAATAATTTACTGACATACGTACAACAGCTTATAATGCAAAAAGGTAAAGCTCCAAAAGAGGGGGAGAAGTAAATGAAAACGGTGGTTGCCAAAGGCAAGTCAATAGAAGAAGCAATAAATAATGCGCTAAAAGAACTAAACGCCACCAGAGAGCAGGTAGAAACAAAGGTGCTTGAGCTGCCTTCAAATGGAATAATGGGGATTTTTGGAGTTAAAAACGCCAAGGTCGAAGTTACCATGAAAGATGATTTCATTGAAAACGCCAAAATGTTTTTGGAGCAAATTTTTGAAAAATTCGGTATTGAGGCAACATGTAGGATTGAACTTAATCAACGAAATTTAAACATCACCCTTGAGGGCGAAGATATGGGTATTCTTATAGGAAGAAGAGGCCAAACACTGGATTCTATTCAGTACCTTACTAGCTTAGTTGTAAATAAAAGTTCTGATGAATATATAAGAGTAGTAATAGATACTGAAAACTACAGAGAAAAAAGAGAAGATACTTTAAAAGATTTAGCTTTTAAATTAGCAAAAAAAGTTGAAAAAAACAATTTAAAAGTAGTTTTAGAGCCTATGAATCCGTATGAAAGAAGAATCATACATTCAACTCTTCAGAATCATGAAGTAGTTTATACGTATAGTGAAGGTGAGGAACCTTTTAGAAAAGTAGTTATCGATTCAAAGAAGACCAGCTAAAAGGCTGGTCTTTAATATTAGGAGTGAAAAGATGAATTATTTGGAAGATACCATAGCCGCAATATCTACGCCGGTAGGCTTTTCAGGCATTGGAATGGTTAGAATGACCGGGGATAAATCTGTGGAAGTAATTAAGAAAATATTCGTGACAAAGTCAAAAGTTGATTTTGACGATTATAAAAACAGGAGCATAATTTACGGTCATATTGTAGACGAAAAAGGACAGATTGTAGACGAAGTCTTAGTATCAAAAATGCTCGCACCAAATACTTATACCAAGGAAGATGTAATAGAGATAAGCTGCCACGGAGGAATAATCCCGGTAAGAAAGATTTTAGAGCTGGCTTTGACAAAAGGAGCCAGAATGGCAGAACCTGGAGAGTTTACCAAAAGGGCTTTTTTAAACGGTAGGATAGATCTAACACAAGCTGAAGCGGTAATAGACGTAATAAACTCCAAGACTGATAGAAGTCTTCAAATGTCGGTTAAGCAGCTGGAGGGAAGATTATCTAAGAAAGTTAAAGAAATTAGAAATGATTTAATTGAGATACTGGCACATATTGAAGCGAGTATAGATTATCCTGAATATGATATCGAAGAGATGTCATTTAAGTTGATAAGCCAAAAATCAAATGATATTAAATTTAAGATAGACAAATTGATACAAGCCTCAAAGAACGGAAGAATAATAAGAGAAGGTATAAAGACAGCCATAATTGGAAAGCCAAATGTAGGTAAATCTTCACTTTTAAACGCTCTTCTAGGAGAGGAAAGAGCGATAGTAACTGAATTTGAAGGAACAACAAGAGATACAATAGAGGAATACATAAATATTAAAGGAATACCTTTAAAGATAATCGATACTGCAGGGATACGAGAAACTGAAAATTTGATTGAAAAGCTGGGCATAAATAAAACAAAAGAGATATTATCTGAAAGTGACTTCGTACTTCTTTTACTGGATGGTGAAAGGGGAATGGACGAAGAGGATTTGGCTCTGTTACAATTGGTTAAGGATAAAAAAGGTTTGGTGGCTATAAATAAAATAGATAGGGAACTAAAAGTAAACAAAGAAGATGTAAGGAATAAATCACATATGGAAGTTGTTGAAATTTCAATTCTCAAAGAGTTGGGAATTGAGGAACTGAAGAATAAGATTTATGATGAGGTAAGCGATGCCGGGATGGATTCGGATGCATACGAAATGGTATCGAACATTAGGCATATAAACTTGCTTCAGGATTCTTCTCAGTCTTTAAATGACTGTCTTGAGGGACTCGATTCAGGCCTGCCTGTAGAGATGATATCTGTAGATATAAAGAATGCTTGGGATAAGCTGGGCAAGATAATAGGCGAAACAGTTACAGAAGACATAGTAGACGAAATTTTCAGCAAATTTTGCATAGGAAAGTAGGTATAGAGTTGAGTTATAAAGCAGGAATTTACGATATAATAGTAGTTGGAGGAGGACATGCTGGATGTGAAAGCGCCCTGGCGGCTGCCAGGTTGGGACATAAGACATTGCTTCTTACAATGAATCTCGACTCTATAGCATTGATGCCTTGCAATCCATCCATAGGTGGTACAGGCAAGGGTCATTTGGTTAGAGAGCTTGATGCATTGGGTGGCCAGATGGGCAAGAATATTGACAAGACGATGATACAGTGCAAGATGCTCAACACTGCGAAAGGACCAGCGGTGCACTCCTTGAGAGCACAGGCAGATAAATTGAAATACCAGCAGGAGATGAAAAAAACTCTGGAGCAACAAGATAACCTATATATAAAGCAGCATGAAGCAGTTGGTTTGGGTGTCGATAATGGGATAGTCAAAAATGTAGTCACTAAAACAGGGGCTGTCTTCCAGGCAAGATGCATCATAATGGCTACGGGAACTTATTTGAAATCTAGAATAATAATTGGAGATGTAAGCTATGATGGAGGACCAAACGGTCTCTTCGGGGCAAATGATCTCTCGGGCAGTTTGATGAATAATGGAATTAAGCTTTTGAGGTTTAAGACAGGAACACCTGCAAGAGTTGATAGAAAAAGCGTTGATTTTCATAAGATGACAATTCAAGAAGGCGATGATAGGATTATCCCTTTTTCGTTTGAAACAGACAGCATAAACATCAACCAAGTTCCTTGTTACTTGACTTATACGAATGAAAAAACCCATGAGGTCATCAGAGATAATCTCCATTTATCCCCTCTTTATAGTGGAAACATAACCGGTGTAGGACCAAGATACTGTCCTTCAATAGAAGACAAAGTTGTGAGGTTTTCGGATAAGCCAAAGCATCAGATTTTCATTGAACCGGAAGGAAGGGATACAGAGGAGCTATATGTTCAAGGTATGTCTTCAAGCCTGCCGGAAGATGTTCAACTTAAAATGTTGCGCACGGTGGAAGGAATGGAAAATGTAGAAATCATGAGATCGGCATATGCCATTGAGTACGACAATATAGATCCGTTACAGCTGTGGCCGTCTCTTGAATACAAAGAAATTGAGGGGTTATTTTTCGCAGGACAGATAAATGGAACGAGTGGGTATGAAGAAGCTGCTGCTCAAGGTTTAGTAGCAGGGATAAATGCTTCATTGAAGCTTAAAGATAAAGAGCCTTTAATTTTGGACAGGTCACAGGCATACATTGGAGTGTTGATTGACGACATAGTGACGAAGGGAACTCTGGAGCCATATAGGATGATGACATCCAGAGCAGAGTACAGATTGATACTCAGGCAAGATAATGCAGATCTACGCTTGACGGAATTAGGAAGAGAAGTAGGGCTCATTGATGACATACGATTTGAAAAATATAAGAATAAGAAAAATATGATATCTGAAGAAATTGAAAGGCTTAAAAATATAACTTTGAAACCTTCGAGTGAATTAGAGGCGTTTTTACAGGGAAAAAACAGTTCTTTTTCAAATCAGGGCATTTCCCTTTATGAATTGATAAAAAGACCCGAAATAAGCTATTTAGAGCTTAGTGTTTTAGATCCAAAAAGACCTGAAATGCCAGAAAATGTATATGAACAGGTGGAAATACAGATAAAATACGAAGGCTACATAAAAAAACAGTTAAACCAAGTTGAGCAATTTAAAAAGCTGGAGAAGAAAAAAATACCTGATAATATAAAATATGACAATATAAGCGGTTTGCGTTTGGAAGCTAGGCAAAAGCTTGGAAAAATTAGACCGGTGTCAATAGGTCATGCATCGAGAATTTCAGGAGTATCTCCTGCAGACATTTCAGTTCTGTTGGTGTATATGGAAAACTACAATAGAAAGGAAACTACAAAAAATAATGGAATCTAGACAGTTGCTCTATATAGGATTAAAGGAAAAGGGCTTTAATCTAACAGATGAACAAATCTTTTCATTGATGGAATACATGAATCTTGTTTTGGAAGCAAATAAAAAATTTAATCTCACAGCAATAGAAGAAGAAAACGAGTTTATTACAAAGCACTTCTTAGATTCTATATTTATGTATGATAATAGTCAGGAAGAGATGTTAGTGGCAGATATGGGAACCGGGGGTGGTTTTCCCGGGATTCCATTGAAAATAGTTCATCCAAAGTGGGAAATGACTTTTATAGACTCAACAGAAAAGAAGCTGAAATTTATTGAAGCGGCTTGCATAAAACTAGGTATAGAGAACGTTGAATTTGTTCACAGCAGGGCAGAAGATGTTGGTAGAGCTAATGAACACAGAGAGAAATATGATTTAGTTTTTTCAAGAGCAGTTGCACCTATGAATGTTCTCAGTGAATATTGTCTGCCGCTAACAAGGCTGGGAGGAAAATTCATAGCCTCAAAAGGTCCTAAATATCAGGAAGAGTTGGAAGATGCAAAAAAAGCTGTAGAAGTTTTAGGGGGCAAGGTGGATAGCATCAGTAAAATTATGATGCCTTATGAAGATATCGTAAGATACCTGGTCATATGTAAAAAAATTAAAAAAACACCTCTAAAGTATCCTAGAAGGCAGGGTGTTCCCAGCAAAAAACCATTATAAACTGGAGGAATTCGATGAGTGACGGTATGAAGATTCAATATGTTGACATAGATTGCATTAGGCCTAATCCATATCAACCGAGGACACGCTTTTCAAACGCTTCTTTAGAAGAGCTTGCGATATCAATAAAGAGTTACGGAGTATTGCAACCGATATCTGTGAGGAAATTCAGTGATAAAAGCTATGAATTAATTGCGGGAGAGAGACGCCTCCGGGCGTCAAAACTGGCAGGTCTAAAAGAAATACCGGTTATTGTAAGCGATATAGTAGACGTAGATTCTGCTACGATAGCATTAATCGAGAATATCCAAAGGGAGGATCTCGATTTCATAGAAGAAGCGGAAAGCTACCAGCAGCTCATAAGTTTACATGGAATGACTCAGGAACAGATTGCAAAAAAGGTGGGGAAAAATCAGTCTACGATAGCTAATAAATTGCGATTATTAAGGCTGGATCCAACAGTGAGAGAGATGATATTCAACAATGAACTTTCTGAACGACATGCAAGAGCTCTTTTGAAAATTCCAGATGAAGAACTTCAGCTGATGGCTTTGAAGAAAATCATCTCATCTGATTTAAACGTAAAGAAAACTGAAGAACTTATTGAAAAAATAAGAGACGAGATCTTAATTAACAATTTTGACGAACCTATCACACATGAAAAGAAAGCTAGAGTAAAGAGTTTTATAAATATGAGGATATATACCAATACTATTAAGAAAGCTTTTGAAGATATTTTAAAGACTGGAATAGATGCTTCATACGTTGAAAACGATCAAGACGAATACTTAGAGGTTAAAATTAAAATAAAGAAAAACAGATAAAAAGGCTCTCACTTAAACAGGCTTTTAAAACAACCTGTAATCAGTGAGAGCTTTTTTTAAATGTTTCACGTGAAACATTTAAAACATCATTGATATTATAGAGATAAGTGTTAAAATAGTAATATGAATTAGTGGAGGGTAATAATGACTAAGATAATATCGGTTTTCAATCAAAAAGGCGGAGTGGGTAAGACGACCACCAACATTAACCTTAGTACTTATATCGCGCAACTTGGGAAGAGAGTCCTGGTGGTGGATGCGGACCCCCAAGGCAATACTACCAGTGGGTTCGGCATAGACAAAGAATCTCTAGAGTTTAGCCTCTATGACGGGATGGTAAACGGGTCTGATTTAAATGAAGTTTGCATAAAAACAAGGTTTAAAAACCTTGATTTAGTGCCTTCTAAACCTGAATTAGCCGGTGCAGAAATAGAAATGACAGCTATGAAAAACAGAGAGCTTTTAATGAGCGTTTTTTTGAATAATGCTGATGGAATATACGATTATGTAATGATTGATTGTCCTCCTTCTTTAGGTCTTATTTCGTTAAATGCGCTTGCAGCTTCTAATTCCGTTTTAGTTCCAATACAATGTGAATATTATGCTTTAGAAGGTGTGAGCCAGCTCATGAATACCATAAACCTCGTCAAAAGGGGTCTTAACAACAAATTGTCAATCGAAGGAATTATAATGACTATGTTTGACGGGAGAACCAACCTTTCACTCCAGGTAGTTGATGAAGTAAGCAGTTATTTCGGAGAAAAGGTTTATAAGACAGTTATCCCTCGAAATGTACGACTTGCTGAGGCACCAAGCCATGGATTGGCTATACTAGAGTATGATGAAAAATCCAAAGGAGCACAGGCGTACTTCGAATTTGCAAAAGAGTTCATAAAGAGGAAGGGGGATAGGATATGAAAAGTAAAAAAGGTTTGGGAAAAGGTCTGCAAGCACTGATTCCGGAAGAGAGCGAACAAGCAAGGCAAGGCCTCGAGAGCATAGACATAGACAGAATATGCCCGAACAAAAACCAGCCAAGAACAAAGTTTGACCAGGAAAAACTTGAAGAACTTTCAAACTCCATTAGGGAACACGGTGTTATACAGCCCATTATAGTAACTGCTTATAACGATGGCTATAAGATAGTTGCAGGAGAAAGGAGATGGAGAGCAGCAAAAATGGCTGGGATCAAAGAGGTTCCGGTAGTAATTAGAGAACTTACAGACAAAGGCGTTATGGAGCTGGCTCTTATTGAGAATCTCCAAAGAGAAGACTTAAACGAAATTGAAGCAGCTCTTGCTTATAAAGATTTAATGAATAAATTTGATCTGACGCAACAGGATATATCCTTGAGGATAGGGAAAAGCAGAACTTCGATAGCTAATACTTTGAGGCTTCTAAATCTGCCAAAAGAAATTCGAGGCTTGATAGTAGATGAGATAATCACTCCAGGGCACGGCAGATGCATTCTTTCAGTTGATGGAATAGACAGAGAGAGACTATTAGAAAAGATATTAAAAGAAAAGTTGAGCGTAAGAGAAGCTGAAAAATGTGTTCAAAAGTTAAAAAACGAACAAAACAAAGAAAATACAGAAAAGACCTTAGATACCAAGACGCAGATGTTCTTAAAAGATCTGCAGGAAAAATTGCAAAATAATTTAGGAACAAAAGTCAAAATAAGCGGCAAGAACAATAAAGGGAAAATAGAAATAGAGTACTATAGCAACGATGACTTGGAGCGTCTGACGGAAAGGCTTTCCAACTGATGTTTCACGTGAAACAATAGGAGGATAATGGATGAAGGAAAAAACGAGCATTTTTTTAAAGTGGGGTGTTATAGGCAACGGGATGCATGTAACAGTAGCGGCCCTAAACACGTTCATAGAAAAAGAAAATCTGCCGATGATGATGGCAATGACTTTTCTAGCAATGGGAGTATGGTTTGCTTCAGGATTCATGCTAGGGAAAAGCAGGATTAAAAACAGAGAGACCGATTTCTTAGTATTTGGAATAATATGCATTTTGCCTGCACTTATATATGTAATAGGAGCACAGGGTATGCAGTCGATGTCTGAAAATCTTACGGCGGTACAGAATTACAATTTGTTTTACTTTGTGGGTGCACCGATTTTGTTTTGGAACTCACCTTTTTACCCAATCATGAATTTATTTCCTGAAAGCAACATATATATTCAGATAAATATTAACCTTATATTTGTCGTATTTGTGGTTTTCATGGGAGCTTATCTTGGGAAAGTATACAAAATAAGTAAAATTAAAAAGAAAAGAAATCAAATAAAATATGCAGATATGTGAACCGGTGAGGGGGGTTAGGGATGTCTTGGATAGACATTTTGATTATAGGAGTTTTTGTATTATATGTTATTGCGGATTTTAAAAGAGGACTCGTTAATGCGCTGGCTTCCATACTTTCTTTTGTGATTTCGTTGATAATAGCATCCAGTTTATATAAAAGAGTATATGAACTAGTCACTGAAAATACAGATATTTACAATAGTTTATATAATTTCATCGCGGAGAACTTTAGAGTAGGGAATTCTTCAGAATCAAAGGGATTAGAACAGCTGGACTTGAACAAGCTGCCTGTGGGAGCCAGAGATTTCATACAAAATGCTGCTGCAGAAAGTGGAAATATGAACATAGCTTTTGATTTTGCAGCAACCCTTGCAGATATGATATTATATCTCTTGTGTTTCATAGGCGTGTTTCTTGTTGTGAGGCTTGTTATTTTTGTAATAGCGGGATTTTTCGATTTTATAGCAAAGCTCCCGGTTCTGAACATCATGAATAAAACAGGTGGGGCTTTGATGGGTATTATCGAAGGTGCAATAGTAAATATTATAATCATCAACTCTATATATTCATTGGCTATACTGTTCAATCATAGCAATATTATAAACGCCCTTAACAATTCTTATATTGCCCAGTACTTTTATATAGGATATTTGTTTTTTTGATTAAGATTATGAGGGAGGAGCTTGAGAAATGGACATCAACCTAGGAGATGTCGTGGAGACAAAAAAAAATCATCCCTGCGGAAGCAACCAGTGGACGGTCGTCAGGATAGGGATGGACATTAAAATAAAATGTTCAGGTTGCGGTAGGATCGTGATGCTCGACAGGGAGAAATTTGAAAAACGAGTAAAAAAAATAATCGGCAGCAGCAAATAATTTATGAAATACAGTTGTACAAAAATGTGGTTGTGTTATAATAGAAACACTGCGTGCATCCTTGCTCTCTTTTAGAGAGCCATAAGTCCAAAGGGAGGTGAAAAAATGAACAGTTATGAAACAGTGATTATTTACAATCCTGAACTTTCTACTGAGCAAATTTCAGAAAACATCGAAAAGATCAAAGGTATGATTTCGGCAAAAGGTGAAGTTGAAACAGTTGAAGAGTGGGGAAAAAGAAAACTTGCGTACAAAATCAAGAACAAGTTCACTGAAGGTTACTATGTTTTAATCAACTTTAAAGGTAACAATGAGCTTTTAGCTGATTTAGATCACGGATTTAAAATATCTGAAAACTTTGTACGTCACATGATAATAAAAAAAGATGCTTAATCGGAGTGATAAACAATGAACAAGATCGTACTCATAGGTCGTCTGACAAGAGATATTGAATTGAGATACACCCAAAAGGGCACAGCAGTAGCTACCTTCAGCCTCGCTGTCAACAGAAGGTTTAAACAAGAAGGTCAGCCGGATGCAGATTTCATTAACTGTGTCGCATGGGGAAACCAAGGTGAAAATGCAGCCAAGTATGTTGGTAAAGGTAGCCAGGTCGGTGTATACGGAAGAATTCAAACCCGTAATTATGAAGCAAACGATGGCAGCAAAAGGTACGTAACTGAAGTTGTTTGCGAAGAGATTGAATTCTTGAGTTCAGGATCAGGGCAGGGAAGACAAGGCGGAAGCTATTCTCCAGCCAGACAGGATCAAAATAGACAAGACCAGGATTATGGAGTTCCAATGGATGATTTCCAACCGTTGGAAGATGAAGATGACGATCTTCCATTTTAAGTAAGGAGGGAAAAACATGGCTAAACCTTTCAGAAGAAGCAGAAAAAAAGTTTGCAACTTTTGCGAAAGCAAATCTGGAGCTATAGATTACAAGGATCTTAAGACATTGAGCAAATATGTGTCAGAAAGAGGAAAGATCCTTCCAAGAAGGGTAACCGGGAATTGTGCTAAACACCAAAGAGAATTAACGGTTGCTATCAAAAGGGCAAGAAGCATCGCTTTGTTGCCGTATACAGCTGAATAAAGAACTGTAGGATCCCTTAACGGGGATCTTTTTATTTGCCTACCATACGAAAACAGATCAAATGAAATAGTTATTTGGAAATGTTGGATCAGATAAGCCTTTTTTATGTTTATCATCCGTGTACATGAATAGTGTATGTGGTATAATATTTATGCCATGTCATTAAGGGAGGGATTAATCTGGACAACAAAAAGTTTACAAACTTTTTTATTCCCAATACAAATATATACTTATGGATCATAGCTATTTTGGTAGCAGTAATATACGCTTTCAACCTAGCAATAGCAATAACGGGAACTTTGATATTGATTTATCTTATATATTACAAAATCAAAGCCGCCACCAAAAGCGAAGAGCGTTGGAAAGAGCTGGTGGAGAATCTGGCATTGGATATCGATACAGCTACCCAGAACATTCTGTTAGAGCTGCCTTTTCCCCTCGTGATTCTCAAGGAAGATGATACTGTATTATGGTACAACAGTGATTTCAGAAATATCTTGGGTGATAGAAGAAATTTATTGAATAAGAGTCTTAAACAGGTCTTTGAAGATTTTGACATTGAAAAATTTTATCAAAGTGAAGACAAGTTCATCACCTATTACTATGAAGGCAATCACTACAGGGTATATACAAATAGCGTCAAGAATATTAATAGTGAAAAAATCAGGATGCTATATTGGATTGACCACACGGAATACGAGGAACTAAAGGATAGATATCTTTTGGAAAGGCCCGTGATAGCCTTTATACAGGTAGACAATTACGATGAAGTTCTTAAAAGCAGCAAGGACAGCTACAAGCCTTTGATCACTGCAGTCATAGACAGGAAGATCAACGCTTGGGCAAAAGATATGAATGCGTACGTAAATAAATACGATCCGGATCAATATCTCATGATGTTTGAACATGAGTACTTATCGGTTATGGAAGAAAAAAAATTTAATATCTTGGATATAATGAGGGAAACACAATCAGGAAACAAGATTCCAATAACTCTCAGTATAGGTGTGGGGATATCGGATCAGAAGCTTTCTTTTCCTCAACTGCAGGAGCTTTCAAAGTCTGCGTTGGATATAGCTCTTGCAAGAGGGGGAGACCAAGCAGTACTTAGAAAAGACGGAAAGCTATCGTATTTTGGAGGGAAAACTCAGGCAGTTGAAAAGCGTACAAAGGTCAAGGCAAGAATTAAAGCTCATGGAATAAAAGAGTTGATGGAAAACTCTGAGAACGTACTTGTGATGGGACACGAAAACCCAGATATCGATTCATTGGGAGCTGCGCTCGGAATTTTTAGGTGTGCACGTTTTTTAGGGAAAGAAGCTTCAATAGTATTGGATAAAAGCAACCCGTCCATAGATGTTCTTTATAAAGAATTGATAGAAAATGGGTATGAGTCCTCATTATCTTCTTCTGAAAGTGCAAGGAAAGCTGCCAACGAAGATACCGTTTTGGTAATAGTCGATGTTCACAAAAGAAACCTGGTTCAGGATCCTGATCTGATAGATAAAGTCGGCAAAATAATTGTCATAGACCACCATATAAGGGCAGCTGAATTTATCGAAGAATCAGTACTGACCTATTTAGAGCCATATGCTTCCTCGACATGCGAGCTAGTTAGCGAAATTATCGAATACATAGACGATGGCGTGGAGCTGAGAGAAATTGAAGCGACTGCGCTCTTAGCGGGGATTTATATGGATACAAAAAACTTTGCCATTAAGACCGGGGTGAGAACTTTTGAGGCTGCATCTTTTTTGAGAAAAAACGGAGCTGACACCCTTAAAGCAAAAAAGCTTCTCAAAGACGACAGGGAGGTACTGATTGCAAAATCCCAAGCTTTGAAAGAGGCACAGTTCATCAAGGGAAATATAGCAATTGCAATAGTTAACGATCAATCGGATAAGGCCAATTTGATCACGGCTCAAACTGCAGATGAGTTAATGAACATACAGGGAGTTGAGGCGTCCTTTGTGATAGCCTTAGGAGACAACACAGCTATAATTAGCGGCAGATCCTATGGTGGCTTAAATGTTCAAAGGATTCTTGAAACTCTTGGAGGGGGAGGACATATGACGGTCGCTGGAGCACAGCTATCAGACACAGACATAGAAACTGCCAGAGAGATGTTGAAAAATGCTATAGATGAATATTTAAAGGAAGGTGAAGATATATGAAAGTAATATTACTTGAAGATGTAAAAGGAATGGGTAAAAAGGGAGATGTAGTAAACGCAAAGGATGGATATTTCAGAAACTTTTTAGCGCCTAAGAACCTTGCAGTAGAAGCTACAAAAGATAATTTGAAGAAAAATGATGAAGATAAACAGAAGCAGCAGGCAGCCAGACAAAAAGAAATAGAAGAGGCAGAAGAACTTGCAAAAAAATTATCTGATTCAAACTTAGAAATTGTCGAAAAAGCTTCAGATGAGGGAAGATTATTTGGATCGATTACCAGCAAGGACTTGGCTGAAGCCATTAAGAAGGACTTAGGATTTAACATAGATAAAAGAAAGATTCAATTAAGTGAGCCAATAAGAAATATAGGCAGATTCACAGTTACTATAAAGACCCATGCTGGTATTACTGGAGATTTGACCGTAACGGTTAAAGGGAAATAATTTTAGAGGTGAACAAACTTGTCAGAAAATATGATAAAAGTTCCGCCGAATAATATTGAGGCGGAACAATCAGTTTTAGGAGCCATGCTTGTCAGCAAGGATGCAATATCTACAGCGACAGAGTTGATAACTGACAGTGATATGTTTTACAATGCGCAGCACAAGGCCATATTCGACGGAATAGTTGAACTTTTCAAAGAAGACTTGCCTGTTGATTTAATAACGTTGACAAACAAGCTTAAGGATACAAATGTTTTAGAAAAAGTAGGCGGAAGAGGATATCTTGCGGAACTTATAGACAACGTCCCGGTATCCACAAACGTGCGGACATATTGTGACATTGTCAAGGAAAAAGCTTTGCTTAGATCTCTTATAAGCTCTTCTATGGAAGTCATAAAGGAATGCTATGCAAACGGAGACGATGCAGATGAAGTACTTGAAATGGCTGAAAAAAATATTTTTGAGCTATCTCAAAGACAGAAGACCGGTGATTTTGTCCATATAAAAGAAGCCCTTGTGGGAACGCTAGAAAGTATCGAAGATATCCAAAAAAACAACAATACAATAACCGGAGTGCCTACTGGATTCACAGATCTAGACCATATGACGGCGGGGATGCAAAAGGCGGATTTGGTGCTTATCGCAGCCAGGCCATCTATGGGAAAAACTGCATTTGCACTGAATGTAGCTCAACATGCGGCAGTAAAGGCAAAGAAGTCTGTTGCCATATTCAGTCTGGAAATGAGCAAAGAGCTGCTAACCCAGAGGATGCTTTGTAGCGAGGCACATATTAATAGCCAAAATCTGAGGACGGGAAATCTTACAGATAAAGATTGGCAAAAGCTGGCTTACGCCACCTCTGTTTTATCAAGCAGTAAAATTTATATAGACGATACACCTGGAGTAACTGTAATGGAAATGAGATCAAAAACTAGAAGATTAAAGCTTGAGCATGGTTTAGATATGATTCTTATCGACTACCTTCAGCTAATGGAGGGCTCAAAAAGAAGCGAGAATCGTCAACAGGAGATATCTGCAATATCCAGATCTTTGAAGGCTTTAGCTAGAGAGATGCAGTGTCCGGTAATTGCCCTGTCACAGTTGAGCAGGGCTCCAGATGCCAGAACAGACCATCGACCTATTCTTTCGGATCTGAGGGAATCAGGCGCTATCGAGCAGGATGCGGATGTGGTAATGATGCTTTTCAGGAACCATTACTACTCAAAAGATCCTGAGGATAAAAATATTGCAGAACTTAGCATTGCAAAGCAAAGGAATGGCTCTACTGGGGTAATTAAGCTTTCTTGGCATGAAGAATATACGCAGTTCGGCAATTTAGTGGAATATAGAGAGTGACCCTAGAGTTTACGAACAATTATATATAGAAAAGAAATAAAGTTCGTTTTTGTATTGATATCACATGTATAATTTGATAATATCTATAATGGATTCTTAGTTTCCAAAAGGCTGATGAAATCCGCCGGATAAAGTGCCGGTATACATTTAAGGAAGTGGAAAACTTGAAAAAATACGATGCCATCATTGTTGGTGCAGGTCCGGCGGGTATCTTTTGTGCAATGGAGCTGATAAAGCAAAATCAGGAGATAGATATTCTCATGCTTGAAAAAGGCAATTCCATTGAGAAGAGAATATGCCCTAAGAGAAGGACAAATAAATGCGTAGGCTGCAGGCCTTGCAACATAACTACCGGTTTTGCTGGTGCTGGAGCCTATTCAGATGGCAAGCTGTCTCTTTCTCCAGAGGTTGGGGGAGAACTGCCGGAATACATAGGGTATGAGACGACGGAAGAGCTAATCAAATATGTGGATGAAGTATATCTGGGTTTTGGAGCAGACAGCAAAATTTACGGAATAGACGACATGGACAAAATATCGCTTATCAGAAGAAAAGCTATCCAAAGCAACCTTAAACTGATAGAATGTCCCATCAGACATGTAGGTACAGAGGTGGGATATGACATCTACACTAAGTTTCAAGCCTATCTTTTGGAAAAAGGGGTGGAGATTAAATTTAGAAACCCTGTAAAAGAGATTATAATTAATGAAGGCAAGGCTGTGGGTGTAAAGGCTGATACCGAATACTACGGTGACAATATAATTATTGGCGTAGGTAGGGACGGCTCTGAGTGGTTTGATGAAATATGCAGGAAAGTGAATATAGAAACAGAAGTGGGAAAGGTAGATATCGGCGTTAGGATAGAGTGCAGAAATGAGATCATGAAGGAAATAAATGATGTTATGTATGAGGGAAAGCTCGTATATTATACGGAGACGTTTGACGATAAAGTAAGAACTTTCTGCTCAAATCCAGGGGGAGTAGTTGCTACAGAAATATACGATGATAATCTTGCGGTGGTCAATGGACATAGCTATAAAGCAGACACCTTAAAGACCAACAATACAAACTTTGCACTTCTTGTTTCAAAAGGATTTACCGAACCTTTCAAATCGCCGATTGCATACGGCAAATATATTGCAGGTTTAGGCAACATGCTCTCTGGAAATAAAATAATTGTACAAAGATACGGCGATTTCAGAAGAGGGAGAAGAACAACCGAAACTAGGCTGGTCAGAAACAATATACAGCCAACACTGAAAGATGCAGTACCTGGGGATTTGTGTTTGGTACTGCCCTATAGAATAATGAAGGACATAGAGGAAATGATAATAGCACTTGATAATGTGACGCCGGGACTCGCCAGTGATGAAACATTATTATACGGAGTGGAAGTTAAGTTTTATTCCAATAAGATAAAAGTGGATGAAAACTTTGAAACAAACATAAAAAGCCTTTATGTTATGGGAGACGGTGCAGGAATAACTAGAGGTTTGATGCAAGCATCTGTAAATGGCGTGTATACTGCCAGAAAAATATCCAATCGGGTTTGAAAGGAGAATATTAAATGAGCAGCTTAGTAGTGATAGGTGCCCAGTGGGGCGATGAAGGCAAGGGGAAGATAACTGATTACTTGGCCCAACAGGCGCAAGTGGTGGTAAGATATCAAGGAGGAAACAATGCGGGCCATACAGTAGAAGTAGGTGACAAGCAGTATAAGCTTCACCTGATTCCTTCCGGAATAATCAACGAGGGTAAACCGTGCATAATAGGAAATGGCGTCGTTATAGATCCAAAGGCGTTGCTTGATGAAATAGATTACCTCGAAAATGATGGTGTTTCTACTGATTCTTTAACGATAAGCGACAGGGCGCACATTATCATGCCATATCATAAGATACTGGATGAGCTATCTGAAGAGAGTCTTGGAGACAGGAAAATCGGAACGACGAAAAAAGGCATAGGGCCAGCATACATGGATAAGACCAGTCGTGCGGGAATTAGGATTTGCGACCTTTTAGACGAAGGGCTTTTTGCAAATAAGCTTAAAATAGCACTGGAAGAAAAGAACAAAGTGCTGGGGCTTATTTATGGTCACAAGCCGCTTATGTTCGATGAAATTTTTTCTACATATATGGAATATGGGAAGAGAATCAAAAAATACGTTTCTGATACTTCGGTGGAAGTCTATGACTGGGTAAAATCAGATAAAAAAGTTTTGTTCGAAGGAGCACAAGGAACTTTACTTGATCTTGATTTTGGTACTTATCCATATGTAACATCTTCACATCCTGGCTCAGGAGGGGTTTGCATAGGTTCAGGAGTAGGACCTACGGCAATCAACGAAGTTCTAGGTGTCGTAAAGGCTTATACTACCAGAGTCGGAGAGGGCCCTTTCCCTACAGAGCTTTTCGATAGGACTGGCGAATACATAAGAGAAGCAGGCAGAGAATTTGGAACGACTACGGGAAGGGCAAGAAGATGTGGCTGGTTTGACGGCATTATTTTAAAGTTTGCTGTGAGAGTCAATGGCCTTACATCTTTGGCAATAACAAAGCTGGATACGTTGACAGGAATAGAAAAATTAAACCTTTGCGTCGGATATGAAAAAGACGGAAAGTTGATAAGTGATTTTCCTGCATCACTGGAAGATCTAGGTAAATGCAAACCCATTTATGAAGTGATGGACGGTTGGGATGAAGATATAACAATGTGTAAAAGCTATTCTGCGCTCCCTGAAAACACAAGAAAATACGTGGAGAAAATTGAAGAAATCAGTGGCATACCTGCAAAGATAATTTCAGTAGGCCCAAATAGATCAGAAACAATGATAAGGGACGATGTATTTACAAGCTGATAAGATGAAAAGTGATTACGGGATATGCTACTTAGTCGCAACGCCTATTGGAAATCTTGAGGATATGTCGTTTAGGGCTGTCCGTATTCTGGCAGAAGCAGACTTGATTGCAGCGGAGGATACGAGACATACAAAGAAGCTGCTTAATCATTATGACATAGGCACGAGACTTATTAGCTATCATCAACACAATGAAATCGATAGGAGCAACCAACTGGTAGAGATGCTCAAAGAGGGCCAGACTATAGCTATTGTTTCGGATGCGGGGACGCCGGGGATTTCAGATCCGGGAGCTATTATGGCTCGCAGATGTCATGAAGAAGGCATAAATATAACGGTGATTCCGGGGGCATGTGCTGCGATAGGGGCTTTGGTAGTTTCCGGAATGAATACCGACAAGTTTTCCTTTTATGGTTTTCTGCCTTCAAATAAAAAAAACAGGAAAAAGGCTCTAGAGGAAATAGGAAAGTTAAAACTTACTGTTATATTATATGAAGCTCCACACAGACTTATTAAAACTCTTAAAGAACTTGAAGATAGCCTTGGAGACAGAGAAATAACCTTGGTCAAGGAACTTACCAAGATGCACGAAACTATTTGGAAAGGGAGTATTTCCCGGGCAATAATTAACTATGAAGAAAACCAGCCAAAAGGGGAATTCGTTTTGCTGATAGAAGGATCCAGCCAAGAAGAAAAAGGATTTTGGGATACCATGACGTTGGAAGAACATATGGAGCATTACCTTGAAGAAGGCATTTCAAAAAAAGAGGCGGTCAAGCTTATTGCAAAAGACAGGAAAATTCCCAAAAGAGAGGTTTATGATCGTTTTATGACATGAAGATATTTAAGTAAAAAAGCATCCTGAGGTTCAGGATGCTTTTGATTTTGCTATTTCTTAATATCAGTCATGCAATCAGGGCAAATGTTTTTGCCTTTGTAGTTGACTACATCTTTTGCATTTCCGCAGAAAATGCATGCAGGCTCATACTTTTTAAGCACTACATAATTACCATCAACAAAAATCTCCAAAGAATCCTTGATGTTGATGTCAAGAGTTCTTCTTAATTCAATTGGAATTACGATCCTTCCAAGTTCGTCTACCTTACGAACAATACCTGTAGATTTCATAAAATATCTCTCCCTTTCAAAAATAAATATAATTGTTATTCAATGACATTGTATCAGATAATTCCTATTCGAGCAATGATCTGCAATAAATTGCACTATGAAAACCTTATCAAATGAGAATTTGATCGATCTGATGATATATGTCACAGTCTCTGTATCTATTATATGTAAAGGAATACAATAAGTAAATAGTATTTCAGATATTTTTGTAATTTTATTGGAAAATTATAAAAACTATGTTTTATCGTATAAAAAAGAGGAATCAGACGCATAATTCTATTTGATAGAAAAGTGTTGAATTTTAACGTGACTTAGGTATAATTAGTTATGAACAAAAAAATACGAAAAGATAATGATAAGAAGAGTACGCCTTGTGGAATTATACAGAGAGTCGAGAATGGTGAGAATCGATTTTGAAAACAGGCGGAAGATGGTCTTTGAATCGATCGGATGAAATCTGAGTAGTTCGATACGCGTGATGCGTTAAAGTGAGATGTATGCAAATACACGATGAGGTGCAGTCTGAAAAGTCTGCATAAAAAAAGGTGGTAACACGTAAGTTGACTTTCGTCCTTTGGGATGGGAGTTTTTTTGTTGGGAAAGAACAAAGGAACGAGGAGGATAAAGATGAAACCAAGTTATTATATTACAACACCGATTTATTACCCAAGCGGCAAGCTTCATATTGGACATACATATACAACTGTTGCCGCGGATGCTATGGCAAGGTACAAAAAAAAGACAGGATATGATGTGTTTTTTCTAACCGGTACGGACGAACATGGACAAAAGATTGAGGAAAAGGCAAAGGAAGAGGGAGTGACCCCTAAAGAATACGTAGACGACATAGTGAAGGGAATTAAATCACTATGGGAGCTTATGGATATCGATTATGATCACTTTATAAGGACTACCGACCCTTACCACGAAGAGTCGGTAAGAAAGATATTTAAAAAACTATACGATAAAGGGGATATATACAAGTCTCATTATGAAGGCTGGTACTGTACCCCTTGCGAGGCTTTCTGGACTGAAACACAGTTAGAGGAAGAGAAGTGTCCTGATTGTGGAAGAGAAGTCAGGCAGGAAAGAGAAGAAGCATATTTTTTCAAGATGTCAAAATATGCAGACAGGTTGATGGAGCATATAGAACGAAACCCTCACTTTATTCAACCTGAATCCAGAAAAAATGAGATGATAAATAATTTCTTAAAGCCGGGGCTTCAGGATCTTTGCGTGTCCAGGACGACTTTTGACTGGGGTGTGCCTGTAGATTTCGACCCGGGACATGTGGTATACGTTTGGATAGATGCACTGTCCAACTATATAACTGCTCTGGGGTACTTAAACGACAGGCCTCAGCTCATGGAAAAATTCTGGCCGGCAGACGTTCATTTGATTGGAAAAGACATCTTGCGATTCCATACAATCTACTGGCCAATAATGCTCATGGCACTAGATCTACCTCTTCCCAAGCAGGTTTTTGGACACGGATGGATACTCTTAAAGGGAGGAAAGATGTCAAAGTCAAAAGGAAACGTTATAGATCCGGTGGAGCTGTCTCAAAAATATGGTGTAGATTCACTAAGGTATTTTGTATTGAGAGAAATGAGCTTTGGAGCAGATGGGGTCTACAATGAAGATGCGTTGGTATCAAGGATCAATTCGGATTTGGCAAACGACTTGGGGAACCTGTTGAGCAGGACTGTTGCAATGGTTGAAAAGTATTTTGGAGGGATAATACCATCAGAGAAGCAAGTTGCTGACATAGACCAAAGCCTGCTTGAAATGATCAGCCGTACTCCAAAAGATGTAGCAAGCCACATGGAAAAAATGGAGCTTAGCAATGCTTTGGCGATTATTTGGAAACTAGTTTCCAGGGCTAATAAGTACATAGACCAGACTACACCTTGGATTTTGGGGAAAGATCCTGAAATGAAAGAAAGGCTGGCAGGGGTAATGTTTAATCTTGCTGAGACTCTCAGAGTAGTTTCGGTTCTGATTGAGCCGTTCATGCCTACCACAGCAAAAAAGATGCAGGCTCAAATCAATATCCCTGAAGAAGCACTGACTTGGGAAAGCGCTGGTGAGTATGGGGTATATGGCTTCAAGGGAAAAATGTCAAAAGGAGACAACCTTTTCCCTAGAGTAGAAGCAATTGAAGAAAAAAAGGAAGAAACAAAGTCCCAGCTTAAAAAAAGCGAACAGAAAAAGGGCAAGAAAGAGGAAGACACAATAAGTATCGATGACTTTGCCAAGGTCAAGCTTAAAGTAGCAGAAGTCATTCAGTGTGATAAGCATCCGGATGCAGACAGGCTCTTGGTGCTGCAGGTGAAAATTGGAGAAGAGAGAAGACAAATCGTCTCAGGAATCGCACAATTTTATTCTGCTGAAGATATGATAGGCAAAAAGGTGGTAGTTATCACAAATCTTAAAAAAACCAAGATTCGCGGAATAGAATCTCAGGGGATGATACTAGCAGCGGCAGACAAAAAGGATTTGAACCTCGTCACTGTAGACAGAGACATCTCTGATGGTACGGAGGTTCGATAAAAAAATGCAAGGTTTACTACGAAAAAGTTTGATATTTCCTAGAAACCTTGCTATAATGTATGAGATGCATATAAATAGGAGTTTAGAAAAGAGGTGAATGAGATGAAAGAAGGAATTCATCCTAATTACAATAAATCAATCGTTAAATGCGCATGTGGAAACACTTTTGAAACTGGTTCTGTAAAAGAAGAGTTAAAAGTGGAAATTTGCTCTGCGTGTCATCCATTCTTTACAGGTAAGCAAAAACTTATAGACACAGGCGGTAGAGTAGACAGATTCAATAAGAAATACGGTATCAAAGAAGAGCAGGAATAATCGAATCGACTCGGTTGACGGAAAGATCAAACTAACCCCAACATCTAATAATGATGTTGGGGTTTTTGACATATGAAAACAAAGACAGATATAAAAACTAGAACAAAAATATATTTAGAGGTAAATATATCAAAGATGGAAATAGAAACCCAGAGAACCTGGGAGAAAGGAATTAATTAAATCACCATCTAATGATGATTTGATTATACGTAATTATGAACGTAGAAAATTTGCTCATGGAGGCTACCAAGTTTTTAAAGAAAAACAATATTCCCAATCCCAGGCTTGATGCGGAGGTGTTGCTTGCTAATCGCTTGAATTTAGAAAGAGCTTATCTAATTATGCACTGGCAAGAAGAGGTTAGAGATGATGTGGAAAAGGATTTTTTAAAAGATATAGAAAGAAGGTTTTCAGGAGAGCCCGTAGCTTATATTATAAATAAAAAAGAGTTTATGGGACTTGACTTTGTACTTAACTCGAAGGTCCTCATACCAAGACCGGATACGGAAATCTTAGTTGAAGTGGTTATAGAATATCTGAAGAAGATACCCAGAAACAAGCAGGTTTTAGATATAGGCACAGGAAGCGGAGCCATAGCAGTATCAATTGCAAACTATGTAGAAGATGTTAAGGTTTTAGCTGTAGATATAGACAAAGATGCTCTTGAAACTGCAGCAGAAAACGCCGGCAATATTTTAGATGACCCTGAAAAGGTGGAGCTTATTTTAAGCGATTGTTTCGACAGGGTACCCTCAGATATCAAGTTTGATGCGATAGTTTCAAATCCTCCATATATAGATGAAAGGGAAATGAAGCTTCTTGGGGAGAATGTTATAGGTTACGAGCCGAAAACTGCCTTATACGGAGGCGTTGATGGACTTGATTTTTACAGAAAAATTTCACAACAGGCGCCCGATAAACTGGTAATAGGCGGATTGCTTGCTTTTGAGATTGGTTATGATCAAGGAGATGCAGTGGAGAAAATCATAAGAGAGAACGGATTTTCTGAGGTCAAAACGACAAAGGATCTCGCAGGAATGGACAGGGTAGTTACAGGTGTGTTATCTTAATAGTATCGGCAAGCAAGGAGGCGATTTTGTGTTAGGCTATACCGTAAAGCGCATATTCAACAATAACGCCCTATTAGTGCAGAGGGGAAAGGACGAATATGTTTTGGTAGGCAAAGGGATAGGATTCGATAAAAAAAGAGGATCTCAATTGCCTGAAGACATAGCGGTTGAAAATGTTTTTATACATGTAGACGCCACAAACAGATCTCAGATGGAACGTCTACTGGAGAATACCGATGAAAAGATACTGGCGCTGGTTGAAGATATCGTATCGATGGCCGAAAAAGAGTTGTCTGAAAAGCTTCATCAGGACATAAACCTAGCATTGGCAGACCATATAGCCTTTGCCGCAAAAAGGATAAAAGAGGGAATGAAAATAGTCAATCCTTTTATTTTGGAAACTAAGATGCTATACAAAAAGGAATATGAAATAGCTGAAAAAGCTCTTGAGATGATGAAAAAAAGGCTGCTTATCGACTTTCCGGAAAGCGAGACGGGTTTTATCGCATTACACATTCATGGAGGAAGATTGAGCACAAAAAAAGGATCAGCGGTCAAGCATCTTAAAGCGGTGGGAAATGTAATTCCTTATGTAGAGGATAAGCTGAACATCAAAATTCAGGAAGATTCATTTTCCGGGGTGAGACTGATAGCTCATTTAAGGGGAGTAATCGAAAGGTGTGAAAAGAAACAACCTATCGAGAACATGTTTTTAGACAAGTTGAAAAAAGATTTTCCCTTTGAGTTTAAGATTTCTGAAAATATAGCCTTGATTTTAAAACGAAATATTGATATTATGATACCAGAAAGTGAAGTCGGCTACATAGCCCTTCATATCTATAAATTAAATCAAACCAGATGAAATGGTGCGTGTAACTGATTCGATCAGGCATGAGCTTATATCTTACAAAACAAATGAATTCTATTAGAATAAGTTTGTATGGTAAGATGTGGGTTCGTGCCTTTTTTATTTGAAAAATGCGTGCATTAATCTGGAATTTCAAAACCAGGAGGATAAGTTATGAGTGAAAAAGCAAAAGGAACTTTTGCATTGTTGCAAAAAGTAGGCAAATCTTTGATGTTGCCCGTATCAGTTCTGCCAGCAGCAGGATTGATGGTGGCATTGTCGAGAGTCATCGAACAGCTTGCCGGTGAACAGATACTGGCAAACAACATGATATTAAATGCCTTTGTTCAGATTCTCTTTAGTGGAGGACTTGTAGTATTTGAAAACCTGCCGTTGATATTTGCGGTGGGGGTGGCCATTGGATTTACTGCAGGTGAAGCAGTTTCGGGTCTGGCATCCCTTGTTGGGTATGTGGTGCTGACCAAGGTATTAGAAGTTGTCAGCACGATTCAAAATCTCGAAGATCCTATAAACATGGGCGTATTTGGTGGTATCATCATAGGGTTGGTGTCGGCTAAAGTGTTTAAAAGATACTTTAAGACAGAACTTCATCCTGTATTAGGCTTCTTTGCGGGTAAAAGGTTAGTTCCGATAATGATGGTCATATTCTCAATAGTTCTTGGAATACTATTTGGATTTATTTGGCCGCCTATCCAAAATAGCATAAACGCCTTAGGACAAATAGCAATTGACGCTCAAATTGGGAACTTCAGGCTGGGAGGAGCTATATATGCGTTCGGGAACAGAGCACTTATACCAACTGGGCTGCACCATGTATTTAAGACTCCGTTTACGATACAGTTCGGCCAATATATTCATCCCGAAACGGGAGAGGTTTTCGTGGGAGAGATCGCTAGATTTTTTGCGGGAGATCCTTCTGCAGGGGCAATTACAGCTGCAGAGTATCCACTTAAGATTTTTGGTCTTCCGGCAGCAGCATTTGCCATATACTTGACTTCTCTCAAAAAGAACAAAAAGGCGATTGGTGGAGTCATGCTTACTGCGGCTTTGACATCTATAATAACAGGAATTACAGAACCAATAGAGTTTGCATTCATGTTCGTGGCACCAATTTTATATCTGGCACATATAATACTCGCATTTGTCGGTGGGCTTCTAATGAATATGGCTGGCGTTAGACTTACTGAGACATTCACATCTTCGCTTATAGACTATGTAGTAAGCATATCTACGGGAAATGCTGGAAACCCATTCATGCTGATACCCATCGGACTTGTAATTGGGGCACTGTATTTCGGGGCATTCTATTTCTTGATACTGAAGCTTGATTTAAAAACCCCGGGAAGAGATGAAAATAGTAATGAGGTCAAGGAATACAGCGCATCTCAAAAAGCTTATAAAATTCTAGAAGCTCTTGGAGGAAGCCTGAATATAAAGCATATTGATGCCTGCATTACAAGACTCAGACTTGAACTGGATGATACATCTAAACTTGATAAAGCAAAGCTTAAAGAGCTTGGTTCTGCAGGAGTGATGGAGGCAGGAGGAGGCAGCGTACAGGTAATATTCGGAACTCAAGCAGAAGGTCTAAAGGATGACATTAAAGCTATAATGACAAACCCGGATGCAGTATTCGTCGTTGAATCTAAAGACGAAGAAAAATTTGAAAAAGATAACATTGAAAAAGGTGGAGCAGAGATAGGACGCAGAGCGCTTAAATCTCCAGCTAAAGGAAAGCTAATAGCCTTAAAAGATGTGCCGGATGCCCTGTTTGCCAATAAAATGATAGGTGACGGATTTGCAGTTTATCCGGAAGGCAAAGAAATTTGTTCTCCTGTGGATGGGGAGATAGTCCACATATTTGATACAAACCACGCAGTAGGTTTAAAAACTGATGATGGCTTAGAAATATTGGTGCATATCGGGATAGATACTGTTAAACTAAAAGGAGAAGGCTTTAAAAGAATAGCGGACATAGGGCAAAAGGTCAAAGCAGGAGATGTTCTGATAGAGTGCGATTTAGAGTTTTTAAAGAAAAATGCAAAGAGCATGATAACCCCTGTAGTAGTGACCAACATGGATAAAGTGCAAAAGATTGAACATATGGAGATAGAATATCTGGAAATAGGATCTGATGTAATGATTGTTAATTAGAGTAAAGGCGGAGAAATCCGTCTTTTTTTAATGAAAAAATTTCAATGCATAAGTTGGAGAATATTTGCATATTAGAATGATGGTTTGCATATATACTCAGTCGGCAGAGATATAAACGCAATCAAAGGTAAAAAATAAAGCATATAAATGCAAAAAAACCTTTTAAGAAAAGGAAGATTTGATATAATTGAAATAATGCATATTTTTATTAAAATAAAGAATAAGGAGTTATGGATATGGGTTGTTGCGGAGCACAAGATTTAAAGTCGAGATTTAATGACATCCAAGTTGACTTAGCCGAGCTTGACATGATACTGGCAAAATATAAGGATGTAAAGGGCAGCTTGATAACAATACTGCAAAAGGCTCAAGATGTATATGGATATCTATCTTTGCCTATGCTTGACTATATTGCTGAAGTCACAAAGGTTAAAAGTGCAAAAGTATATGGAGTAGCTACATTTTACACTCAGTTCAGGTTAGAGCCTGTAGGAGAGAATCTTATAATGCTATGCCAGGGAACGGCATGCCATGTAAACGGAGCCAAGATGATCGAAGAAGCTATAGTAGAAGTGCTAGGTGTAAAAGAGGGAGAAACTACTTCAGATGGACTGTTTACTTTAAACAATGTGGCGTGTCTAGGTTGCTGTAGCCTTTCTCCGGTTATGATGATTAACGGAGAGACTTACGGGAACCTAACTGCTCAAAAGACAAAAGAAATATTAAAGCAAATAAAGATAGATCATGAAGTGGGAAAGGAGGCATAACATGAAGGCTGTAGTAGGATTAGGAAGCTGTGGCATAGCAGCGGGTGCCGGAAAGGTTTTTGAGCAGTTTGAAAAGGAAATCGGCGCAAAAAACCTAAATATAAACCTGGAAATAACAGGCTGTGTAGGTATGTGCCACCTGGAACCTATCGTGGACATATATGACGACGAGGGAAATATGCACAGATATGTAAAAGTGCCTGGAGATAAGATAGCAGAATTTCTCGACGATATACTAAATAAGGGCAAATCAGAAGAATATCTTATATCGCAAACAGATAAAGAGTCTCAAGAAAAGCAGGTAAAAATCGCCACTGGAAGATGTGGCTATATAGATCCTGAAGACATAGAGGAATACCTTGCAAATGGCGGGTACAAGGCCATTGAAAAATGTCTTAAAGATTTGAGCCCCGAAGAAGTCATAGAAGAGATGAAGGTATCAGGTCTTAGAGGCCGTGGTGGAGCAGGATTTCCTACATGGTTTAAGTGGAATGCAGCTTATCAGCAAAACGAGACGCCAAAATACATGGTATGTAATGCTGATGAGGGAGACCCTGGTGCATTCATGGACAGGAGCATACTTGAAGGAGACCCTCATAACCTCATAGAAGGAATGATGATCGGAGCTTATGCGATAGGTGCAGAGGAAGGCATAATATATGTAAGGGCGGAGTATCCTCTTGCAATTAAGAGGCTAGAAAAGGCAATGGATCAAGCGAGAGAAAAAGGCTTGTTGGGAAAAGATATCCTTGGCATGGGCTTTAACTTTGATATGAGGATAAAAGCTGGGGCTGGAGCCTTCGTTTGTGGTGAAGAAACTGCCCTTATAGCATCATTGGAAGGAGAAAGGGGCATGCCTAGGCTAAAACCTCCATTTCCTGCACAAAAGGGTTATTGGGCAAAGCCTACAAATATAAATAACGTTGAGACCTTTGCAAACGTACCTTGGATAATTAACAACGGCGGAGCAGCCTACGCTGCAATGGGAACTGAAAAGAGCAAGGGAACAAAGGTTTTTGCCCTTACCGGAAAGATAAAAAAAGGCGGACTTGTTGAAGTTCCTATGGGAATTCCGATCAAGGATATCATATTTGATATCGGTGGCGGAATACTAAACGACAAGGCATTTAAAGCTGTTCAGATGGGCGGGCCCTCTGGAGGATGTATTCCTGCTGAGCTGGTAGACACGTCCGTAGACTACGAATCCATCACAAAGACCGGTGCCATAATGGGTTCTGGCGGAATGGTGGTAATGGATGAGACCACTTGCATGGTGGAAATGGCTAAGTTCTTTCTAGACTTCACCAGGAAAGAGTCCTGCGGGAAATGTATCCATTGCCGTATGGGGACAAAGAGGATGCTTGAGATACTTGAAAGGATTACTGAAGGCGAAGGTAAAGAAGGGGATATTGAACTTCTAGAATACCTCGCAGTGCAGATAAAGGACGGATCTTTATGTGGCCTTGGCCAAACAGCACCCAATCCGGTCTTAAGTACCATTAGATACTTCAGGGACGAATACGAGGCTCATATAAATGATAAGAAGTGCCCATCAAAACAATGTAAAAATCTCGTTACCTATACAATATCCGAAGAAAACTGCGTAGGTTGCACGCTGTGCGCTAAGAACTGTCCAGTAGATGCCATTACTGGAAGTCGCAAGGAAGTTCATATTATTGACCAGGAGCTATGTATCAAGTGCGGAAAATGTTTTGACGTGTGCAAATTTAATGCGGTAATAGTGGAATAAGGGATAGGAGTGAAATAAATGTCTTTGATACGAATGAATATAAATGGAATAGAAGTCCAGGGCACCAGCGATCAGACGATTCTTCAGATTGCCAGGGAAAATGGCATTGAGATTCCGACTCTTTGTTATGACGAGAGAGTCGAGATTTACGGTTCTTGCGGATTGTGTGTCGTGGAAGTTGAAGGAGTGCCTAAGCTTTTAAGATCCTGTGCGACGAAAGCGTCAGATGGAATGATAATAAAAACAAATACCAATAGGACAAAGGAAAGCAGAAAGACCGCTTTGGAGCTTTTGCTTTCAGATCATACAGGAGACTGCAAGGCGCCATGTACCTTGGCATGCCCGGGAAATACGGATTGTCAGGGATACGTCGGACTAATCGCGAACGGTCAGTTTAGAGAAGCCTTGGAACTTATCAAGGAACAGCTGCCTCTTCCTGCGGCAATAGGAAGGGTGTGTCCTCATCCATGCGAGACAGCGTGTAGAAGACAGCTTATAGAAGAGCCTATATCTATAGCTTGGCTTAAGAGATTTGTAGCAGACATAGACCTTGAAGACAAGGATCTATTCATACCAGAGATTTCTCCATCGACCGGCAAGAAAGTCGGTATAATTGGTGGAGGTCCAGGAGGGTTAAGCGCCGCGTATTACCTACTCGGGATGGGTCATGATGTTACAATTTACGATGCTATGCCACAGATGGGGGGGATGCTTAGATACGGGATACCCCAATACAGGCTGCCTAAAGACATCGTAGATCAAGAGGTTGCAATCATCGAAAAGATGGGTGCAAAAATGCTGAACAACATGAAGATAGGACGAGATATCGACTTTGAATATCTAAATAGCCAGTATGATGCAGTATATGTGGCAGTAGGAGCCTGGACAAGCTCAAAAATGAGATGCCCTGGAGAAGAGCTTCCTGGAGTAATTGGCGGGATAGATTTCTTAAGAAAAGTGACCTTAAATGAACCCATTGAGATTGGCAGCAAGGTCGCAGTAGTCGGTGGGGGAAATACTGCGATGGATGCCTGCAGAACAGCAGTGAGGCTTGGAGCAAGTGAGGTTTACATATTATATAGAAGAACAAGAGACGAAATGCCTGCAGAAGATATTGAAATTATTGAAGCTGAAGAAGAGGGTGTAATATTTAAATACCTTGTTGCGCCTGTTGAGATAATTGAAGAGGATGGAAAGGCAAAGAAGGTCAGATTGCAGAAAATGCAGCTTGGTGAGCCTGATGCAAGTGGAAGAAGAAGACCTGTACCGATTGCGGGCGAAGAAGAAATAATTGACGTAGACCTTGTAATAGGCGCCATAGGCCAGGGTGTGGACCTTGCTGGGTTTGAAAGCCTTAAAGCGACCAACTGGAATACAATTGTTACAGATGAGACCACTTTTACAACGAGCATGAAGGGGGTTTTTGCGGGAGGAGATGCAATCAATGATGGCGCAGGAATAGCGATAGAAGCCATTGGCGATGCAAAGAAGGCCGCGATTGTAATTGATGAATATTTAAAAGGTCAAGAGATTTCGTTCACTGAGCCATACTGGGTTAAGAGAGAAGATATAACAGAAGAGACTTTCAAAGATAGGGAAAAGGCTAAGAGACCTCACATGGGTCACCTGTCTGCTAAAGAGAGGAAGAAAAACTTCGAAGAGGTTGTTGCAGGATATACTCCTGAGCAGGCAATGGAAGATGCAAAAAGATGTCTTGAGTGTGGCTGTGGAGACGTATTCGAATGCAAGTTGATAGATTATTCTAATAGTTATGAGGTAAGTCCGGAAATATACGAGGGAGAAGTTCACTCCCGGGAACATGATGACAACCACCCATTTATCGTCAGAAACTCCGACAAGTGCATACTTTGCGGACTTTGCGTGAGAGTATGTGACGAAGTAATGGATAATGGAGCTTTAGGCCTTGTTGACAGAGGATTTGATACAGCAGTCAAACCGGCACTTAATCTACCCCTTGCTGAAACGAACTGCATCTCATGTGGGCAGTGCATAAGCGTTTGCCCGGTAGGAGCATTGCAGGAAAGACTTCAAATGACAAAGCCAGTCCCTGTAGAACAAGTAGAGACAAAGTCAGTATGCTCCTTCTGCTCAGTTGGCTGCAACGTAAGCGTACAGGCTAAGGGAGACAAGATATATAGAGTGCTCCCAGATAAAGACAGTACAGTTGATAAAGGCCTCCTGTGCGTCAAAGGAAGATTCGGTTACGATGCATCAAACCAAAAGAGCAGACTTACCAAGCCAATGGTTAAAAAAGACGGCAAGCTTGTAGAAGTTAGCTGGGATGAAGCCATAAGGACTGCAGCTAAAAAGATGCAAAGCCTAAGGATGCTTTATGGCAAGGACGCTGTAGCGGTAGCAGTATCTGACAGATATACAAATGAAGAGATATATCTGGCGAAGAAGCTGGCAAGTGAGTACCTGTCTACTGATAATATCACATCATTTAACAGAAATTACGGAGGGATTGAAGAAGTTCTTGGCATGGACGCTTCAACAAATACCTTTGAAGAGTTAAAATCCACCAATATGATTCTATTGTTAGGTGGAGACATAATGAAGGACCATACCATTGCCGCCTTAAAGGTAAGGGAAGGTGTCAGAAACGGTGCCAAGCTTACTGTCGTGAACAATATCGAAACACAGGCTGACGAATGGGCCAACAGAAAGATTGAAACAGAGGACTTGACCCTTCTTAAAGAGATGCTCAAAGCTCTTATAGATATGGGATGCGAACCGAAAAATGCCGAAGGCTTTGAAGAACTGAAAAGCTCACTTGCAGCAGTAGAGGTTTCTAGTGATGCAAAAGCAGTGGCTAAAGAGTACAAAGATGCTCAAAAAGCCATTATCGTATTTGATCAAAATTACGTAACGGCTGGAGCTGCAAGGCTGATAGCTGATATTGCCGTAGTGGCTGGAAAGATAGGACTTCCCAGAAGGGGAATAATACAGCTAAAGCCCAAAAACAACAGCCAAGGTCTTTCGGATATGGGAGTCAATAAAGATAATAAGGTAATTGAAAAAGCCATGGAAGATAAAATCTTGAAGGGACTTATGATTTTTGGAGAGGATGTTGAAGGCAAAAACACTGATAATCTGGAATTCTTGATGGTTCAAGACCTGTACCTAACACCAACTGCACAAAAGGCAGATGTGGTGCTTCCTGCTGTCAGCTGGGCTGAATCAGAGGGAACTTTTACTAACTCTGAAAGAAGGATTCAAAAGATAGCTCCTGCAATAACGGCACTGTCTGGAAAGTCAAATTGGGAGATAATGACCAACCTTACGGTTGCGTTGGGAGAACAAAATCCCTTTGCATCAGTTGAAGGCATAATGGAAGAGCTATCCAAGGCTACGCCTGTTTATAAAGGAGCATACCTTGCAAAAAGCGGTTCAATATGGCCGATTGGCGAATCTGATGTGCTATATATGGATGGATTTGCTACCGAAGATAAAAAAGCCAACCTGTTAGTAGTAAAGGAAGGTAAGATGTTCGAACCGAGAATTTCTACAGATTTTGTGGAAAAAGAGTTTGGAAAAATTACAGAGACACTCTAAGTCAAAAAAACCCTGCCAGATATTTTGGCGGGGTTTTACATTTTAAGCATCTAGAAAAATCTTGCTAGGAGTCTTCAGACGGTCGTTGTCATTTATTATTTTTTCGCTAAGATCAAAAGAGCGTTTCATTCTATCTTGTTCCTCATCCAAGTTTATGCCAAGTCCGAAAAGTATCAATTTGAAAATATAAAGCCTGAACTGATCGTTGCTAATATCCATACGGCCCCTTTGGCGCATTCTTCCGATGGATTTAATTGCATTGTGAAAGGAAAATAGGTTTAGTTGTATCGTTTGATGCGTATTGTACTCAGGTGAAAAGGCGTGAGTTTCCAAAATCTTTAAATTGAGGTCGTACTGATAAGATCTATAGAAGGCGTCTTCAATTTCTTCCATTATCTCATCTGAAAAGGACTCTACTATAAACGATTCCACCTTTTCGTCACTGAAGAGCATGCTCATGAATACATGGGTATATACCATGGCGTAGTATAGGGGATCTTCGTCTGTTTTGATATATTTGTTTAAAGAACCCAAAAGTTCGTCAAAGATTTCGCTTATCATCTTGTAGGCAAGTACTTTTTTACTGTCAAAGTAGTATTTAATTAAACCCAGATTTGTTGAAGATTTTGCGGTAATATCTCGTGTTGTAGTTCCATAATAACCTGACTCGTAAAACAAACTTTTGGCAGCCTGATAAATTTTATCTGCAGCGGATATCTTTTTCATGCTTTCACGCCTTTCAATTGAATATTTCAATTATATATTCTATCATAATATTTAGCAAACTTATATATTTAACTTGATAAAAATAAAGTAAAGCCAATAATTATATACATAATAAAGTAATCCTATTAAAATTTTGATATACTTAAACGAGAAAGATAATCATGGATATGGGGTGAAAAAATGATACCAAGAAAAGAGATGAAAAAAAGCGAAAATCCAATCGATATAAAGGTAGATGTGTACGAAAGATTTCCTGTTACCAGGCAGGCATTTGTAACCGTGAGTTTTCAAGATGTGGGAGAAATCGGTTACAATTATTGGATGAACAAAATGATGGAAAACATGGTCAGAAGAATGATGAGTGGCGAAGAAGGAAGAAGGCAAGAAGACAATGCTCTTGACTTAGGTGCAAATGCACTTAACTTGCTTATAGGACAGTACGGATTCCCGAATTTTCAATTTTTAAAATGGAGTCCCCTATTTGTGCCGGAGATGCTTGCCAATCATCCCTTGGATATGCCAAGCAATGAATTATCAAAGATGGTGAAAAAAGCAGCGGTTCTATATGGAGCTGATTTAGTGGGGATTGCCGATCTTGATACCAAATGGGTCTATTCAAAAGATCTATTCAAGTCCTTCGAGATTGTAGATGAAGGCTCCCCTCGAGAGACGGAGGATGCCTTTTTAATACCTAGGAAGATAAACAAGGCCATAGTAATGGCTATTGCCATGGACGACGAAATGATAGAAACATCACCTTTGGTAGATGCCAGCACTGCTACATCTCTTGGTTATTCCAGAATGGGTATCACGGCGGTATCCCTTGCAGAGTACATCAGGGGTTTGGGATACCAGGCAATCCCTTGCATGAATGACACGGCACTTAGCATACCCTTGGCTGTTGAGGCAGGGCTAGGTCAGCTGGGCAGGCTAGGGCTTCTTATAACACCTGAGTTTGGACCAAATGTCAGGCTGATGAAGGTACTGACAGATATGCCCCTTGAAAATGACCATGCAATAGATTTTGGCATACCGGAATTTTGTGATAACTGCCATTTATGTGCAGAACATTGTCCTTCTGGTTCTATTAGCTTTGTTGAGCAAAGCTACGATGGGATATGCGATAATAACAACCCTGGAATAAAAAAATGGTATATTTCAGCAGAAAAGTGCCTGAGGCTCTGGCAGACAAATGGAGCAAGTTGTGCAAACTGTATAGCAGTATGTCCTTTTACCCGTGGCTTTGAATCTATGCAGTGTTTCGAATGTAAAAAATGTGAGACTAAAACCGGATGTGAGCTTCAGGTAAATACCCACTTAAGGGCTAAATACGGATATTTGGATGTTGGCACCTGGGGAAATAAGCCAAAGGTGCTAAAGCCAAGGCGCAGAGGGCTGTAGAAAGAACTTAAACGAAATAAAATAGAAGCGAGTGTCAAAATGGAAAATTATGAAATGAGAATCTCAATCCATCAGAGGTAATTGTCACAGAGATTAAACTGCTCACCTTAAAAATAAATTACGTGATATTTATGAATAAGTTGTAAAAAATCTTGACTTGGAGTGTACTCTAGGTGGTAAGGTATATATATGGATTCAGAAAAAAACTAGAGGAGACGATATACATGGATACAAAAAAACTGGGATTTGGATGGATGAGGTTACCTATAAAAGATAAGGATGATCAAACAAGCATCGATTATGATCAACTAAATAAAATGGTGGATACTTTCTTGGAAAGAGGTTTCAATTACTTCGATACTGCTTACATGTACCATAACTTTAAAAGCGAGATTGCATTAAGAGAGTCACTGGTAAAGCGCCACCCGAGAGAAGCTTATACAGTTGCAGATAAGCTCCCGATTATGCTTATTAAAGAGCAAGAAGATTTGGAGAAGGTATTTAACGAACAACTCGAAAAAACAGGTCTAGATTATTTTGACTATTATATGATACATAACTTAGGCGTAGGTCATTATGAATTAGCTAAGAAATTTGATGCTTTTTCATTTGTTCAAAATAAAAAAGCGGAAGGCAAAGCAAAGAAAATAGGCTTTTCCTTTCACGACAGAGCAGATTTGCTTGATGAAATTTTGACCGAGAACCCGGAAGTGGACTTCGTACAATTGCAGATCAATTATATTGACTGGGAAAATGAAAGCATTCAATCTCGAAAATGCTACGAGGTCGCTATGAAGCACAATAAACCTGTGATAATCATGGAACCTGTAAAAGGTGGAATATTGGCACAGGTGCCTGAAGAGGTGGAAAAGCTGTATAAAAAATATGATATGGAAATGAGCGTTGCATCCTGGGCTGTAAGATATGCAGCAAGTCTTGATAATGTCATTACCGTTTTAAGCGGGATGTCTTCAATGGAACAGCTGTTGGATAATACAGGCTATATGAAGGAATTTAAACCTCTTTTCAAAGAAGAGCTCGATATTATCGACAAAGCTGTTAAGATAATCAACGAATCGATAACGGTACCCTGCACAGCATGCAATTATTGCGTGGATGATTGTCCGATGAACATCCCCATACCAAACTATTTTTCACTGTACAATGCGAAGGAACGATTTAAAGACAAAGGGTTTAATATTTTAAAGGTCTATTATGGAAATTACACTAAGAAGTTTGGCAAAGCCTCTGATTGCATCGAATGTGGAAAATGTGAAAAGAGCTGTCCACAGCATATAGAAATTATGAAAAGTTTGAAAGATGTGGCGAAGGCGTTTGAGGTGTAAATGGATCCAATAATAGAAATTTTAAGGTGCAGATAATTGAATACTAAAGACAAATATTGTTTGTGAATATCTATACAGGGTATAAGTTAGTCAACTGATATCTAAGGGTAAAATCACATAAATCAACTGCGCATCTAAAAAATTATTCGGACCATGTTGTCATGAGGTTTTAAAACATCAACATGTCTCAGCACCGGTAAATTCATAACTCAATTAAAAATCTGCAGGGAAACCTTATGAGAATATAGGTTAGAGTGGAGGTGGTAAATGTTCAAACACTTTAAGCTGATTTTCTGAAGGTTTTTTTGTTGTTATAAGGGGGATCATTATGAAAAAGAAGTTCTTAGTTATATTGGTGGCTATGTTGATAGTTTTAGCATTCCCGATGCAGGCACTGGCATCTCCGCCGGCGAATCTACCGGAGACAACGGTTTATGTAAATTTAGGTGACTCCATAGCATACGGAATGAGCGCTGAACCCGGGAAAAGCTATTTTGAAAGATTCGACAGGTTCCTAGGGCCAAGCCAGTCATTTAACCTGGGAATCCCAGGTGAGACCAGTGGAGATATGTTAGGGAAGTTAAGGACCAATTCAAGTTTTCAATACGCAGTATCCCAAGCGGATATAATAACTATAAGCATAGGCGGGAACAATCTTTTAGGTCCGATCATATTCGGATTGATTTCGGAGGTTGACGCCTTGCTGGTATATTTGACACCGGAGCAGCAGATTGAGTTTGAGATATTCTTGGCTCAGATGGAAGAACAGCTCGGGGAAAATCCGGATTCTGATGAACTGCTGAAGGCTTTTATCGTCTTGACGGAATACGTTATTAAGCTGGTAGGTGAGGACGTTTGGAATCAAGTGGTATATGGGCTGATGAATTCACCGGATTTAAACAGTGCTCTCATTCGTGGAGCGGCACAGTTTACTCAAGATTGGCCGGAGATTGTGAGTAGAATTAGAGGATTAAATAATGATGCGAAAGTCATAGCACTCAACCTGTATAATCCTGTGAAAGCCAATGAAAGTCCGGAACTTTTTGCCATGATGGAAGGACTGGTAATGCATATCAATACAGTCTTTGCAAGTGTTTCGGGATGTGACGTTATTGATGTATATAGCGAGTTTAATAAAGATTCAAAAAGCGTAAACTTCAGCTTGCTTTACGACACGCTAAGCATCGATCCTCACCCCACTTCTGATGGGCATCAGAGGATTTTCAGGCTGCTGGCAAGGGAAAGTGCTAAAACCAGATAAAAAATCTTTTCAAATCGTATATGTTATTATAAGTAACCTGCTGCAAGTCTTATAAATAAGATTTAGATGCAGGTTATTTTTTATTTTGTTTTTTTGAACCTTTTTAGGTGTAAAATACTCTTATAAGCATAGGAGGTGAGGCAGTGGACATAAAAGCGTACGTAATCAGAGCAAAAAATGAAGAAAAGCAAGCACTGCTTGAACTGATAATGTATAAGCAGGATGAGTATTATAAACTGGCTTATGTTTATCTAAAGAACAGACATGATGCTTTGGATGCCATACAGGATATGACACTTATTCTTTATAATAAAATAGGCAAACTTAAAAAAGATGAATCGTTTTATTCCTGGAGCAAGACCATATTGGTGAATTGCTGCAAGGCCATCTTAAAAAAACGCAATCGTAACGATTCAACAGAATTGTTTGATGTTGAACAAAGGAGCAAAGAGCAAGAAGACGGGATTGTCTTGGAAAATACCATCAAGAGGCTAAGTGAAAAGCACCAGGAAATAATAAGGCTAAAATACTATTTGGATATGGACAATGATACAATTTCCAAGATATTAAAGATACCTATAGGCACTGTAAAATCTAGAGCTAACGCTGCGCTGAGTAAACTAAAGATTATGATGGAAGGGAACGGATATGATGGATATTGAGAAAGCTCTTAGGGAACAAAAAAAACAGATAGATCAGATTAATGCTCCAGCAGAACTTAAGCCGAGGCTAGAAACCGCTCTTAACGAAGAAAGAAAAAGAAAATCCCAGGATCATAGATGGACTTTAAGGGCAGCAGCAATTATGGTAGTTTTTTTGGCAGGATACAATCTTAATACCCTGGCTTACTATGGAAAAAGAATGATAGGCTTCGAAGGACTAATGACAGACACCGTAAGTGAATTGGTAGATTCCGGAATGGGACAGGATATAGGAAGGACTTATGCATTTGATAACGGAGTAAACCTGACCATAGATGGCGTGATGATTGATTACAACAACCTCATACTCTTTTACACTTTTAGCGGAGCTTTGAATTTTGACGATTCGGATAAAATTTTTAATCTTCCAAGCATATATTTAAAAGGCTTCTTTGAAACTATTGAACACAACCATTCTGTTGGAAACCTAGATGAAGATAATAGAGAAATAAAATTTGTTAGCTATTACGATCCTCCGAGGGCATTGACACGTCAAATAAAGATCGAGTCTTATGCAATGGACGACAGTGGATTTAACTTAATTGAAGACAAAGTCACTATTGATAGAAGCAAGGCTATGGGAAAGATATTAAAAAAATCAGTCGCACACACTTTTAAAGTGGGAAACAGAAACATAAGGATCAATGAGTTAATAGCAACGCCTACGGCAACATCTATCACAGGAAGCATGCAAAATATTTTTCAGCTTGCGAGGGACTCACTGTTTGACAATAGAATAAGACCGAACTCAATTTCAATGAGCCTATGGGCAAACGGCAGGCAGGTAGAGAGTCAATCATCAAGCTTAAAAACAGATTTAAAGGGAATCACATTTAAACAGGATTTTGATGCATTGCCTGAAGATACAAAAAGCATTCAGATATTATTAGAGAGCGTCACAGCAGATTATGATGTTGATGAAAATTTTGCGCTTTCGATGGATAACAGTGAAAAAAATGTTGTGATTAACAATCAGCATATTGCTATACTGGATGTGTGGGAAAGTGATTCTCAAACTTGTGTAAAGATTAGGACTGGGGACCATTTGTATTTAAGCAAAGTCTTTCTTGAGGTAGACGGCGCCAAAGCAGAAATTGCAAAAACTGTTGAAAATCAAACAAATAAGCTGAAATCAGGCAGGATAGAACGAACAAGAACAATGTATTTTGATAAAATCGGTGAGGACATGAACCTTAATATTGAAAGGATCACTTATAAAACGGATGTGTACCAGTCAGTCAAGATTAAAGTGAACTGAAGATGATGCGTTTGCTGGAAATCATGATTCTGACAAGAGACGCTTTTGTGAAATTCCCTTGATGAAGTTAGTGTTATTTTATACTATTAATAGTATGATATAAAGTGTAGAATTCATTCAAAATAGCTAAAATTACATCTATCTAAAGGGGATATATATGGATAAAACAAAGAAGCAGTGGCAATTGAATCTTTACAAAATAATAAACGAATCCGATACAATTCAGGGGCGTGTTTTTGACATAGTCATGGTTATCTCTATTGTTTTAAACAGCATAGTAATAATCGCAGAAACGGTAGAGCCCATCAGAATTTCCATAGGTCAGATATTAATGACTTTGCAATGGGTTTTTGTGGTTCTCTTTACGTTTGAGTATATGCTTCGGATCTTAATAGTGGAGAATAAAAAGAAATATGTTATTAGCTTTTTTGGAGTAGTAGATATGATGGCGATACTTCCAGCGTATATAAGCATTTTTATGCCAAGCATAAGGCTGTTGGCTCTATTTAGAACGTTTAGGCTTCTTAGGCTGTTTAGCATTTTGAAAATGGGCAGGTATGTCGAAGCTTCAGGCAACCTGTTAAAAGCCCTTAGAGCTAGCAGGGCAAAAATTACGGTATTTTTGTTCACGATATTTTTTGTAATAGTAGTCGTTGGGGCGCTAATGTACATAATTGAAGGACCGGAAAACGGTTTTGTGAGCATACCTGAGTCTATGTACTGGGCGGTAGTGACGGTTTCTACAGTAGGATACGGAGACATATCGCCTCAGACCCCTTATGGCAAGACATTGGCAAGCATGCTGATGATCGTAGGTTATGGAATAATCGCTGTCCCAACCGGGATTATAACAAGTGAAATAGCTCTGGTGGACAGAAAGGCAAGGGAAGCAAAAACATCTGCAACATGTGTAACATGTGGCAGGAAAAGCCATAAAGAGGATGCAGTTTACTGCGATAAATGTGGAGGAAAGCTTTAAAGCTTTCCCCTCTTTTAAAGTCCAGATGTAATTTTTAAGAATAAAGGAATCAGGAATGCAAATTTTTTATTAGAGAATACGCGCTGTAAAAAGCAATGATCATTGTGAGGGGGATAATTATCACAGCAGGGAAAATCGTTCCACCTGTCAAACCGATTGCGATTATCTTTGCCACTAATGCCACCATCAGTATTGATAAGAAAACGAGATAGATTGGGCCAAATAGATATCCATAAGAGTTCTTCTTAATCAATAGAATGCCAATTATTATCGACATTGGAAGAAGCAAAGAAAGATCTAAGCCTTGCACTACAAGCGTAGTGAAGTATCCGAGGCCGCTAGGATATATGGTTCCATCCAACAAAGGAGGGACGACGATGCTAAGCCATAAAAAAGCGATGTTGAATCCGTTGATTACAAGGAATATTCCCGGAAGCTTAACTGGGGTATCTGATTTGAATAGGGAACGGATACTTTTTAGCTCGAACGATAGCAACAAAATAGCCAAGGCATAGAAGGATAATCCAGCTAGAGAAACAAATATTAAAAAATACTCATTGTACATTGCCATCAGCATGTAGAAAAGATACGTAACAAAAAAATAACCCACAGTTCCGGTAAGTATGAACCTGCCCTTGTAGGAACCTTTTAAAGAAAAATACATTCCAATTATAAGCAACGGAATGCCTACAAATAATGTTACGTAGTCTTGGGCGATGCCTTGCACTGCTACGTCTTCTGGCATATAACCATATAAACCTTTTCCATAAACTATAGTCTCTTCACCATGTATGGATTCGAATGCAAAACTTTCAAAGCCATCGCTGGAGAAGATGCCTGTTATAGAGGCAATCGCAGACAATATGATTATCAACGTAATCAAGGCAAGCATTATTTTTGGGTTTTTCATTTTCTTCTACTCCTTATTATTTTTTAATAGCAGCATGTATTTGATATAAGAACAGTGCTTTTCTATAAGCAAATTTCTGCGCTCGATGCTGATATCATCTTCAAGAACCAGCCTTGAAATGAGGCCGTTGGTGTATATCCAAATAAGTTGTATCTTTGTTTTAAAGTCATTGGGATCAAACTTTCCTGCCTCGATTCCAAATTTGTACAGCCTCACAAAATTTTCGGATATGCTCTCTTCTCGCAGCATGCCTACTTTATCTTGAAGTATCTCTATCGGATTAAGAAAAACAGCTGTGTAATGATCCGGGACTTCAAGGGTAAGATTGATAAAGGTTTTTATTACATTTACATAAGTATCTTCCGGATTTGATTCATCAATTGGAATTTCAATTAACTTTTCAGCAATTTTCTTTTCGTTTTCTTCGTATAGCATTAGAAGGATCTCTGCTTTGCTGCTGAAATAATGATAAATCGCTCCCGGAGAGTAATCGATAATCTTTGCAATCTTTCTGATTGAGAGCTTTTCATATCCCTCGTCTATAAGTATCCTGCTGGCAGCATCAAAAATCTTTGACCTAAATGCCTCTATTTCCGTCTCGCGGCGCTCCTTTGTTCCCATGAAACATCCCCCTGTCAAACGTTGGTTTTAAATTAAACACTGTTCAATAGTAAATGTATCATATAATATGTTAAAATGCAAAGCTATTTTTAAAGTTTAAATGAAATAGTATCGGATTGACACCTCAGAGGTTCTAGATTAGAATTTGACTTATAGGAAGCAGTCAAAGTGGTTAATTCAAGGCATAGCCTCAGATGAGGGGTAACATAGAATCAGCATTTAAAAGGGGGGATAAATGGTGGGATTTGTTATTGAATTTTTCGATGTTCTGAGTGGATTAGGCGCAAGCGTTATGATGCCGATTATTATCGCTGTTTTCGCAATGGCTCTTGGAGCGAGATTTGGCAAAGCTCTTAGAGCGGGATTGTTGGTGGGGGTAGGGTTCATAGGCCTTAATACAATGATAGGGTTGCTGGGATCGACCTTAGGTCCGGCTGCTCAACAAATGGTGGAGAATGCAGGCTTGAATCTGAACGTTATCGATGTAGGCTGGCCAGCCGCCGCTGCCATTGCATTTGGGACCAAGGTTGGCGCCATGATGATACCCGTAGGATTAATTATCAACATATTGATGCTTCTGACCAATACGACAGAAACGATTAATATCGATATATGGAATTATTGGCACTTTGCTTTTACAGGATCATTGGTTGCTATAATGACAGACAGCGTAGGATGGGGGATATATGCAGCTGCAATCAATATGGTAATCATTATGGTTATAGCTGATGTTGCGGCCCCGATGTTTGAAAAGTATAACGGATTGTCTGGAATATCTCTTCCCCATGGATTTGCAGCGGCTTATGCTCCCATAGCGCTTATAGTAAACAAATTGATTGATTTTATACCCCTGGTAAATAAAATTGATATCGATGCGAAGAAAATCGAAAGCAAGATGGGAGTTTTTGGAGAGCCTGTTTTAATTGGAACCCTCATTGGATTCGCAGTAGGAGTACTGGCTTATGGAATAGCAGACTATGCAACCAATTTCCAGTTGGCGATTACTATGGGAGCCGTATTGGTGCTTATTCCTAAGATGGCATCAATATTGATGGAAGGCTTAATGCCTGTGTCAGAAGCAGCTCAAGGTTTTATTCAAAATAAATTTTCAAATAGGAGGAAAATTTATATAGGGATGGATGCTGCAATTGCACTTGGTCATCCTATAACTCTGGCAGTGGCGTTGATCCTAACGCCCATGACAATATTGTTGGCTCTTATACTGCCAGGAAACCAGCTGATTCCATTTGCTGATTTGGCTGGGATTCCTTTTGCGCTGATATATGTAGTTCCAATCTGCAAAGGAAATGCATTCAGAACCTTTATTGTAGGATTGGCGATTATATCTGCGGGTTTATTAATCGCAACCAATTTGGCACCTCTTCATACACAAGCGGCAATTCAGGCAGCTGTTGAAATACCTGAGGGAGTTGAATACATTTCGTCTATATGCGATGGCGGGAATCCATTGCCTTGGGCATTCGTCAGGATTGCAAAAATGCTGGGAAGCACTGTCAGCGCAGCAGTGTTCGCTGTTGTTGCCGTTTGCATGTCCCTATGGAATCGAGCCAGAATTCTTAGGAATGCTGAGAAATAAAGGACAATGATTTTAAACTATAATTCATATAACATCGACACAAAGCTTAAAGACAAATAAAATTTTAATATAAAACAATCAAGGGGGAAGGAATAATGATAGTGACAGTTGTAAAAGTATTTGTTAAGGAAGGTTATGCGGAGGACTTCATAAAAGCAACAGTTGAAAACCACAACAAGTCGATCCATGAGAAAGAGAACCTTCGTTTTGACTTGCTTCAAAGCAAGGAAGACCCAAACCTATTTACGCTTTATGAAGCGTATATGACTGAAGAAGGCATAAAAGCACATAAGGAAACGGAGCAGTATCTTACTTGGAGAGAAACCGTCGCAGATTGGATGGCTAAGCCGAGAGAAGGAATGACATTTGAAGTTGTAGCACCTGAAAATATCGACTCATGGAAGACGTTGAAATGACAAGCTTTCTGAACGAATGTTACGGGAAACGAGCAGGAGGACAATTATATGAATCAAGATGAAAAAAGAAAATTTATAATTAATCTTTACCAAAATAGGTATACATGCAAAGGGTTCGATCCTGAAAAAAGGGTCTCAGACGAAGATTTTAATGCGATTATCGAAGCAGGAAGGCTTGCACCTAGCTCTATGGGATTTGAACCGTGGAAGTTCGTATTAATAAACAACGAAGACGTAAAAGAAAAGATTAAGCCACATGCTTGGGGTGGCGAGAAAAGCCTGGAAGGCGCAAGTCACTTTTTGGTGATACTGACCCGAAGCCCAAAGGACTTGAGATATGATTCTGATTACATAGAGTATATACAAAAAGACATCCAAGGGTTTTCGGATGAACTGAGAGAACCTAGAAAGATAAAGTATAAGAACTTTCAGATAGAAGATTTTAAGCTTTTTGAAAGCGATAGAGCCCTGTTTGACTGGGCATGCAAGAATACCTACATTGCCCTTGCAAATATGCTAACGGCGGCGGCGATATTGGGAGTGGATTCAACTCCCATCGAGGGATTTCACAGAGACAATCTCGAGAGGGTCTTAATAGAAGAAAGGATAATCGATCCTGAGCATTTTGGACTCTGCTGCATGGTGGCATTCGGCTATACTAATAGGGACCACAGGCCAAAAACCAGAAGAAAAGTTGAAGAAGTTTTAGAAATTATAGAATGACAGAAAGCTCCGGTTACCCCGGAGCTTTAATCTGCTGCTATCCATGGTTCATATTCCCATGTCGGCTATCATGCTATCGTCCGAAGTTGCGTATGAAATCTCCATGTGTTGAGGATCAAGCTGCTTTTCAAGCCAGAACAAAACATCCCCTATTACTTCATCCCGGCTATATTCGTTAAATATTTCATGATAGAGCTTTGCGTATATTTTTAATGTCTTGTCTTCTGAAGCTATATCTCCATAAAAATCTCTGGAATCCTTATTGCTGACAAGACCGTCATTTCCTCCGTGTAATATTATAACCGAATCCAGAAATCTATGTCCATTTTCTTTCAGCCAGTCAAGACCGTTAAAGAGAGAATAAAAAAGTCCTGCAGAGATTTCTTTTTCCACCAAAGGATCCTTGACATAGGCCTCTACCACCTTGGGATTACTACAGATTCCAGGTCCTAGCTCATTTGGAAAGTATGTCTTTGGGTCTAGGTCTCTATCCAGTTCAGCGCCAATATTTGCATTGTTGCGGGTAAGGGCTCCTGATAAAATATAGCCGTCAATCTTGTGTGGGTAATTACTGCCATACAACGCCGCAGCATACCCCCCCATGCTGTGGCCAATTAAAAAAACAGCTAGGTGAGGATTTTCGTTTTTTATCAATTCCACGACCACATTTACATCTTCAAATATTTGTGTATAGTCGTCGTAGTAAATTTTGGGACCTTCCGACTTGCCATGACCTCTGTGGTCAAAGCGGTAGACACCGAAACCTTTCTCATTGAGCTTTTGAGTGATGTAATTGTATCTGCCTTGATGCTCACAAAGTCCATGTACAATTAAGACGATTGCCTTAGGGTTTACAGGCACATCTTTTTTCAAGAAGAGTTTGGTTTCATCATAAGACGAAATAATTTTGCTTTCCATTTCTATCCCTCCAATAGTAGACCTTTTAACTTTCGTATACCCATTTTGAGATTGCCAAAACTCAAAAATTAGAGTGGCTTTTATTTCTAATCAAAAGTTTTCATTTAAGAGCTTGAAGAAGAGAGCCTTGGCAGCAAATTATAATTTAAGAAGAGCTGATCCATAATTTTGGGGAGGGTTTTGTTTTTTACGGTATCTACCGGCGGTTATTTTCTACGGTCGAGGGTATAATTATACCAATAAGAAGTTTGGTACTATTGCCAGGGAGGAAGGAAAAATGAATCCAGCATTAGCTAAATTGATAATGATAATTGCAGTTTCCGGCCTGATCGTAACGGGGTTTATGCTCTTTGACCAATCAAGCAATAATCAAGATGAGAATGAGTTGTCTCAAGAGGATATCCTGCCGGATTACGATAACAGCAGGTACAAGAGTATTTATTTGGCGGGAGGCTGTTTTTGGGGAGTGGAAGCCTACTTTTCAAGAATAATCGGAGTTGAATATACCAGCGTAGGATATGCAAATGGAATAGGAGAAGACACGAGCTATCGCAGGATCGACTCCACTGGACATGCGGAAACTGTAAAAATCGTCTACGACCCCGAAAGGATCACACTGGAGAATTTGGTGACTTATTATTATGGGATAATTGAACCGACAAGCCTGAACAGACAGGGAAATGATAGAGGAACCCAGTATAGAACCGGGATTTATTATTCGGACGAGGCAGATTTGGATACAATCCTGGGGATTACTGAGAAGGAGCAGCTAAAGCACGCAAAGCATATTGTGACAGAAATAGAAGCCTTGAAAAATTTCGTTCTGGCTGAAGATTACCATCAAGATTATCTTTATGAGAATCCCGGAGGGTACTGTCACGTGAACTTGTCAGTGATACCTAATGAGAAGCCAGTTGTAAATCCATTGGACTATCCCAAGCCTGGAGAGAAAGAAATAAAGCAGATGCTTACGCCGTTGCAGTTTGAAGTCACCCAGAGAAATGGAACTGAAGCGGCTTTTCAAAACAGGTACTGGGATAACAAGGAAAAGGGTTTGTACGTAGATATCGTAACTGGGGAGCCTTTGTTCTTGTCGAAATACAAGTACGATAGCGGCACCGGGTGGCCAAGCTTTACGAAGCCTATATATAAATACACAGTAAAATACTACAGGGACCATAAGCTTGGGATGGAAAGAGTAGAAGTAAGAAGCAGAGTCGGAGGGTCTCACTTGGGGCATGTATTTAGAGACGGACCTGTGGAGGAAGGTGGACTGAGATTTTGCATCAACAGTGCTGCTTTGGATTTTATTTCATATGGAGAAATGGACGAGAAAGGATACGGAAGGTTAAAGGTTTTGTTTGAATAATACGCAGATAAGCTGATCGGAGTGATTATATGAGAACAATGCAAAGACTTACCGAAGCATATGAGAATGCTCTAAGAGTGGAGTTTGACGATGATTCAAAGTTTATAATATTCAGTGATGTCCATAGAGGGGACAATAGCCTTTCAGACGAGTTTTCTCATAACCAAAACATATACCAGCACGCGCTTAACTATTACCTGGAAAATGATTTTACATATATAGAAGCCGGGGATGGGGACGAACTTTGGGAACATGAGATTTTTAAATACATAATCAGGGCTTACGGAGACATATACACCTTGATCAGTGAATTTTACAGAAAAGACAGGTTCTATATGCTATATGGAAATCATAATATGGATCTTAAATTCGAGGATTATGTAGAGGATAATTTATACAAGTTTTACGATATATATGAAGACACCTTCGACGTGTTATTCCCTGGACTTAAAGTGTACGAAGCTGTAGTGCTCGAGCACTCAGAAAATAAAAAAGAGATATTCATAGTGCATGGGCATCAAGGGGATTTCTTAAACGATCATATATGGCCCATAACAAAATTTTTAAACAGGCACCTTTGGCACTACTTTCATATAGTTGGTTTTAGAAACCCCTCAAGCCCTTCAAAGAATATGCATAAGTGCCACAAGATAGAAAGGAATTACTCAAAGTGGATACGACAGCACGAAATAATGCTAATAGCCGGACACACACACAGACCTAAATTTGTAAGCAATACAGGGGAATCTTATTTTAATACAGGAGCCTGTGTTTTTCCTCTTGGGATAACAGGCATTGAAATTCAAGGCGGAACTATAGCTCTGGTCAAATGGCATATCAGACCTGACCCTATAGGATCGCTTACAGTTCAAAGAAGCGTGCTCAAGGGTCCGAGCCCACTTATGGATTTTATGTATTAAAAAGCCTGCGGCAAGCACAGGCTTTTTTTATGCCTTTCGGCCAAGTTTTTTAGTGATGCTTTTTTCCAGTTCAACGGCCACTAAAACTCCAAAGCCGCAGATGAGCGGTAAAATCCAATCGGTAAGATTTACACCCAAGGTGCCAAACCAGATATTCATAAAAGGCAGATAAGTAAAACCAACTTGGGCAATGACTACTATCAACGCTGCGCCCAAGGCCACCCTATTGGTGAAGAATTTACTGCTAAAGGTAGTCTCATTGATCTTCCTACAATTAAATAAATAGAAGATCTCTCCAAAGACCACAGTATTAACCGCAATTGTCTGAGCAGTTTCCAAGTTGCTGCCATTTCCGATTTCACTTTTGAAAGCATAAAGGGTAAATCCGCCTATAATCAAAGAAACAAATAGTATCCTAAATATAAAATAGGTACCAAGTATGCCTTCTTTAGGATCACGAGGGGGCTTTTTCATAGTATTGCTCTCAGTCGGTTCAAAGGCAAGGGCAAGGCCAAGGGTGACTGCTGTAACCATGTTTACCCAAAGTATTTGAACGGGAGATATGGGAAGGGTCTGCCCTAATATTATTGCAGATAGAACTACAAAAGCTTCGGCTCCATTTGTGGGCAATATGAAAAGCAAGGTTTTTCGTATATTGTCGTATATTGTCCTTCCTTCCTCAACGGCAGCGACTATGGAAGCGAAATTGTCATCGGCAAGGACCATCGCTGCACTGTCCTTTGTAACCTCCGTTCCTTTGATTCCCATTGCTATGCCGATATCCGCCTTTTTAAGTGCGGGAGCGTCATTTACCCCGTCACCTGTCATGGCGCATATTTCACCATTTTTTTGAAGTGCATCCACGATTCTTAGCTTATGTTCCGGGCTGGTACGTGCAAAGATATCACAATCCTTAACAGCTTGTCTAAGCTCAGTGTCAGACATATCTTCTAGTTCGCTTCCGCTTATTACTTTGTCATGGGCATCTATACCCATTTTTTTACCAATCATCTTGGCTGTAAGAATATGGTCGCCAGTAATCATCTTTATCCTGATACCCGCGTTTTGGCTTAAGCGTATAGCTTCTATAGCCTCGGGACGAGGAGGGTCCATAACCCCGGTCACGCCTATCAAGATAAGACCTTCTTCAAGGTCTGAATGGGTAAGCTCGGTTTTTTCTTCATCAACCTCTTTGTAAGCGCAACCGAGCATCCTAAGACCTTTTGAAGCACCGTTTTCGATACGTTCCTGCCAGAGATCTTTTTTAAGACCCTCAGGCCCTGATTTGCCCAGCTGCTGCAAGCACATGGATAACAGCTGGTCTGGAGCTCCGTTTACAAATATGAAACTTTTCCCGTCTACTACATTTAAAGTTGACATGTATTTATACTCGGAGTCGAAAGGAATCAGCGCCAAACGATTGGTTTCAAAGTCAAGTTTTCCTGATTTTTTGGAAAGAGCCATCAAGGCGCCTTCTGTAGGGGTACCTTTGACATCCCAGTTTCCGCTTTCATCCTGCTTGAGCTGAGAATCGTTGCAAAGATAAGCAGACTGAATCAGCTTTTCTAGTATTGTATCTGTAGATAAATCTACAGGGGAACCATCTCTGATAATAGATCCCTCAGGTGAATAGCCTGAGCCTTTAACTGTATACTCACCGCCTATGGTGTAGACGGTAGTTGCGGTCATTTCGTTTTTCGTCAGCGTGCCAGTCTTGTCAGAGCAAATGACCGTTACAGAACCTAGGGTTTCTACTGAAGGCAGGCGCCTTATTATAGCATCCCTTGAAGCCATTCTCTGAACGCCTATTGCCAGGGTTATGGTAAGTATGGCAGGAAGCCCTTCGGGAATAGCCGAAACCGCTAGGCCAATAACAGCTAAAGAAATTTCGGCAACGGTAAAATCACGCAGGAAATAACCAAAAGCGAATAGGGCTAGGGAAAAGATTATAATAAAAATGGATAAAAATTTTCCGAATTCATTTATTTTTTTGATTAGCGGCGTGGCCATGGTTTCTGTTTCCGATAGCATCTTATTTATTTTGCCAAGCTCGGTATCTGCTCCGGTTGCTGCGGCAATCCCTTTAGCGCTACCCGCTCTTACGGTGGTTCCCGTATAGACCATTGACTTCCTTTCCGCAAGAACAGTTCCTTCAGACACTGGAGCAATGGATTTTTTTACTGCTTCGGACTCTCCTGTAAGAGATGCTTCCTCCACTCTGAAATTGGCAGTGATTTCAGTCAAACGAAGGTCTGCGGGGATTTTGTCTCCTGGGGATAAAATCACGATTTCCCCTGGAACGATTTCCTCGGCGGGAACAGTTTGCCGGCTGCCGTCTCTTAGAATGGAAGCTTTTAAAGATAGCAGATGCTTGATTCCATCGAGTGCCTTTTGAGCCTTATCCTCCTGAATGTATCCTATTAATGCGTTGATGATAACAACTCCAATAATTACCCATGTGTCTATCCAGTGGCCTAAAACTGCAGTAAGGATAGCGGCTGCGAGCAAAACGTAAATGAGGGCGTTGTTAAATTGCATCAGAAAGCGTTTTATAGCGCTAGGGCCTTTTTCTTCAGGCAATTTATTCAGGCCGTACTTTTCAAGTCTGGCTTTTGCCTCGTTATCGGTAAGTCCTTCCAGGTCAGTGTCCAGCTTTCTTAAGATTTCCTCGACGGATAGAGATTCCCAAAAGACGTGGGTTTCGTTGTTTGCGGGTTCGTCTCTCCCCATGTTGAATCGCTCCTTTCACTGCTTAAATGTCTACTAAGTACTTTATACCTCTATTGCGGGTATTTGTAACAAAAATCTGTCTAAAATTTTAAAACAGTCCGCTTTGAGCGTAAGTATGTGGATTTCTTTAGGCCGCCTGTGTTTTTCCTGCGCCTAAGGGTAAATAGTATTAAAGGATACAAAAAAATAAAAGTGAGGAGTCAATCATATGAAAGGTTCTATTGTAATAGGCAAAATAAAAGGAATAGCAATCGAGATCAACATCAGCTGGCTTGTGATTTTTGCGCTTCTTACATTCATGCTTGCAACAAGCTATTTTCCGGTAAATTTCCCCGAGTGGGATGCGACTTTAAATTGGATACTGGCGGCTATTATGACTGTGATGTTCTTTGCCTCAGTGCTTCTTCACGAGTTGTCACACTCTCTTGTATCCATCAAGCTAGGCTTAGAAGTTAAGAGGATAACCCTTTTCATATTCGGTGGCATGGCACAGATAGAAAAAGAGGTCGATGACCCTGTAAAAGAGTTAAAGATTGCCATAGCTGGTCCAGCAATGAGCGTAGCCTTATCAGCGCTGTTTTTTTTGACAGCTAATATTCTTACTGCAGTCGGAGCACAAGAGTACTTTGTGGTGCCATTTACTTACCTGGCAACTGTAAATATAATACTTGCTATATTTAACATGGTTCCGGCATTTCCGTTGGATGGTGGAAGGGTCTTAAGGGCTATAATATGGAAAGTAAAGGGTGACATGCAGAAGGCTACAAAAATCGCATCTTCCCTAGGAAGTTTTTTTGGGTATTTTCTGATTTTCAATGGTGTTTTTTTGGCACTGGCAGGGAATCTCTTCAATGGGATATGGTTTCTTTTTATAGGATGGTTCATAACCCAGGCGTCACAATCGAGTTACCAGCATGTGGTAATGAACGACATGTTCAACAAGATATGTGTTAACAAATTTATGACTGAAAATATAGTTGCAGTGGAATATTACGTGAACCTTCAGCAGCTTGTGGAGGAGTATTATTACAAGTATAAGTTTTCAATGTTTCCTGTAATGAGATTAGACGAGGTTATGGGAATCGTTACTATCGATGAAATTAAAAAAGTGGATAGGGCTATTTGGGACGAAACGACAGTTGGAAGCATATCCCGAAAGTTAACAGAGGATTTTGTAGTATCTCCTAGGGATACTGTTTCAACTGCCATGGAGAAGGTATTCAAAAATGGAGTCGGACGGGTGCTGGTTATGGAGGATGGCAATATGTTGGGCATAGTTTCCCGTACGGATATCTTAAACTACATAAGAATACATACGCAGCTTGATGGCAAGGAGAGATAGATGTGGATAACAGGGAAAGAATAAAAGAGCTTTTCAACAGGCTGGATAGAAGCCTGTTTATGGTGGAATGCCAGGAGTTTGCACATGTTGACGGACCCTTTCCCATTGGATATGGTCAGACCATATCACAGCCGTCATTAGTGCTCGCAATGACGATCATGCTAGATTTAAAGCCGGATTCCAGGGTGCTGGAGATAGGTACCGGCAGCGGCTTTCAGACAGCGCTTCTTGCAAGCGGAGCAAAGGAAGTTTATACTGTAGAGAGAATAAAGGAGTTGCACGATAAGGCCGTTAAAAGACTAGGAGAGATGGGGTTTGACAATATATCATTTAAGCTTGGAGATGGCACTATGGGTTGGAAGGAAAAAGCGCCATTTGATCGGATAATGGTTACTGCTGCGGCAATGATGGTTCCCCCTTCCCTAATTGCTCAACTGGGAGAAGAGGGGAAGATGGTGATTCCGATAGGCAATGGAAGAGTGCAGGAACTAACGCTGATAGAAAAAGACTCAATGGGCAAGCTGGACACTTCTGTTAAAGAATATGTAAGTTTCGTTCCCCTTGTAGGAAAGTACGAATAGATGGGAGATAAAATGTGAAGAGAAGTCATTGGCTAACCGGACTTGTAATATTGCTGTCATTTTTTTTAATGATGACGCTTCTAAATAATGTAATTGAAATGGGTGAGAGGTTAAGTTCTGTTCATCCTTATTTATCGTGGGTGTTTTATGTCCTGATTGGCGTATTCGCAGTATGGATAGGGACTGTTCCCATATGGTGGATTATCAAATCGCCGGTATATGATTATTCATCTCTGTTAAGAGGTGAAAATGCGGAGCCGGATAACAGCGAGCTGGAGAAGTTCAAAAGAGCATTGTCTAGAGACGAAGAAGACATAAAAAGGCTTGAAGGCAAAAAAGGAGATGAGCTCAAAGAGGCTTTGGTGAGAATAATTGCGGATAAGGAAAGACAAGCTGACGAAACCATAGTGCAAAGCTCCCTGCTCACTTTTTTGACAACAGCGATATCTCCAAACGGATTAATTGATGTAGCAGCCGTAATTTACTATAACGTAAAGATGGTGGGAAGCATGGTTAAGCTATTTGGAATCAGACCAAGCGTGACGAATATAGCCAAAATTTTCAGGAATGTATTCTTAACTGCATTTGTGGTAAACCAGCTTGAGGAACTTGAGATAAATGAATACTTAGAAGAGATGCTGGAATCATTTGGAGACGTAGCCGCAGGCAAGATTCTATCAAAGACTATGGATTCGCTCATACAGGGTACATTAAGCGCATTTGTCACTCTGAAGATAGGGTATGCGGCGAAAACAGCTCTCCTGGATCCAAACAAGACTAAAGCTAAAGGCTTTAGGCGATACGTAAGAAGGCGATCAAGGCAGACGCTGGTCAAGGAGGTACTGCCTAGGAGCGTATCTGCAGTGCCGAGAGGATTTGGAAAAACTATCGAAATGATGCTGCGCAGAATGACAAAAGACAGCAAGCAAGGAGCCTGAAAGGCTCTTTTGGAGGTTGGATATCCCATTGAATTAAATATTAAATTTTTTATATAACGGGAGGAGTTATTTTGATGAAGAAAGAAAGAGTTCTTGATGCTATCAACCACAAGAGAACAGACAAAATTCCCCACACCATTGAATTTACTAAAGACATACTTGAAATCCTTTGCAGAGAGCTTGATATGACCCCGGATGAGATTTTTGACTATGCAGACAACCATATTGAGAAGATTAACCTAAACGCTGGAGGAATCTGGGTAAGAGATGGTTTTTACCAAGACGAGTTTGGAGTTGTTTGGGACAGGACGGGCCATGACAAGGACATTGGAATGCCTGTTGATGTAATCTATAAGAACCCGAACATTGATTTGTATGAATTTCCCCAAGTTCAAGAAGAGCTTTTGCGACAAGAGATAGAAAAGACTCTTTCAAATGGGAGGGACACCTTTAAAATTTGCAAGATAAGCTATAATCTATATGAAAGGGCTTGGTCGCTAAGAGGCATGATGAATATTTTGATGGATATGATAGAAAATCCGGAGTTTACCTACGCCCTGTTTGAAAAAATATTTGAGTTTAACATGAAGAGAATAAAAATAGCCATGGAGTATGATATAGACGGATTTTATTTCGGAGATGATTATGGACAGCAGAGAGGTCTGATAATGGGGCCCACTATGTGGCGAAAGTACATTAAGCCGGTACTGGCAAAACAATATGAAGAGGTTAAGAAAAAAGGCAAAGTCGTAATACAACATTCCTGTGGGGACAACAACCTGATACTGGAGGATTTTATAGAGATTGGACTAGATGTGTATAATACTATACAGCCAGAAATATACGATTTAAAAAAGCTTAAGAGCCAATACGGTAAAGATTTGGCTTTTTGGGGAGCCATTAGCACCCAAAGGCTTCTGCCTTATGCATCGCCTGATGAGGTAAAAGCTAAAGCAAGGGAAACCATGTCTATTTTAGGGAAAGACGGAGGATATATTGCATCGCCTACTCATAGGATGCCTCAAGACATACCAGTGGAAAATTTTTTGGCGTTAGTAGACGTTTTCAAGAATCAATAACATGCTTACAAGGTGATTTGGAGCATATCATTACGTTTGGTTCTATAGTATAATGTTTGGGTAATGATTTAATATGAGGAGGACTAAAATGGAAAAATTATTATGTGCTTCAATGATGTGCGCCGATTATGGCTCGCTCAAGGATGAGGTGGCGAAGCTTGAGAAAGCTGATATTGACGTATACCATGTAGATATTATGGACGGCAGCTATGTTCCGAACTTTGGAATGGGACTTCAAGACCTTGAATTTATAAGGAAATCTACAAATAGGTTGGTAGATGTACATCTTATGATTGAAAATCCTTCTAAGTATGTGGATTTTTTTGCAGAAAAGGGAGCGGATATAATTTATATTCATCCCGAGGCTGATACACATGCTGCGAGAACCTTGGACAGCATAAGAGCAAAAGGAGTTAAAAGCGGAATAGCTCTCAATCCGGGAACATCCGTAGAAGCGATAAAGCCGCTGCTCAATATAGTAGACTACATATTGATTATGACGGTTAATCCGGGTTTTGCAGGACAAAAGTATCTGGATTACGTGGACGAGAAGATAGAGGAGCTTGTTGGGCTCAAAGAGAAAAAAAACTATGCCTACGAGCTTGTCGTGGACGGGGCAATATCTCCTGAAAAAATCCATAAGCTTTCACTAAAGGGAGTAAAGGGGTTTGTACTTGGAACTTCTGCACTTTTTGGAAAAGGGGACTACACAGAAATAATTCCGGAGTTGAAAAAGCTATAACTTTAAAAACCTTCCCTTTGATGCAAAGGGAAGGTTTTTAAGAGTGGAAAAATATTTAAAACTCCTCTGTACTTACGATAATGACATGGTCACCGAATATTTCGTCAAAATCCTTGATAAAGGATTCTGTTTCGTTGCCGTAGGAGATAGGTATCTCGATTATGCCAAGATGATAGCCTTGGTTTAGCTTTTCGAGAGAAGCATCTTTAAACCACCTTTTGTACAAGGCTATTCTGTATGACAAGCCAATAGCGCTTCTTTCACTGACGCCCAATGAAGCAATGACATCTGAAGGGCTTTTGATGGTGGATATGAAATGATTCGAAAGTTCGGTATAGATTTCCGGATCTAGCTCCTTGTATGCTACAAGCAATGCTTTGAATTTCGTGTGTGATACTGTTTTTGTCAATGTAATTCCTCCTTGAAAGGTTTTGTTAGAATTTTAACTATATTGATAATTATATCACAATAATTCCCCATTAACAATTTATCAGACCACTTTTTTAAAGATATAATAAAAGTTTTTATCTTCGGAGCCTTCGTTTGATGTTTTTCACAGGATACATAAACGGATCGTCGATATTTTTTGTTTCAATTAGCATGGCATTTAACTCCACACCCAGCAGTAGAATCAATGAAGTCAGCAAAAGCCACAGCATCAAAGCTATCACTGCCCCCAAAGCACCGTAGAAACGAGAGTAGTTGGCGAAATTGTCTACGTATTTTTGAAAAACCAATGTAAATACAGTCCAGGTAAAAGTAGAAAATATAGCGCCAGGAAAAGCATGTCTGAATTTGACTTTTTTTGCCGGAACAAATATGTAAAAAGCTAAAATAAGAATAAAGATAAAACTGACGGGCAGTATGATTCTAAGTAATTTTATAAGGCCCTCAAAAGGAAGTCCAGGGAAATAATACGATGCAAGGTCGAGCAACTGCTGTCCAAACACTATGCCTATCAAGGCTAAAAGTATCGTAAGTGCAAATAAAATGACCCAAAAGATAGATAACAGATACTTAAGTGGCAAAAATCGCTCGTCACTGATGCCAAGTGCCTTGTTTGTTCCTTTCATAAAAGCTCTGAACCCCCCGGATGCGGCGTATATAGATAGAAAGACAGACAAGGACATAAGCCCTCCTCTTTGGCTGTCGACTATATCTGTAACTATGTCGTTTATCATATTGAATACGTTGTCAGGCAGGGAGCTGTCCAAAGTGGATAAAATGGCACTGGAGTCAAGGTCGCTGTATCCGATTAAAGTGAATAGAAATATTAAGAATGGAAATACCGCAAGGAGCAAGCTGTATGTAAGTTGATAAGCAAATGCGACTATATTGTCTTCATCTATTCGTTTTAACAAGGCCAGTAAAAATTTCTTGGGGCTGTTGATTTTAACCATAAGAGTACCTCCCGTGAGATATTGTACTTACAGTTTAACATAAAGTTCTAAAGCCTGCCATTTTCAGCAAAGCTATAATAGAGCTCGCCTGCCACTATTATATGGTCAACTACCTTTATTGAAATTGCTTCCATTGCAGAGATGATCCGCTTTGTGACTTCTATATCTGCGTTGGAGGGCTTGAGGCTTCCGCCGGGATGGTTGTGGGATAGTATTATGCTATTGGCTTGATGCCTTAAGGCCGTCTCGACGATAAGCCTGGGATAGACGGGAGCTTCATTTATGGTGCCTTCATGCACTTTGGCTGCATGGCTTGCCTTGTTTTGAGAATCCAGGCAAATGATATAAAAAGCCTCGTATTTAAGACCAGTGAAGAGAGAAACCGCATACTGTCCAGCCTTGGTGGAGCTGTTGAGAAGTGGCTTTTCTCCCCACCGTCCCTTGAAGTACCTTTTGGCCAAAGAGGGAATCATAGAAACCAATACGGCTGTATTTTGGGTAACATCGCATCTGCGAGAGATTTCTTCCGGTGTTGACTCGAAAAGGGTGGAGAGGCTTCCGAATTCTTTAAGCATCCTGTGAGCCAACTCGTTAGTGTCCTTTCTGGGAACAGAAAAGAAAAGCAATATTTCTAAAACTTGATGGTCTTCAAAATGATCCAGCCCTTCTTTGAGATATCTGTTTTTCATGCGTTGCCTATGACCAGTATGAATTTTTTGCGACATAGAGATCTCCTGTTAAATTATTTTTTTATATGTCTAAGATATCATAATATGACATAGAAGGCAAAAAATAATAAGGAATAAACTTGCATAAACTTAAAAGCTTAGCAAGTTTTGATAAAAAAGTTAATCAGAATGAGCAAAAATAAAAAATCACCCTGTATAAATCATTTGCTTCCTTTTTTACTTCTGGATCTGTGGTATTTAAGGTCGATAAGCATAATGATCTCTTCCCTGTCTTCGTGGGACAAGCCGCGGAATAGATCCAGCATGCTTTTTTCGGTTTGGCCGAGAGCTATGGTGGTCACATTTTCATCGCCGGTTAGAAGCCACTCCATCGATACAGTAAATACCCTTGAGAGCTTGTACAGCGCTTTGGTATCCGGGACTCTGTTGCCGCTAATGTAATTGCTCATGGCATTTTTGGATATTCCGGCAGCGTGGCACACATCCACTTGCTTTAACTTGTTTTTTTTAAGTAACTGGCGAAGTCTTTCTCCCACGCCGGAAAATTCGTTGTTCATCTAATTACCTCCCAGGATAGTCATGCTTTATCATTTGTGAGAACGAAATAATTGACACGTTCACGAGTGTAGGATAGAATGAAAACATTAAAACCTATCTATTATCTATCATTTTATCACATTTTATTAAAAATAATAGCTCAAATATTTTGCGAAAAAGAGAAGGAAAGTTGCTTTTTTATGTGTGGGTATAGAAAAGACAAAAGGGGTATATGTAACTTATAGTCAATAAGGGGGGATGTTTTATGGCGGAACAAAAATTGACTCCGTTTGGTATTGAAGTAAAAAAGAGGCTTATTGAATTGGGAAAGACTCAAAACCAGCTTGCCAGTGAAGTAGGCACAAGCAAGGTTTATTTGAGCATGATACTATATGGAAAAAGATCAGGGGAAAAATATCTTCCGCTGATCAAAGATGTGCTGGAGATCTGGTCTAAATAACTTTACAAGATCTTTTTAAAAACGATCTTATTGAAGCCGAGCTCATCGATAACTTCTATTTCATAACGATCAAGGCTGTTGAGGCAAATGCTTTTGCCGACACGTTCTTTTAGCCTGTTTTTGATATGTTCAAAATCGCTCCTGTCGTTGCTTACAAGGGTATATACAATCTTGTTCTCAAATTCTTCTATCGTAAATGCGTCATATTTGCCGCTGATCATACTTATAATACTATCAAACATGGAAACCTCCAAAAGGATTTATGTACTTCATTATACCATAAATAAATTGAATCTTAAAATGCCATCCTGTAAAATTGTCATCTCTTCTATGACAGTTTTGCAGGAACTTTTGATTATATGGTTATTTACCCGGTGATATAATTCAGTTAAAGAAAAAACTTTAGGAGGTATAAACTATGAATGACAATGTGGAAAACAGATCCGGAATGTCGGTAAAGATTCAGAGCTTTGGAAGATTCTTAAGCGGAATGATCATGCCGAATATTGGAGCATTTATTGCTTGGGGACTTATAACAGCACTTTTCATACCAACAGGATGGTGGCCAAACGAAACCTTTGCAGAATTGGTAGGCCCTATGATTATATATCTTCTTCCTATTATGATAGGCTATACAGGAGGAAAGATGGTCCACGACGTAAGAGGCGGGGTAGTAGGCGCCGCAGCGACAATGGGTGTAATCGTTGGAGCAGATATCCCCATGTTCTTGGGAGCTATGCTGATGGGACCTCTTGCAGGGTATGGTATCAAGAAAATCGACGGCATGTTTGAAGGAAAAATCCCTACAGGATTTGAAATGCTGGTAAATAACTTCTCCGCAGGAATATTCGCGGGAGCAATGGCCCTTCTAGGACTTATAGGAATAGGACCAGCTGTTCTTGGACTGAACAGAGCACTGGCTGCAGGAGTAGAGGCAATCGTAAACGCAGGACTATTACCCCTTGCAAACATATTCATCGAACCTGCAAAAGTATTGTTTTTGAACAACGCCATAAACCACGGCGTACTTGGACCAATAGGTATCGAGCAGTCTGCAGAACTTGGGAAGTCCATATTTTTCCTACTTGAGACAAATCCAGGTCCAGGCCTTGGAATTCTTCTAGCGTACTGGTTTGCAGGTAAAGGCAATGCTAAGCAGTCTGCGCCGGGAGCGATGATAATTCACTTCCTGGGAGGAATACATGAAATTTACTTCCCATATATATTGATGAACCCAAAATTGATACTAGCGGCTATCGGCGGAGGAGTAAGTGCAGTATTTACATTCACCATATTTGGTTCAGGACTTGTAGCAACACCTTCACCAGGCAGCATATTTGCATACATGGCCATGACACCTAGGGGTGATCATTTAGGAGTTTTGGCTGGCGTGTTGGTAGGTACCGTGGTATCATTCCTTATTGCTTCGGCTCTTCTAAAAAGCGGCAAGACGCCTGATGAAGAAGATCTTCAAAAGGCAACAGAAAAGATGGAAGGCCTTAAAGGCAAAAAGAGCAGCGTGTCACAATTTGTTAAAAAGGAAGCTTCAGAAGTGAAGAAAGTAGTATTTGCCTGCGATGCCGGTATGGGATCGAGCGCAATGGGAGCATCTCTTCTAAGTAGAAAGTTTAAAGGCGCGGGGCTTGATATCGAAGTGACCAATGTTGCGGTAAACGAGATACCTCAGGATGTGGATATCGTTATAACTCAAAAGTCATTAACCGACAGGGCCAGGCAAATAGCTCCAAATGCAGAACATGTATCTGTTGAAAACTTCCTGGGAAGTCCAAAATATGATGAATTGACTGAAAGGCTATCGGGAAAATAGTATGAATGCAGAATAACCAGAGAGATAGCGCGAAATAATCGTGCTATCTCCTTTTTAAAAGATAAAAAGAGAAATTATGGGTATAACATAGTTAAGCCCGCCTCTTCGAAATGGAGGTGATATTTATTGAAGATTAATTCCAGACAGCTTCAAGTGCTTCGATACATTTTAGACAACAAGACTCAAGCGTCAAATGAAATAGCGGATAAATTGGATATACACCCAAGGACACTATATAGGGACTTAAATAAAATTACTAGCTGGATTGAAGAGAACGAGGTTTTGCCAAAGGGAAGAATAAGTGCGGGTTTTGAAACTCTTTGGGAAGGCGATGCCAGAAAGAAAGTAGAAGATTTGATAGAGCAGGATTTGGGGACCACCAAATATGACCCTGAAAAAAGGCGTTTCATAATACTATCAGAGCTTTTGTTAAGCAGCGAACCAGTGAAGATTTTTTATCTAGCTGACAAGCTGAATGTAACAGACAATACGGTCATATCGGATTTGGATAAGGTGGAGGTATTTCTAAAGGATTACAGTCTTGAACTTGTAAGAAAACCTGGACTCGGATTGTACGTGGAAGGGGATGAAAAGCGGATTCGTAATGCGATAATGAATATTTTCTACCAAGGACTAGATCTCAAGGACGTAAGAGAGCTTATAAAGAAAAAGCTTACAGAAACATCCAGTGAAAAGTCTCATGTCAATATAGCAGATAGGCTTTTAGGACTTGTGGAAGAAGAGACTATAATCCGTGTTGAAGAGGTTATTAGAAGCATGGAAAAGGAACTAGGAGAGAAGCTTACCGATGATGCTTACATAGGCCTTTTGATACACACGATTTTAGCAATTTCAAGGTTAAAAAGTGGCGATACCATTAAGGTCTCAGAGGAAGTCTTAAGAAGCTTGAGACCAACGCCTGAATTTGAAGTAGCCCAAAAAGCCGGAGCAAAGCTGGGAAAAGAGTTCGGAATAAAGATACCAATAGATGAAGTCGCATATATAACTATGCATCTGAGGGGCGCGAAAGTAAGCATTGAGAGGCTGCCTACAGAGAAAGGGACATATCTTAAATATGATGTGACAGGCATCGTCAACCGTATGCTCAAGAAAGCTGCAGAACTAACAGGGATAGAGTTTAACAACGACAAGGATTTATATATGGGGCTTTTGATTCACTTAAAACCGGCAATAACCCGACTGGAACTTAATATGCCCATAAGAAACCCATTGTTGGAAGCGATAAAAAAGCAATATAAAGATCTCTTTGATCTAAGTCAGACCATATTAAAGGTCTTGGAGGATGAAATAGGATGCGAAATCCCTGAGGAAGAGACTGGATTTGTAGCCATGCATCTTGGAGCCTATCTTGAAAGAAAAAAGTCTGCAAAAAAGGAACGGGTGCACATATTGGTGGTTTGCCCAAGCGGGCTGGGTACTTCTAGGTTATTAAGCTCCAAGCTCATCAAGGAGATTGGAGAAATTGAGGTGGTTGGACATACGGCGATAGAAGAGACAGAAGATTTTTTGGCAGAGCACCCGGGTGTCGATTTAGTAGTATCCACTATCAATTTGGGAGAAAGGAGCTTTGATTACATCGTAGTGAACCCTCTGTTGACAGGGGAAAATGTAATAGCTTTAAAGAAAAGAATCGGAATCGTCGGCATTGATGATTATAATGTAGATATTAAAAGCCAAGACCAGGTGGATTCATACGAAAAAAAACAGACTTTCGATATGGAAAAGCTAAAAAGGTATATAGAAGCATCGGACAAACTGAACAGGGATTTTTTCTTGAAAGAAAAAATAACGATAAACAACAGGGATGAACTATTGAAATATATCGCTAGATACGTTTCAGGTCAAGACAGAGCCAGAGCAGAGAAGCTCTTTGGAGATATCAAGCAAAGGGAAGATCTTATGGGTACTGCCATCAAATCAAAAAACCTGGCATTGGTGCATGCTAAAAGCGAGTCTGTCGATGAAGTCATCGCAGGGGTATTCAGAACGAAATCACCTGTTTCATTTACTGACGCAGAAGGCAACAAAGAACTAGTTGATACGGTGTTGATGCTGCTTATGGGACGTGATACTCCTAGAGAGCACAAAGAGATGCTCAGCCAGCTCAGCGCAATGATAGTGGAGGCGGAGGACTTTATACCAATGCTTAGAATTGGAGATGAAGAGGAAATTAGGGAAGTAGTAAAGATCTGTTTTAATCAGTTCATTCAAAACTATATAAAAAATTGCAAAGTCTAATAAGATGCAGGAGGAAATAAGATGGATATTCTAAAAAAAGAAAACATAATAATGGGGGCTAAGTTGACAAACCAAGACGAGGCGGTTGAATATGCAGGGAAGCTGCTGGTGGATTCGGGATATGTTGATGAAAGCTATATCGACCTCATGAAAGAAAGAGAAAAGGTAATGAGCACATACATGGGCAATGGACTTGCGATACCTCACGGAGTGGCAAAATCTAGAGAAGGCAATGTGATTAAAAATTCCGGGATAGTGGTAATACAGGTTCCGGAAGGTGTGGATTTCGGGAATGGAAACAGGGCATACATGGTCATAGGAATTGCCGGAAAAGACAACCAGCATTTAGACATTTTAGCAAACATAGCCACTATATTCAGTGAAGAAAAAAATGTGGAAGAAATGATAAGTGCAAAGGATGCGGGTGAAATATACGAAAAATTCACTCAAAGCGTGTGAGGTGCCTGATGGGAAAAATTGCAGTGCATTTTGGAGCAGGCAACATCGGCAGAGGATTCATCGGACTTTTGCTTGCAAAATCCGCCTATGAAGTCTACTTTGTAGATGTAAATGAAAAAATCATAGATGAACTTAACTTAAAAGGCAAATACGAGGTCACTATCGCAGGTAAGGACAATGAGACTTTAACTGTTGAAAATGTAGGAGGCATATCCGGAAGAGATGAGAATGCCGTTGTTGAAAAGCTTCTAAAAGCCGATTTGGTAACTACAGCGGTAGGAGTCAACATACTGCCGGTTATAGCAAAAACTATTGCAAAAGCTATAGAGAAGATGGCTGAATTAAAATGCGTAAAACGGCTGAACTTCTTGGCATGCGAAAATGCAGTGGGAAACAGCGACATATTAAAAGCGTCAGTATATGAAAACTTGACCGAAGAAGGCAAAAGATATGCGGATGAAAATTTAGGATTCCCAAACACCACAGTTGACAGAATTGTGCCCGAAGCAAAAGAGGATAAAGAAGATGTTTTATCTGTAGCGGTGGAACCGTTTTTTGAGTGGAATGTGGAAAAGGAGAAGTTAGTTGGAGACGTGCCTAAAATTGAGGGCATGAATTTAGTTGATAACCTGCCGTCCTATATTGAAAGAAAGCTGTTTACCTTGAATACCGCTCATGCAGTGACCGCTTATCTCGGGTATCAGAATAATTTTGAGTATGTTCACCAGGCAATCAACGACGGTGAGGTTCGCAAGATCGTTGTAGCAGCTATGGGAGAAGTGGGGGAAGCACTTGTTAAGAAACATGGATTTAATATGGATGAGCATCAAAAATACATGGAAAAAATAATATCTAGGTTTGAAAACACAGCTCTTGCAGATCCCGTTGAGAGGGTTGGTAGAGACCCTTTAAGAAAGCTGGGACCTACGGATAGACTGATTGCACCTGCGAGGACGGCCTTAAGCTATGGCATAGTGCCAGAAAATTTGATTGCAGGAATCCTGGCGGCTCTCTCATTTAAGACACAAAATGACCCGAAATCAATCGAGCTTGACAGCATGCTTAAAGAAAAAGGACTTGCAAAGGTATTGGAAGATGTCTGTGGACTTTCTAAAGAGGAAGAGCTTTTCAAACTGATATTAAAGAAACATTCAAAAGTTAATGTATCTTAAGACAAGGACCGAGTTTTATATGAACTCGGTCTTTTGTTATGGAAATATTTAGTTTGCGTTAAGCTTTAGGTTTTGCTTTTCACCTTATTGTATGAATTGAGATAATGTGATATTATATTACCATATTCACTTACGGTAATATAATGCGAGGAGGAAGCTAAATGAGAATCATAGTAATAGGAGCGGTTGCAGCAGGGACTTCCGCTGCTGCTAAGGCAAGAAGAAACGATGAGAGTGCAGAGATAACGATTTATGAAAAAGATGAGTTCATTTCCTACTCAGGATGTGGAATGCCTTATTTCATAGGTGGTGAGATAGATAACCCAGAGAAGCTGACTCCCAGGGACCCGGCTTTTTTCAAGTCTAAATACAATATTGATGTTTTGACTAAGCATGAAGTTTTATATTTGGATGGGGGAAATAAAACAGTTAAGGTAAGAAACCTTGTGACTGGAGAAGAGTTTGAAGACTGCTATGACAAATTGGTTTTAGCCACAGGAGCATATTCAGTAAAGCCTCCTATAGAGGGGATGGATAAAAACAATACATTTAGTCTTAGAAATATAACCGATATGTACAGGATAAAAGAATACTTGGAGGAAAACGCTCCGTCAAAAGCGACGATAGTAGGCTCGGGTTTTATCGGATTGGAACTTTGTGAAAGCTTCAAGGCTTTGGGTCTCGAAGTTGCAGTTGTTGAGATGCTAGACCAAGTAACTCCGGGCCTTGATGAAGACATGGCCGGATACGTTGAGGATCACTTGACTGAAAATGGTGTTGAAGTCCACACAGGGACATCAGTTAAGGAAATTACCAAGGATGGTGTGATCTTATCTAGCGGGAAAAAGATAGCTTCCCAGATGATAATCCTGGCAACAGGAGTCAGGCCCAACACTAAGCTTGCTAAGGAAGCGGGGATACATCTAGGAGAAAGCGGAGGAATCAAAGTCGATAAAAAGATGGAAACCAACATAAAGGACATATACGCCTGTGGAGATTGCATCGAGCATTATCATGCAATTACTAAAAAAACTGTCTATAGACCATTAGGTTCTACTGCGAACAAGACAGGTAGAATCGCTGGCGAAAACATAACAGGTGGAAATCTTGAATTCAGGGGCATACTTGGCACCGGCATATTCAGGGTCTTTGATCTCGCCGTCGGGCAGACCGGTTTATCGGAAAAGGAAGCAAAATCAATGGGCTACGACGTGGAAATCAGCCACAATATCAAACCCTCCAGACCGGAATATATGGGAGGCAAGGAAATCGTCATCAAAGCCATAGCCGACAGGAATACAGGTAGGGTGCTTGGAGTGCAAGTCATAGGTGAAGACGGCGTAGACAAACGTGTAGACGTATTTGCTACCGCTATAACTTTTGGAGCAAAAGCTGAGGACCTATTTCATCTAGACCTGGCATACGCTCCGCCTTACTCTACTACTAAAGACCCGGTAATGTATTCGGGTATGATATTGGACAATGCAATAAGTAAAGGCAGGAAGCTTTTGACGGCCACCCAGGTTGACGAGTTGATTAACTCAGGAGATGAATACGTGATCATTGATGCCAGAGTCGAGGGTCAGTATCAGAAACACCATATACCCACGGCTGTCAACATTCCTCACAACGAGCTTAGGGAAAGACTAGGAGAGATCGATAAGGGAAAAATAGCGGTTACCTATTGCAACAAGGGGGTTACGGGCAATGCAGCGCAAAATATCCTTATATGCAACGGATTTAAAAAGGTATATAGCGTATCGGGAGGTCACAAGACCTACAAGAGATACATGGAAAAAAAGAAAAAATAAAGAGGTGTCGTAATGAAAAAGATGGAAATATATGAACCGGCAATGTGTTGTCCTACAGGTCTTTGTGGAGTAAGCGTGGACAAGGAGCTTCTGAGGATATCTACTGTGGCTGGCAACTTGGAGAAAAAGGGCTTTCAAATCGAAAGGTTTAACCTTGCGAATAATCCTGAAAAATTTGTGGAAAATAAAAAGGTAAATGCCTATATGGCGGACAACGGAATAAAGAGCCTCCCGTTGACGTTGATTGAAGGAGAAATCATTAAGACTTCCTGCTATCCAACCAATGAAGAAATTGCCCTGGGCCTTGAAGTTGACATAACATCATTGGAAGAGGCAAAAACGGACAGCGAGGGATGTTGTCAGGGTAGTGGATGCTGTTGAAGGGAAGGAAGAAGATATGAAATTTAAAAATTACAAACCCTTGGAGAATAACATGACCCAATATTTGTTTTTTACCGGCAAGGGTGGTGTGGGAAAGACTTCTACAGCTTGCGCAACGGCTGTTGCCCTGGCAGACAGCGGTAAAAAAGTCTTGCTTATAAGCACCGATCCTGCTTCGAACCTACAGGATGTCTTTGAGACGGAGCTTTCAAACAGGGCGTGCCCTGTTTTCGGTTTTGAAAGGCTCATGGTGGCTAATCTAGATCCTATCGAAGCGGCAAAAGATTATAAAGAAAGCGTTGTCGGTCCTTACAGGGGAAAGCTTCCAGAGGAAGTCATAGCCAATATGGAAGAGCAGCTATCAGGTTCCTGCACTGTAGAAATTGCTGCATTCAACGAGTTTTCCAATTTCATAACAGACAAAGATGCAAAACAGGATTACGATCACATTATATTTGATACTGCACCAACAGGACACACCCTGAGGATGCTGCAGCTACCTTCTGCATGGAGCGGATTTATAAGTGAAAGTACCCATGGAGCATCTTGCCTAGGGCAGCTATCTGGTCTTGAAAGCAAAAAAGAAACCTACGAAAAAGCTGTAGAAACCCTAGCGGATTCAAGCCTGACCACATTGGTGCTTGTAGCAAGGCCGGAGAATTCTCCAATCAAAGAGGCTCAAAGGGCATCGAAAGAGCTTGCGGATATTGGGGTGAAAAATCAGTGGCTTATATTAAACGGCATGTTGCTGGATTACGATGACGAAATCTCAAAAGGGCTGTATGATAAACAAGCGTCAGCCCTGGAAAATATGCCGGCAGAGCTTAAAAACCTCGAAATATATGCTATTCCCTTGAGAGGTTACAATGTAGTCGGTGCTAAAAATATAAGAGCTTTTCTAAGTGAAGACAACTTCAGTGAGAGTGTAGAGCAGGCAAGCTTTGAAAGTGATCAAAACATTAATGCCATTGTTGAAGATCTTTATAAAAACGAGAAGAAAGTAATCTTTACCATGGGAAAAGGAGGAGTGGGGAAAACGACTATAGCCGCAGCGATAGCATTAGGCTTGGCGGCAAGGGGAGAAAAGGTTCATCTTACTACAACTGATCCCGCTGCCCACCTTCAATATGTCGTTAAGGGGAATGAAAATATTACCTTGAGCCACATAGACGAAGAAAAAGTGCTTGAGGATTACAAAAAAACTGTTTTGGCAGCCGCTGGAGATAACCTGTCTGCAGAGGATATTGCATATATAGAAGAAGATTTAAGATCTCCATGCACTCAGGAAATTGCTGTTTTTAGAGCTTTTGCCCAAATAGTTGAAAAAGCAGATGAAGAAGTCGTGGTAATAGATACGGCTCCTACGGGTCATACTCTGCTGTTGCTTGATTCCACCCAAAGTTATCACAAGGAAATTGAAAGAACACAGGGAGACATTCCGGAATCTGTCAGAAAACTTCTGCCAAGACTTAGAAACGTTAAAGAGACAGAAGTCATCATAGTCAGCCTTGCTGAGACTACTCCCGTGTATGAAGCCAAAAGACTGGAAAATGACCTTGCAAGAGCTGGCATATACAGCAAGTGGTGGGTAATAAACTCTTCATTGTATGCGGCAAAGACTGAAAACAAGCTTCTGAAAGCAAAGGCTGAAAGCGAGATTCAGTGGTTAAACGATATAAACAGACACACTGAGGGGAACCTGGCACTTGTTAAGTGGTATCCTGAAGATGTAAAGGAAGAGATGCTTTTAAGCATATGATTAAAGCCCGCAAAATGCGGGCCTTATATTTGCCTGGAGTGTTAAGGCTGTCTCAATCGCCATTGGAACGCTTTGCAGGAATCAACAATACTGAGCAATCTGCGTTTCTGGCGATGTTGTGGCTTACGCTTCCGAGGAACAATTCTTTTACAAAGCCTCTGCCTTGGCTGCCCATTACTATCAATTCTGCCGACGAGGTGTTTGCAAAATCTATTATTTCCTTAAAGGGCGAGCCCAGCTTGATTTGAATGTCTACGTCTTCAGCGCCCTTTTCGAGAAGCACCTGCTTAAGCTTCTCAAGCCTCTGGTAATCCACTTCGTTGAAATCGTCGAGCTTGTCTAAAAGGTATGGAGTGATCTTAGATTGATCCTGAATATGCATCAAAGTAATTTTTTTAGGTCCCGACTCAACTATCTGAGTCAAGTAGGAAAATGCATGATCTGCATTTTCTGAAAAGTCGGTAGGAAAAACAATGTGGGACTTTCCTTGTAAATCGAGAGCTCTGGAGCATGTGGCTCCATCCTCTGACTCGATAAGGCGAAGAAGAAGAACTGGTTTTTTTGCGTGGTGAATTAAATCGTAAGCCAAGCCTCTGAAAAAAGCCTCGCTGGCAGCTGACTGCTTTTGAGCACCGGTTACTATCACGGAATAGTTTTCATTTAAAGCTATGCGGTTTATCTCATTTTTGACCACTCCGGGTACTATCCTGGTTTCTACTTTGTAGCCAAATTCCTCGAGAAGCTCTTTTTGCTTTTTAAGACTATCATCCAAGACTGAAGCGGTATATGACAAGGCGATTGATGCTGTTTCCTGCACACTGAGACACTGAAGCAATAGGCATTCTTCAGTCCCTAAGGGTTTTAGACTGCCAAGGCATTTTATTAGTGCGTATGAAGCAGGTGATAAATCAGTTGCTATGATTACTTTTTTAAACATGCCGTTCTCTCCTTTTGGTATTGGATTTGTTCTTAATATATTGTTACCCGTAATTAGGTTGATGTAATTAAAGGACAGCAAACTTTATTTGCTGTCCCCCTAAATCGTCAGTTGTTGAACCAACCTCGCGTATTGTTGGCAATCTTTACTAAAGTGAGCATAACAGGAACTTCCACCAATACCCCTACTACAGTCGCCATAGTAGCACCGGACTGAAGGCCAAACAGGGATATGGCTACAGCCACAGCAAGCTCAAAGAAGTTTGAAGCGCCAATCATGCCGGCAGGGGCTGCCACGTCGTGAGGAAGTTTCCAAGCCTTCGACCATAAGTAAGCTATAAAAAAGATAAAGAAAGTCTGGATGATCAAAGGTATGGCGATTAAAACTATGTTTATCGGGTTGTTTACAATGATCTGTCCTTGAAAAGAAAAAATTATTATCAAAGTGAGCAAAAGGCCTATGATCGTCACATTGTTGAACTTTGGTATGAAGACATTCTCAAAGTAATCAATACCTTTGTTCTTGCTGATCAACACCCTTGACAGCCAGCCACCGGTCAAAGGGATTACTACAAATAGGACGACGGATAGAAACAAAGTAGACCAAGGAACGATTATATCGCTTATTCCAAGGAGTATGGCTACTATGGGAACAAATGCTACAAGTATTATCAAGTCGTTCGTAGCGACCTGAACCAAGGTGTAGGCGGGGTTGCCTCTGGTAAGGTGGCTCCATACAAAAACCATGGCTGTGCAGGGAGCGGCGCCAAGCAACACTGCTCCGGCCAAGTATTCTCGGGCCATATCTGTAGGGATAAGGTTTTTAAATATTACAAAGAAAAACAACAAGGCTATACCGAACATGGTAAAGGGCTTAATAAGCCAGTTGGTCACCCATGTAACTATAAGGCCTTTAGGGTTTTGACCTACCTGCTTGATGCTGTTAAAATCTACTTTAAGCATCATTGGATAAATCATCAGCCAAATTAAAATGGCGACGGGAATAGATACGCTGGCGTATTCAAATCGACTTAAAAATTCAGGTATCTCAGGCAAGTATACGCCAATCAACACTCCAACTATCATGCACAAAGCAACCCATATCGAAAGATATCTCTCGAAAAAACCTATGCCAGATGTTTTGTTTTTACTCATTATTACTCCTCCTATGCAATTACTATATTCGCTTATAGTCATATACTAGCATAGAAGGTTTTAAATATCAATAGAAAATGAGATGAGTTTAGAAAGCATAACAAAAAATTAACACAATAAAAGGATACCAACGATCACTCTTCTTTGATATTATTATATTATGGAAGCAAAGGAGGTATCTAATTGAAAAGATTAACTGGCGTGATTTTTGATATGGATGGCGTGATAGTGGACAGTGAGCCAATACATTATCTATGCGATACAAAAACCCTGGAAGATTATGGAGTGGCGGTGGATTTCGATGAGATGCAGAGGTACATCGGCGTAGGAAATGAAGCCATGTGGTCGGATTTAATCAAAAGGCATCAGATAAAGGCTACAGTGGAAGAGCTTACTAAACGTCAGGATGACTATAAAAAAGAGCTTTTTGGGAAAGACAACATCGTTGCAGTAAAAGGCATAGAAAGTCTCATAAAAAAACTGCATAAAAAGGATATAAAAATAGCCTTGGCATCATCTTCGCCTAAATATTTTATTGAGAGCATATTAAAAAGCTTAGATTTGTTAAATTATTTTGGGGCCTTGGTAAGCGGTGACGAGGTAACAAGAAGCAAACCTGAGCCGGATATATATTTAAAAGCGGCCGAGCTTATTGGGATCTCGCCGATGGAGTGCATGGCAATTGAAGATGCGGCGGCGGGAGTAATAGCGGCGAAGGCGGCTGGAATGTACACGATAGGTTATAAGAATCCAAACTCGGGGAATCAGGATTTATCTCCTGCAGATTTAATAGTAGAAAGCATTTGGGAAGTTGAGAACAGGCTAAAAGCGATTTTAATAGACTAAAGCTTGTGATGGTGTTATAATGGAATGATGAGGATTCTGTAGTACACGTCAAAATAGTTTTTATTCAGATATAGTCCAGATAATCGACAAACGAGTATGCATATAATTCTTAAAAAATTCAAAGGAATGATAAAATGGAAAAAATGAAGTTCGAAGAAGTAGCCGGTATTAGCAGCGAGATTAAAAAAGCTGTAGAGGATATGGGTTTTGAGGAGATGACTCCAATTCAGCAAATGGCGATACCTTTTGTTTACGAAGGCTTGGATATCGTAGGTCAGGCGCAGACAGGAACTGGCAAGACCGCCGCATTTGGGATACCCACCATCGACAGCATAGATCAAGAAGACAAAAGAACGCAGGCGTTGATACTGTGTCCTACCAGAGAGCTTGCTCTTCAAGTGTCCGAAGAGATAAGCAAGCTCGCCAAGTATAAAAGAGGCATTAAGGTTCTTCCGGTATTTGGAGGACAGTCAATAGATAGACAGATTCAGGGACTTAAAAGAGGAGCTCAAATCGTTATAGGAACTCCGGGAAGAGTCATGGACCATATTAGGAGAAGGACCCTTAAAATCGACAATCTTAAAAAATTCGTCTTGGATGAAGCTGACGAGATGTTGAACATGGGTTTCAGGGAAGATATCGAGACGATACTTGAAAGCGTGAAAGAAGAAAGACAGACGCTGTTGTTTTCTGCAACGATGCCAAAAGCAATATTGGAGATAATCAATAAATATCAGACTAATCCTAAAATGGTTAAAGTAGAGCATAAGGAGCTTACTACGCCAAATGTGGAGCAATTTTACTTGGAAGTAAAGGAAAAAGACAAGATGGAGGTTATGACAAGGCTGATAGATGTCTATAATCCAAAACTTACCATCGTTTTTTGCAACACCAAAAGAAAGGTCGACGATGTTACAGACCTTCTTCAGACAAGGGGATACAGCGTTGATAAGATACATGGAGACATGAAGCAGTCGATAAGATCTTCTGTAATCAGCAAATTCAAGAGAAACGATCTGGATATCCTCGTGGCAACAGATGTTGCGGCTAGAGGCCTTGATATAGACGACGTAGAGCTGGTTCTTAATTATGACATGCCAAGCCATGAAGAGTATTATGTCCACAGGATAGGCAGAACGGGCAGGGCAGGAAGAGCGGGCAGTGCATTTACCATGGTGACTCCAAGAGACTACTACTTGCTTAAAAACGTCATGAACTACACAAAAAAGAAGATTAAAAGACATCCTATACCTAGCATCGGAGAAATAGAAACCATAAAAACCGATACATTCTTGCAACGGATCAAAACCGAGATTGACAAAGGCGGTTTGGATAGATATATCAAGATCATAGAGAAGGTCTTGGAGACTGAAGACTATCAGGCAATCGAGGTTGCAGCGGCTTTAGTGAAATCGGAGCTTGAGCTTCCGGAAAAAGAGAATGTGGATTTCAAGGGCTTTAACAAAGAGCAAACTTTCAAGAAGCAGTCTAAAGGCAGATCAAATGAGCCTATGGCAAAAATGTTTATAAATATTGGAAAAAACCATCACATAAAACCTGGAGATGTAGTTGGCTCCATAGCTGGTGAAACAAGCGTTAGCGGAAACAGAATCGGCAGCATAGATATTTTCGAAGACTATACTTTCGTGGAAATCCCGGAAGAATTTGCCGATGAAGTTCTTGAAATAATGGGACAAAACACTATCAAGGGCAAAAAAATAAGCATCGAGCGTGCGAAAGCAGGCAGAAAAGCCGTGTCAAAAGGAAAGAAAAGCCAATATGACAGAGGCTCAAAAAGAGGAAAGACCAAAAGATACTGATTTATAGAGCGCCTTAACCGGCGCTTTTTTATTTGCCTTAAGGGTGGATAACATGTAATATTAAATTAAGAATACGTCGATTGGGGGTTGTTCGCGTGAGTTCCGGTATTGATTTGGAAGGCCTTGAGCTTTCTACACAGGCATTAGTAAAAGAGGCTTTGATCAGAAACATACAGGTTGAAATATTAGACAGAGATGAAAACTTTATTAGATTGACAAAAGGGATGAAGACTGAGATTATCCGTCAAGCTACAAAGACCTCTGCGGATACATACGTATCTGCAGAGGTAATGGGAAATAAAGAAGTAACCAAGATTCTCTTGAAGGAAGTGGGCATAAGGGTTCCGTCAGGTGTAAGGATAAAAAATTTAAATGAAGCGCGGGAGCATTATGATATATTTTTTGGCAAAGATCTGGTAGTGAAGCCTCAGTCAACGAATTTTGGTTTGGGTGTTTTTGTGATTAAAGATCTAGGCAGTCCCGATGAGCTTGAAAATGCAGTGGAATACGCTTTAGGCTATGACGACACGGTGTTGATAGAGGAGTTCATATCGGGAAAAGAATTTAGGTTCTTGGTCGTTGGCGATGAGGTAGTTGCAATTTTACACAGGGAACCGGCCAATGTCAAAGGGGATGGGACCAACGCAATTGAAAGGCTCGTAGAGATTAAAAATAGAGATCCCAGAAGGGGTGAAGGGTACATCACCCCCCTTGAAAAAATAAAGCTTGGAAGGGTGGAAATGGAGTTTTTGAGAAAGCAGGGTCTCGAGTTGGATTATGTGCCAAAGAAAGACGAAAAAATATATCTAAGGGAAAATTCCAATATAAGTACAGGCGGTGACAGCATAGATTATACTGATCAGGTACACCCAGGTTATATTGAAATCGCATTGAAATGCGCAAAGGCGGTGGGTGCTAAAATTACAGGGGCAGATATAATGATAGATGACGTGGGAAAGGAGCCAAACAAGGAGAATTATGGAGTGATAGAACTGAATTTCAATCCTGCGATACATATGCACAATCATCCATATTTAGGGATGAACAGGGAAGTTGAAAAAAAGGTGCTTGATCTGCTGGGCTTTTAAATGGGGGGATTATAATGCAAAAGAAATGGTTTCGTCTGGATAATGCAGGAAGACTGTATGTGTCGATAATAAACCCCATGGATACCACATTGTTTAGAGTATCCGCAACCTTATATGACAAAATTGACGAAACGATACTGGAAGCCTCGCTGAAAAACCTGATCAAGAGGTTCCCGTACTTTAATACTCATATTAAAAAAGGTGTATTTTGGTATTATGTTGAAGAAAGCGATAATGTACCGGTACCGTTAAAAGAGAGACACTATCCATGCATGAACTACAATATTAAGAAAAAGTCTAACTTCCCGTTTAGGGTCCTGTACTTTCAAAATAGAATAAGTGTTGAATTTACACATGCCATAACTGATGGCACAGGAGCTTTCGTGTTTTTGAAATCGCTATTATACGAATATTTTAGGCTCGTGGGCGAAAGTATTAGGATTGAAGGAGATATTGCCCCTGTTGATGGACAGGCTGCGGAAGAAGAGCTGGAAGACGGGTTCTCCAAATACTATATTAAGAAGTATCCGGCTCAGAAGCGTATAAAAAAGGCCTTTCATTTTCCATACAAGCTGCTTCCCAAAGGCATATACTCAGTGGTTACTGGTGCTATCGATATGGATGCCTTGAAAGAAACCGCAAAGAGCTATAACACTACGATTACCGAATTCATATGCGCCGTATATTTCAAGACTATACTGGAGTTGATAGAAAAAAACGGCTATAAGAAACGACCGATAGTACTTAACGTCCCTGTTAATTTAAGGAAGATGTATCCATCAAATACCATGAGGAATTTTTTTGTATCGGTAACTCCTGTTGTGGATCCCAGGCTTGGACATTATAGCTTTGAAGAAATAATTAAGTACGTCAAGAATTTCATGGAGATTCAAGTGGACAAACGTTATATCAACCAAATGATAAGTAGAAATGTAAAGAACGAGAGGAATGTATTTTTAAGAGCCTTTCCGGTTTTCATAAAAGACGCTATAATGCCATGGATATTTCATTTTTACGGCGAGAGGGGATTTAGCACAGGAATATCAAACGTGGGACTCGTCAAAGTTCCTGAAAAGATGGAAAGAAAGATTGAAAAGTTCGAGATGTACCCTCCCCCAAGCAGCGGGAATATCATAAAGGCTGCCGCAGTAGGATATAAGGACAAGCTTTATATGAGTTTTGGAAAGCTTACACATGAAAAAGAAGTAGAGCGAGAATTTTTTAGAAATATCGTGGAGTTCGGAATCCCGGTAGAAATAGAAACGAATGTGGAGTGATTTATATGGCTGCTTATTGCCCCAAGTGTGGAGTTAAAGTTAAAAAAGGCGGGCTCAATTGTCCTCTTTGCGAATATCCTATACCTGATGTAGATGAACGGGAAGATCTTAAAGTTCATCCATTTCCCACCCCGGAAAACATATATCCCGAAGAGTTCAAGAAAGTAAAAAAGAAAGTTTTAAAGAGCATAACATTAATTTTTGGTCTTGCCATAATAATTATGTATGCTGTGAATATGTATCTCCAAGGAGAAATAACCTGGGCCAAGTACAGCATAGCTTCTACCATATCCTTGTGGGTATACATCGGCATCTTTTTAAAATTTATTCCAAGCAGATATTTTTACCTTACTGCAGCATCCATCAATACTTTGGGACTTTTATATGCGCTGGACTATTTAAGCGGGGCGGTGACTTGGTTCTTTCAGCTGGGGCTGCCTCTTGTTTTAGGGCTGTATTTGTTTTCACTGCTGGCCGTCTTTACCTACAGTTATCTTAAAAACAGGCTTCTGATTTATGTAGCGGTAAACATGATATTTGCAACCATGTATTTTTTTCTCCTGGAATGGGCCATCAGCATTTTTGTTGCAGGAGCGCCTCACTTTATATGGTCGTTGATAGCTGGGATACCCACTTTTTTACTCGCTCTTGCGCTTATTTATTTTCACTATTATTTTCCGATAAATATTAAAGAAGAAATTAAAAGAAGATTCCATATTTAGAAAAAAGACGGATTCCAATCCGTCTTTTCTAAAACTTTTCCTTCACGATTCCTTTGCGATATGCGGCTATGAGCATTTCGAGATAATCTATTTGCTTTCTGAGCCTATCGCCTATATCCGTATCCGCAACTTTTTTTCTGTCAACGACTTTTTCAATAACGCTGGTAGTGGATCTGATGTCGATGCCTTCATTGATGGCTTTATCAACAGACTCGAAGGGCTCGTGGCTAGCCAATTGCAGTCCGTAAGAGTTGTAGATAAGCGTATAACCCGCGATGCCGGTAGTACTCTGATATGCCTGGGCAAATCCTCCGTCTATTACCAAAAGCTTTCCGTTGGCCTTTATGGGGCTTTCGCCTGCGCCTGTTTTTACTGGAACATGACCGTTAATAATATGACTTTCTTTGGGATCCAAGCCGAATTCAGTCAATACCTGCAAGGCTATCTTTTCATCTGCCACCATTATAAAATAAGGAGCATAGTTTTCCTTATGAGCTTTTTTATCATCTATGAAGTAACGCTCAAAGGTGGCCATTTTATCCTTGCCAAACAGGGGAGAATTTTCGTTGCACCAGAGGTACCATAAAAAATCAGTGCCGGAGGTTTTGTTGCCCCTGCTGAAATAGCTCTCCCTTGCCCATAGATCCATTTTATCCATCAGCGCTTTACCAGAATTTTTTTCTCCGTATAGATTGATACTCTTAAAGCTGCCGTCTTCGTTCATGGGTATTGACGCGTGGAAAAGAAGATTTCCGTTGTGTTTCAAATAGATGCTTCCTTTGGAATACATAAACCTTATATGGGTCTGTAGCTTTTCGCTTGTAAGAAAAGAGGTTTGGAGCTTGTCTATAACGACTTTCTCATCATCCGTCAACTCCCAAGGCTTCTCAGGATTTATGGTGGGAAAATGAGTGGTATTTAATTTGTACGTTTCCTCGTCGATGTTGATCTTGTGGGTCTGGTAGTCCACCTTGTCGAGAAGGAGACGATGGTCCATCAAAAAATCCGGGTTTTTTTCTACTATCTGGTGCTCGAGTTTGAACTGGATCATCGCGATTGCTTTGTGCATTTTGGCTAGAAGATTTCTGTCGTTATCAGATAAAATCTCGTTTGGAGGTAGCTTGGGCATGAATTTTTTACAAGGGTCATCCTTGTATGCCCTCATGGCAAAGGTGGCCAGTGGGAGCATGTTTATTCCGTAGCCCTCCTCCAGTATGTCCATGTTGGCATACCTCAAGCAGATCCTGACGGCATTTGATATGCAGGCAGTATCACCTGCGGCAGCGCCCATCCACAATATGTCGTGGTTTCCCCACTGCATATCAACGGAATGATGTTTTACGAGTGTGTCCATAATAAAATGGGCACCAGAACCCCTGTCATAAACATCGCCCAGTATATGCAGATGATCGATAGTCAGCCTCTGTATCACGGCTGAAATCTGAGTAATAAATTGGTCAGCACTTTCAAGCTCGACGATGGTATCGATGATTTTATTGTAGTACTCCTTTTTATTAAACCTTTCCTCGTCTTCGTGTAAAAGTTCTTCCATCATATAAGCGAAGTCTTTGGGAAGGGCTTTTCTTACTTTGGAGCGGGTGTATTTTGACGAAGCATCCCGACAGACCTGAATGAGTCTGTAAATAGTCACTTTATACCAGTCGGTTAAATCCGAGTTGGTTCTTTTGACAAGTTGAAGCTTTTCTTCCGGATAATAAATCAGAGTTGCCAGTTCGGTAATGTCTTTTTGGGAAAGAGTTTTTCCCATCACATCGTTGATCTTTCGCCGGACTACGCCTGAGGCGTTTCTCATCACATGATTAAAAGCGATATGCTCCCCATGCAGATCGGTCAAAAAGTGTTCCGTGCCTTTCGGCAGATTGAGTATTGCCTTTAAGTTTACGACTTCGGAAGCTGTAGATGAAATGTTTGAAAATTTCTCTGAAAGAAGCTCCAGATACTCTTTGTTTTCGATTAATTGGGATTCTTTAAAGCTCTTCAAGGGATTCCCTCCGATCGGTGTATAGTATAAGTAATATAATACTATAATATGTCACTGAAATCAATTATATACTATTAATGATGCGTGATATCAATTTTTGTGATATCATATATCCTCGATTTGCCAGTCGATTTCTTTTAGCCCATGACTTGAGAAAAAATTATTTGTTCTTGAAAAAGGCCGGCTTCCGAAAAATCCTCTATTGGCGGATAAAGGGCTGGGATGCGGAGACTTTATTACGAGATGACGCTTGTTTGTTATTAGATGTTCCTTTGACTGAGCGTACTTTCCCCATAGAATGAAGACCACAGGCTCATGCTTTTCATTTAGCAAAGATATTATGCGGTCGGTAAATTCATGCCATCCTATCTTGCTGTGAGAACCGGCCATTCCGGCTCTGACTGTAAGAACGGCGTTTAAGAGTAGCACGCCTTGAAACGCCCATTTTTTTAAATAACCGTTGTTTGGAATCTTAAGACCTAAGTCGCTTTTAAGCTCTTTATATATATTTTGCAAAGAGGGAGGCACAGGCGTTTTAGGGGTTACTGAAAAACATAGCCCATGGGCCTGGTCGGGTCCGTGGTATGGATCCTGGCCCAGAATCAGCACCTTAGTATCTCTGTATGAAGTGTAATTCAGAGCATTAAATATATCTTCCATAGGGGGATAAACGGTGTAAGCATAGTATTCCTGCTTTAAAAAAGCCCGCATGTGCTTGTAATAATCTTTCTGAAACTCATCATTAAGTTTTTCATTCCAATCGTTTTTTAATTTAACAGTCATACTTTGCTCCTTTCAGATCTATGATTATATTTTATCTCAAGTTTAATTTTTTTCATAGCCGCAAATACCCGTTGACACTTTTTATTGGGGACATTATAATAAACATATGAACACGTGTTCATGTGTTGGGAGGGATATCGATGGATGATCTAAAATCAAGAGAAATAACGGAGATGGCGGATTTTTTTAAAGTGTTCGGCGACTTTACCAGGATGCAGATACTTGTCACCTTGCTCAAAGAAGAACTTTGCGTTCAATGTCTCACGGATCTGACTGAGGTAAGCCAGTCTGCAATAAGCCATCAACTGAGATTGCTTAAAGCCAGCGGATTGGTAAAAGCCAGGCGGGAAGGCAAAAAGATGTATTATTCTTTAGATGATGAGCATATAAAAGTCATTTTGGAAGTAGCCAGAGAACATGTAGAACATAAAAAAAATGGAGGATCACATGTTTAAGATAATACTGGAAGGTCTCAACTGCACCAGCTGTGCAGGTAAAATAGAAGAACGCACTAACAAGATTTCAGGGGTTAAGAGCGCTAACTTAAACTTTGTAAGCAGCACTATGGAAATCGAGTTTGAAGATGAAAAGCTTAAAGAAAACATAATAAGCCAGATTAAAAAAATAGTAAATAAACTGGAACCTCATGTTAACGTAAGGATCAAAGACAGGGATGAGGAAGAAATCCACTTAAACCTCACATCAGATGAGGTTTGTGATATATCGAATGAAAAGAGAGAGAATAGCAAAATAGAAAAAAAGGGAATCGTGCCTTATTTCTTTACAAATTACAGGCTTTTAGCCGGAATAGCGATTTATATTTATGCTCTATTTTTTGGCGGAGCGGTTCTCCCACCGCTGTTTTGGTATCTGGCGGGTTATGTGCTGATAGGCTTTGACGTAATCAAATCGGCATTAAGGAATATAGTCAGAAGAGAAATATTTGACGAAAATTTTTTAATGTTCATTGCAACGGTTGGGGCTTTTTCTATAGGAGAATATGGTGAAGGAGTGGCAGTCATGCTGTTCTATGAAGTGGGTGAAGTGTTTCAATCATATGCTGTAGATAACTCGAGGCGCTCAATCAAAGAGTTGGTGGATTTAAAAGCCATGTATGCAAATAAATATTCAAATGGCAAGATTGAAAGGGTATTCCCCGAGTCATTGAACTTAGGAGATGAGATATTAATAAAACCGGGTGAGAAGATGCCGGTGGATGGAGAAATATATGAAGGCAGATCCCTTTTTGACACCTCAGCCTTGACTGGAGAGTCCCTGCCAAGAGAACTGAGCGTAGGGGACAAAGTTCTTGGTGGATTCATCAATTCTACGTCGGCAGTAAAGGCTGTAGTCAAAAAGACTTACAGGGATTCGGCGGTGGCTAAAATTCTAGATCTCATTGAAAATGCCGGAGCAAAAAAATCAAACACAGAGAAATTCATTACTAAGTTTGCAAGGTATTATACTCCAGCAGTAGTTTCTATGGCAGTTGCCATAGCCATCATACCCACAATAGTCACGGGAGACCCATTTAGTGAATGGCTGCATAGAGGACTTATATTTTTAGTGATTTCCTGTCCTTGCGCTCTCGTGATATCCATACCCTTGGGCTACTTCGGCGGAATAGGAGCTGCATCAAAGGAAGGCATACTCATTAAAGGAAGCCAGTACCTGGAAGCCTTGAAAAACATGGAAACAGTAGTTTTTGATAAAACGGGAACTCTGACGAAGGGGATCTTTCAGGTAACGCAAGTCGTTTTGGCTGAAGGAGTGCATAAGGATGAATTGATGGAGTGCGCAGCTTTGGCTGAATCCATGTCGAACCACCCCATAGGCGCTTCTATCATGAAGGAATTCAAGAATGAGCTTTCTCTCCATAAAATTGAAAAGCACACTGATATCGGAGGCAAAGGCGTCAAAGTCATATATGATGGAATTGAGATTCTTGCGGGAAACCACAAGCTTATGGAGGATGCAGGAATAAAGTACTTGGATTTTATGGATATAGGAACAGTAGTTCATGTAGCCTCAGGGGGCAAATATCTAGGTTACATACTCATTGCTGATGAGATCAAGGATGGAAGCCTTGGCCTGGTTGAAGATCTCAAATTCGAGGGGATAAAAAAGACGGTTATGTTTACGGGAGATCATAAAAACATCGCAGATTATGTGGCAGGAATATTGAATATGGACGAAGTCAAATCCGAGCTTCTTCCACAGGAGAAGGTCGAACATTTTGAGATTCTAAAGGAAGGCAAAAGGTCTAATGCGACGATAGGCTTCGTGGGGGACGGAATAAACGATGCACCGGTCTTGGCAATGGCGGATATAGGAATATCCATGGGCTCGCTGGGTTCTGACGCGGCAGTGGAGGCTTCAGATATCGTGTTGATGAAAGATGATCCGAAAAAGCTGGTTCAAGGCATAAAAATAGCAAAGTACACAAACAAGATAGTTGTCCAAAACATAGTCTTTGCCCTTGGGATTAAAGGGGTGGTCATGCTCCTAGGAGCCCTTGGATATGCCAGTATGTGGGCTGCGGTATTTGCCGATGTTGGAGTGACGCTGATTGCCGTATTGAATGTGAGCAGAATTTTTTACGTCGGAGGAAAGTTAAAATAAGGGTTGATTAAATCAAAGGTTCTCTGTATAATCCCGTCTTTGACAGTTAGAGAGCAAATGAAGCTCGGAAACCCTTGTGTATCAATGGGTTCCGAGCTTTTGTCTGTTTTAAAAAGTGAGTAATGTTTTTACTTTTTCGTCAGTTTGAAGATT
>Ga0334893_1000146_pt1 | contig 117487 bp, 97 predicted proteins | sample GraSluR3_MG_5_FD_207218 | JGI IMG/M metagenome (GOLD analysis project Ga0334893, IMG submission 207218) | Sludge microbial communities from methane-producing bioreactor in Wageningen University, Netherlands - Granular Sludge_09_05-R3 | ecosystem: Engineered > Bioreactor > Anaerobic >...
CGAATAAGTGGCTTTTTGTTATTTTTGTTTCGCCTGAAGAGTCCCATAATTTTAAAGTTTTTTGTCGAACTCAAAAATAGGGGATTCTGAGGGCATTTTTAAATTTCGTACTTTCGGATGCTAGTGACGATTTCTATAAGAAAAACGCAATGTTGTAACATATGATACATTTTTCCCTTACCCCATACCGTATGTTTGTAGTGCGAAACCGCAGAAAGGTTTCAAACAAAAAACGAAAAAATAAAACACTACAAATATGAAAAGGGATATTATTACAATCGACCGCGACCTGTGCAACGGATGTGGCTTATGCGTTACCGGATGCCATGAGGGCGCCCTACAAATGATTGACGGCAAGGCAGTACTTATTAGCGAGTTGATGTGCGATGGCCTTGGCGCCTGTATTGGCGATTGCCCCGTGGGCGCAATTACCATTGAGCATCGCGAGGCCGAGGCTTACGATGAGGTGCTTACCATTAGCAAAATGGTTGGCAATGGCAAAAACACCGTAATTGCCCACCTAAAGCATTTGAAAGATTATAACGAGAAGGAATACCTGCGTCAGGGCGTAGAGTGGCTCTTGGCAAATCAAGATAAGTTTGACTTTAAAGTTGAGGATGTGCTGCACGCTGTGCATGATCACCAAAAAGCCGATGCCTGTGGATGTGGCGATAACACTCCACAACCCAAACCCCAAGCACATCATCAACACGCTGGCGGAGGATGTCCCGGTTCGGCAGCACGTGCCTTTGGAGGTGGTGCTGCATCAGCAACAAACAATGGCAATGCGATGGTCTCGGGTCAATCGGAACTAACGCATTGGCCTGTTCAGTTACACCTAATCAACCCCAATTCGGGACACTTCAAGGGGTCGAACCTATTGTTAGCTGCCGACTGCGTGGCGTTCTCCATGGGGAACTTCCACAGCGATTACCTAAAGGGAAAAACCCTTGCCATTGCTTGCCCTAAGCTCGACTCCAATAAAGAAATGTACGTTGAAAAAATTACAGCCCTAATCGATAGCGCTCAGATTGATACCATTACCGTTATGAAGATGGAGGTTCCCTGCTGCGGCGGCCTACTTCAGCTAGCCAAAATGGCTATGGATAGAGCCCAACGCAAGGTACCCATCAAACTAATTACGGTTGGCATTCAGGGCGAGGTAGTGGAGAGCAGCTGGGTATAGAACGGTAATCAGTAATCGGTAATCGGTAATCAGTAATCAGTTCTGGTGACAACCGATAACTGACAACTAACAACTAACAACTAACAACTAACAACCAACCAATCAACCAATCAATCAATCAATCATTTTAACAAGCTAACTTAAAAACTTACAACTATGAGCATGTTCTGTTTTCAGTGCCAAGAGGCAGCAAAAGGTACCGGTTGCACCATAAAAGGTGTATGCGGAAAAACCGACGACCTAGCAAAAACTATGGATCTTCTAATGTTCACCCTTAAGGGGATGAGCGTTTACAGCTCCGCTTTGCGTGAGCAGAAAAAGTATGAGAACCCCATTGTGAACAAGTTCATTTTCGATGGGCTATTCATGACCATTACCAACGCCAACTTCGACAAGAAGGTGATTGCCGATCGTGTTACCCGTGGTCTTGAGCTTCGCAACTCGCTTCGCGAGGAGTGCAAAAAGCAGGGCGTAACCGTTAACGATGGTTTTGAGGGTTGCACTTGGCAAGGAACTCCCGATCAGTACGAGGCAAAAGCCGAAACTGTAGGCGTACTTTCTGAAACTAATGAGGATATCCGCTCGCTTAAAGAGCTTATCATTTACGGTGTAAAGGGTATGGCGGCTTATACCGAGCACGCCTACAACCTTGGTCATGAGGATGTAACCATTTACGAGTTTATGCAGAGTGCCTTGGCATCAACTACCCAAAACCTTAGCGTTGACGAGTTGGTTGCCCTTACGCTCGAAACTGGTAAGTTTGGTGTTTCTGCAATGGCTCTTCTCGATAAGGCCAACACAACAAGCTACGGAAACCCTGAAATCACCAAGGTTAACATTGGCGTAAGCAACAAGCCCGGTATCCTAATTAGCGGTCACGACCTAAAGGATATGGAGGAGCTGCTTGCTCAAACCGAGGGAACTGGTGTTGATGTGTACACTCACAGCGAGATGCTACCGGCCAACTACTACCCAGCATTTAAAAAGTACAAGCACTTTGTGGGTAACTACGGTAGCAGCTGGTGGAAGCAGAAGGAGGAATTCGAGACTTTCAATGGGCCAATCCTTTTCACTACCAACTGTATTGTACCACCAACCGATAAATCTACATACAAAAACAGGGTATTCACAACTGGCGCAGCAGGTTACCCTGGTAGCAAGCACATTGCTAACCGTGAGCCCGGTAAGCAGAAAGATTTCTCAGAAATAATTGAGATGGCAAAAACTTGTCAACCCCCAGTTGAGATTGAGACAGGCGAGATTGTTGGTGGATTTGCTCACGCGCAGGTGTTTGCTCTTGCCGACAAGGTTGTTGATGCTGTTAAGTCGGGTGCTATTCGCAAGTTTGTGGTTATGGCTGGTTGCGATGGCCGTATGAAGGACAGAAACTACTACACCGAGTTTGCCGAGAAGCTACCAAAAGACACTGTTATCCTAACCGCTGGTTGTGCCAAGTATCGTTACAACAAGTTGCCTTTAGGCGATATAGGAGGTATTCCTCGCGTGCTCGATGCTGGCCAGTGTAACGACTCGTACTCTCTTGCCGTTATCGCCATGAAGCTTAAGGAGGTGTTCGAACTGAACGATATCAACGAGTTACCCATTGCTTACAACATTGCTTGGTACGAGCAAAAGGCTGTAATCGTTCTTCTGGCACTGCTTTACCTAGGCGTTAAAAACATCCATTTAGGCCCAACGCTTCCCGCGTTCCTTTCGCCAAATGTTGCCAACGTGCTAGTGAACAATTTTGGTATTGGAGGTATTACTACAGTAGATGAGGATATCAAGATGATGATTGGGTAATAATTTAAACGCTAAAACACGAAGGCGCAAATAAATATTTATAGCGTCTTCGTGCCTTTGCGTTAAAAACAGAAAATATGTCAAATGAATTTGTAAAAGGCCAAAAGTTCAGCTTTGTAAACGAGGTTGACTACTCCAGCGGAGGAATTGTTAGCAAAAACGTGCTAAAGCGCCCAACAGGGAACCTGTCGCTATTTGCTTTCGATAAGGGTGAGAGCCTAAGTACCCATACCGCACCATTCGATGCCACCGTTCAGGTGCTCGAGGGTAAAGCCCGCATTGTGATTGGCGGCGAGGGTCACGATTTAGTTGCCGGAGAAACCATTATTATGCCTGCTGGCATTCCCCACAGCGTGGAGGCTACCGAGAAGTTTAAGATGTTGCTAACGATGATTAAGGAGTAGGGGAAAGACGGAATTCAGAAGACGGAAGCCAGAAGACGGAAGACGGATGGATTATCCTTACTCTTCGGTCTTCGGTCTTCAAACTTTAAATTTCAAACAATGGACAACGAAATTATCTGCACCTGTATGGAGGTTACCCGTGGACAGATTGTAGCCGCCATCAACGAGAAGGGTTGCAAAACCCTTGAGGATATCCAGAACGAAACCGAGGCCTGCACAGTGTGCATGAGCTGCGAGGATGATATCCAGGACATACTCGACGAGGAATTGTCAAAATAAAAATATTTGATATGAATACCAGAAATCTATCGGATGCACCTTTTAAGGATACACCCCATAAGGTTGACGTTCGCGAAATGTACAACCACCCCGATGCGCAGGTTATGCACATCACGCTGCAGCCGGGTGAATCGTTAAAGCCACATAAAACGCCTGTTGATGTATTCTTCTATGTGCTGGAAGGCAATCCAACAATCCATGTTGGTGATGAGTCCATTGCATATCCAAAGGATACGATTATTGAAAGTCCCAAGGATATTGTGCATTACCTTAGCAATGAGAGTAAAGATGTGGTTCGAATACTTGTGGCCAAAACGCCAAATCCACAAACCAAAAGGACTTTGTAAAGCATAGGGGGAATCGTATTTCGGTTCCCTTTTTTTAGTATTCTAATCCAATTTGTTGCCTAATGCTATCCAAGGTTTCGTGAAGTCGAAGGCTTTTGGCTAGCGGGAATTCTGTCGATTGCGAGTCGCCTCGATTCAGGCAGATCATCACCTCTTCAATCTCGTACTGATAACCAAACCCTGACTCATCGAAAGCGTAATGATGGATATGACCATCAATTACTGCATCTAAGCTGGTTGGCTCATGCCATTTGCTGTACATTCTGATGTATCCCTTTGTTCCAGCAATTAGAGCTTCGGAAGGAGTATTCACCTGAAACGAAGAGGATAGGCTGGCGGAAATACCTTTCTGCCTGTAGGTGAAAACAATATTGCAATTCTCATCAACACCAGTTTTTCCTATTACTGCCGATGCTAAAATTTCATCGGGCTTGCCAGCCAATTCCAAGGCAAAGAAAACTGGATAGATACCAATATCGAGCAGCGAGCCACCACCCAACTCCTTATTGAATAGTCGTTTGCTAATATCGTATGCTGCCTTAAAGCAGAAGTTTGCCTGAATGTATTTTACCTCTCCAATATGGCCATCATTCACCAACCTGTAACATTCCCGAAACGACGGAATAAACTTGGTCCACAGTGCTTCCATCAAAAACAGATTGTTGTCTTTTGCAACCTTGCCAAGCTCTTCAACCTGTTGAGCATTCATCCCCATAGGCTTTTCGCATAGCACATGCTTACCGTTTTTTAAGCAGAGTAATGAGTAATCGAAATGGAAAGTATGTGGCGAGGCTATGTACACAATGTCAACATGAGGATCGTTTGCTAGCTCCTCATAGGATCCATAGGCAATTTCTGCATCAAATTTGTTGGCAAAGGCTTGGGCTTTTCCGAGCGTTCGCGATGCAACAGCGTAAAGATTTGCCCCATCAACTAGCTTTATATCCGATGCAAACTTTTCGGCAATTTTACCGGGTGCTATAATGCCCCAATTCCATTTTTTTCCCATCTTCGTACTGTGTGTTGAATAACTCCTTGTTGCCACAAATATAAAGTAGTATTTCAACAATACATTAACTCATTGGTTTGTTCAGTTTTCTTGGTTGATTAAACCCCAACCGTAAAACACTATCCAACGAGCATAAAATAGTTAGCACTAATCTGCATATCATTAAATCAAACCTAAAATTTTATGAGACGATTTCTTCTATCGGCCCTACTAATTTCTTTTGCAACGCTCTTTTCGTTTTCGCAGAATGAGCCCGTTACGAAAGCAAACTACGAGTTGGCTTCGCGGTTTTCGCCAAACCGAATCAGAAAAATGGTTTACAGCACTTCGGTTGATGCCCATTGGCTAAAGAATAGCACCCGCTTTTGGTACACCTACGAGACCAGCGAGGGGCGAAATTATTACATTGTCGATCCGGCTCGAAAATCAAAAAGCCTAATGTTCGACAACGTGAAGATGGCTGCCGATATCTCCAGGCTTACGCTCGACCCATTCGATGCACAGAATATTCCCATCCGAAACCTAAAGTTTTTAGATAAAGAGGATGTAATTCGGTTTGAGATAAAGAGCACCCTGGTTGATGAGGATAAGGAGGATGACGAGGAGGATGATATGACCGAAAAGCAAGGCCAGCGTAAGAAAGGGAAAAATGGCAAACCCGATAAGAAGACCTGGTACTTCGAGTACAACATTAAAACGGGCAAGCTTACCATGCTCGACGATTATAAGAAGCCAAAGGATAGACCCGACTGGGCAAATATTTCGCCCGATGGCGAGAAGGTTGTTTTTGCCCGCAACCACAACCTATTCTGGATGGATAAGGAGAGCTACGAGAAAGCCATTAAGAATGAGAAGGACTCTACCATAGTTGAGCATCAGCTAACTTGGGATGGTGAAGAGGATTACAGCTACGGTTCGAGCTGGAGAGGGGAGGACAATGTGGAGAAGGAGAAGAACAAGGACAAGCGCAAGGGCGCTTGGGCTTTGTGGTCGCCCGACTCCAAAATGATTGCCCTTACCCGTTCCGATATGCGCAAGGTAAAGGATTTGTGGGTAATAAAAACCCTTTCGAATCCCCGCCCAACTCTCGAATCGTACAAGTACCATATGCCCGGCGAGAAGGAGGCTCCAGTTGAGGAAATGCTGGTGTTTAACTTCGTTGATTCTTTGCCTGTAAAAGTAAATACCGATGCTTTCCCCGATCAAACGCTTTCTATCCAGTCGGCTCCCCGTTTGCGCAAGGAGCGCGACGACGATTACGTTGCCCGCAAGTGGTTGGCCGATTCCAATAACCACTTCTACTTCACCCGCACCTCGCGCGATTTGAAAAGAATCGATATTTGCCAAGTTGACCCTACAACCGGTGAGGTTAAAACTATAATAGAGGAACGCCTCAATACCTACGTTGAGACTCGCCCGCTGGGTGTAGTGAATAGCGGTAGGGAGCTAATCCACTGGTCAGAGCGCGATGGATGGGCGCATTTTTATCTATATGACGGGCAAGGAAATCTGAAGAACCAAATCACTTCTGGCCCATATCACACCGAGCGTATTGTTGGAATTGATGAGAAAAACCGCGTGCTTTACTTCACTGCCAATGCTGCTCAGCCCAATGAGGATCCCTACTACGAGCACTTCTACAGCATCAACTTTGATGGTTCGGGGCTGAGACTTTTAAATCCCGGCAACTACAACCATAGCGTTTCTATGGATGATGACAATAAGTTCTTTGTTAACAATTACTCTAGGGTTAACACCATACCCAAGTCGGAGCTAAGGGATAGCAAGGGCACCAAGATAATGGACTTGGAGGAGGCCGATTTTAGCCAGCTATTTGCTGCTGGTTATCAGTTCCCCGAGCCATTCAAAGTTAAGGCCGATGATGGTAAAACCGATATCTATGGTGTGATGTACAAACCATTCGATTTTGACTCTACCAAGCTATATCCGCTAATTCAGTACGTTTATCCTGGGCCACAAACCGAAGCGGTTGACAAGTCGTTCTCGGCTCGTATGGACAGGACCGATCGTTTGGCGCAGTTGGGATTTATTGTAATTACCGTGGGTAACCGCGGAGGACACCCCAACCGTTCCAAGTGGTACCACAACTACGGGTATGGAAACCTTCGCAACTATGGCTTAGCCGATAAGAAGGCGGCTGCCGAGCAGCTGGCCAACAGGCACAAGTTTATCGATATCAACAAGGTGGGTATTCATGGCCACTCGGGTGGAGGATTTATGTCAACTGCCGCCATGCTGGTTTACCCCGATTTCTTCAAGGTGGCTGTTTCCAATGCGGGTAACCATGAGAATAACATCTACAATCGTTGGTGGAGCGAGAAGCACCATGGCGTGAAGGAGGTGACTGATACCACGGGCAAAACCACCTTTGAGTACAACATCGACAAGAACTCGGAGCTGGCCAAAAACCTAAAAGGTAAGCTTCTGCTAACTACTGGAGAGATTGATAACAACGTTCACCCAGGCCTTACCATTCGTATGGCTAATGCATTGATAAGGGCAAATAAACGTTTCGATTTCTTCATGTACCCCGGTCAGCGGCACGGCTATGGCGATATGATGGAGTACCACTTCTGGCTAACCGCCGACTACTTTGCCAAGCACCTGCTGGGCGACTACTCTACCAATGTCGATATGCTTGAGATAAATAGGGATATTGAGCTGAAACGATAGCTTAGTGTAATTGAAAAATAGAGGAGGCTGCTCGGATTAATGCTGGGCAGCCTCTTTTTTGTAAAATTATCACTAGTGACTGACAAACACTTTGAAGATATTATAAGATTCTTCGCTTCACTTCGTTTTGCTCAGTATGACAGGTATATGCTTTTAAGTGGATATGGAGGGGAGGGTCAGTTGGCCTCGTTCTAAAACAACGAGGCCAACTGACCCTCCCCTCCACTAAATATAATATAAACACCTGTCATTCTGAACGAAGTGAAGAATCAAGTTTGCGAGGTCACTGAAAGTAATCTTATTATTTGAGTCGGTCACTATTGTAAAATTATATTGTTGTTATCGTGTCTATTGTATCAATCGCTGTTCTATAACACTTATTTATAATCAAACTAAATTGTAAACTTCCCTCCACTTCATTATTATCAAAAGTTAAAGAAAATTATTTTTGTAGTCGATTCTCAAACGATTACTGAATGGCTAAAAGGATTAAAACCGTTGATCATCTCGGTAGGGTTCAGGAAATTAATTCGGACAACATTGTTGTAAGCATCATAAGCCAATCGGCTTGTGCTGGCTGCCATGCTAAGGGCGCCTGCGGATTGTCCGATACTGCTGAAAAGCATGTTCACGTATGTAAGCCTAACCACAACCTTAAGGTAGGTGAGAGCGTTCGGGTTATCCTAAAGCAATCCCTAGGTTTTAAAGCGTTATTACTGGGCTATGTGTTGCCCTTTGTTGCCATACTTACGGTTTTGGTAATGCTTACTTCGCTCGATGTTAGTGAGGGAAAGGCTGGGTTGGCATCGCTTGCCATTCTAGTGCCATACTATTACATTCTGTATCTATTTAAAGATAAGATATCGAACCACTTCACTTTCGAAATTGAATCAACTTAATTATAGGATAGCATGAGTTATTCCATTATTCTTTACACCGTATTAATGCTTAGCGCCCTTGGAGTGCTGGCAGCGGTAATTCTTTACTTTGTAGCCCAAAAGTTTAAAGTGTTCGAGGATCCTCGTATCGACGAGGTTGAGGCGGTGCTCCCCGGAGCCAACTGCGGAGGATGTGGCTACCCAGGGTGCAGAGGCTTTGCCGATGCATTTGTTAAGGCAGATGATATTAGCGGCCTGTTTTGTCCTCCCGGAGGTAACGAAACCTATGCAGCAGCAGCCAAGGTGGTGGGCAAGGATGCCGTAGCCCAAACCCCAATGATTGCCGTGGTTCGCTGCTCGGGCTCGACCGAACATAGAGCCAAAACCAGTGCCTACAACGGAGCCGTATCGTGCAAGGTTGCAACAACCCTGTTTAGCGGCGATACGGGCTGCCAGTTCGGTTGCCTTGGTCTTGGCGATTGCGTAGAGGTGTGTACTTTCGATGCAATTTATATCGACGAGGCAACAGGCCTGCCTGTAGTAGATGAGGATAAATGTACTGCTTGTGGCGCATGTGCTAAGGCTTGTCCCAAGTTTATTATCGAGATGCGCAAAAAGGGCCCTAAGGGTAAGCGAATTTTTGTGTCCTGCATCAATAAAGATAAGGGTGGCGTAGCCAAGAAATCATGCTCCGTAGCTTGCATTGGTTGCAGCAAGTGCGTTAAGGTTTGCCCTCACGATGCCATTACGCTGGAGAATTTCCTTGCCTATATCGACTACGACAAGTGTAAACTTTGCCGCAAGTGTGTTGATGAGTGCCCAACGGGTGCCATTCTTGAGTTGAATTTCCCTCCCAAGAAAAAGAAGGTGGAGGAGGAAGTTAAAACAGAAAGTGTATAGTAAACATTTAGAATAATGAATATCGATTACGTTTTCTGATTTAAGATCACTTCATCATTCGTAAATCGATATTTATCATTCGATATTCAATACAAGTGAGTATGTTAAAGACCTTTCCTAAAGGCGGGGTACATCCCCCAGAGAATAAGTTTTCGGCCGATAAAACCATAGAGGCTTTACCTTTGCCTGAGCAGGTAGTTATCCCCATATCGCAGCATATTGGTGACCCAGCAGCAGCTGTGGTGGCTAAAGGCGATAAGGTGGTGGTTGGTCAGGTTATTGCCAAAGCCGCAGGCTTCGTGTCGGCTAATATTCACTCTTCGGTGTCGGGCACAGTAGCTTCGCTCGATCCCGTGCTCGACTCAACTGGCTACAAAAAGCCAGCAATAACCATTACCGTTGAGGGCGATGAGTGGTTGGCTGAGATTGACAGGACCCCCGATCTTAAAAAGGATATCAGTCTTAGCGCCGAGGAGATTGTTGCAAAGGTAAATGAGGCCGGTATTGTTGGCCTTGGTGGAGCAACCTTCCCGTCGCATGTTAAGCTATCGGTTCCCAAAGGGAAAAAGGCCGATGTGCTTATAATTAATGGAGTGGAGTGCGAGCCCTACCTTACATCGGATCACAGGCTTATGCTCGAGAAGGCCGATGAACTAATGGTGGGAATCTCTATCCTTAAGAAAGCCCTTGGCGTTGAGCGTGCCCTTATAGGTGTTGAAAATAACAAACGCGATGCCATTGCACATCTTAAGCAGGTTTCTGCTGGATATGCAGGGACTGAGGTGCATGCCCTTAAGGTGAAGTATCCTCAGGGAGGCGAAAAGCAGCTAATCAAAGCGCTTATCAACCGCGAGGTTCCATCGGGCAGTCTTCCCATTGAGGTAGGTACTGTGGTTCACAACGTGGGAACAGCCTTTGCGGTATACGAGGCTGTGCAGAAAAACAAGCCATTGGTTGAGCGTGTAGTTACCGTTACAGGTAAAAAGTTGGAAAACCCTGGCAACTTCATAGTGCGAATAGGTTCGCCAATATCAAAATTAATTGAGGCTGTGGGTGGACTACCCGATGATACAGCTAAGGTGGTTAATGGTGGCCCCATGATGGGTAAAGCGCTTAGCACAATTGAGGCGCCTGTGACCAAGGGAACTTCGGGAGTTATACTGTTTCCTGCAAACGAGTCATTGCGACCAGAGGTGCAACCATCTTGTATTCGCTGTGGTAAGTGCATCAGTGCTTGTGCCATGGGACTGGAGCCATACCTTCTCATCCGCCTATCGCAACGTAAAATGACAGAGCGGATGGAGGAGGAGCGTATACTCGATTGTATGGAGTGCGGCTCATGTAGCTATGTTTGCCCCGCCAATCTGCCGTTGCTCGACTACATTCGCTTGGGCAAAGGCGATGTAAGCGCTATGGTTAGGGCACGCAAAAACTAAAAATAGATGATATAAACTCTAGAATAATGAACAAACTACTTGTTGTATCTCCATCACCACACGTTCACAGCGGCGACTCAACCCCAAGGTTGATGTACAACGTGGTGCTGGCGCTTATTCCAGCACTGGCGGTTACGCTGTTTTACTTTGGACTTGGGGCGCTTATTGTTACCGCAATCTCCATAGTGTCGTGCTTGGTGTTCGAATTCCTAATTCAGAAATACCTGCTTAAGGTTAAACCATCCATTTCCGATGGCTCGGCATTGGTTACTGGCTTAATCCTGGCCTTCAACCTGCCATCAAATCTGCCTTGGTGGATTGTGGTGATTGGTGCGCTGGTTGCCATTGGGGTTGGAAAGTTGAGCTTTGGTGGCTTGGGGCGTAACCCATTTAATCCGGCTTTGGTAGGCCGTGTATTTTTGCTAATATCTTTCCCTGTGCAGATGACCAGCTGGCCATTGCCCATTGAGTCGAGGATGAGCTATATTGATGCCGTAACAGGTGCAACCCCACTGGCTGTGGTTAAAGAAGGGCTTAGCAAGGGTGAGCTAATGAGCAGCATTGCCGACCAAATACCTAGCCATATGCAGCTGTTTATGGGCGCAATGGGTGGCTCGCTGGGCGAGATAGCCGCATTTGCATTGCTCATAGGTTTTGCGTGGATGCTTATTACCAAGGTTATCACATGGCATATTCCTGTTTCAATATTTGCAACCATTGGTATTTTCACAGGGATATTGTGGCTAATCAATCCAGAGGCAAATGCCGATCCGATTTTCCATTTGATTACCGGAGGGGTAATGCTTGGGGCAATATTCATGGCCACCGATTACGTTACCTCACCCATGCATCCCAAGGGGATGTGGATATTTGGAATTGGGATAGGGGTGATTACAGTGGTAATCCGTGTTTGGGGCGCTTACCCCGAGGGTATTTCATTCGCAATACTAATTATGAATGCCTTTGTTCCACTTATTAATCGATATTTAAAACCATCACGCTTTGGAGAGGAGGTGAAGAGAAATGGCTAAAGAATCAACTTTTAAAAATATGACCCTAACCCTTCTTACAGTTACCTTGTTAGCTTCAGCTAGTTTAGGGTTTGTATACAGTTTTACCAAAGGGCCAATAGAGGATGCACAAAATGCTAAGATTAATAATGCAATTAGCCTGGTTCTTCCCGAGTTCGACAATAGACCCTCGGCCGATAAGTTTACTCGAGAGGTTGATGGCGGGTTGCTAACATTCTATCCTGCTTCAATGGGAGGCGACGCTGTGGGAATGGCAATCCAAACATTTACCAAGAATGGCTTTAGCGGCCAAATCGATTTAATGGTTGGTATACTGGCCGATGGGACAATACACGCCATAGAGGTGATTGCTCATAAGGAAACCCCGGGTCTTGGCGATAAGATGGAAAGCGGAAAATCCGACTTTAGCGTTCAGTTCAAAGGTAAGCATCCCGATGAGTTTAAACTAGCTGTAACAAAGGATGGTGGAAATGTCGATGCCATCACAGCTTCAACCATAAGTTCGCGCGCATACTGCGAAGCAGTTCAACGTGCGTACGATGCATTTGTAAAGGAAGGAGGTGCTAAATGAATCAGGTAACGAATTTTACCAAGGGGTTTGTTAAGGAGAATCCTGTGTTTGTTCTACTGCTGGGTATGTGTCCCGCGTTGGGCACAACCACAAGCGCAATTAATGGTTTGGGTATGGGACTAGCTACCACTTTTGTGCTGGTAATGGCCAACTTGGTGATATCACTGGTTAAGAACCAAATCCCTGCTAAGGTGCGTATACCTTCGTTTATTGTGGTAATTGCATCGTTTGTTACTATGGTCGATTTAAGTATGGCCGGATTCCTACCCGCGCTTCATGAGCAGCTTGGACTGTTTATTCCTCTTATTGTTGTTAACTGCTTGGTTCTTGGTCGTGCCGAGGCCTTTGCATCGAAGAATAATGTGGGCTCCTCGGTGATAGATGGATTGGGTATGGGCTTAGGCTTTTCGTTTGGACTAACCCTGCTAGGCGCCACTCGCGAGATATTGGGTAGCGGGCAGGTATTTGGGGTAACCCTTTTCCCCGACACCTATGCAATGCTTGTGTTTGTGCTTGCTCCAGGAGCTTTTATCGCCTTGGGATACCTCACTGCAATTATGAACCGACTTGCCAAAAAAAGTAAATAGATTTAGCCATGGAATATATCATTATAATTATATCGGCTGTTTTTGTCAACAATATCGTGTTGGCACAGTTCCTTGGGATATGTCCGTTCCTAGGGGTTTCGAGTAAAGTAGAAACAGCTATAGGTATGAGTGGTGCAGTTACTTTTGTTATGATAATTGCTGCCATTGTTACCTATCTGATTATGCACTACGTGCTTTTGCCTCTTGAGATAGGATATATGCAAACAGTGGCGTACATACTTGTTATTGCATCGCTTGTGCAGATGGTTGAGATTATACTCAAAAAGGTTAGCCCTGCGCTTTACCAAGCATTGGGGGTATTTCTGCCTCTAATCACAACCAACTGTGCCATTCTGGGGGTAGCCATTCTATTGGTGCAAAAGGAGTTCAACCTACTGGAGAGCGTGGTGTTTGCCATTGCCAACTCCGTTGGATTTGCCCTTGCACTTATTGTATTTGCCGGTATTCGTGAGTCGCTCGACCTTGTTGATTTGCCCAAGGGTATGAAGGGTGCTCCCATAGCACTTGTTGTTGCAGGTATTTTAGCTCTTGCATTCATGGGGTTTGCCGGAATAGTATAGTTTATAAAAATCCAGCCTAACAAAACGGGCCATCCATTTAGTCAGTATGATTATTCGGATGGCCTTTCTGTTTTTTCTCTAGAGTTCGCTTAGTATACCCCCAGTGTGCCAAAAAAGGATGTTCTTGCTCACATCTATTTTACCTTTTGCAATGTAGTCTAATACTCCTGCAGCAGCTTTGGCGGTGTAGGTGTTGTCCAGTAGTATGCCCTCGTGCTCAGAGAATAATTTTATGGCTTCAGCCGATTCCTTTGAAGCGATGCCATAACCAGGGCCAACAAAATTGGTGTCAACTGTTAGTTCCGATTTGTCAATCGCAAACGGATTTCCTAACCTTTGGAGCACGGGTTCTGCGCAGCTGCTAATGCTCTGGGCTAGCTGGTCGAAGCTATTGTCGGCGCTAACGCCGATGATTTGGATTTTATCCAGTCCATAAAGCCTTTTGCCAATCTCCAAACCTGCCTGCGTACCGCCCGATGAGGTGGAGTGAATGATATAGTCGAACTCAATCCCCATCTCTGCCTGCTGCTGTTTCAATTCCCGAGCTGCATTAACAAACCCTAGACAACCCACGGCATTGGATGCTCCAAGAGGGATGAGGTATGGCTTTTTGCCACTCCGTATCAAGTTGTTGTACACATTGTTCATCTTGCTGTCACGCTCCTCCCTCGATGAAACGTAGTGGATTGGCACGTTAAGCATTAAATTTACCTTGTGGTTACCCGTTGCCTCTTTTGGTTTCTCTCCATTTTGAACAAGAATGCAATCTAGCCCAATCCTTTTACAAACCTGTGCTGTAATTCGTGCATGGTTCGATTGCACTGCTCCGCAGGTTATAATGGTGTCGGCTCCTTGAGCTATGGCCTCAGCAATTGAATACTCCAACTTCCGAAGCTTATTGCCCCATACCAGCTGGCCAATAAAATCGTCGCGCTTAATGAAAAGCCGAGGGCTTTTGGGGTAATCTTTGGTAATCCTCTTGCACTGCTCAATGGGGGTGTATAGATTGGAAAGGGAATGCTTGCTGATGGATTCAAACACCTGAATTGCCTTATTCATCTTTTTACATATTTTATGTTTGAGAGTACGTGTGTGGCTACAATGCCTTTCGAATAATCTTGTTCATAGCGCTTCCGGCAGCCTGATGCCCTGCTCCATTAATTTGATTAGTAGTTCCTGTGAAGTAAAGGTCTGTTTTCGGGTTGTAAAAGGCAAAGGAACCCGTTTGTCCCCAAAAGCCCAGCACCTCGCCAATGGGCTTGAAAGGTGATGCAATGCGGGGAACGAAGAGTTTCTCCAGTCCAACCCCAAAGTAGAATATTCCAGGGCCAAAAAGTAGGTTCCACTGCTTTAGCTCATTAATCCTCTCTTTCGGGAAAAAGGTTCCATTGAAAAATGCTTTGATCACGGCCATCACTTCTTTTGATGTTGAAACAATACCACCCTCAACCGTAACAGAGGCCATATACTTGGGAATCCACAGCTCCTTATTTCTGTAGTAGAATTTGGTTGGCGTATCGTCGGAAGTGTCGCTGTAGGCGTAGGTGTTTCTTAGACCCAATGGCTCAAATATATACTCCCTGAAAACCTCACCTATGGCTTTGCCAGTTACAATCTCTATTATCCTGCCTAAAATTTGGTAGTTCGTGTCGGAATAATTTGCTTTTCCCTTTTTCCCAGGCATGAAGTTTGGCTTTAGGTTTTTTATTAGCCCAATGGTTTTGTCCAAATCCCATGCTTCGTCCTTTCCTGCCAGCAATTCATCGGCAGCAGTTTTTCCGCTTGGCTGCTTATGGAAGAAGTAATCGGGAATTCCCGATGTGTTGGATATAAGATGCCTTATGGTGATTTGGTTGGAGTAGTCAGTTCCTTTTAGAATATGCAACCCCTTTACCATTTCAGCAGGTAGATATTTAGCTATTTTATCGTCCAAACTTAGCTTTTGCTCGTCGATTAGGCGTTGCACAACAATGGTTACGTATAGTTTGGTAACGCTGGCAATAAAGTACGTATCGTCTTTGCCCATTTCGCCTGCCGCTCCGTGCCACGCAAAGGTTCCGCTGCCATCCTCAACGCAAAGGGCTGCGCTGAATACTTTTTTGCTTTTTACCATTTTCTCAACTGTTTGGTTGAGAAATGTTTCGTTGAGTTTTGTGTTCATGTTTAGAGTTGCTTAGTATTCTAATGATTTTTAACCTTAACCCAGTTTTGGAATAGGATATCGTAAACTTTATAATAGGTCTCTCCATTTGGGGTTGTTTCCCTGTAAATCAGTTCATAACCTAGGAGTGAATTAAGGGCTCGAATTACTGAGGCCGAAGCGGATAGGTTGTGAGAGCGAATAAATTCGCTTGCGGTTGGATGATAAACTATGCCCTCGGAGGCAATTGCCTTAAACAGCTTCCATTGTGCCGTAGTGAGCAGATTCCTGTAGTTAATGAAGAATGGCTCTTGCTCCATGAGCAATGCGTTGGCCTGTTGTTTCCAATGCTCCGTTTTTGCAATCTTATGGGTTGCTGCAAAGAGTTTGTTACAAAGCAATTGTACGTAGTAGGTGTGCGTGTCACACCAATTTAATACCTCCGCCGCTGTTTCTTTGGCAATGCTTTTTTTGTTGATTTCAAACTGTTTAACTATAAAATCGGCATAGGTATCTCTATCAATTTTCTGTAGCTTCAGAAGTTGGGTGCTTCTGTAGAATGGACGCTTGGGCGATGAGAATATTTCGCTCATTAAATGCTGCTGACTTCCGGAAAATATGAAAACCACATTGTTTAGCTGTTGCACGATTCCTCGCAGCCAAGCCTCTGAGTTTTTTTCGGGATAGCTGGCGATTTGCTGAAACTCGTCAATTGCTATCACTGTTGGGTAGGGCTGGCTGTTAATTAGTTGAAGAATGGAGGATATACTGCTTTCGGCCTCGCTAGGCTTAAGGTCGAAACTTACCTGGGGCTGTCCCGATAGCGAATCGAATGAAACCGTTGGACGAAATGATTTAATTACATTCCATACCTTTTGTCCAAATGAGGTGTTTTCATTGATTGACTGAATAAGTGAGGATGACAGTAAACCGAACAAATCGTTTAGCCTTTCTGTTGGGAGTATGTCAATGTATATACCTTTGTAGTTTTTGGGCAGCTTGCCTAGGGCATGATGGATTAAGCCTGTTTTTCCTAGCCTACGGATGGAGATGATGGTGGATGAGTTCCCGTTTACGATATTATTCAAGAGCCACTCAGTTTCCTTTTCTCGGTCGCAAAAGTACGACTCGCCATGATAGCCAGCAGTAGAAAAGGGGTTTTTTATGGGTTTGATTTCCATTGTACAATCTTTTAAACATGCAAATATAGCTAACAAAATGTTACAAACATTATGTTAGTAACATTTTGTTAGTCGAAGTGAATGCTTTACTATTAAGTATTCAACTTGCCCAACGGATTGCTAATGGTTAAGCCTTAAAGCAAACTTAGAACTTTTTAATGATTTCGGAAAATGCGCCTAGAAAGGAATCAACAATGCTCTTTTCAATAGTCAATGCAGGGTCCAACCTCAACACCTCAGTATTTGGACGCTTACAAAGAATGAAACCCCTAATGAATAGTTCCTCGTACATCTCCTGGGCATTGCTCTTAAACTCTATGGCAAGAATTACTCCACGCCCCCTAATGCTTTTAATTAGTGGGTAATCATTCTTTAACTTTAGAAGTTCCTGAAGCAAATAATTACCCAGCTCTTGGGATTTTTGGATTAGATTATCTTCCTCTATTATGTTGATTACCTCCTTGATAACAAATGCCCCAAGGGGGTCGTTTTGGTGAGATTGAGCGTAAACGAATTTTGCCTTACCCAACCTCTGGGCAATTCCGCCTGAAATTGCCGTAACGCTTACTGGATAGCCATTGCCAATGCCCTTGCCCATGGCCACAATATCGGGTTGTATATTGTAGTGTTGAAAGCCAAACCATTTGCCTGTGCGACCAATACCGGTGGTAACCTCGTTGGACATTACGGTTCCTCCATTGGCGTGAACCTTTTCAGCTATCTTCTCAATTAGCGATTTTGAGGGGAACCGGACTAGTCCCGATGAGCTGCCGGGCTCTAGCATAAAGACACCTATTCTATCGAAAGGGATTTTCTCAAAATCGTCGCATTGGCCCGTACAACCATCTTCACCGTTATTGCATCCGCAGTTGAGCCTGTCGTAAAGGAACCAGCTGTCGGCTGATTTATGCGCTGCATCGCCGTAGGCTCCAAAGTACGATTCCTTGAAGGTGAGAGCCAGTGGCTTGTCGGATACGGCTCTGGCTATTCGCATGCCCAGTTCTACTGCTTCGCTGCCCGAGCAAAGGAATTCGCACTTGCCACCTTTCAATCCAACAATTTCAAGAATTTTCCCTGAGACCTCGCTTATAATTGGATGACAATACACAAAACCCGTATGGGTTATTCTACCAATCTGACTGGCAATTGCTTGGTTCACACGCTTGTTGTTGTGCCCAACGGAAGTACACCATACGCCGGATTCCAGGTCGATGTAACGATTTCCGTTGTTGTCAATAATGTAGCAGTTGTTAGAGTCGACAATGTTGTCGAGTTTAAGCTGGTGGCCTGTTGTCCAGATAATGTTTTTCATATTAATCTAAATTTCTAAGCAAAACCTTGTTTTCATATTTATTCCCATCCATAACAAAATAGGTGGAGCCAACAGTTTTGAATTGATTTTTCCGGTAAAACTCTAATGCACCAAGGTTTTTATGGTAAACGGTTAGCCATACTGCTTTGTAATTTAGACTTTGCACTTGCTTAAAAGATTCCTCGAGAAGCATTTTTCCTATGCCCATTCCCTTAAACCTTTCAAGCACATAAAGAACCGCTATTTCGGGGCAATCAATCTCAATTTCAACAGGGCATTTCTCGTTCAAAGCAATTTCTATACACCCTAAGAGATGGCTTTCCGTTTCGGCAATTAGCATCACTCGGCTTTTATCCTCTAATGTTTTTTTTATGTTTTCATAGGTGAATTCACACATCACGTATTTTGAGAATTCCGTTCTAATCCCCTCCAGGGCATAGGTTGCAATCCATACTTGCTGTTTAAGCACAGCTATGTTGTAAATATCTTTTGTATTTGCCCTTCGAATCTGCATCGCTAGAGTTCCTCTGCTCGTTCAATTTTTCCTGATAAATCCTTAATAAATCTTACCATTGGGGCACCGTCAATCACATCATGATCGAGAAGAATAGTGGCATTCAAAACCTCTCGGATTTTTATTTCGTCGCCCACAACCATGGGTTTCTTTAGAACCGACCCTATACCAAAAGATATTGGATGCACTGCCCTATGTATAAACCAACCCTTTACCTGTCCCATCATTCCCACCGAGGTTACCGAAACGTTTCCCATTTTGCCATAGGCAAATTTTGGATTGCGTAGAATTGCCTTCCAAACCATACGTCGTAGAACCCCAGGGAGATGGTAGTATAACCGCTCGGTGAGCGATGGCCTTTTGTTTAGCACAATATCTGATGATGACGAGGATAGAGCTTTTGATTCCTCAATTTCGCTGGTTATCTCAGTAACACTTTTGGAGTTACATCTCTCAATAACAATGGGTAGGGGAACTCTTTTTCCATTAATCAATTTCTCCACTAAGAAAGAGATGTTTATTTCGTTGAAAACAACCAGTTCCCTTTTACCCTTGAGGAACGCAGCAGCTTCGGGATGCTGCTCCAGCGTGGTGGCGATAACCTTTAAAACCCACGCATTGAACGATACTTTAACCCCAGTCTTCCTAAGCTCTCTAATCTTCTTTCGGGCATTGGTAACATCGAACTCTAGTATTACAGCCACATGATGCTTGGCAAGCCCTATCGAAAAAACATCGAAGGTGGCTACTCGTGAGGTTGGAATTTTTTGGGTACTGGCAACAGATTTCATAATAATACTACTTATCCGACTTCAGAATGCTCAAAGCTGCTTCCAAAATGGTATCAATGCTGTTTGCCTCATCAACGGGGCTTAGCTCAATACTGATATCAACTGGTACACCATTCTCTATATGTTCACCCTGTGGGTTTATGGTTTGGGTTGCTGAGAATCTGAAGATCCAACCATTGGGGAGTTCTCCATACGCTGGTATTCCACCACCACCGCCTGTATTGTCGCCCACTAGCATGGCGTTGGGTAGTGACTTCATCATTTGTGCGAAAAGATTTGAGGAGCTGTAGGAACTCCTGTTACATAGCAAAACTACCTGTCCAGTAAAACGACTCCCTGAGCGGGGCGAGATACTTAGCTTTCTCCATGGGGAAAAATTGTCCTTTCCGGGGCCATTCTTAACTCGGCTATAACCATAATCGAAATCCTGATCTGTTAAGGCCGATGCTAATGCCACCGCGTTGTTTGATGAGCCTCCCCCGTTACTTCTTATATCAATAATTATCCCGTTCAGTCCTTGGGCACGATCTATCAACTCATCGATGTTCGCTTCTGAAATGGAGCTGCCGAACGAAGAGTAGTAAACGTAAAGAGCCTCGTCGATAATTTGGTTGTGAAGGGGGCCTGTAATCTTATAGTCTGAGCCTAAATAGTTTCTGTAGATGATGTTCTCGTTGAAGTTTGCCGGATAGTCGAGAAACCAGTTCCAGTTCCTACTGCGGTCGAAAGGGCTAGTAATATTTACATGCCCATCGTTTAGCTCGTATAGCATGCTGGCCATCACATCAAATAGTTCCTTATCACTCATACCTTCGTAAACCATAGGGCGATAGGTACTATAGATCTCGTTCCAGTCAATCGATTTGTACTCAAAATACGAGTACTTATTGTTTAGCTCGTGCCAAAGATGCTCAAAGTTACTCAGGGGGTTGCTTTCAGGGTCATCAGCCAGGAATTGTTTGGCGCAACCAGATATAACAATAGCCATTAGGGCTAAAATAAATATTCTTTTCATAGTAGTGTGCTTATGCTTACGTGCCAAAATCCATTGCTTTGCGAAATGGGTTCGGGATTGTTGATTCTCAAAAATTCGTATTGGTAAGCTAACGAAACAGAGTTTCCCGATTTAAAGAAGAAGGAAATCCTAGGGTTTATGCTAAGGTTCCAGGAATGGTGCGGAAGAAATGCCTCAATGGATCTGTACCATCCTTCAAATCCTGAGTTCTCGGGGTTCAGGTAGCCCTCGGGCGAGTTCGACACGTAGGATGGACGGAGGTAGAAACCCAGTAGCTGAATGTCGGTTGGTATCTCCACAATAAAACCTCGGTTAAGTAGGGTGAATCGTTTGGCAAGGAGGGCCGCAAAACCAAATGTTGTGAAGTAGTTCGACCGTTCACTAAAATTACCATACTTATGGTTTTGATAGTAGTTGAGGAAGTTGTTGTTGGACCAACCTAATGCCAAATGGTAATTTAACTCTTTGGGGATAGTGTATAGGCTATAATTTTTAAAAGCAAAACTTGTGAATGAGCATGAATTGCCCGATGAGTTGCTAATCCCAAGGTTACTAAAGGAGAGTTGGAAAAACTTGGTTTTGCTATCGGTTTGCCTCTGGTACGAAAGCCCACAAGCCAGTCCATAACCCACGTATGCTAAAGGCGACATGCTTTGGTCGCGCAGTGCGGTTTGCCCTACTCCTAGGCTAGTGTTAATTTGATGCTGGGTTTGCCCGTAGGTTTGTGTAGCAAACAGTAACATTGGACAAATCAGAAATTGTAAAAATTGATATCTTTTCATTGATGGTAAAGGTAATTATTTTCCGTCAAGCCTAATACCAAAGAATATGCCACAATCAAGTTGGTTCATACATTTAGATAGTTATGTTGAACTTGTTTTGCCTAGGGTGTTCACTATCGAACAGACACTGTCTGGAAATGGATCAATGGCTCAACCTAAGGGTGGGGTAGGAGTTGGATAGCACCCACCAAAAAGCTGAACAAAGGTTGTTCATGTCTGTTGATTGTAGTGTGAACAAAATCTTCAGGTTTTAAATAGAGTAATTTTATGATACATAGAAATATGAACAGATTAGTGATTCTTTTACTTGTCTTATCAGCGCATTTTGTGGCAATGGCTCAATCAGGGTCAATAAAGGGTGTTGTAATCGATAGCGAGACTTCCGATGGGGTTCCATTCGCTACAGTTGCGCTTTACCAAGGAGCCAGCGATACCCCTGTTGCAGGGGTTACCACCAACTTGGATGGTGAGTTTTCCATTATCGGGGTTGCGGCGGGTAGCTATCGTATCTCCTTTTCGTTTATAGGTTACGTTTCGCAAGATATAGATAATATTGAGATTACACGTTCTAACCCTAATGTATCGTTAGCCCCAATCAGGCTTTCGCCCTCATCGGTAGATATCGAAGGGGTAGAGGTAACCGCAATGGCCAGAACTGTGGTGAATAGGTTGGACCTACGGACATACAGAGCCGAGGATTTTGAAACCGCCCGTGGCGGTTCGGCTACTGATGTGCTTAACCGTCTTCCTTCGGTTTCCGTTTCGCCCGATGGCGAGGTGTCGGTTCGGGGTACTACCGATTTTATGGTGTACCTCAATGGTCGCCCCACCCAAATGGAACCATCGATGCTGCTGGCACAAATTTCGGCCAACAATATCCAAAGTATCGATGTTATTACCGTTCCCTCAGCACAGTACGATGCGCAGGGCAAGGGTGGAATTATCAATATAACCACAAAATCAACAGGGATTGAAGGTTTTTCGCTTTCGGCAAATGGTTTGCTGGGGGGCGCTCCCTGGGGCAACCGAACCGATGTTTTGTCGGGCTACAACCTCACGGATAATAGCTATGGTGGTGGATTAAACTTTACCTATGGCAATAATGGCTGGCTGTTGTTTGGTGGATTGAACTACAGTATGCGTGATGTAAATAGCGAACGGTCGGGTTCGGCACGAATCCTCAATAAAGAGAATGGTACCTACAAGCATATGATTGCCTCGGGTTTGAAACCAGAGTGGTACGAAAATCTATCGGCAAATTTGGGGTTCGAAGCAAATCTTTCGGAGCAATCCCAACTTTCGGCATCCTACTACTATGGAACCCGTACCGAGGGGCGTAAGGCTATGTATCTATACAATATTTTTACTGCCGATAGAGACCAAAATCCTGTTGAAGGGGTGCCAATCAACGAGCATTGGATATTTAATCCCAACGAGGGTATTCGCGAGGGTACTTTCCATACCATTAATGCCGATTACACCTACCGATTTGATGAGACTGCAAAGCTTACGCTATCGGGTTTGTATGAGCATTCGGTGCTTACCCACAGCGTTAACAACCCCAATATCGATTTTAACCCAAGCACTGGTTTGCTTGGCAATCACTTGTTACATTACAACCAGATGGACAATACTCCGCTGGATGGTTTTAGGTTTTCTGCCGATTATAGTAAGGAGTTCGATAATGGGCAATCGTTTAGCATTGGGTTGCAACCCCAGTTCTTTTCCATTGCTGGGGGGCTCACCTACGATACGTTGAACATTGTAACCAACACTTGGGGAGCAAACACCGATTTTGAGAATAGGATTGATTTAACTCGTGGTATTTATGCAGGGTATGTCGATTACAGCGGGAGCCTTGGCAACCTTAGCTACAAGGTAGGTCTGCGATTGGAGTACACCGATCAGGAACTCAATATTGATAACCCCGACTACTTTAGCATTTTCGATAGAGCCACAACCGATAGGCATATCCAGCAAAAGCTCGACTGGTTTCCAAGTTTGCACCTAGGATACTTAATCTCCGAGGCCGATAATGTTTCGCTGGCTGCCAGCCGAAGGATTAGTCGTTCACCCATTAAGAATATGGCACCTTTCCTTTTTCGTCGACACCTAGAGGTTTACCTAGTTGGCGACCCAGCTCTTAAACCTGAGTATATCAATAATGTGGAATTGTCGTATAGCAAGGCTTTCGATAAGCAACGATTTACCTTAATCGGTTTTTACCGTGGGGTCGATAATGCCGTTTTTAGGGTTAACACAGTTTACGACGATGATCTGATTCTAATTCGTAGCTTCACAAACTCGGGGAATACAACGGCTCTGGGTGCTGAGCTCAATGCCAATATGGAGCTTGGGGACAAAGCTAAGTTGTTTTTTGGCGGCTCACTATACGATTACCACGTACAGGCCGATATTTTTGGATATCAGGAGGATAATCGCTCTCTCTCGTGGAGCCTAAAGGGGAATCTAAATGTAATAGTAAGTAGGGCGTTAAGCTTTAATGCCGATTTCGATATGCGTTCGGCGCAGGTTACAGCCCAAGGGCAAAATGAGATGCGCTATTTGGCCAATGCTGCGTTGAAATACACTCCAGTAAAGTTCACCGGATGGAGCTTTACTTTACGTGCGTTAAATATCTTAAATACCAATACTCGTGAGTTGAGCACTCGTGCTTACGATTCCAGCGGAACCCAAATATTTTATCAGGATACAGAATACTATTGGTATGGCCCTGTTGCCGAGTTGGCAATATCCTATGATCTGAACTGGAAAGGGCAGAGTAAAAAGGGCGGTAGTGAGTTTGGTCGGGATGAGTTTTAGTTCATAGCAAATCTCACGGGGAGACTTTTTTCCCTAGAGCATTAAGTCGCCCCGTGAGAATAGAGTTCTACAACAATTCAAACCTCACATTCTGCAACCGACCCAATTCGGGCATCATAAATCCATTCACTTTACTATTTTCATCGCGGGTAAACACAAGGGTGCCCAGCCTATTGGTAGTGAACTTATCGCTACTCACGTGGGTTAGCTCCAATTTTTCGATACCAAAATACTTTTTAAAGGTTGATGGGGTGTGAACGTAGAGCCTGCCATCATTAAAAGTAATTGGGTACTCCATATTCAAATCGCTTTGGATATATCGTCCTGCAAATCGCTCAATCTCATCAATGCTTAGCTCAACTCTATCACCAACCCTAGAGCCATTAAACGAACGCCCACTCTGATGCCAAACCATTTGGTCTACCTCACCATTCTCCGATTTAGTAAAAGTGCATTGAGCATTAAATGCCTTTAGGAAAAAGTTGTAATCGTCCTCGGCAAATAGTTGAAATTTATCATCATCAGGCAAAACAAGCCAGAATGTATCCTGCTCAACCTTAAAGGTTAACTCCATACCATCGGCTAGCTCGTAGGTGCCTGCAAACTGCTTCGCCTTTTCAACGTTCAGGGCCACCTCAATTCGGGGTTTAGCTGGCTTTTCCTCGATTTTATTGGAAAGCACTATGTCGGCAATTCCATTAACAATGCCCCAAGCATTAATGCTCTCGTTGTTAAAATGTGCAGTAATTACCAGGTTGTCATTAGGGAAAATCATTAAGTAATTTCTGAAGCCAGGAACCCCTCCCTGATGCATAACGAGCTTAATGCCTTTGTACTCTCTAACAAAGAAACCGTATGTGTATGATATACTGTCGCCGTTATCAAGCGTGTTGTATTTACTAAAGATTCGGTTAATCATCTCAGCATTCCCAACTTTTGGCGAAAGGAAGTTCTGTCCCCATTTAATCATATCGCTTAAGTTTGCCCAAACATTTCCGCTACCGTAGCTATAGTCAGTGGTGGAACTAACCTTTACGGGTTTCCCCTCAACTATCTCGTAGCCAATTGCATCGTTCGCCAGCCTTAGATCTGGGCGGGCGTTTACCAATGCCGTTTCCATACCCAGCGGTTTAAATATCCGTTGATTCAGAAAATCGGCAAAGGACATACCGCTGACCTCTTCAACAATGCTGGCCAGAAATGAGTAGCCTCCATTGGAGTATACATGCTGCGTGTTTGGTTTGAAGTTTAGCTGCGAATACTGCTTAAGCAGCTTAATTTCGTCGTTATGACTCCACCCCTCGTCGAAGGAGCTGCCAATCATTATTCTTAGCCAATCGGTTGAGGCTATGCCACTGGTATGCTGGAGCAAATGTCGTACGGTTATCCTATGCTCAAAGTCGGGTAAATCTCCTAAGTACGTTCTTATATCCTCATCCAAATCAATTTTTCCTTCTTGCTCCAGCAGCATTATGGCGTAGGCGGTGAACTGCTTGGCAACCGATGCCAGATCGAAAAGGGTGTTTTCATCAATCTTAAGATTTTGCTCAACGTTCATGACACCCAGGGTGTTTTTGTAAATTATTCCATTGTTTGAAATTACGGCAATTGCGCCACCGGGAAGGTCCTCGCTAAGCTGGTTAGCAACTAACGAATCAATTTTGGTTAATAGGTTTTCAGTTTGACCACTAGCCACGCGGGCGGTAAAAGTCGAGATTAGATTAACGAGTAAGATTATTACTAATGATTTTTTCATCTCTTTAAATTTTTAAGTGTTGCATTAAAATTATTTGAGAGCAAATATAGACTTCAAAAGTCCTTAAAATCAGTAACTATATGTATTGGGCGGATAAAGTGATAAATAGGGGAGGGCGCTATTCAAATTGAATTCATCAACCCAAATGGGTAGTTCAGATAATAAATTGGCAATTCATCAATTTGAAACATCTATATGCGAATTTTTGTCTTATTTTGCTGGAAAACCATTGTATGAAAAGATTTATCGAACCCATTATCCATATCACCATTTGGTTAGGGCTATACATTTCTGCCATTGTATTTATCCGCACCATAGGGCCATTCAACAAGATTGATGGAACACTAGTAGCTCCCATTACCATTGGGCACATAATAAACGCTGCTATTTTCTATTCAATTACACTTTTTCTTATCCCCCGATATGCAACTAGAAATCAGTTGAGGCACTTTATTCTAGGCTTTGTAATTGTTTTTGTTGGCTTTACCTTGCTCGAAACTATCGTTGACTTTTTCTTTATGGTCTCGTTATACTCCGATACTTCCGAGCCATTCTATAGCGTGGCCATAACTAATTCGGTAGTACACCTTTTATACGCATCGCTGGCATTGGGTTATGGGTTCACTCGGAGGTGGGTGGTGAGTGAGAATAAAAAACAGGAGCTTGTCCGCGAGAAGCTAACTGCTGAGTTGAACTTTCTGAAAACCCAGCTGAACCCACACTTCTTGTTCAACGTGCTAAATATGGCCTACTCTAGCGCTAGCCGCAAAGGCGACGACCAAACCGCCGATATTATTGAGAAGCTATCGGTGCTAATGCGCTACATGATATACGACAGCAATGTTGATAAGATTGAGGTGGAGAAAGAGATTGATTTTATCCGCAATTACATCAATCTACAAAAGATGCGTTTTTCCAGCGATTTGCCTGTTAAGGTAACATTCACCATCGATGGGCATTACACAGGCTATCGTATTGCACCGTTAATTCTTATCCCGTTCATTGAGAATGCTTTTAAGTATGGCGTTAAGCTTGAGCACAATTCGGAGATACTATTAACAATGAATTTTCAGAATGGTGAGATGGAATTTACCGCCTGCAACCCAATCTTCAGAAATGGGCAACCCGTTGAGAGCAAAAACTCTGGCATTGGGATTAAGAATACCCAGAAAAGGCTAAATATCCTTTACCCCGCAAAGCATAAACTTACCATAGACAATAACGGTAAAGAATTTATGGTTAAATTGCTGCTTAATCTTGAATAGTTAAACTATGAGATGTGTAGTGATTGATGATGAGCCTTTTGCGCTCGACCTTATTAAGGATTACATTCAGCGCACCCCATTCCTTGAGTTAACACAGTACTTTAGCAATCCGTTTAAGGCGCTCGATTATCTTAATCGAGAAAAGGTAGATGTGATTTTTTTAGATATCAATATGCCCGAACTTTCGGGTATTCAGCTTATAAAAGCCTTGCAGAATCCTCCAATGGTGATATTCACCACGGCGTACCCCGAGTTTGCTGCCGAAAGTTACGAGTACAATGCTGTAGATTACCTCGTGAAACCTGTTAAGTATGAGCGGTTTCTTAAAGCGGTTAGCAAGGCTTCGGGACAGATTGGCTCCACAAAACAGAGTCATCAAAAAGAGACTGCAATAGTCCCGGGGGAATCAAAAGAACCGCTCTTTATCAAAAGCGGAAATCAGCTGGTTAAGGTTTGGCCCAGTGAGATTCTGTACATTGAGGCGGCAGGTAACTACATGTGTTTCCACACCCGCGAGCGCAAGGTGTTGTCGCTGCTTACCATGAAGGAAGTGTTGGGAATGCTTTCCAGCAACGATTTTATTCGTATTCATAAGTCGTACGTTATCTCGTTAAAGCATCTCGAGGCCATCGAGCGTCATGACGTGGTGGTGGGTGGGGTGCAAATACCCATTGGTATAACCTATCGAGAGCAGTTTTTATCTAGGATAAACAAGTAGTCTGTATGCAGTTCAAACTTCAGCAAGTAATATCCCTGCACGACCTCGAACAGGTAAGGGAACTGTACGTAAATAGTTTTCCTGCACATGAGCGTCGTGAGTTTAACGAGCTGGCTACCCATTTATCAATACCCAATTTCAAGATTTTTCGGGTGGTTGATATCGACGTAACCGTTGGATTCATCTCTGTTTGGGATTTTGTCGATTTTACTTTTGTTGAGCATTTTGCTGTATCGCCCGAGCATAGGGGCAGGGGGGTAGGAAAGGAGGTGATGACCACACTGGTTCGGAATGAAGAAAAACCAATAGTTCTTGAGGTGGAACCACCTATTGATGATTTAAGTATAAGAAGGGTTAAGTTTTACAAAGAGCTAGGATTTGCTATTCTTCCTCAGGTGTATATGCAGCCCTCGTACGATGGCGTTAAACCTCAGGTGGAGCTCAGGCTTATGACAACTCACCCGGCGATAGCCAAAGAGAGAGTTGCCCAATGGGTTAAAACCATAGCAAGCAATGTGTACTGTTTGTAGTTAGGGCCTTTACGAATGATAGTTTTTTAATCCATAGCGACTGTTGGCATTTTTCAACATCCAAGCGATGATAATCTCTATTATCAATATTTAAAGCAAGTATATCCCTATACCTGTTGAGTTGTAAAAAAATATCCCTAATTTAGTCTTCCATAAGTTTTTCAACCTATACAGCTCATTCTTTATGCGGTATATAGTGCTATATGCGTTTGTTTTCATCTCCTTTTCACTTGGGGCACAGGAGCCTATTGCCGTTTTGGAGCAGCAAATGAGCGAGCTGCAAGGGGTTGAACTGGTAGAATCAAAGCTTGAACTTGGGAACCTTTACGTGGCAAGTAATCCAGAGCGCGCCCTAGAGCTGGGGTTGGAGGCAGCCTTTCTTTCAAAGCGTATTGGTAACCACCTGTACGAGGGTCAAGCCCTTTTGCTAATGGGGCTATCGAGTTTCAATGCCAATCATACCGAAAATGCTCTTAGGTACTATAATAGAGCATTGAGCCATTTCGAAAATCACAATCTTGTTCGAGAACAAATCATAGCCCTTAAGGGTATCTCAGAGGTGTACCATGGTGCCCGAAATTTCGACATGGCTGCTAGCTTTATCACAAGGGCCATACGCTTAGCCCAACAGATTAACGATCGCGATTTGCAAGTGTCACTCCACAAGCATTTGGGCGAAATATACCTTAATCAGAACAGCTATGCCCGAGCATATCAGGAGTTTATTCGGGTTAGCGAACTAATAGGAGACGACACCATTTTAAGTGCCGATGATTTAATGGTTAAGGTTGATGCCTATCGTAAGATTGGGTCGGTTTATAGGAATCTCGGGCAGTTTGAGCAAAGCCTACTTTCTTTTCGTAGAGCTGCTAGTTTAGGTGAGAGGTCCAATGCAACAGCCGAGGTGATGTCCGATTACAAACAGATTGCGTTCTCTCTTTTCCTGATGCAGGAACCCGATAGCGCTCTAGTATACTATAATAGGGCACTGGCTTACTATCAGCTACAAAACGATACCATTCCGATGGTTGATGTATTGCTTGAGATTGGCGATGTTTTTTTCGAAAAGGAGCAGTACAGGCAAGCTGTTGCTAGTTTTAATCGGGGGTTTCAACTAGCTCAGGCAGTTGGAATGCTCCAAGAGCAGGTTACTGCCCTTGTGAATATATCGCGATGTTACAGCGCCTTTGGCGATTATCCATCATCTACAGACTACCTTAATCAAGCTCTCGCGATTGCAACCCGCGAGAACCTTACCACCTCGGCTGCCGATGTGTACCGTTATCTTTCGCAGGTATACGAGAAGGAGGGGCGCTTTTTGCAAGCGCTCGATTACTACAAGCTCTGGGCTGAGCTGCGCGACTCCACATACAGTGAGGAGAGCGGTCAGAAGTTAGCCACAATGCAAATTCTTTACGAAATTACTCAAAAAGAAAGGGAGAACGAGATATTGCGGCAAAACAACGAGATTCAAGATCTACAGCTAACCAAAGCCCAGTACCAGCGTATGGTTTTTATAGCCTTAGCCCTTTTCCTATTTGCCCTGCTGGTGCTATTCATCTTTTTTTACAATGCAAAACAAAAAGAGTTTGCAAAGCAAAAGGAGACTGAGCTAAAGATTATGGAGATGAACAAAAGCCTTGAGAAGCGTATGATTCTCGAGATCAAAAAGCAGGAAAAGCAACAGCTATTGTTGGCTCAAAAATCAAAGCTCGAGTCGCTTGGAACACTTGCTGCAGGTATTGCGCATGAAATAAACCAACCCCTTGGGGGGCTTTCCATGGGGCTCGATAATATACTTATAAGGCTGGCCGACAATAACCTGTCCAACGAGTATTTAAAGGATAAGGTCAACCTTATGTTCGAAAATGTGGAAAGAATTAAACGAATTATTGAGCATACCCGAACATTTTCGCGTTCGCATAAACCCGCATCATTCGAGCGTATTTGTCTTAACGAGGTGGTAAACAACACGCTCCTTATGGTTGCAGCACAATTTGCTAACCATAATGTGGATTTGGAGGTAAGATTAGCTCCCGATATGGAAAAAGTTATTGCTGATAAGTTTAAGATGGAACAGGTGGTGCTAAATTTAATTAGTAATGCCAAGTTTGCGGTGGACGAAAAGGAGATTGTTGCCGACAAGTCCTATGTGAAGAGAATTGAAGTCTCTACCTGGCACGATAGCACCTTTGCTTGTATCTCCATACGCGATAACGGTGTGGGGATTAAGCCTAAAGATCTGGAAAAAATTTTCGATCCGTTTTACACCACCAAGAAGGTTGATAAAGGTACTGGCCTTGGACTTTCCATAGCTTATGGCTTTGTAAAGGATATCCTAGGTGAGATCACTGTCGATTCAAAGGAGGGAGAATACACCCAATTCGATGTTAAAGTTCCAAAATCATAAATATGGAGTCATTAAGCATACTTATACTCGACGACGAAAAAGTATTTAGGGATGAGATCAGGGAGTTTCTCGAGAATGAATCCTTTGCAGTTAGTGCTGCCGATAAACCTTCGGAGGCACTCCTTATTCTGGAGAAAACCCACGTTGATGTTTTAATCCTCGATCTTCGTCTGCCCGAGATGGATGGTTTTGCTGTTCTCGAAAAGGTTAAGCAGCTCTACCCGCATATAGAGGTAATCATGATTACTGGCCATGGCGATATGGATGCCGTAATACAGGCCATGCGCTTAGGAGCTGTAGAGTTCTTCCCCAAGCCTTTTAGGCTATTAGACATGAAAGCAGCCATAAAACGTACCCGAAGGTTTATTGAGCTGGCTCACAAACTTAGCGAGGTTAACAAGTCCTACGAGTTGGTTTCCAAGGATCTTAGAGATAATTTTGGATATGAGATAATTGGAACAAGTAAGGCCATTCAGCAGGTGATGGATCTTATGCGAAAAGTGGCTCAGGTAGATAACACATCGGTGCTTATTACCGGCGAGAGTGGAACGGGTAAGGAGTTGGTAGCCAGAGGTATACATCACCTTAGTGCACGACGCGAGAGCTACTTTCATGCTGTGAACTGTTCAGCCATTCCCGAAACCCTTTTCGAGAGCGAATTCTTTGGTCATAGGAAAGGTGCCTTTACCGGTGCCAATGAGGATAAGGCAGGGTGGTTCGAGATTGCCAACGGAGGTTCCCTTTTCCTTGATGAAATTGTTGATATGCACCCCAATATGCAAAGCAAGCTGCTGAGGGTGCTTGAGGATAGGAAGATACGGCGCCTTGGCGCCGTTAGCGATATATCCATTGACGTTCGCATTATCGCGGCAACAAATCAAAATATTGCCGATTTAATTGAAATGAATAAGTTCCGCAACGACCTGTACTTCAGGGTGAACTCCTTCGAGATATACATCCCTCCTTTACGTGAACGACCCGAGGATATACCGGCGCTTTTAAAGTACTACACCGATTCCATTAGTCGAAAGCTCAATAAAAGGATCAATGGTATCGACTCTAAGGTGATTTCGGCTGCGATGAACTACCATTTTCCTGGTAATGTGCGCGAGCTGCGCAACATGGTGGAGCGTGCCATAATCCTCGCCGATGGCGATAGGCTTACCCTTAACGAGTTCTCATTTGTTGGATTAAACTCTGCTACCGATGAGTCAGTATTATCGGATGTTGAGGAGGTTTTCGATTTGGATGAGATTGAGAAAAGAACCATAGTCAAGGCGCTAAAACATTCGGGTTATGTAAAGTCTGATGCCGCACAGCTTCTAAATATAACAAGGCAGTCGCTCGATAGAAGGCTCGAAAAGTACGATATCCAGGTTTAGGTAAACGATATTCAATGCTGCTAATGTTACTAAGCTATATTGTGGCACAGTGAACACACTTGTGTTGCGGAATAATAACACAAAATAGCTTTCAACGAATTATTTTTTCTTTACAGTTGCCCGATGATTGTTAACTTTGTCATCAAAAATTTATCAACTTATGGAACTAAGCCGTTTAACCGCCATCTCGCCTATTGATGGTAGGTACCGAAATAGCCTCGATAAACTTGACGCCTACTTTTCCGAATTAGCCCTAATCCGCTATCGGGTGATGGTTGAGGTGGAGTACTTCATTACCCTGTGCGAACTTCCACTCCCACAGCTAAAAGGGATCGATAGTAAGGTTTATGCCGATTTACGAAAGCTGTATAAAAACTTCTCAGCAAAGGATGCCCAGGAGGTGAAGGATATTGAGAAGATAACAAACCACGATGTGAAGGCAGTGGAGTATTTTATAAAGGATAGATTCAAAACCCTCGGCCTAAGCGATTTTCTGGAATTTGTTCATTTTGGTTTAACCTCGCAGGACATTAATAATACTGCCTTTCCTAGCATGCTTCGCGATGCAGGTCACGAAGTATACTACCCTATGCTCGACGAACTTTTAGAAAAGTTGGAACAGCTTGCGCAGGTATGGGCCGATGTGCCCATGCTGGCTCGTACCCACGGGCAGCCCGCTTCGCCAACTCGGTTGGGTAAGGAGATAAGCGTATTTGTAGAGCGTATCAATAAGCAGGTTAATCTGCTGCGCAAGGTGCCCGTTTCGGCCAAGTTTGGCGGAGCTACAGGCAATTTCAATGCACACCAAGTGGCCTATCCAAATATCGATTGGGTAGATTTTGCCAACACTTTCGTAAATGATATACTAGGGCTCGAACGCTCTCAAATTACCACCCAGATTGAGCATTACGACAACCTGGCTGCTACCTTCGATAATCTAAAGCGCATAAACGTAATTCTTATCGACCTGTGCCGCGATGTATGGACCTACATCTCAATGGAATACTTTAAGCAGAAGATTAAGGAAGGAGAAGTTGGATCATCGGCAATGCCGCACAAGGTAAACCCTATCGATTTTGAGAATGCTGAGGGTAATCTAGGGATAGCAAACGCCCTTTTTGAGCACTTGTCGGAGAAGCTTCCCATTTCGCGCCTTCAGCGCGACCTTACCGATAGCACCGTGATGCGTAACATTGGCGTGCCCTTTGCCCATACTGTACTATCTTTGAAAGCCATTGCAAAGGGGCTCGAAAAGCTGGTAATTAATCCGGCTGCTATAAATGCCGACCTCGAACGGAATTGGATAGTGGTTTCCGAAGCCATACAAACTATTCTTCGTCGCGAGGGGTATCCAAACCCATACGAGGCGCTAAAGGATTTGACCCGCACAAACAAAGCCATATCCAAGGAGAATCTGCATGAATTTATAGACAGGTTGGAGGTGTCAAATTCAGTCAAAGATGAGCTTAAGCGTATTACTCCATTCAACTATACAGGGGTTACCATATAGCATACGTGCTGCCTAAGGGCGCAACAAATACATTAACCGTAGAATGAAGAAGTTTTATAAGATATTCAAATTCATTTTTCCCTACAAATGGAAAGCTGCATCAAGCGTACTATCGAACCTGCTGGGTGCTTTCTTTGGGCTTTTCTCCATAGCAATGCTCATTCCATTCCTTGGGATACTTTTTGAGACCTCGCCATTGGTAGAGGTTCGGCCCCAGTTCGAGTCGCTCGACTTTTCATATATTAAGGAGTTTTTCAATTACTATGTAAGCCAACTTATTATCAACAACGGTAAATCTACAGCATTACTCTTTATAGTAGCTTTGGTTGCCGTTACTTCTCTTTTCAAAAATCTTTTTGCCTACCTAGCCCTTTGGTTCTTAGCACCCATCCGCTTGGGTGTGGTGCGCGATATTCGTAATGCGCTATTTAAAAAGGTGCTCGAGTTACCCTTGGGCTACTACTCCGACGAGAAGAAGGGCGATATCATTAGCAAGATGACAACCGATGTGCATGAGATTGAGGTGTCGATAATTCGTTCACTAGAGATGTTCTTTAAAGAACCCATTATTATTGTTGTTTATCTTTCCTTCCTAATTGCTATAAGTCCCCAGCTTACCCTTTTTGTTCTCGTTTTGCTGCCGCTTGCAGGAGGAATGATTGGCCGAATTGGTAAGTCGCTTCGTAAAACCTCGTTCAAGGGGCAACGTAAAATGGGAGCGCTACTTTCGATAATTGAGGAAACCCTTGGAGGGTTGAGGATTATAAAAGCTTTCAATGCGGAGGCTAGAATGCGTCAACGCTTCGAGAGTATTAACTCTTTCTACTCGCGCCTCATGATAAAGATGTGGCGGCGGAGGGATTTGGCTAGCCCATTGAGCGAGTTCTTAGGAACCGTGGTTGTAGTCATGGTACTATGGTTTGGAGCAAGGCTAGTTTTTGAAGGTACTGGTAAGCTAAGCCCCGAGGCTTTAATTGCTTACATTGCGGGTTTTTATATGATTATTAATCCTGCCAAATCGTTCTCAAGCGCCTACTTCAACGTGCTTAAGGGAATGGCATCAGCCGACAGGATAGACACCCTCCTGCATGCCAATAACCCAATTGTTGATAGCGCTGGTGCTGTTAGTGTAGATGGTTTTAATGAGAGTATTGAATACAGAAACGTTAGCTTTAAGTACCAAAACGACTACGTGCTTAAAAATGTTAACCTAAAGGTAAAGAAAGGGACCACAGTTGCTCTGGTTGGGCAGTCGGGATCGGGCAAAAGCACCATGGTGGATTTGTTACCCCGTTTTTATGATGTGATGGAGGGTGAAGTGTTGATTGACGGAGTGAATATTAAGGAGTTTACCCTGTCGAGCCTACGAAACTTGATGGGGAATGTTAACCAGGAACCAATCCTCTTTAACGATACCTTTTATAATAACATCGCCTTTGGTATAGAAAACCCGCAGGACGACGAGGTGATTGCAGCAGCAAAAATTGCCAACGCCCATGAGTTTATTGAGGCTACCCCCAATGGGTACTACTCAAACATTGGCGACAGGGGCAGTAAACTCTCGGGTGGCCAGCGCCAGCGCCTGAGCATTGCTAGGGCAATCATGAAGAATCCTCCCATTATGATTCTCGATGAGGCCACATCTGCTCTCGATACCGAATCGGAAAGGTTGGTGCAGGATGCCATTGAGAACTTGATGAAGAACAGAACCTCGCTTGTTATTGCCCACAGGCTATCAACAGTGAAAAACGCCGATTTAATTTGTGTACTGCATGAGGGCGAGATTGTGGAGCGAGGAAAGCATGAGGAGTTGCTCGAAAAAGGAGGCATTTACACCAAGCTATACCAACTACAGCAGTAGTTTATCGTATTGTATTATTACTAATAAAAAAGGTTCCAGCCCTAAAAGGGTGGAACCTTTTCGTTTGCGGAGAGACAGGGATTCGAACCCTGGGTCCGCGCAAGGCGGACAACGGTTTTCGAGACCGCCCCGTTCGACCACTCCGGCATCTCTCCAAGCAAAAAAGGAGATCCATAAGGATCTCCAAAACTTGGCGGAGAAAGAGGGATTCGAACCCCCGGTACCTTGCGGTACAACGGTTTTCAAGACCGCCGCATTCGACCACTCTGCCATTTCTCCGCTGCAAAGATACCCTCTTTTTGGTTTCTAAAAAATTTTTTGCGAAAAAAAACTTGAAAAAATATTGCTCAACCCCTTGGTTTTATCAAGTTTTTTTCAATAATTTAGCGTTTGAGTTTCCAAGCGTGGAAATTTTTCGTAAAAAACACTGAAAAACAACAGTTTTTTTACCTATTCATTTGGTAAAGCCAGTAAATACGCTATATTTGTACTATCAAGTTTAGGTAAACTAACTATTTCTAACCCTAAAAATTTAGTATTATGAACAAAGCTCAATTAATTGATGCAATTGCAGCAGAAGCTAAAGTCACTAAGGCTGACGCAAAAAAATCTTTAGATGCATTTGTTAAGGTAACAGGTGGTGCTCTTAAAGGCGGTGATCGTGTTGCTCTAGTTGGTTTCGGATCTTTCTCAGTTTCTGAGAGAAGTGCAAGAACAGGACGTAACCCTCAAACTGGCAAGCCTATCACTATCAAAGCTAAAAAGGTTGTTAAGTTTAAGCCAGGTAGCGATCTTAACGATTCAGTTCAGTAAGCTGCAATTAATGATAATGGGGGGGACATCAATAGTAATTGATGCCCCTTTATTATTTTATAGCCATTTAGGTATAATGGCTTCGTCCTAGTTCGTCTCCATATTTTTCGAAATGGTTTTATCGCTCAATCAAAAGTATGCGCTAATAAACCACTTTGGTGAGTTTATCTCAGAGAAGCGCTTGGAACTCCTTAAGCATGTGCTAAGCTACAGAACCCGATACGCCACCGTGGTGCTTGAGGATATTTATCAGTCGCAAAATGCAAGTGCTGTACTTCGTTCATGCGATTGCTTTGGCCTACAGGATGTACATGTTATTGAGAATACCAATAGGTTTAGCGTTAACCCCAAGGTGGTTATGGGCGCCAGCAAGTGGCTTACTGTGAGTAAGTACTACCAGACGGAAAACAATACTGTTACAGCCATTAAAGCATTAAAAGAAAAGGGCTATCGGATTGTAGCCACATCACCCCATACCTATGTAACCACGCTCCAAGAATTCGATTTGGCCAAAGGGAAATTTGCATTGTTGTTTGGAACCGAGCTAACAGGGCTTTCGCAGGACGCTCTTGACCATGCCGATGAGCATATGGTTATTCCTACCTACGGTTTTTCAGAGAGTTTAAACATTTCGGTTTCAGCTGCATTATGCCTGCAAAACCTTACCGAAAGGTTGCACTCATCATCAATTGATTATAAACTAACTGGTGACGAGTATGCCGACTTACTTTTGGAATGGCTTCGAAAATCGATTAAAAGTTGGCGATCTATAGAGAAACGCTTTTTGAGCCAGGTGTAAGTGGTTGATATGTAGGTGTAAATAGTTTTCACCAACTTCACCCCCTGATTATTTGTCAGCAAAAATGTGCTACTCATCAATATATTTCGTAAATTCGTCATATAATTCTATACTACATATTTATGAAGTGCATAGTAATTGATGATGATGAGTTAACCTGCCGTGTGCTTGAAGATTACGTGAGCAGAACCAGCTTTTTGGAGCTCGAAGGCACCTTTAGCAACGCTGTTGATGCCATTAACTTTATAAATTCCGGTGGGAGTGTAAACCTTATCTTTTTAGATATTGAGATGCCCGAGATGACAGGGATAGAATTCCTCAATACAATCACCCAAAAACCCCAAATTATAATTGTATCATCGCGCGAGAAGTATGCTCTTGAGGCCTTTGAATACAGCGTAACCGATTATCTGCTCAAGCCTGTTACATATGCCCGTTTCTTTAAAGCAGCGAATAAAGCACTCGAACATTTCGATAAGGCTCAAAACCTAAGTGCTACCGATGAGATTTTTATTAAGAAGGGAAATTCGCTGGTAAAGATTAAGTTTAGCGATATACTTTGGGTTGAAGCGCTTGAGAATTATGTGGTTATTAACTCATTAACCGATAAGTATACTATTCACTTCACCATGAAGGCCATTGAGAATCAGTTGCCCAACGCATTTTTTAAGCGTGTGCACAGGTCGTTTATTGTGAACATTAAGGCAATTAATAGTATTGAGGATAATTCGGTGGTAATAAAAACCCATGACACCAAGAAGATAATTCCAATAGGTAAATCATATCGTGACCAGCTACTTAGTGATATTAACTTAATGAATAAATGATTCTGTAAATACAAATGTTAACACATCGAGAGCTATTCTTAAAACATATTGCGCAAACTTCCGATGCACCCCTAACGCTTGAAGTAGAAAGAGCCGAAGGGGTTTATCTTTACACATCCGATAATAGGAAGGTTTGCGATTTAATTTCTGGCGTTTCTGTTAGTAATGTGGGGCACTCGCACCCAGTGGTTGTTAAGGCCATCTCGCAGCAAGCTGCAAAGTATATGCACCTAATGGTTTACGGCGAGTTGGTGCAGGCACCTCAGGTAAAACTTGCGCAAGCTATTGTAGAGTTACTTCCCTCTAATTTTGAGAGCGTGTATTTTGTAAATTCGGGTAGCGAAGCCGTTGAGGGAGGAGTGAAGCTCGCTAAACGATATACAGGTAGACCCGAAATAATCTCGATGCGAAATGCATACCACGGAAGCACCCATGGGGCGTTAAGCCTTATGGGGAATGAGGGGCCTAAACGCTCCTATAGACCGCTTTTGCCAGACGTGCAGCATATTGATATAAATTGTTTTGAGGATCTGGATAGGATTACTACTAAAACAGCTTGCGTAATTATTGAACCCATTCAAGGCGAAGCAGGAATAGTTGCTTCCAACATCGATTACCTTGTTGCGCTGCGGGAGAGGTGCACCAGCATGGGGGCTTTACTTGTTTTTGATGAGATACAAACAGGTATGGGGCGAACTGGAAAAATGTTTGCCTTCGAAAGGTATGGTGTGGTACCCGATATACTACTTCTTGCCAAGGCTTTTGGTGGGGGTATGCCCTTGGGGGCTTTTATCTCCTCAAAGGCGATTATGGAGTGCCTCACCAGTAACCCACCGCTGGGGCATATCACAACCTTTGGCGGGCATCCTGTGTCGTGTGCTGCCTCACTAGCATCTATAAATGTATTAATGGAGAATAGATTGCTCGACAGCATTGCCGCCAAGGCAAATCTTTTCCTCGAACTTCTGAGTAACCATTCCAAAATTTTGAGTATCCGTTCGTATGGCCTTTTTATGGCGGTTGAGTTAGGATCGTTTGATAAGGTTCAGCAAGTTATTAAGCAGGGGCTCGAGAAGGGCTTCCTAACCGATTGGTTTCTTTTCTGCGATACTGCCTTTAGAATAGCCCCTCCCTTAACCATAACCGATGATGAGATTAGGGCTGTGTGCAGGGTTATTCTTGAGGTTCTTGATTCTCTTTAGCTTTTTTCTTGGAGGTATCGAATAGTAGAATTCCACCAAATGCCATACCTATTAGCGTGCTGCGCCATGGGTCGGCCCACATTGGGCAGCTACCGCCCCTGCAACCAATGAAGTGATAATACGCATAACCTAAGGCACCACCTATTAATAGACCTAACAGTAGGCGAATTGAAAATATTTTCTTGAAAAAGTCGTTAAATTTCATAATAATTGCATTTGGTTTTGTATTGCATAAGATTCTAAACATACACATACCTCAATATGTTCAAAGTGAAAAGCATTGCATTAATAATATTTTCGTTGTTCTGGGCAATATCATCTGCCTCTGAGCCGATTGACTCATTGGTTAGGTTGGAGATTGAGCTGCAGGATATGCTGGCTAGGGTAGTCCAGGAAACTAATCATACTCAAAAAAGTTTGGTTAACCAGCAGTTTGCCGATCTCTTTAGAACGGCTTTGCACTACGAGGGTGCATTTGACTACCCCTTCGATTCGTTAACAAATGTGGGAAAGCAAAAATCCGAAGATAATACCTTGCGTGTATTCACCTGGAATTTACCACAACCCCGAGGATTGCAGCAGTATTTTGGTTTTATGTTGGTAAACCTCGAGGGACAGGTGCAAGTGTATGATTTGGAGGACAAACGTACTGATTTTGACTCACCACATTTAGGCGTGGGTTCACCCAGCAAGTGGTTTGGAGCGTTGTACTACGAGCTAATTACCCAGCAGTATGGGGGTAAAACATACTACACATTGTTGGGAGTTGATCTTAACAACATATTCTCGTCGAAACGAATTATTGAAGTTGTTACCCTTGAGAATGGTGCCCCTGTATTTGGTGTGCCCATTGTAAGGCTAAGGGATAGAATGATTAGCCGGGTAATATTTGAGTACTCGTCGCGTGCCACAATGATTCTCCGGTGGGATAAGGATAACAGAATGATTGTTAGTAGCCACCTAACCCCAATGCAGCCAACCTATGCTGGGAATTTTCAATACTACGTCCCCGATCTATCGTTCGATGGGTTTAGCTTTACAGATGGTTTTTGGGTTTATACCCCCGACATTGATGCACGTAACCCAAGGCGCGAGAGGGCTTCATTGCCCGTTCAACCTCCTTCGGAAAACTTTGACCCGGGGTTTCTATACCGATCGGGCAGAGGTAACTAATGACCAAATTTTGACCTACTCAATCCGCATCACGTAAATTTGGCCCGCTTCGTCCTTAGCAACCTTAACCTTTTCGTCCTTGTTTATAAACCCGTCCTCGGAGATAGCATCAAAGATTTCATCATCAATCTCCACTTTGCCTGAGGGGCGTAACACGGTTACAGTTACGCCTACCTTGCCCAGCATATCCTTCTGGTGCTTGTCGATGCCCACATAGCCATCCTCTTGGCTCAAGCTAGAACCCAGCATTAACGAAGGGAAGGTTGGTGACGTAATAAGCCTTTTGCTAAGTATAATGGATAGGATTAATCCCGACAGGAGTGAGAAACCCACGAGAGCCAAGGGTTTAAGAATCTCAACCCAAGCAAAGGGGCGAACATCCCTAAAAATATCGTTATCAATCATCGCCACGGTTAGCCCAATTATAACTAGAATAATCCCACTTATGCCGGCTACTCCAAACCCCGGTATGGCAAAAATTTCAACAGCAATAAGTATTATCCCAATTATAAATATAACCAATTCGTAGTTCTCGGCCAGCCCCTCGATGTATAGTGGAGCAAAGTATAGTATGGCTGCCAGAATGGATATGGCAATAGGAAATCCAACGCCAGGAGTCTGAAGTTCGAAATAAATACCCCCAACAATGAGCATGATTAGGAGTCCAGAAACAACTGGGCTAGTGAGCAGTCCAATTAGCTTGTCAATTGTGGTGGGTTGGAACTCAACCAGCCTATATTCGGTTATGCCCACATTGCTAATGAGTTCGCCTACCGACTCGGCTTTGCCCTCACAGAACCCCCATCGAATGGCCTCCTCGGTGGTGAATGTTAATATCTTGCCTGTGTCGACAACTCCCTCAATATAAATTGATTGGTCAACCATTGCTTCGGCAATTCTAGGATCTCGACGCCATTTGTACACGGTATCGCCATTCTCAACAACGGGAACCTTCCCTTTGGCCTCAGCCGTTGCACGCATAGTGCTCCGCATGAACGACTGGTACTTATCGGGCGCTGCTGCACCCGTTTGGTCAACCACAGTGGCCGCACCAATGCTGGCGCCCTGACGCATGTAGATACTATCGGCAGCAATGCTGATTAGGGCTCCCGCCGAAGCAGCCTGATTGTCGATAAACACCCAAACGGGCTTAGGGCTGTTTAGTATTTTGGTCCGAATGGAGTCGGCCATATTTACCAGTCCACCATAGGTGTTTAGGTGGATAAGGATAATCTCCGCGTTAAGCTCATCTGCTTCGGCAAAACCCCGTTGAATATAACGCCATGATGAGGGCATGATGTCCTCCATGATGTTTATCTTATATATTAGGGTGCTTTCCTCCTGCTGGGGGATGCTATCCAATTCTACTGCTAGCCCGAGTATGGGCGAGCAAAATAGAACTGCAAGGGCTATTAGGGTGATAATTCTTTTCATCTTTATGTAGTTAATTCTGTTTACTAATCTGTTTAAAGTTAAACCCTGTTGATGCATAGATTAATTGATTTGCTGTGCCCCGCTAATGTACAATAAGTCAATTGACATTATCAACATACAACGTACTTTTAGTTAGCTAAGCTACTTTTGGATTAGGATGAATATTGGTTCAAATGTAAACACTTTATCGCCATTGACAAGCAGGGCTTATTGTTTTTTTGCTCTTAGGAATAAAGTCTGTGAAGAAAGTTTGTAAAACAAGATTGTGAAGCTGCAAGTTTTATTCGAAAAATGCTAGTTTAAAAAATTGCATGAGACTCTCAAATCTTAATGGTTTGGAGACGAATGTAGATTTAATCTACGCTTAAAAGGGTTCTGTACAGCGCGTAGTTCTCATCGTCAAAGCAAACAAACACAACCTCCTTTGGGTATTTATTATTCTTTAGGTAAGATTTTACGCTATCGACAGCAATTTGCGCAGCAAGCTGTTTTGGGAAACCATATACCCCAGTGCTTATGTTAGGGAATGCAATTGAGTTTAACTTATGTTCTTTGGCCAGCTTAAGGCTATTGATGTAAGCGTTCTGGAGCAACTCCTTTTCGCTATTGTGGCCCCCTTGCCATACTGGACCAACGGTATGTATAACATACGATGCAGGAAGATTGTACCCTTTGGTAATACGTGCTTCGCCCGTTGGGCACCCGCCAATGGTTTTGCACTCCTCGAGCAGCTCTGGGCCAGCAGCCCTATGGATTGCCCCATCAACCCCGCCGCCGCCAAGTAACGTTGTGTTGGCTGCATTCACAATGGCATCAACACCTAGGGTTGTAATATCGCCTTTAGCAAGAGTAATTTTTTCGCTAGGCATTAACTTATTTCTGAATGGTGTAAATAGTCCCATTTAGTTGGATTTTGAAAATCAAATTTACATTAAATGTGAATTATAACAATAACTCATCTTCTGTATTTATAAACAAGGAAAGCCAAAGAATATGCATATTCCTTGACTTTCTTTAGCATTCTTAATACGAATTATTCTACCTTATCTGTGCCCCCAAGTCTCTGCTAAATGCGTTAATCAGGTTTTGCATCACCTTGTCAATCTGCTTATCGGTAAGGGTTTTGCTCTCATCCTGCAGGGTGAACGATACGGCGTACGATTTTTTCCCTTCGCCCAAACTCTGCCCCTTGTAAACATCAAATAGGTTGATATCCCTAATGAGCTTTCGTTCAGACTTGTGAGCAATCTCCTTAATCTGTGTAAAAGTCACATTCTCGTCAACGAGCAGGGCGAGGTCGCGGCGTACCTCGGGATACTTGGATATCTCGGTAAACTGAACGCTATTCTTTTTGGCCATTTTAAATAGCGACTCCCAATCAAGCTCGGCAAAAAACACCTCCTGCTTAATATCAAAATCTTTGCAAATCCTCTTCGAAACCATTCCAAGGTAACCCAAGGTTTTGCCGTTGATAACAAGGCTTATACCGTACTCGAATAGATCGGTTGGAGCCTCGCTCGTGTTTAAATTGTTAGTGTCAATACCCAGCTTGTCGAGTATGTTAAATACGTTAGCCTTAAGATGATAGAAGGTGGTCTTCTCCTGCTTTTTTATCCAGCTCTCCTCGGTGTCGTCGCCAGTTAACCAAAGTGCCAAACGCATCTTCTCGTTGTATGCCTTTAGGGCTACCTCGGAGTTTTCTTTGGATTTGTCGAACTTGTAGCAGTTACCCCACTCGTAAAGCTTAAGGTTGCCTTTTTTTCTGTTGATATTGTAGATTATAGATTCTAACCCGCCAAACAGAAGGGTTTGCCTCAGGCCATTCAAGTCGGTACTCAGCGGGTTAATAATCTCAACAGTGTTCTCGGCTGGGTAAGTTTTCAGCTTGTCGTAGTAGGCTTGCTTGGTTAGGGAGTTGCACATGATCTCGTGCATCCCAGTACCTGTTAGGGTATCGGAAATAAGTTTGGTTACAATATGCTTGTTTGGGCGACTGCTATGCGCCAGGGTGCTGTTTACCTTTGTGGTAATATCGATATTGTTGTAGCCATAAATCCTTAGAATTTCCTCCACCACATCGGCAGGGCGTTGCACATCCACCCGATAGGGCGGAATGCTTAGGCTTAACGTATCGTCGTTATCGGCCTCAATGGAAATATCAAGCCCGGTAAGAATTTGCTTAATGGTTTCTTTGGGTATGTCTTTTCCAATTAGCTTGGTGGTGTAATCGATGCTTAGCTCCACTTTGAAATTATCCACAGGGCTTGGGTACACATCAATAATTTCCGATGATATCTCACCACCAGTAATTTCCTTTATCAGCATGGCCGCCCGCTTTAGCGCCCATATGGTGATGTTGGGGTCGGCGCCACGCTCGTAGCGGAACGAGGCATCGGTGCTAAGGCCGTGACGTTTTGCGGTTTTGCGAATCCACACGGGGTTAAAGTATGCGCTCTCGAGAAATATGTTTTTAGTGCTCTCGGTAACTCCCGATTTATTTCCGCCAAATACACCAGCAATACACATTCCCTCTGTAGTGTTGCAAATCATTAGGTCTTCGCTGCTTAGCTTTCGCTCAACATCATCGAGCGTGGTGAAGGGGCTTTCCTGTGGAAGCGTGCCAACAATCACTTTCTTACCATCAACCTTATCGGCATCGAAGGCATGCAGAGGCTGTCCCACTTCATGAAGCACAAAGTTGGTAACGTCCACCACATTGTTTATTGGGCTAAGCCCAATGGAGCGAAGGCGCTTCTGTAACCATTCGGGCGATGGCTCAACCTTAACGTTGCTAATGGTTATTCCGCTGTATCGAGGGCATGCATCGGGGTTTTTAACCTCAACGGGGATGTGTAGATTGGTGTTGTCTATCTTAAAATTATCAACAGAAGGCTTAGTTGCCTTGGTGACCTTAGTTAGATTTAGGTATGCAGCCAAATCGCGCGCTACGCCAAAGTGCGAGGCGGCATCTATACGGTTGGGGGTTAGCCCAATCTCGAACTGGTAATCATCTTCAAGATTAAAAAAATCGGAGGCAGGTGTTCCTATTGGGGCATTGGAGGGGAGCACCATTATGCCATCGTGCGAAGTTCCTAGCCCCAGCTCATCCTCGGCGCAAATCATTCCTTCCGATAGTTGACCTCTAATCTTGGTTTTTTTCAGAGTGAGTTCGTTGTCGTTAAGGTACAGCGTGGTGCCAACGGTTGCCACCATTACCTTTTGTCCTGCGGCCACGTTGGACGCACCGCAAACAATGTTAAGGGGTTCTGTTTGGCCAATGTTTACGGTGGTTATACTTAGCTTATCGGCATCGGGGTGCTTTGCGCAGGTAAGTACCTCGCCAATTACAACCCCTTTTAAACCACCTTTTACCGCCTCGATTTTCTCAAGCGATTCAACCTCAAGACCTATGGAGGTTAGGATACCTGACATCTCTTCGGGAGAGAGGTTTACATCAATATACTCCTTTAGCCAGCTGTACGAAATCTTCATTGAAACTGAAATTATTTGTGAATTAACAATCTTCTTATTGCAGCTCACAAATGTATGAAAAAAATGGCTTTATCGTTTATGGCTAGGCTATTTGTTTGGTTGTAACGATAAGTTAACAGGATGTTTTGGCTTAACTAATTTGAAGGAGGTATCGGTTTGATTTGTAGTTGACGATTTTTATATGCCTTACTATTGCAAGTGAAACCTTATTCAGCCTTATATGTTTCTATAATATCATATTTGGTCAGGTGTTTCTTAGTGCTGGTTAATGCATCATAATACCTGTGTGTTAAGCTGTGTTTTTTCAATGATTTAAGTAACTTTGCAACCAAACATAAATTTATGAATAGCAGTATGAAAAGGGAAGAGCCACTGATTTTAATATCGAATGATGATGGCTATCGTGCCAAGGGGTTGGAGGCTCTTATTGAAATGGCTAAACCATTAGGGCGAGTTGTAGTGGTGGCACCCAGCGAGGGACGCTCTGGCATGTCACATGCAATTACTATAAAAGACCCGTTGCGTATTCGCAAGCAGAAGCGTACCGACGATGTGGAGCTATACTCGGTGAATGGTACTCCTGTTGATTGCATAAAGCTGGCCATGAGCGAGGTGCTGAAAACTACTCCCGATATTATCCTGTCTGGGGTTAACCATGGATCCAACTCATCGGTTAGCGTTTTCTACTCTGGTACAATGGGAGCAGCTATTGAGGGATGTTTGTACGGTATCCCTTCCATTGGGTTTTCGCTACTCGATTTTATGCCCGATGCCGATTTTACAGGCGCTGTGGAGTATGGTAAGCCCATCATTGAGTCGGTGTTGGCCAATGGTCTTAAAAGAGGGGTGTGCTTAAATGTAAACTTTCCGGCTATCCCTGCCGACGAGATTAAAGGCGTTAGGGTGTGCCGACAGAATATGGGCACGTGGCGCGAGGAGTTCGATAAGCGAACCGACCCCCGTGGCATCGATTACTACTGGCTAACGGGCTATTTTCATAACGAGGAGCCCGAGGCCACCGATACCGATGAGTACGCCCTAGCGAATGGTTACGTTTCGGTTGTGCCCATAAGGGCCGACCTTACCGATATGTCCCAAGTGGCTACCCTGGCGCAAAGTTTAAATCTTAATGAATCTGACGCTGTAAAGGCAGAAAGATCAAAATCTCATTAAAAGCATCTCCTGGTGAAAAGAAAATTCGATAACCTTATCTTAGGGCTTATAGTGGGCGTAGTTGTCCCTATTATTTCCTACTTTTTTGTTCTCCGTTTTATCTATCCATTTCAGTTTGCCGACAAATCGCTGCACTCCATTTGGATTCACCTAATGGCGCCCAAGATGATAAGCATTGGTGCCATACCAAACCTTGCCTTCTTCTTCCTTTTTATTTACACAAACAGGTTGAAGGCGGGTAGGGGAGTGCTAATGGCCACTGTTTTCTATGCCATTGCGGTGCTTATCATGAAGTTAATTTGGTAAGTATTTATCCAATGAAGTACTACTTGATAGCAGGTGAGGCCTCGGGCGATTTGCACGCATCCAACCTAATGCAAGGCATTTTACAGCACGACCCCCAAGCCCAGTTTCGTTTCTTCGGTGGCGACCTAATGGCTTCCAAAGGGGGTGAGCTAGTTAAGCATTACCGTGAGATGTCGTTCATGGGCTTTTGGGAAGTTCTTGTGAACCTCAGGCAGATATCTAAAAACCTTACTCACTGCAAAAAAGATATTGAACTATATAACCCCGATGCGGTTATTCTTGTCGATTACCCTGGGTTTAACCTTCGCATAGCAAAGTTTGCTAAGCAAGCTGGCTTTAAGGTTTTCTATTATATCTCGCCAAAGGTTTGGGCGTGGAAAGAGTCGCGGGTTAAGGCTTTAAGGAAATATGTAGATAAGTTGCTAATCATCTTCCCCTTTGAGGTCGATTACTTTAAGAAGCACGGTATTGATGCTGTTTACTGCGGAAACCCCTTGGTCGATTCGCTGGTGGAGGCGAAGAGAGATGGGTCTTTTATCCATCGCAACGAGCTGGGCACAAAGCCTATAATTGCTCTGCTTGCGGGTAGCCGAGTACAGGAGGTAAAGCATAATCTCCCGGTTATGATCAGTTTGGCAGGAAAATTGTCTGCCTATCAGCTGGTAATTGCTGGCGCACCCTCGCTCGATTATAGTGTGTATGAGCCCTACATAAAGGGTTCCGAGGTGAAGATTATTTTCAATCAAACACAAGAACTGCTTAAGCACTCACTGGCTGCAGTGGTTACCTCGGGCACAGCAACGCTTGAGGCAGCGCTGCTTAATGTACCCGAGGTGGTTTGCTATCGCGGTAGTCTCGCGTCAATGCTTATTGCTGGCATGTTTATAAAGGTTAAGTACATATCTCTGGTAAACCTAATAATGAATGCCGAGGTGGTGAGGGAACTTATACAGTTTAAGCTCAATAGCCAAACCCTGTTCGACGAGCTAAGCAGTGTTCTGCCTGGGCAACCCGGCAGGGAAAAGATGCTTAGTAATTTTGCCCAGCTTCGGGAAATTCTTGGCGATAAGGGAGCCTCCAACCGATTTGCCGAGGCAATTGTGGAGTCAACAAAAAGCTAATTGTGTTCGTTTTGAAACAGATGTGTTCCATTGACGTAACATAAGTTTTGCACTAACTATTTTATATGAAGCGAATAGTACTTTTTCTGACAGTTTTAGTATTGGTTTCAGCAGCAGTGGCTCAAAAGATAAGCGTTAGCTTACATAATGAGCTCAATTTGCAAACCGTTTTAATAACCCCAGTAAGTGGGCATTACACAATTATAACCGAGGATGGCAACTTTGCCTTAAGCCCTAACCAAATTATCTACATTTCGCGAGTTGGCGATTCGGTAAGGGTTCGCGATATGGCGTCGCACTTTGGCACGTGGAAGCGTATCTCCATTGTGGGACATACCGATAACGATGTTATCCGCATAAACTCCATTGTTCCATCATTTCCTGCCCGCATATACGACGAGAATCTTGTTTTTTATGTTGATTTTAATCGCCTAATGGCCATCAATATTGTGGATATCGACAAGTACATTGCAGGGGTTGTTGAGGCAGAGTCGGGGCCATCGGCGCATATCGAGTTTTACAAGGCGCAGGCGCTCTTGGCTCGCACCTACGCGCTGGGCCATATCGATAGGCACAAAGGCGAAGGATTTAACCTTTGCGATCAGGTACATTGCCAGGTATATAAGGGGCGAGCCAGCCGTAACCCCGATATACTGAAGGCTACCAAGGAAACCAGCGGCCAGATTGTTGTTGATGGAAACAGGGATCTTATTGTAGCCGCATTCCATGCCAATTGCGGTGGACAAACCGCCAATGCTGGCGATGTGTGGGTTACCTCGCAGGATTACTTGGTTTCTGTCCCCGATAGCTACTGTCGTAATATGCCCGGTGCAAGCTGGGAGGTGCGAATCCCTATAGATAGGTGGCGACAGTTTTTAATTGATCGCGGAATTCCTGCACAGGATATGGAGCCTAGCCAGTTTGCATACTCCAGCAAGGAGAGGGAATACTACTATGTTGTAGCCGGGAAGAAAATACCAACCACCGATGTTCGCACGTTCTTTAACCTTCGCTCGGCCTACTTCTCGGTTGATATTGTTAGCAATATGGTTAGGGTGCGTGGCCGGGGGTACGGTCATGGCGTTGGCCTTTGCCAGGAGGGCGCCATGCAGATGGCCCGGAGGGGCAGAACCTATCAGGAAATTATTCAGCATTACTTCCAAGGGGTATCCATTACCCACTACACCGATGTGAATGGCTTCGATGAGGATATCAACATAGTTGATATTGATTAAGGTTTATTTCATATCGCATGAGCTACTGCCGTAACAGGTATATTATTGTGTTATATTAATCTATATATTTCTAATGTTTATAATTGACAAACCCTATGTTTCTGATCTGTTCAGAGATACGATTATTAAGAATAGCTACAAGCTGCTAAAAAACGAATTTGCTATTAATGCCGGCCACTTCAACGGCAATTTAATGTGCGATACCCAGCAGATGGTTAAGGAGTTTGAGGCAAAAGAGCTGCTTTACTTAAACTCAGAGAATAGCATTATGTTTCTGATCTGTTCAGAGATACGATTATTAAGAATAGCTACAAGCTGCTAAAAAACGAATTTGCTATTAATGCCGGCCACTTCAACGGCAATTTAATGTGCGATACCCAGCAGATGGTTAAGGAGTTTGAGGCAAAAGAGCTGCTTTACTTAAACTCAGAGAATAGCATTGAGTGGATTGCAACCAATTTGGCCAATACCTCTTTGCCTCAGTACATCAACGTTTTCAAGAACAAGGCCCTGTTTAGGGATATGATTCGCAAGATGTACCCCGATTTTTACTACCAGCAGCTCGATTTAAGCGAGCTTAGAGATTTTGATATTAATAGCGTAAAGAAACCTTTTATTGTAAAACCAGCAGTTGGCTTTTTGAGCCTTGGGGTGTATACCATATATAGCAACGATGACTGGGCTAATGCTGTGATAGCCATTGAGAAGGAGATGGTTGAGGTGAAGAACATGTTTCCCAAGGAGGTGCTAAATACCAGCAAGTTTATTATTGAGGAGTATATTGAGGGAACCGAGTACGCCTTTGATGCCTACTACGATAGCGAAGGAAATCCTGTGATAGTAAATATCCTCAAGCACCTTTTTGCCTCTGCAGAGGATGTTAGCGATAGGCTCTACATCACATCAAAAAGCATTATCAACGAGTTTAAGGATAAGTTCCAAGCCTTTCTGGAGGAGATGGGTCAAATCCTTCAGATTAGGAATATCCCCATTCACGTTGAGGTACGGGTAAATGGCGATTCAATAGTGCCCATTGAGGTAAATCCAATGCGATTTGCTGGGCTGTGCACTACCGACATTGCATACTATGCCTATGGAATTAACCCATATGAGTACTTTATTGAGCGCAAGAAGCCCGATTGGGAAAATATTCTAAAGGATAAGGAGGGTAAGACCTACAGCATTGTTATTCTCGATAAGCCAAAGGATATTGATGCCAATAGTATTAAGGAGTTCGATTTTGAAAGCGTTCTCAAGGGATTCGAAAAACCGCTGGAGGTTCGACAGATGGATATTAAACGATATCCCGTGTTTGGTTTTGTTTTTGCCGAAACCCGCGATGAGAATTTTGCTGAGCTAGAGAGTATCCTTGCAAATGATTTGAGGGAGTTTATAAAGATATAACCTATCTTCAGATTCGATACTGGTTTGATGAGGTGAAAAAAATGACCTAAAGCCTTTAAGCATAAAGCGCAACCAATATAGTTTTGGTTGCGCTTTATGCTTTTGTAAACTATTGTTTATCCAAGGTTTTTTACCTTTTTCAAACCAAGCATTCTAACCATCCAGCTGGGTAGCGGTTTCTCGTCGTCTCGTTTATCTAGGTTTAGCGAAATGCCATACTTCTTGGCAATGGGTACCCTGTGAGTTTCTACAAACTCAATGAGCGTACCATCCGGATCCTCGATGTACGAGAAATGTCCTGCTGCCTCACCCATATCGAAGCTGCCCTTCTGGTTGTGCTTAACATTGGAGTTTACAGTAAAGGGAAATCCCTTCTCGTTACACTCCTTCTCCAGCTCATCCATTCGGCGGATATCGAAGCACAGATGAATAAACCCTGGATCGCCCCAGAATCGTCCTTCGTACAGCTTGGAGGGGGTGCGGTCAAGTGCCTGAATGAGTTCAATTTGGGCATCGCCCAGCATCCTGCTGAAAGCACCCTTACGAGGTTTGCTATGGGATAGTACCACCCTACGGAACGATCCACCGCCACCGTTAAGCCCACTCAGCTCGTCGAAGCTACCTGTTGCATCGGCAAGTATCTCGTCAAACTCAAGGATTTCGCGGTAAACGGGTAGGGCTTTATCAATATCCGAAACGCCAATAACCGCACCGTAGGTTGCACCGGTGGGCTTGGTTGGGTTCTTCTTAAACCACCCAATTCGGGTTTCAATCACCTCGAACGTGTTGCCCCGTGGGTCTTCAACATAAAAATGCTTTTGTCCACTTGGACTTGCAGTGATAGCGGTTATTGAGTTCTTCTCCAGGTTGCTGAGGTGGTTGTGTGCCTTTTGTATATCGTAGCACTTAATTTTGGCAGCGAAAATCCCCAGGTCGCCAAGCTGCGGTTTCTCCTTGGGCTCTACCGGGGTACGGCCAGAGTACTGCCAAATCTCAAATCCACCACCACCCTCGATGTTAAGTGCAAGGGCAGCATGCCTTTTTTGAGGCTGATTGCCGGTGTAGGGCAGCATGAGTTCGGCCACGGTATCGTCCTCAAAAACCCGAACATCCACGCCAAATGCCTCCATATACCATTTCCACGCTGGGTAAAGATTGGTAACCCCAATCCCAATTTGTTGTATTCCACAAATAATTTTCGACATTGTACTTATGCTTTTAGTTGGGTTTAATCTTTTTTATCACCTTGTAAAAAATGCGGGGGAACAACCTTTTTATATGAACCATAAGTAGCTCCTTACCGCCAATTAGCTTCTCGGGTTTCTTTGCTTCAATGGCTTTGATGTACTGCCTAGCGCACTCCTCTGCCGATATTCCATTGGCTTGTCCCGGATCCATAATCCCGTGCGATTTGCCATCGTTGGTTATGGCGTTTATGGAGATGTTGGTGTTTACCCTACCCGGATAGGCAATGGTTACGCTTATGCCCAGGGGCTCTAGCTCCAGCCTAAGCGTTTCGTAGTATCCTTGTATTGCATGCTTTGCCGCGGCATAGGCAGAGCGGTAGGGGAACCCAAACTTGCCCGATATGCTGCTGGTGGCAGCAATGTAACCCGCCTTTTGCGCTATCATTCCGGGCATCACGGCCTTGGTTAGTATTACGTACGAGAAGAAGTCTATCTCCATCACCCTGCGATCGATTTCCAGCGGGGTTTCGTGCGCAAGCGAGCGTTGGCTTATACCGCCATTGTTTATTAGCAGGTAGATATTACCAAATCGATTAACCGTTTCGATGGCGGTGGTTTGCACCACGTTGGGGTTGGAGAGGTCGAATGCCACAGCTTCGCAGAAGCTGGTTAGCTTTATGCAGTTGGTTTTTACACGTTCCAGCTCAGCCTCGTTGTTCGACGATATAATTAGCCTAGCACCCTGCTTGGCCAACTCGTAGGCAAGAGCCTCACCAATGCCCGATGAGGCGCCAGTTACCCAGCATAGCTTATCCTTAAATACCATAGTAAAATGTTTTGCAAAAAAATGAGGTTGAAGGATTACCTCAACCTCTGCAAATATGCAAAATATTTAGGACATGGCTGATTGAAACTGGGATATGTCTATGCAGTAGTCGATACACATTACATTATGAAAAATTTCATAATGCCTTAGCTTATCCTTTGCAGGTCATTGGTTATGTTTGCTTAAGCTTGCAAAAAATTATAAACATGAAATTTAACCGTTTTACAATTCGTAGGCTGTTACTGTTTACTGCTTTATTTTTAGGGCTGATGCTTATTATGATTGGGGTGGTGACCAATACTTATCTTCGTCAGTCTTTTACTCACTTTGAAATGCTCACAGAAATTGAAGAGGTATTTAGCCTAGGGCTTAAGGCTAGAAACTTGGAGAAAGATTTTAGGCTTACCGAAGTGGTAAATGATGATTTTTTTAGAACAGGTGAAAGTGAACGTATTAATGAGTTTGAAATGCTTTCACAAGATATTGCCTCGGCTTTGGCACGGTTACAAAGTTCGGATATCATTCAGGATTTAGGGCTAGAGCAACAAGTAGACTCAGCTGTTTGGCTACACAAGCAGTATGTTGCAACCTTTAAAGGGACAGTTGTTTTAGTTAAGGAAAGAGGGTTTAAAAACTTTGGACTAATTGGAGATTTTCGACAGGCAATCCATACCGTTGAGGGCCAGTTTAATGAACTCAGCAACTTTTACTACACAAGCCAAATGCTTACTCTTCGTAGGCATGAAAAGGATTATTTGCTTAGGAAAGACTTAACTTACCATAGAAAGTTTGAGATTGAGCTCAAACAATTAGTAGAAAATGTTTCTAGAGACAATCACATAGCTAACTCAAAGGAGTTAGTCTCACTATTGCAAAACTATGGTGCTCTTTTTAATAAGTTAATCGAAGTAGATCGGAAAATTGGCTTTACCAGTGAAGAAGGTTTGGTTGGCCAGCTGACCCTTTTGGGGGCTTCGGTTGATAATGCAATAATGAGTATTCAATCAAGAGTTTTCAGCTACTCGAAAAGCAAAATTGATTCTGCTGTACTGTTGCTCTTCATATTTATTGGCTTGCTGTCGATGTTTATAGTAGTTGTTATTTTTCTTGTTTCACGACATATTGTTGGCTCTATAAAGCGTTTGCAGAGCTACATCACACGCCTAGGCAAAGGGGAATTGCCCGAGAGTATAGAGGTGCAAAGTAACGATGAAATAGCACAGATGGAGCGTTCCATAAATATCCTAACAGAAAATTTAAGGAATACTAGGGCCTTTGCGATTGAAGTGGGCAACGGCAATTTGGAGTCAGATGTTAATGTGTTTGGGAACAAAGGCGATTTGGGCGGCGCACTTATCGATATGCGAAAAAAATTGCTGCAGGTGGCTCAAGAACGCGAAGCCCAGAACCTAGAAACTAATAGGCGGATGTGGGCTAATGAGGGGATGGCTCTTTTTACAGATATTCTTAGGGGGCGTGACAAAAGCTTGGAGGACTTTGCCTTTGATATAGTAAAAACCTTGGTTAAATATACGAACTCAAGCTTGGCAAGTCTTTTTATGATGAGCACTGATGAAGATGATAAGCCCTGCTTAAACTTGCTGGCAACATATGCTTACGATAGGAGAAAGTTTGTTAATTCTCGAGTTTATCTAAATGAAGGGTTGGTAGGGGTATGTGCCTTGGAGGCAGAAACTACCTTGCTCACAGAAATCCCAAAAGATTACATCAAGATAAATTCTGGGTTAGGCTTTGCTGCACCTACCTGTATTATTCTAGTCCCTTTGAAGGTGGACCAAAAAGTAGTTGGAGTTATTGAAATGGCAACATTTAATGAGTACCAACCTTTTGAGGTGGAATTCATTGAGCGGGTTTTAGCTAGCACTGCATCTACCTTGCAGATGGTAACAATTAATAATCAAACTAAGCTGCTTTTGGAGCAAACCCAGCAACAGGCCGAAGAACTTCAGGCACAGGAGGAGGAAGTGCGACAAAATATGGAAGAGATGCAAACTACCCAGGAGTGGATGAACGCCAGAGAGGAAGAACTTAAAAATGCCTTGGCAGCTAAAGACGAGGAGATTAAACGAGTAATAGATATTGCTGAGCAAAATAAATCGGTTAACAATGAGAGGGTCTCAACTCTCGAGTCGATGGTTGAATTCTATAGTCAGAACTTTCTGGTGGCTGAGCTGAGCCATAAGGGCGATATCAAAACACGTAACGACAAGTTTGAAAAGGTACTGGGGCAGATGAATGATGTTGAGATTTACAGCATTTTCGATAATAGCTTAGCGGGTTACGAACAGGCGAATAGAATGGAGTGGGAGCGGGTGGTAAATGGAGAGACCTACAAAGGGTTTATTCATAGACTTGATTCTGAGGGCAATCAGATTGCTATTTATGCCATATTCTCTCCTGTTTTTAACTGCTTTGGGCAGGTTGATAAGGTGCTTTTCGTTGGCCTTAAGGTTGGCAAGGTAGATGATAGTCAGCCAGGTGGTATCTGGTTTAAAGACGACGGAAGCGCATTGATGCCTCTAGATTTTGGACAGGTTTTGTTGTCCTAAATCCCGGTAATTTGCTGATCATATATGTTTTAGTTTACATCCTTACACAATTGCTTCGTTGTAAATATTCAAAATATGGTAATACTAGTATTGTCGGATTTACACATCGATAACGGTGATAGATTTGGCACCTTCGGGTGGAATTCGAGAAAGTTTATCCAAACCCTTAAAAAATTGGTAGAGGCATACCAAATTGATCAGGTTATACTAAATGGCGATATTCTAGATCTATACAAGTATAATTTCAAGGAGGTATATCGCAAGAACTTCGGTCTTATTTCCTACTTTAACCGTAAGGGATATATTTACATCAGAGGGAACCACGATCTTTTTAACCCATTAGCAAAGGATTCCCATACAATTACTAACAGCAGTGGCCAAAGAATTTACATTGAGCATGGCCATAATGCCGATTTTTTGAACGGAACTCGCATTGGCCGATCGATAGGGATGTTAGGGTTTTATCTGCTCAAAAAGATTATCAAGTTTAAGCTAGTTGAGAAGATATATTTTAAGGCCGTAGAGTGGGACGATCAGATTAACCGAATACCAAAGAAATACAATACCTTTAAATACCTAAACTACGCCCTAAGCCTACTTAAGCAGCATGATGTGGTTATACTTGGCCATACGCACAAGTTGGAGGCTCACAAAACATACTACTTCAACAGCAAAAAGATGTATCTAAATACAGGTACTTGCTCTATGGGGCGCTTACAAGGAATTATACTAAATACCGAGACTTTAAGGTATGAAACCATTAAACTTGGGCAAGATGAGAGCCTTAGGTCTATACTACCATCTATCCCTAAAGTAAAACTTTCGTCAATAGCATAGGGTTCTATACAAAGCCAGATGGTAAGGGTTATAGTTTAATGCCTACGATGCAAATATCATCAGTCTGAAAATGCCCGTCCATCCATTGGTGTAGCTCTTTTTCCAGCTCTTCTTTTTGGAGTTCTAGCGGAAGGTTGGAGATTTTGAGAATATAGTTATGTAGCCGACGTTTCTGATACTTCTTACTCCTTTCACCTCCAAGTTGATCCTGGAACCCATCGGTACCAAGGTAAATTATATCACCCTCTTTGTAATTGAAACAGGCCGATCTGAATGAACTATTAGCATTATACTGCCAGTCTCCAATAGGGTGTTTATTCCCCTTGTGCAAATAGTACTCAACCCCCGAGACCTGAAGTATTTCTCGTCGACAGCTGGTGTAAAATATGGTTTTACTGCTAGGTTCTATGCAGCATAGTGTAATATCTACCCACTCGTTGTCAAAAGGTGTTAGGGTATCATTAGAGCTGAAACTTTCGATAAAACGGTTATTTACTTCCTTTATTATTGTATGGGTTTTCTTCAGCTTTTTGTTTAGGATAGCGTAATCGAGCAGGCTATGCATTAGCACCGAAAGGATAGCCCCAGGAACGCCGTGCCCAGCACAATCGCCCACGGCAATATATGTAAGCCCGTTGCGTTCGGTTAACCAAAAAAAATCGCCCGACACAAAATGCTTGGGTTTGAAAAGCACAAATGCATCTTTAAATATCCTATCGAAGTGTCTCTGCTTTGGGAAAAGCGCTTTTTGTAAAAACTCTGCATACCTTAAGCTATCCTCATAGGATGTAGACATAGTAGTTTCCATGCAGATTCTTTGTTGTGATGGAAATGTTGTTGAAATGAAACTTTAAACCAGATACATACTGTGGAATAAAAACTAAATAAAAAGGGTGAAGAAATTCCTCACCCAATTTGAAGTAATGCCAATCACTTTATTTATCATATTCCTTTTCCGATAAAACCTCGCCTGCCTCATTGTAAATTATCCATATCCCCGAGCGCTCCCCGTGGGCGTAGGTCATATCATAGCGTAGCGTTCCGTTCTCGTCCCAAACGTACCACTTGCCATGCTTTTGACCGGTTTCAAAATTGGCTTCTGCAACTTTTACCCCATGCTCGTTAAATGTTTCCCACTTTCCATCTGTTTTACCCTTGGTGAATGATCGGATCTCGTTTATTTGTCCATTGGCAAAGTAAAGCTGTGTGATGCCATGCAGAAGCCCATTCTGAATACTCATTTCAACTTTTAGTGTACCGTCAGCATGGTATTCTTTATGATATCCGGTGAAATGATTACCCTTTGCATCGAAGTAAACACCATCCTTTTCAACAACTTGAGCCAAGCCAATGGTGCTTGCCATCAACATAAGTAAGGTTAATAAAGTTAATCTCATAAGTAGGTAAGATGATTTATTTTTGTAATTATAATGCCTGTAAATGAGTAGTTTAAGTTAGTCTTCTAATGCTGTTCTACCTATGCAAAGTTATTAATTATTTGATTCCAAGTGCTGCTGAAATCATTAAGGGTACGGTGCAAGTTCTTAACCATTGCCAGGTTAAGTTATTGTTAATTACATTGGTTGGTGATATGAAGATGCTGATATATATGAACTTATGCAAATTTTGTAGCGTTCAGCATTATGTTGAATGTAATTGTGGTGTTTTCTGAGAACTACTCAGTATTGCTGGCATCATCCGTACTGTTCGGGTGTATGAATACTGTTGTAAGGTTAACATATCGTTAATCTAATCATAACCATTTAATAAACCCATTGCTAATTAACGAGGGTAACTTTGCCCTGTGATTTATTGATAATCCTAACTATTTCAACATTTTTTAAATCCTATCTCAATGCTAATTAAAGGAATTTTTTTCTTACTACTCTCTAGCAGTTGCATTTTTGGTCAGCAATTATTCGGACAAACAGGATCTATAAAAGGAACGGTTAAGGAGTTTGGCTCTGCCGAGACCTTGCCTGGCGCCAACGTGATAATTGAAGGAACCACTATTGGGGTTTCAACCGATTTTGATGGGCAGTTTGAGCTAAAGAATATAAAGCCAGGGGTATACACCCTAAAGGTTTCGTTTATATCTTATAACGAAAAAGTTATATCTGGCATTGAGGTACTTGCAGGTGAAGAAAAATTTATTGAGGTAGAGCTTGACGATGCTGCTCTTACTATTACCTCTGTTACCATTGAGGGGCGATTACGACGAGATCGCGAGAATGTAATTCTGCTTGAACAACGTAAAGCAACCAATATAACCCAGAGCATTGGCGCCCAAGAATTATCCCGTAAAGGAGTAGGTGATGTTGCAGCAGCCGTTACTAAGGTTACCGGAGTATCGAAACAGGAGGGAACCAATAGTATTTTTGTGCGAGGGCTTGGCGACCGCTATAACTCTACCACACTGAATGGACTCCCCATACCCTCCAACAACCCCGAAGAGAAGAACATTACCCTTAGTATATTTTCTACCGATATTGTGGACTATATCTCTATGGATAAGGTTTACCATAATAAGGTGTATGGCGATTTTGCCGGTGGGAATGTGAACATTGTATCGAAGAGGCATAGCGGTGACGATTTCGTGCAAGTTGAGGTAGGGTCAGGCACTAATTTGAATGTAATTGATGAGCAAACCTTCCCTATGCAGCAAGGCCCCAACCATTCTGGGTTTTACACTATTGCTCCACCTTCTACGCTGGAAAGGTTTGATTTTCATAACTCATTACTCCCTGTTGAGAAAACTCCTGTTTTTACTGATATAGCGTTATCGGCTGGTAAAGAGTTTGCATTTAAGGAACAATCCCTTTCGCTGTTTGCTACTGCTAGTTTCAACAATGGTTTCGCCAGCAAGGAGGGCATAGCAAAAAGTGTTAACAATACAGGGTATGCCAGCAAAGACCTTCGGTTAAAGTCTTACGACTACGCCACCAACACAACAGGTATGCTAAATGCCGGATATCAATTTTCGGCAAGCAGCTCCTTGTACTACAACCTGCTATTCATCAACTCGACGAATCAGTTGAATGAAAATTACCAAGGAACCATTCTCGATATTGCCAACTACGACAACGGACTATTATCCCGAAAAACATTTGAGAAGAATACTCTTTTGATAAATCAGCTGCTTGGTGAACACAGTCTAAACCATAATTTGGATATCAATTGGGGAGTATCGCATAATTCCATCACCAGCGACCAGCCCGACCGAATACAGAATACTTTTAGAGGGGTTGATGAGGGTTATCTTTTTGGTCAGAATCAGATTACCGACAACCATCGGTACTTCCACTACCTGTTGGAAACCGAGTATGCCGCCAACGCTTCGGTCACCTATGCTGTAGGGAAAGGAAGTGATGGCAAGCAAAAGGGGAAGATAACCCTTGGAGGGGGTGCTCGATTCAAGGAGCGCGAATTCAACGCCACCCAGTTCAACTTTCGTATTAAGCAGAATATGATTGTCGACCCCAATAATTTGGATACATACTTTAATCAGCCAAACCTAGAGAACGACTTTTTCACCATCGAAACATTTAGGGGCAACCAGTATGTTCCAAATGTTTTAAAACCTCAGGAGTATGGTGGAACTCAAATTATCTCAGGCGGCTATTTAAACTTTGAGTACAATGTAACCCCAAAATTTACCGCGCTGTTAGGTGTAAGAGCCGAAAGCATTTACCAAGATGTACGGTGGAATACTCAGCTCGACCCTCGTGACAGAAGCGATGCTATTGAAAAACTCGGAGTGCTCCCAAGCATTACAACTCGATACGAGATATCTGAAAAGCAAAACCTTAGGCTTGCCGCTAGCAAAACATACACCTTACCCCAGTTTAAGGAGCGTGCCCTGTTTATTTACGAGGAGGTTACGCAGGTTAAGCTCGGAAACCCCGATTTGTACGCATCGGATAACTATAACCTGGATGTGAAGTGGGAGCTATTCCCAAGCAGCGGAGAGGTTATCTCCATCACTGGTTACGTAAAGTACATCTTGAACCCTATTAACGAAGTCACCATATCATCGGCTACTAGCGACATATCTTTCCTTAATACTGGCGACTGGGGCTATGTGGCTGGCGTGGAGTTCGAACTACGTAAAAGCATATACAGCGGTAGTTCAACCAGGCTCAATGGTGGGGTTAATGCCTCGTATTTACATACCGACCAAATGCTCGATTCCGATAAAATTTCTGATGAGACCAACTACCGTGTTCGCTTTACCCACGACAAGGCAAAGTTTTCGGGCGCATCAGACTGGCTTGTTAATGCAGACTTAACACTAATCAAAGATTTTAACGACTCCCAAAGCAACGTTATGGTAACCCTTGCATACAACTACACTTCCGACAACATCTATGCAATAGGCACAAACGCCGCTGGGAATATAGTGAACAAAGCAATAAATTCTCTCGATTTGGTTGTGAAATCCAACGTTAACAAACGCTTTTCGGTTAGCGCCAGCCTTAAAAACATTCTGGATTCCAAAGTTGAAAGAGTGCAGGAAAACCTAAATGGTCCCATTACAGTGATGTCCTACCAAATGGGGGTACTTGCCAGTTTAAAGCTGGGCTACCGATTTTAGCTCTTGCTTTATCCAATCTTAATACTAACATAAGGTACAGTTAGCTAGTAAAAGGTTTGGCCGGGCTACTTTTGTCGTAAATAAATTTACTAACCTAAACACACAAGACAAATGAAAAAGACACTTTTTGGATTAACAGCAATCCTTTTAACTTTTGCGGTGGCAACCACAAGTTGTAATGAAGATTCGGATCCAGAACCTGACACAAACCAAATGGATCCTAACGATTGGCAGGGTGATATCTCCGACAAGGTTACCCTCGATCCAGCAAAAACTTACAAGCTAACAGGAATGATTGATGTGCTTGAAGGAGGAGAGCTAACAATTCCAGCAGGTACCCTAATTGAAGGGGTTGGTGGCACCTCTGCTGCAATTGTTGTTCACCAAGGAGGAAAAATCTTTGTTAACGGAACCAAGGATAAACCAGTTGTAATGACATCGGGTTTGGCACAGAAGAATCGTGGCGATTGGGGTGGACTTGTTATTTGCGGAAGTGCCACTTGTAACTCTGGCGGAGGTATGTCGGAGGTAGGCGATGTTCCCTATGGCGGTAACATTGACGATGACAACTCAGGTGTTATTCGTTACCTTAGGATTGAATACTCGGGTGCAGCATTCAATAGCGAGAAGGAGTACAATGGCCTTTCACTGTTTGGAGTGGGCAGCGGAACAACTATTGAGTATGTTCAAATTCACGAAAATGCTGATGATGGCATAGAGTTCTACGGTGGCACTGTTACTGCTGATTATATCGTAAGTTCGCATATCGAGGATGATATGTTCGATTGGACCGAAGGATGGTCTGGTAGCGGATCGAACTGGTATGGTAAAAATGACCAAGGGTATGGTAACAGGGGCATGGAATGCGATAATTGGTCGAAAAATTTTAGCGCAACTCCAGTAGCAAACCCAACCATTTCAAACGTAACGTTAATTGGAAGTGGTGATCAAGGCGATGAGCCTCAAGGGATGATGCTAAGAGCAGGAACTGCTGGAAGTATAGACAATGTAGTGGTGAAAAACTGGAAAACTGGCATCGAGGTTCGTAGCGACGAATCCATTGCAAACATTGCAAACAGTAGCCTAAAGGTAACCAACATTAAGTTTGTTGATGTTGCAGCTGAGCTGGTGGTTAAAAATTCCGATAACGAAACAGTAACAGGCGAGGAGCATACCGCTCTTTACACGGTAAATGAAAATGCCACAGGTGCTGGTGCAGGAACGGCAGTGCCAGAGTGGGCTAAAGGCTGGACGGTAGGCTTATTGTAACAAGTAATGCAGGATAAAAACAAAGAAACTTGCCAGAGATGGCAGGTTTTTTTGTTTTTAAACAATACCTTTACCTAAAGCTAATATTTATTTAACATTGCAATCGCTAGCTTTGTTTATCATTGTCCGATAAATACTTTTAGTTATTAACCAGCTCCTTTAAATATTGGATAAAGCTCCAATGAACAACTCAAACTATCGAATTCTACTGGTTGACGACGAGCCCGATATTCTGGAGTTCGTTAGCTACAATCTGCGAAAGGACAATTTTCAAGTTTACACCGCAAGCAATGGGCGCGACGCCATTGCAATGGCCGAGGAGATACACCCGCACCTAATTTTACTTGATGTGATGATGCCCGAGATGGATGGCGTTGAAACCTGTGAGGAGATTCGCCGGCACAGCACCCTTAAGGATACGCTGGTAGCTTTCCTTACGGCTCGAGGCGAAGACTACTCCCAGATTGCAGGGTTCGACGCAGGTGGCGACGACTACATCACCAAGCCAATTAAACCAAAGGTTTTGGTTAGCAGGGTAAAGGCTTTGCTTAAGCGGGTTGATCTGAAAATTTTTGAGGATACCCCCACAGCCCTTTCTGAGAAAGGAATACTGATCGATAAGGAGAGGTACGTGGTGATGAAGGATGGGGAGGAGATTACCCTGCCCAAGAAAGAATTCGAGCTGCTAACCCTTTTGTTTAGCAGGCCGCAAAAGGTGTTTACCCGCGACGAAATCTTCGCAACGGTATGGGGCGATAATATCATTGTGGGCGACCGAACCATTGATGTTCACATCAGAAAACTCCGCGAAAAGATTGGCGATGAGTTTATTCGTACCGTCAAGGGTGTGGGATACAAGTTTATGGACTAACTTTTTTAATTATTATTCGTTAACTTGCCAAGCAACCTATACGAATAATTTTCCCATGGAACTATTTAAGTGGAGCAACCGCTACAGCGTTTGCATCGATAGTATCGACGAGGAGCACAAGGGGCTTTTTAAGCTAATAAATTCCCTTTACTCGTCGCTTACCGAAGGCCAAGCGCAAGATATTCTTTCCGAAGTTTTAGATAAGCTATTCGAGTACACCCAAAAGCACTTTAGGCGCGAGGAATCGTTGCTTAGGGCGGCCAACTACCCATATTTGGCTAACCACATCGCCCTGCATGAGTACTTTGAGCAGTCTATAGTGAAGTATAATCAGCAGCTACAGGACGATCCCTCGTCGCTTACCATCGAAATCCTTTCCTTTCTTCGCGATTGGCTAATCCAGCATATCCAAGGAGTAGATATGGATTACGTTCCCTACCTAAAGGACAAAAATTTAAGCTAGCCAATCGATACCAGTAATTCTTTATCCAATATTATGACGTTAGATCTGCATATCAGAAGCTATAAGCCTGAGGATTTCAATCGGGTAATGTCGCTTTGGATTGCAACAGGATTAGGGAATCCTCAGCGAGGGGACAATCAACAGATTGTTGAGCATAGCATTTCGCTCGGCGGCGAGCTGCTGGTTGCTGTTACTCCCAGCAACGAGGTAGTGGGTACCTCGTGGATGACTTTTGATGGGCGAAGGCTGCATCTTCATCATTTTGGCGTGTTACCCAAATATCAGCGTCGTGGAATTGGCGATTTACTAACCCGCGAATCGCTTCGCTTTGCCAAGCGAAAAGGCTACCAAATTAAGCTAGAGGTGCACCAATCCAACGCAGCCGCCATTGCGCTATACAAAAAGCACGGTTTCCAATTCCTAGGCGATTATGATGTGTATATAGTAAGAGACCTAGAATTAATAAACCTTTAAACCTGTTTTTTTATCATCTCCGTTCTCTAGCCTCGGTCGTATTTATCTCTTCGAGTTTACCTGCTCTACCGGTTGGTAGACAGGCTCTGGTAGGCTCTACCCGGCAAATGTGGCTAAATCTTCAACTTTAGATTGGCATCCCGATGGGAGTAACTGTATGCGCAGCAAACCGTCTGCTGGAGAATTTGCAAAATTGCCCGACTCAAATGCACCCAGTACGAATGGGGCCGAAACTAAAGAGTAAATTTTTGGAGTGCTATTGTTTGTAATGTGGGTGCAACCCCCAAGTATAGACCGACGGCGGTACAACCTCCGCCGAGCGAGGCGTAAAATTCGAGTCCTAAATCTTTATCATCCTTTCCACCGCATCGCTAAACCCCGATTCGTTATTCGATCGCACCACCTTAAACTGCCTTTTCAGCTCGTCTGGTGCATTATCTACCATGAAGCTATGCGGCGTGTGGTTTAGCATATCCAGGTCGTTGTAGTCGTTTCCAATGGCCATTAGCTCGTTGGGTTTTACGGAAAGGTTCCGGCAAAGCCGTTCAATACCATAAGCTTTTGAAACATCGCGCCGAAAAATCTCCATCCAAATGGAGTGCCCATCCAGTGGCGATGTGGCTCGAATAACCTTAAGGTCGGGAAACTTGGTTTTTAAAGATTCAAACCACTTTACATCACAGGGGAGAATAACAATTATTTGAGTAGCATCGGATTCGTAAACCACACCAGGGATGTAGGGTTGACAGAACTGTGAGTATATTTTAACCCTACGGGTAAAGTCGGGGTTACTTTTGCTGCTCTGGTGGTACAAAAATCGGTGGTTGGTAGGAATCGGTTCATGCACCATGAAATCTACTCCATGAGCCACTAGCTCATCCACAACACCCTGTACCTGGGTGCTGTTAATTTGGGTTGTGTAGAGTATTTGGTTATTGCTCCACCTAATAGCACCTGCCCCCGACGAGAAAACCAGATAGTCGATGGGGAAATCGCTTGCGATAACCTTACCAAAAGAGTATGGCGAGCGCCCTGTGGCAACCACTCTAACAATACCCATCTCGCCAAGCCGATATAATGTATGCAAATCCTCATCGCTAACCATCTCGGTTGAGGTTAGCAGTGTGCCGTCGAGGTCGGTTACTACCATTTTTATTGGTGTGTTGCTCATGCGTATGCTGTGTATTATGCTTGGCACACTTTAATCAAAAATCTATGGCCAAAACTAAACATTATGTATTGGTATTCGTTAAACCAATACGGACAAAGTAAGGTATGCTGACAAAGCACACAAATTTATCAAATCTTTTATGAAGCCCCAAAAGAGTTGCTTTTAGGGCAATGTAATTGTTTTGTAGTGTAGCCCTAGCTTTGTAAGTTAATATGAGTTAACAAGCATTAATACACACTTAATAATTTTTTAATTTGAAATGTATTCTTTATTTTTATAGCACATTATTACTTAACTAAACAGCAAAGCTATGTCGAAAACAATCACATTTAACGAGCTCAGGAGGGTTAAGGATCAGCTTCCTGATGGGACTATGCAGATTATTGCAGAGAAGTTGAACCTGAATGCGGAGACCGTTCGTAATTATTTTGGCGGCACCAATTGGGAGAATGGCGAGTCTGTAGGGTTTCATTATGAGCAAGGACCCGATGGCGGAATTGTGACACTTGACGACACCACTATACTTGAATTGGCATACGAAATGATAGAAAACCAAGCTAAAGCCGAAGTGTAGTCGAGTAAACTTATTGGCGAGCAAAGGCAGAAATCAACTTTCTGCCTTTGTTCATTTATTGCCCTTTGTACTAACTTTGCACCGTGGATAATTTGGCAGAATACATAAAACTGGCCGAGGATAAATGGATGCCATCCATTTACGCTTTTCTGCATTCGCTTTACAAGGATGTTCATATGCCTTCGCACGACGTTAGCCACCATGAGCGGGTGTGGAGGTATACCAAGGAGTTGCTTTCGTATCTCAATGCAGTAAAGCCTGCCTCTATGCCCTTGGTAGAGCAAGCGCTGGTTGGCTGTATGTTTCATGATACAGGCCTAATTGTTGACCATAGCGAGCGCCATGGACACCATAGCAAGGTGCTTTTTGAGCAGTTCCTTAGCAAATACCCTCAGCTAGCCCTACCTAATGTTGAAGATACGCTTTATGCTATTGAGCATCATGACGATAAAAGTCTGAAGCAGTCGACAGGCTTTGGCGTAGGAACTTCTCATTCACTTGTCGATCTGGTTTCTTCTGCCGACGATCTAGATGCATTTGGTCGTATAGGTGTATATAGGTATATCGAGATATATGCGCTAAGGGGTATCCCGGTTGAGAATATCCCAGCTATGGTTATTCCTAACCTCTCCAATAGATTTGAGAATTTCTGCTGCAGATTTTCGAACTTCCCAACCCTAGTGGAAATCCATAGAGACAGGTATTTGGAAACAAAAAGATTTTTTGAGGAAGCAGGCAATCAGAGTACGCAAGATTTTATATTTAGCTCAGATGAATTTAAGATAGTCAACAATATGGTGGATGTGCTGGTCAATAGGCAGATGGACATTAAATCGGCAATAGTTATGGGTATTATGTCTGGACTCTCAGCTGGTCAGGTGGGGTATTACATGGGGTTAAAAGAGGAGTTAGGGCTTTAGAAAGACTCAATATGCTCTTTTCTGATGATAATCTTCCCTTTCAATTCAACCTTTTAGCTATTTTCGCGTCCTATTCACAAAACATATTATCCCAGGCTATGAACAAGTTTTTTCGATACTTTTTGGTAACCACCGTGCTGGTTTTGGCCTTTATATGCGTGGCTAAGCATATCTATAAAAAGAACGTTACCAGCACACCGAAAGTTGAGCTGCGCTTCCATGAGAACTATAGCGTTACCTACGATGAGGCAATCGCAGCTTATCGAGCGCTCGACCTTGAGCATCGTGAGGCAAAGCTAATAAAGTATGGCCCCACCGATTTTGGTAAGCCTCTTCATCTTTTTGTTATCTCAAGGGCAAGGGTTTTCGATCCAGAGATATTGCGAAGTAAGGGTTTACGAGTGGTACTGGTGAATAATGGAATTCATCCTGGCGAACCCTGTGGCGTTGACGCCAGCATTCAGCTTGCCCGCGATATCCTTTCGAAGAAAAATGACCTTTGGAGCCTTATGGATAGCACCGTGCTATGCATTGTGCCAGTTTATAATATTGGTGGTGCGCACAACCGTTCGTACTACAATAGGGCTAACCAAAATGGTCCCGAAATGCAGGGTTTTAGGGCTAATGCTCGAAATTTGGATTTGAATAGGGATTTTGCTCCCATGGAGAGTCGCAACGCTCAATCTTTCGCTCGCATTTTTCATCACTGGAAACCAAATTTGCTAATAGATACGCATACTACCAACGGGGCCGATTATCAGTATGAGATGACGCTTATATCATCGCATCCGCAGGAGATGCCCCCAATGCTAGGTAACTTTTACGATGAGGTTATGGAGCCCTTCCTATTTAACGCTATGGAGGAGAGTGGCTATCCAATGATCTACTACGTATCGCCCATGGGGCAAACCCCCGAAAGTGGTATACAGCAGTATCCAAACCCACCACGCTACACATCGGGGTATGGCCGTATGTTCAACGCCATATCATTCATGACCGAGGCACATATGTTCAAGCCATTTGCCGATAGGGTGCTTGCTACCTACGAATTTATAAATGCATCTCTTGAATTTACACATCGTAATGGATACCAAATGGCCAAGCTAAAGCAGCAGGCCGATGAGTATACCGCCAACCAATCGGAGTTTGTTATACAGTGGGAGCTTGATAGAGATCAGGAGGGAACAATTCCATTCATGGGGTACGAGGCCGAACTGATGGATAGTAAGATTACAGGAGGGAAACGCCTGCATTACGATCGTAATAGACCATTTACCAAGGATATACCATTCTTTAAATACTATAAGCCTGCTATTACCATTACTGCCCCAGAGTTTTACTATATCCCTCAGGCTTGGTACGATGTTATTCATCGTCTCGAGATAAATGATGTGAATATGCAACGGTTTGCAAACGACACCATTATGGAGGTTGAGGCATACTACATAACCAACTACAAGTCTAGCTTCAGTTGGAATTCGAATGGCCATCAGCTGCATAGCGATGTGGAGGTGCGTAAGGAGGTGCAGAAAATACAGTTTTACGAGGGCGATTTCATTGTGCCCATGAACCAGCCTGCAAATCAGTTTCTTGCCGAAATGTTGGAGCCACAAAGCACCGACTCTTACTTCGCTTGGAACTACTTCGATTCTATCCTTCAGCGTAAGGAGTATTTCTCACCCTATGTGTTCGAGGATTTTGCCCTAGAGATGCTCAACTCCAACCACGAACTTAAAGCCGAGTTTGAGGCCAAGAAAAGAAGCGACAAGGAGTTTGCTTCTAACGCGTACGCCCAGCTAAACTTTTTGTATGAACGCTCGCCTTATTACGAAAAAGTTTACAATCGATACCCCATATTCAGATCAGTTACAACCAAGAAGTAGCGTGCGTATAAAGTGTAAGCCGATATAGATAATCTGTAATGTTGAAATAGTAAGGCAATGGAAAGTGTTGATGTAGTGGTGATTGGAGGAGGGCCAGCGGGTTTGCTAGCCGCAGGCAAAGCGGCTGCTGATGGAGCCAGCGTTATTTTGCTTGAAAAAATGGAGAAACCTGCTCGTAAACTAAGGATTACTGGTAAAGGGCGGTGCAACATAACCAACACTAAGCCTTACGACGAGTTTATAAACGATATATTCCCAGAGCCCCGTTTCCTCCGCGATGCCTTTAACTCGTTTTTTAGCGATGATATAATTCGGTTGCTAAACCAGCAGGGTGTTGCAACGGTAGAGGAGCGAGGTATGCGTGTTTTTCCTGTTAGTGGAAAGGCATGGGATGTTGCCGAGGCACTTGTAAAATGGGCGCGGGCAAATGGAGTGAAGATTTATAACCATGCCCATGTGACAGATATTACGTCTACCCAAGGGGTAGTAGCAGGTGTAAAGTACACCGATAAGGATAGCAATTCGAAGGGAGTTGAATGTAAATCGATTATTCTTGCCACGGGGGGCAAATCGTATGCCGCTACCGGCTCAACAGGCGATGGGTATGAGCTAGCCTCAAGCCTTGGTCACACCATAACCCCTTTGCTACCCGCCCTTGTTGGGGTTGAGACTAGACCCGCCATTAGCCTAAAGGATAACCTTTTGCTGCGTAATGTTAACCTGTCGCTTTTTATTGAGGGTAAAAAGGTCGATGAGGAGTTTGGTGAGCTAGAGGTTACATCCTATGGTTTCAATGGCCCCATCATGCTAAGGCTTAGCCGTAGAATAGTTTTTGCGCTGAGCAAGGGAAGTAGGGTAGACCTCGAACTAGATCTTAAACCAGCGCTAAGCCACGAAAAACTTGATGCTAGGATTCTTCGTGAGGTTGACGAAAACCCTCGGATAGCAGTGGCCAACCTGGCCAATCGTTTGCTTCCGCGCGATTTGGCCTCGGTGATGATTGACGAGATAGGACTTGCGGCTCAGAAAAACTTGGGTAGGTTAACTACTGGAGAGCGAAAATCAATTCGCCTTTGGCTTAAGGAGCAGCGTTTTGAGGTGTTGGCTCAACGCTCATGGCCCGAGGCCATTGTAACTGCAGGAGGCGTTTCGCTGAAGGAGGTGAACCCAAAGACCATGGAGTCTAAGTTGGTTAGAGGGCTGTTTTTTGCCGGCGAACTGCTCGATTTGGATGGCTCTACCGGTGGCTATAATCTGCAGATAGCCTATTCAACTGGTTGGTTGGCTGGCAAAAGCGCAGCAATGGTAATACAAAAACACTGAAGACACACTATCGTACAAAAAAATCAAGCATAAGCTCGCCCCCAAGGTACCCCTTAAGCCTATCGCCAATGGAAACCGGGCCAACCCCTGCAGGGGTTCCTGTGTATATCAGATCGCCAATTTTTAGGGTAGTGTATTTGGATATGTGAGCAATTAGCTGGTCGAAGTTAAATGTCATATCGCCAGTATTTCCTCTCTGAACCACTTCTCCATTTTTCTCAAGCCAAAAATCCAAATTGCCGAGGTCGGGAATTATGACTTTACTTTTAAACTCGCTAATGGGTGCCGATCCATCAAATGCTTTGGCTACTTCCCAGGGCAATCCCATTGCTTTGCAGTTTCTCTGCAAATCGCGGGCGGTAAAATCTACTCCCAAACCCACCTCATTGTAGTATCTATTTGCAAATCGCTCGCTTATATTACGGCCAAGCCTACAGATTTTTAGAACAACCTCAAGCTCATAATGAATTTCGTTGGAAAAGTTAGGGTAGAAGAAAGGCTGATTCTTTCGAAGCAGGCAGGTGTCGGGTTTAAAAAAGAATATAGGTTCAGTAGGTGTGATGGAATTCATCTCCTTTACATGATCGGCATAGTTTTGCCCAATGCAAATTATCTTCATATTTCCACTTATATAATATAAGGTATAGTACCAATGCTTTTCGACGCCAAAAGTATGCTATCTGCACATATTATGCAACAATCATTTTTTTGTAATCGGCATATCATCGTTTATAGAAAAAATGTACATTTGAGAAACTAAAATCATAAGCTATGAAGTTGATGCTCCAAACCACAGCAGTTTTGCTGTTCGCTCTAATATCATTTACTGCTATTTCGCAGGATGCTAAGAACGAGCCCAAGGAAGAAAAGGTGAAAACCGGCTGGAACTTTGGTGGGTTGCCCGTAGTTTCGTTCGATTCCGACTTGGGCTTTCAGTACGGTGCGCTCCTAAATCTATTCAACTATGGTGATGGAAGTATGTACCCCGATTTTAAGCATAACCTGTATTTGGAATGGTCGAGGTTTACCAAGGGTAGCGGAATTAACCGCATATTTTTCGACACCAAGTACCTTATCCCCGGCATTAGGGTTACCACCGATTTGAGCTACCTCACCGATAGGATGTACGATTTCTTTGGATATAACGGCTACGAGTCGGTTTATAACCCCCATTGGACAAATAGTGACGACCCAGAGTACCTCTCTCGCGCCTTTTACAAGTACGACCGTAAGCTGTTTCGTTTTGCCATCGACCTGCAGGGTAAGCTTCCCCTCGAGAACTTTGGCTGGGCAGCAGGTGTGTGGCTGCTGAACTACAACGTGGGTGCTGTGGACATCGATAAGTTGAACGAGGGCAAAACCGAGGATCTGCTGCCCAATATACCAAGTTTGTACGACCACTACATTAGCTGGGGATTGATAACACCCGAGGAGGCAGATGGTAGCTTTGTGTCGTATGTAAAAGCAGGCGTTGTCTACGATACGCGCGATAATGAGCCCAATCCAAACAGCGGAATGTGGACCGAAGCGGTGTTTACCTACGCCCCATCCTTTATGGGCATTGGTAGCAACTACCAGCATATGAAGTTTACCCTAACCCACAGGCAGTACTTCACCCTTTTCCCCGAGCGCCTTACATTTGCCTACCGCTTGGGATACCAAGGAACCGTTTTTGGCGATGTTCCTTTCTACCTACAGCCCAATATTACTACTCTTATTCTGCGGGGATCAACATCAGAAGGGTTAGGTGGTGGCAAATCCCTCCGCGGAGTTATTCGCAACCGTGTTATTGGCGATGGCGTTGCGTGGGGAAACTTGGAGTTGCGCTGGAAATTTGTGAAATTCCAGTTCATAGGGCAAAACTTTTACCTGTCGCTCAACGGTTTTGTCGATGGTGGGCAGGTTATTACACCTGTTAAGGTTAACACGAGCAATGTTGATTGGGCCAGCTACGATTGGCAAACTCCAGATCGCAACTTGTCGCGTGACGATATTTTTGGAACCGATAAGGAGTCGCTGCACCTAAGCTATGGCGCAGGCCTCAGGGTAGTCATGAATCGCAACTTTATCATCGCCATCGACCATGGCCGTCCTTTTGATGAGCGTGATGGTGCTAGCGGCACGTATATTGGGCTGAATTTTTTGTTTTAATAATAAGTGTTTTAGAAAACTGTAAGCAAAGAGGTCCACCAACCAGGATGGGCCTCTTTGCTTACAGTACTTTCCTGGATTAGGAATAGCTGAAGTTAAATAGATAGCGTCTATATTTATTTTCTTTTAAAGCCGATTATCTGTCGAATTCTAAGGATAATTATGCTAGCCCTTAGTTGTTAGGCTTTTTAACGGGTTTAAACAATTTGATCAATATTTTTATTGATCAATAGTTTTAATAATACTATTGATTATTAGAAGATTATTTTTCACAAACAATTAAGTTTTATTTAAAAAAATATCATAAAATATCATAAATGTGATTTTTATCAGTTGTAGATGTTTGTGTGTTTAAAAAAAAATTATATTAGCAGTGCGTTTAACATATATTAGCTCTATTCGTAAACCTAAAATTATTTCTATGAAAAGACTATGCGTATTCCTTGTAGCTGTTGTGTTTGTGGGGATAAATCTCCTACAAGCGCAAACAGTGCAAATTTCCGGTACTGTTACCAGTGCCGAAGATGGACTGCCCGTTCCTGGCGCATCCGTACAGGTAAAAGGAACTACCATTGGTGTGGCAACTAATGCCGATGGACAGTACTCTTTAGCTGTGCCTCAATCAGCTACCACCCTTAGTTTTAGCTTTTTGGGCTACAGGACTCAGGAAGTAGCGATTGCTGGACGTACAGTAATTAATGTAGTGCTTGAGACCGATGCGATGGCTCTTGAGGAGATTATTATTTCTGGTGTGGCAGGTGCAACGCCACGAAGAAAAATGAGTGTATCTGTTGAACAGGTAAGCGCTGAAACGCTAGAGGCCGTACCTGCAACCTCAGCTGCAAGTGCTCTTCAAGGTAAGATTTCAGGTATTACTATTGTACAACCATCTGGTAACCCTGGTCAGGGTGCATCCATTCGATTAAGAGGTGCAACTAGCCTTCTGGGCGACTCAAAGCCCTTAATTATTGTTGATGGAGTAATGATTGAAGGTGACCTGGCCGACATTAACGTGGATGATATTGCCAACATAGAGGTAGTAAAAGGTGCTGCTGCATCTGCCCTTTATGGTTCACGTGCAGGTGCTGGTGTTATTGTTGTTTCCACCAAAAGAGGTGGTACTGCCAAGGAAGGGGCTAAAGTATTTTTTCAAGTGCTAGGCGTAGTATTTTTTCAATCTAAAGAAGAAGAAGTTTTCGTCCCTTACGCCATAGTTTACGTTAATAAACCTCTGTATTCTTGAGTTTATGTTTTCAGCCATTGCATTAGTTTGTCCGGTAATGGCGTAGTTTAGTATTGTTTGGTAGTTTTTATCGAACATTTTCACGAGTCCTTTCATTTCAGGAATCGCAGAGATTTCGACGTCCTCTATCCATTGCTGGAGTTTATTTTCGATGGTGAACAGTGTTTTCCCCACATTTCTTCTGTCGTACCAATCTCTAAGTTTCTCCACTAGGTAGTAGGCTTTGTGCAGTTCAGGGAAAAGTTTAAATAGTTGTTTTGCCCTGCTAGCCTGCCATGGTTTCCAATTTACTTCCCTTTTAAATAGTATATATCGACATCGGGTTAGCATCTCTACATTGGTTTCAATTTGCTTCTCCTGCTCTGTTTTTTCTTCTGTGCTATTTCTCTTTTTTATTTTTTTGGGAAGTTTTGCCAACTCCTGATTTTTAAGCCTAATCCTAATGGCCTGCAAGGACTCAATGACGTTACTAATCACATGAAATTTGTCGGCTGTGAGGGTTGCATTAGGGAATACCTCCTTGCAAAACTTTTGGTAAAGAGGACTCATGTCGCTGTTAATGAATTGAACCTGTTCCACCTTGCTGTCAAAATGTTCAGCCAAATCAACCAGTTGGCTGAACTGCATGGTTTGAGCCAAAAGAGCAATTTTACCCGTGTCTCCGTTGCTCAAAATAGTATACATCTCATCGTTAATCATCTTCTCGTCTAACACCATGGTGCGGCCCATGTTATCTGGTTTTAAAATGGGAACGGGTAGCGGGGAGCCATCGATGTGCTTGAGGTCGTATTCATGAAATGCTCCGGAGGAGACCTCTTCAGCAAAACCGCTCAGGTGATTACGATACCAATTGTATATGGTTTTTGGCTCAATGTCAAACACATAGCCTATAGTAGCGAAGTTCAAGGGCTTATTATCCAAAAGCTTCTTTAAAAAAAGCCCCTAACTCGGGGGTTATCTTTGCGCCTGCCATATGAAAATCGTAATTATTGTGATAATGCGCCTTTTGACCGCGCTCCTTCCAGCGCCTACGACGAAAACGAACAAATATCTTCTTTAGCGAGAATGCATGGGTTAATACATCGATGCTGCCGCAATAGCCGTCGAGCACGACGTCTTTGCCTTCTAGTTCTTGAGGAACTCTATCAGCCTTCTCGGTTAACTCGATAAGCCACTCTGTGGGTTGCTCCTTGATTTGGCTAACTTCAAAATCTTTCAAAAACTCTTTTGGCAGTAGTATTGATGCCATCTGATGAAACAAGTCGTCTTTTTGCATAATCAACGCGTAATATGGAGACTAGGTTTATGATCACAAAAATAATCATAGCACTGGATATTTTACCTTAGCCAAGGAAGGGTCTACTAGTGTTCGTTTAAGAAACGAGTACGGTATTTCCCAGTTACCAAATAAAATTGATCTTGCCCAACACCATGCTTACCAGTTAGCAAGCGACTGGGAAAACTACTCCACTTTTACAAAGTATGCTGGCGTTACTTACCCCGCCAACTATGTGGAGGGAAGAGATGCCAATATCGCTGGTAATAGGCTTGTAACTCATAGTAGGTATGCAGATCAACCCTATGTAAGATTATATGATCAGCAGGATGTGCTATTCCAGGATGGTTCTTACTACACCAACTATGTGGGTGTAGCTCATAATGCTGGCAAAACCAGTGTGTTTAGTTCTTTCGAGAATACTGCCAACTCAGGTATTGTTTGGAATACTGACGGATCGAAAAGACAAAACTTTAGGCTTAATGCCGACCACTGGATTGGCGATAAGATTTCTTTTCAAGCAAGCACCTTTGTTTCCCAAAACAAAATGGATGTTGCTGATGGTCGATTTACCGACGGTTGGGGAGGTGGACAGGGTTCCGCTTTCTTTGATATACTGTTCTTTGAGCCTGACATCAATTTGAATCAGGATGGCTTGGCTAGCGCAGCACTTCCATTGTACGCAATACACCCTAACCCATGGCAGCTTGATAATGGGAACCCTCTGCATTCTCTATACTACAAAAGCCAAACATATGAGCGGAAAAACGTGATGCAAAGTTTTCAAGCCAATTGGCGTGCTTTTGATTGGTTAAATTTTAATGGTATGTATAGCATTGAGAGAACCAATACCCAAAGAACAACCTATGAACCTAAAGGGTTTTCTCGCTCACAACAGGTTAATACCGATGGTATGCTATATAAGTCAGCATTCGAAGGTATAAGTCAGGTTTATTCGTTTACAGCCAACATGAATAAAATATTTGGCGAATTTACCCTTAAGGGAAAGCTAAACTACCTTTATGAGGGTTATGAGAGTAATAGTTTCTATGTAAATGCTGCCAACTTTGCCATTTCTGGAGTTCCCCAACTCAATGCTATAAAGGGCGATGCCTACAATACCATTGGGTCTCAAAAAATTGAGACTAGAGCGCGTAATTTCTCTGCCATTGTTGATGGAGACTACAGGGATCGGTACATCTTCTCTGCTCTTTTCCGTTATGATGGTTCATCACTGTTTGGTGAGAATAATAGGTGGAACCCATACTATAGGGTGTCTGGAGCATATCGTATATCGCAGGATATAGAAATTCCTGGTATTCAAGAGTTCAAGCTAAGAGCTGCTTACGGAACCTCTGGCCAACGCCCGGGCTTTAACTATCAGTATGAAACCTACAGCCTATACCAGGGTAATATTTCAAAATCAACCATTGGTAATAAGGATTTAAAACCTAGTGAAACAGCGGAGTTAGAGGTGGGCTTAAACCTTGAATTTCTTGATATGTTTAACTTTGAGACAACTTATGCCATTGGAAACACCGAGGGTGCTTTCTACAATGTACCTCTTGCTGCAGCATCCGGATTCACTAACCAGTGGCAAAACGCAGCCGATATCGAGTTCAAGGCAATTGAGTTTAGCCTGTCCATTACTCCAGTTCGGTCTGCTGATTTTACATGGACTAGTAGATTTAATTTCGATAAAATTACTCAGGAAATCACCAAACTAAATGCTCCTCCTTTCCGCGTAGGCCCTACAGTAAACGATTTGCAGGTATTCTATGTGAAAGAGGGTGAGGTGTTTGGTATGATGTATGGCGGCGATTGGGTAAGAACATTGGAGGAGATGGCTGCTCAACTGCCAAGTAACCAGAGTATCAATGACTACGTTGTAAATAGTGATGGTTACGTTATCCTTAAAGGAACCGAAGGAACAATCAATGAGGCTCCAATAAGGTTGTTAGATGAGAATGGCGATGAATTCTTTGGTAGAATAGCCGATATGAACCCAGACTTTAACCTATCCTGGTTAAACAATATTACTTACAAAGGTTTCAACTTCAATATGCTTTGGCACCTGAAGATGGGCGGTGATGTTTATAACCAAACCAAGCAGTGGCTATATCGCGATGAGCGTCACGGCGATTTTGATCAAGCTGGAAAACCTGAGAATCAGAAGAAAGCCACTACCTACTACCAGACCTTCTACCGTGTGAATGAGATTAACTCATACTTTGTTGAGGATGGTACTTACCTTAAGTTAAGGGAAGCGTCGTTGTACTACAGTATGAATAAACAAACCCTAGCAAATCTTGGCGTAGGCTTCCTAGGTGGGGTTAAGTTTGGGGTGATTGGTCGAAACTTGCTAACATTCACCAAGTATTCAGGTTGGGATCCTGAGGTTTCGCAGTCAGATTATGCTACAGGTAATCCAAGCTTGTACTATATCGATATGTTTAACTATCCTAATTATAGGATGTTAACATTCTCGCTTGAACTTACTTTCTAGTAATTTTTTAAAACAGAACAGACTATGAAAAGATACATAAGTAAATTCACATTACTAGTAGCGGTGTTGGTGCTTGGCGTTAATACCAGCTGCGAAAAGCTTGAGGTTGAAAACACCAACCTTCCCGATATGGAGAGAGTGTTGGCTTCACCTGAGGACGTTAAACTGGTGGTGATGGGACAGTTTCTATCCTATTTCCAAACTATAAAGGCCTATAACGTGGGTATGACAGCTCACGTAGCGGCTGATCACACAACATGTAGTTGGGGTAACTTTGCATGGAGGGATATGTCATGGGAGCCTCGCAGAGCCTGGAATAATGACCCCTCTTATAATGATGCTGATTTAACAGAGGTTGTTTACTATGACTTAAATGGTGTGATCTCCTCTGTGAACGATGCGATTAACCTAATTAATGGAGGTATGGAGATTGGCCCTAACGGCGCAGATAACAATATGGTGCTGGCTTCAGCATTCTTAATCAGAGGGATGTCTCTTGGTCAATTAGGGCTAACCTTCGATAAGGCTATGGTTTCGAAAACTGATGAGGCTCCAGGTGGCGATGTTGGTGCATACCTTGCCGAGTTGGATTTTTTGCCTTGGAATGAGGTGCTTGAGGAAGCTATTGCTGACCTTGATAAAGCCATTGCAATTGCTAAGGCCAATAGCTTTGATATTCCAACAGGTACTCTAAATGGCATGACCGTTAACAATGAGTATATTGCAAAACTTGCTAGTTCTTATGCTGCACGTTTCCTTGCTCTTGGTTCAAGAACAAAAGCACAAAATGAGGATTTATCATGGACTAGCAATTACTCATGGTCCGATGTTTTATCATATGCCAATAATGGCCTAACTGTTGACTTTGCTCCCGTGGGAAATGGTTTGCCTTGGGATGGAGGATCATGGTACGATCTTAATATCAAGTATCTACGTCAGTCTGGTTGGGGGCGTGTCGATATGCGAATTATTAATATGATTGATCCTACTCAGCCTGTACGTTACCCTACCGATTCAGAGGGTTTAGCTACAATTGGAACCCCCCCTAACGGCGGCTTGGCAACAACTGATGATGCCCGTTTCACCCAGGATTTTGAGTATTTGCCATCCAATGATTTTCGCCCTGAAAGAGGTGGGTGGCACTTCTCGCATTACCGCCATAGCCGCTACGACCTTCCCGCTACAACTAGTAGCGAAGGTTTGCATATGGGTGAATCTATTGGCCCAATCAGAGAACTCCGCGTATGGGAGAACGAGCTAATGAAAGCTGAGGCCATGGCAAGAACTGGTGATGTAACTGGGGCAGCAGCCATACTAAACAGCGCTAGTGGACCAAGAAAGGCTAGAGGGAATATGCCAGATGTTGCTGGTAACAAGGAGGATGTCCTAAAAGCAATATATTATGAACGTTTCACTGAGCTAATGCATAATGGTTACCTTATCTCCTTCTGCGATACCAGGAGGAATGATGATCTTCAGTACGGAACTCCGTTACATTTCCCTGTTCCAGGCAAAGAGTTGTTGGCTCTAGGGCTCGAAATGTATACTTTTGGTGGAGTAGCTAATGCAGATGGTGTCAATACATCGAATGGTGGTGATTGGATTAAGGCTGAGTATCACTTCACCCCAACCTGGTAGTAATCAACTTAAAAAATTAACAAACAATGAAAAATAAATTATCATATCTAATTGTACTATTACTGGGAGTAATTGCAATTACCTTCAACTCCTGTGAGGAGAAGGATGATTATAACTATGATGGAATCGACCCAGTTGTGTCCGATATTATGGGCCCGACAACTGTGCGTGGAGGTACTACCGTTACCTATCGTGCAGTAGGCAGGGCTGGCTCATCGTATGCATTTTCCTACACTGGAGCCATTGAGAACACTGCAAGTAAGAGCGACGAGGCTTACGCTCTAGTGGTTGATTTTAAAGAACACACCAATTTGGCCGATACTTTAGATGCCACTATATCTGTAGTTGAAACAACTATGGGTGGCAAGGTGTCGCCTTCTAAGACCGTTGCCTTAAAGGTTCTACCTTTGAACATTGCCCTTGTTGGAGATGAAATTCTCTCTATTCAAGAAGGAAAAGTGGCTGAGGTTGTTTACACAGTTGACTTCTACTATCCTGGTGCAACTTATGCTTGGACTGTTGATGGCACAGGGTTTACTGTTGAGGAGGGTACAACTTCGAAAGAGTTGAAACTTACGGTTGATTACCCCGATGACTTCTTCAACGAGATTGATATTAGCGTAGAGGTTACAACTCGTGGTGGCAACAAGCTTACCGATGATATGAGCTTAATCGTATGGCAATTTTGCCCCCTAGAGGTTGAAGAACTATTCCTAGTTGAATGGCAGGGTAATGCGTTCACATCTGGTGGTGTTCAAATTGAGGCTGATCCTATACTAATTAAGGATCCTTTAGATTTGCCTGATGACATTCTTAACAACCCATTTATAACCGTTGGTCTTCCTCCTGCTTTTGCCGGAAAAGATAATGTTGTTCTAATTGATGGGCTTGCAAGTGCTTTCATTAACGATTACTGGGGAGAAGCATGGCAAGATCGCGGTTTCAGTTTGGCCATTCTTAATGAGCCTGCTGGCGAAATTGAGATACCGCTCCAATTCCTTGGCCAGTCTGATTATCCAGATAACTATTGGATTGTAGGTTATGGAACTTACAATTACTGTGTTCCATCGCTTACCATACATTACGCCTTTGGATACGACGGGCCAGATGCTGACGAAGATCCCGATGGTGTTGATATGGAGAATGATATTGTTTGGATCTTTGGGTGGAATGATGATGATGGTGAGCCGAACTGGGTAACAACCGAATTGGCTGTGAAGGATGCCAAGAGTTTCTTCAAGTTAAATTTCTATACACCAAGAAACCTTAAGTAAGACTTAGTTTTTATTGAAGAGAGGTGGTTCAAATTGAATCACCTCTCTTTTTATGTAATATGTTTGTTGACTGCAGTGCTAGTTATAAAGGCTAATCTCCCAGTTTCCCTGCTCTACGATCTCTACCTCGAACCTTACTGGAATTCTTAGCCCTTGCCCCAGCTTATCGGGCACGGTATACCGAATACTTATCTTTGTAGGGAACGATACTTCTTCGTAACCAGTATTAAGCCCTTCGGTTAAGCTAACCCCACTTAGAATCTTAAAATCAAAGTCAGGAGGAACCCTACCATTCCTTCCCATATACAGAAATCTTACCATAACCTTATTTCCATCGCCTAACCGCTTTATGCTATACCTTTCAAGGTTGGTTATTTGGCCAATGCTATAAGGCTTAACAGGGATCGCTCTAATATACTTACCCTTTCGCCAAATTCCGTTCTTTACTTTAAGTTCTCCATTTTCTTTGTATGTGTATACACCTTGTCCATGCTGCATTCCCTTTTGCCAACTACCGGTGTATACATCTCCATTAGCCCAAGTGTAGGTTCCCTTTCCGTGGGGTAATCCATTTCTAAAGCGACCTTCGTACCTGTTTTTGGCTTCTGCCACACCATAGCCATGAGCAAGCCCGTTGCGGCATTTGCCAATATAAGTTCCATCTATACCGGGGTCAAGCACCCTGCATTCGGTTTGGGCCAAGGTACTATTCGTTATAAGGAGAGATATACCCAAAATTATCAATAATTCAGTTTTGATATTTTTCATGATGTTAGTAGGGGATTTGCTTTTACATAAGGTTATTTGCTAGATAGTATAGACCTTACAAATTATAGTTTATAAATTGTAAAGTCAATAATTGATCAACTTTTCTTAAGTATTATCTGTGTTAATAGTTGTGAGTCAAAAATTGTTGAACATCAAAGCTGTCAACATTACTTTTGCATTCAAATGATCTCGTATTTCAGTTTGGGCTCAATTTGTGAATTTATTGACAATTTTACTAGAAGATTACGCTCAAAGTTGTAAATTTGACAATCTTGTTACGTGTAACTTTAATGTGGTACCTTTGGTTTTAGGTTTATTTAAAGATGTTACTTTTTGTCTCTTCGTATTATAAGGAATTGTGGTTAAACCAGAACGATATATGCACTACCTAAAGAGAAATGTCATTTTAGTAGCCCTCTTTTGTTTCCCCGTTATGTATTCTTGCGATTGGAAAACCGAAACCGAAGAGGAGCCCATCGAGGTGCTTTCGGCATTGCTTTATAGCACGCAAAGCAACCTGATCTCATTAACTTACGCCGAACCTACATTGTTTGGCAGCATATTTTCACAGCAAATCTCTGGTGTTGATGGAGCTATGCTCGATGTGGAGAATTATAGTCTGCAGACCACACACTTCGATAGAAGTTGGCAAGCCTGTTACCTAGGTGTCTTCTCCAACATTCAATCTATTTTATCTGTTGCCAGTGAACATAGGTATGGGAAATACAGAGGAATTGCTAACGTTTTAACAGCACAAGCTTTGGGACTTGCTACTTGCTTATGGGGTGACATACCCTACGCTGAGTCCTTTGGCTCAGATGAACTTGTGTTGGAGCCCGCATACGATAGGCAGGAAAATATTTTCGTTCAAATTTTCCAACTGCTTGATCAGGGTATTGCTGAGCTTGGTGAGTACGGAGAGCAGTACCATCCAGGTGACGAGGATATTTTTTTTAAAGGGAATTCAAGTGATTGGATTCGGTATGCACATTTCTTAAGGGTGAAGTTTTTACTCCACCTGTCCAAAGTGAATGGTTTTGATGAACTTGCAGATGAATTCGGTAATGAAATATTTAAGGAGCCCGGCGACGCATTTATTATTGATTATGAAGAATTACAAAGGCCTAATCCAAGAGGGCAGTATCTTTCGAATCACAAGAGTAACCTTAGGGCTTCTGATGTTTTGCTTAAGGTTTTAGAGAAGTATGATGATCCAAGGTTGCCAAACTTTTTCAAGCTATCTGGAGATTCCTATATCGGAAATATTCCAGGGGAAGCTAACCTAAACGCATCTTCATTAGCCGACATGCATTTTTCAATAACATCCCATATTACTCTTGCTTCCTACACAGAATGGATGTTTATTAAATCCGAGTATCTCCTGAGGAAAGGAGACCTCAATGCTGCCGAGGAGGCTTTTATTAATGCGGTGAAATCGTCGTTGATTGATTATGACGTGTATACCAAAGAGTGGTTAGAAACATACATTGCAAGCGTGGAGTTTTCTTTGGAAACTCTATTGGTTGCGAAGTATACTGCTATGTTCTTAACCCCTGAGGCATGGCTAGATTGGCGACGCACAGGACACCCCGCTATACAGCCTGTAGCTAGTAGTGCCGTGCCAAGGAGGTTTCTATACCCCCAAAGTGAGTACCTTTACAATTCTGCCAATGTGCCTCAGAATATTTCCACGACCACAAGAATGTGGATTGACCCTGAGTCAAAGTTCAGTCATTAATCAAAATATTATATACTATGAAAAGTATTATAAACTCCACAGTCCTCCTTTCTTTCATGTTAATTTTATTTCTAGGTTGCAATCGTAAGTCAGATGTTCTTATAGGAACCTGGGAAATGGATGTCTCTTATGTTAATGGAGTTAGAGAAAAAGAGAACTACCCTTTAACGCTATATCTATTCGATGACGGCACATTTAGGCAGGTAATTCAATACCCTTCCAGAACTGAAGATGTAAAGGGTGACTGGGATTATAGCGCTAGCGAGAAACTATTAAATTTTAAATATACCTATACAGGTACGGATGTAAAGTGGGCCGTTGTTAAGTTTGATAAAGACAAAATGGAACTTAGCCATAAAACACAAGGTTTTTTTGTTGAAAGAACATTTGTTAAGAAAGAGTAAAACAGAGGTTCGTATTGCTTCTGTGGCTGTTAGGTTATCATAATAACAGGTTGTTTAGTTAATAGGCTTTCTAGTATAGTAAAATTTAATTTACGGAATATGGAGTTATTGTTTTCAGAAGATAGCCATATATTTATAATAACAAAGTATTTTTAACCATTGCAATAGCATTATTTACTTGTTTGGTACTACTGCAATTTTAGTGGAATGATTTTAGGGTCGGAAGTCCGAAGACCCCCGCCTGAACGATGCAGTCGGGCAGGGAAGTTGGAAGGTTGAAGCATGTTAATTCTGTCTTCTGACTTCTGTCTTCAAACCCAAACCAAAGATTTAGGTTTACTATAATTTACATTCTTCCATTAAATTTGTGGTAGAACCACTTGTTTTTTGTGGTTTCAGTTATTTGAAATTTACAAAAAGTAATCGAAAATTATATTAAATAAGCTATAGTAGTTGTATGAATTATAGGGTCATAGTATGCATTGCATTTGTAATTGGGGTAACTACTTTAAATTGTATTGCGCAAGATGAATCAGAAAGATTCATTGATGCAGATGAATTTTTTAGTAGGCTCGAAACCAATAGTTCTACTAAAATCTTTTACAAACCCACTTGGTTTACTGGCCATGAGTTTAGCGAATCATTGGTTGATAAGGGGCTGGAGTCAGCTATCGCGTCCGTTTCTAACCGATTTAATTTAACCGTTATTAATGTAGATGGTTACATTGTTTTGTTGCCCAGAGATTTATTGCGGGATTTTCAAGCGGAGCCTTTACTAGGTGATCATCAGGTTGTGGTTGTTGGTAGCCCATTGGATTATGGGCGTTACTCAAGTGCAAAAGTACAGGGTTTCATATTCGATGGTGCTACAGGTGAACCGCTTATTGGAGCAATAGTATTCGTTGAGCGTTTAGGCCTAGGGGTCTCATCGAATTCCGATGGGGCATACTCAATTAACCTTCCTGTAGGAGAGCATAAGCTTCGATTGTCATACTTAGGCTATCAGGATAGCTATTACCATATTAAGGTAAATGCTCCCGGCAATTTGAATTTTGATCTTTTCGAAAAGAGTGTTCAGCTTGAAGGGGCAACCATTACTGCTTTTCGAAAGGACGAAAACATAAGAAGTACCCAGATGAGTACCCTTCGAATTGACCCATTGATGATGAAGGAACTCCCGGGGGTAATGGGCGAGAAGGATATCATAAAGAGCTTTACATATCTACCCGGCATTCAAAGCATGGGAGAGTTCGGTACGGGTTTTAATGTTAGGGGTGGCGATTCCGACCAGAATTTAATCCTTGTTGAGGATATGCCCCTTTTCAATTCGTCGCACCTTTTCGGTCTGGTATCAATAGTAAATCCCGATATGGTTACCGGAGTTACCCTTATGAAGGCAGGTATTCCTGCTCGCTATGGAGAGCGGGCATCATCGGTTGTTGATATCCGAAAGCGAGGAGGAAATCCCCAGAGAGCAAAGCTAACCGGAGGGGTTGGATTGCTTTATAGCCGCCTTCACCTTGAGACCCCACTGCTAAAGAAAAAAGTATTTCTGTCTGTTGGTGGTAGAACTTCATACTCAAACTGGCTGCTGAATAGGATTCCAGATGTGGATTTGATGAATAGCTCAGCCAATTTCTACGACCTTAGCGGGGTGCTAACCATAAATTTAGGGTCTAAAAATTCAATATCAATATTTGGATATCAAAGCAACGATGCATTTCTGTTGGCCGGTCAGGCTCAGCATGGATACCAAAGTCAGATAGCTTCGGTTAGGCTTAGCTCCGTTTTTACCCATAGTTTAACCTCACGCTTTACTTTGGGGATTAGTAACTATGCTAATCAGGTAAAACAGCCCCCAGCTATACAGCCACGCGATGCGTTTGAACTGAACAGTTCGATTCGTTATAATACTCTAAAATGGCATTTCGACTATCAACCTGACCCTAGTTGGGCCTATAGCTTCGGTGTGCAGGCTATTGGTTATGATATTAACCCTGGCCGCATTGCCCCTCTTGGCGATGAATCATATGTAAACTCGCTATCCCTCGCCAACGAGAATGCCATAGAAACAGCTCTTTATTTAAGCTCCGATTTTGATATAAGTTCGAGCATAAGCGCAGAGATTGGTATCAGGGGAACATGGTTCGGTTTGATGGGGCCAGCAAAACAGTTTATATATGATGATGGCTTTCCAAGATTACCTCAGCATATCATTGATACCACATTCTTTGCCAAATGGGAGCCAGCGTGGACCGATTTTGGCATCGAGCCAAGGGTTGGACTTCGTTATCTTCTAAATGATAATAGTTCTGTAAAGCTCAGCTACAATAGAAACCAGCAGTTTGTGACCCTTATTTCAAACTCGGCAGTTATGTCCCCAACCGATGTATGGAGGCTAAGCAATGAGCATACGGGTGCTATGAGGGGCGATCAGGTGGCCATTGGTTACTACAGGTTATTCCCCAGTTACGATTTGGAACTAAATGTAGAGTCGTACTATAAATTTCTTAATAATATTGTGGAGTACCGCGACGGTGCTAGGGTGTTGCTTAATGAGCATATAAATAGCGATTTGGTTAGGGCTAAGGGGTATAGCTATGGGGCGGAGTTTTACTTGTCAAAGAAAACCGGAACGCTCACAGGATGGATTAGCTACACGTGGTCCAGAAGTTTGCGTCGAACCGATGAGGTACATGAGCACTTCAAAATTAACGATAATGTTTATTTCCCTTCAAGTTTCGATCGCCCTCACAATTTGGTGCTCAACACAACCTATAGGGTTACCCGTCGTTGGCGATTTAATGCAACTTTCACCTATAATACTGGGCGCCCGGTCACCTACCCTGAACAAATTTTCGAGTATCAGGATCAGCTTGCCATTAGCTATTCCGATAGGAATAAGTATCGATTGCCAAGTTACCACAGGCTGGATATTTCCATTTCGCGCGACGAAAACTTAAAACTTAATGCTCGGGGTAAAGGCAGTTGGAATTTTTCGATTCTTAATATCTATGGAAGAAAAAATGTGTACTCGGTGTTTTATAAAAAGGAGCAGCCAACCGTCGAGAGCCGATATCAAAAGTATGGGTTATACAAAATGTACATTATTGGCCAACCCCTACCAACCATAACTTATAACTTTACTTTTTAGCAATGAGGAACAGAATCATCATAATACTTTCTGCAACACTTTCTGTTTGTGTAAGTGCTTGCGTAGAACCTTTTGTTCCCGAGGTTGATAGTGGCAACGCAATGTTGGTTGTGGAGGGGCAGATCCTCTGTGGCTCCAATAATCATCAGGTTAAGCTATCCACTTCTACCGATTATACCCAAGATTACCAGCGTATTCCAGTGTCGGCTGCTGAGGTTTATGTTAGCGATAACCAGAATAACCTTTATGAGTTTCACGAGATTAGACCCGGGATTTACCAAAACAAAGTGCAACTTAATGCGCAGGTTGGTATTTCTTATGCACTTACAATTATAACACCCGACGGAGAGGAGTATCGATCCGATCCTCAGAGGATAATGCCCCCAATTGAAGTTGACGAGTTAGATGTGAAATGGGATGTGAAAGAGTTCCTTGAAACAAGTTATGATGGCGAGCAAACGTTGACCCAAATAGAGGGTGTTGCAGTTATGGCAGATATACAATCGGAAACAGAAAAAGCACCAATGATGAGGTTTGAAACAGAATTGTTGACCCTCTATTGCCTTATGGATTATTTGGCTGATCCCACGTACTACTTTTGCCACGAGATGGTAACTACCGGCGATAAGCCAAATGTTCCCATCCCAGGCTTTAATATGGATGGATCATCGTCAATCTATCACAGCATAGGGTTTGTTACCCGTGGCGTAAAGGTTCTTATTCCTGACTCTCTACGGATGAATCATGTTTATAAGCGTATGCTTATTCTTAATCAATATACTCTGAACGAAAGATCGTATGAATACTATAAACAGCTTAAGCAGCAACTCGATGCAGAGGGCAGCCTTTTTGACCCTATGCCTTCTCAATTAAAAGGGAATATGCATTGTGTAACAACACCAACTAAAAGGGTGATGGGTTTTTTTGAGGCTTCATCAGTAGTAACCAAAACTTTTGCGTTTAACCCCGAACCACTGAGGCCTAATAATATTTTCATTGAGTTGGTTTCCGATTTGAGTTATTTACCCAGATTCGATATGTACCGCGAATCTCCTCCAGAATATTGGTTTACCCAAAAATAAGAGTAAATGATTACCCTTGTAAATTATACTTTCAGGCTTTTATTAGTGTTCACGTTGTGGCTTGTTCAGGTACAAAGTGCAACCTCTCAACCTTCGAATATTGAGACTAACGAGACCCTTTTTATTACTACCGATAGGGATATATATATTGCGGGAGAGGAGTTAGCCGTCTCATTAAGCATTGTGGGGCTTGATGACTCAAGTGAAACCAGTGGAGTAGGGTATATTCTGGTTCGCAATCAAAATCAAAAGGTTGTTCAGAGGGCAACAGTACGATTTCTGCACGGAAGGTCTACGTGTAGTATTGAATTGTCCGACACCCTTTCATCAGGTTATTATCAGATAGTTGGGTTTACCAACTATTTAAAAAATTTTGGATCTAATTCATTTCCCAGCAAGCAGTTCGTTGTGGTAAATAGGTTTGACCAGGAGTTTATATCAGCGTTGTCGAGTTCATCTAATAGTATAGGAATTCAGAATGAAGATGATTTAACTAGCAAGACTAATGCGCCTGAATATACCACTCGTCAAGGGGTTCAATTCCAAATTGAAACAGATAGTCTTCCCTTCAACGAGATAGTTAGCACCTCCATTGTGCCAAAGCATTTTTTACTGCCCCCTGTAAATAGACCTATGAAGGCTAGGGGCCTTTACTTTGAGCGTGATAATAATGGAATCTGCTATCCTAAAGAAAAAGAAGGAATTTATCTGTCTGGTTCGATTAGGGATTTGTATACTAATACACCCATTCGCGGTGCTACTATTTATCTGTCAACACCCGATTCATTAATAAATTTGCAGTATACACATTCCGACTCACTTGGAAACTTTTGTTTTCATCTCTCCTTTGCTTATATGGGCAAGAATGTACTGTTAATGCCAGACCCATCAAGTTATGTAGGACGAGTAGGGTTGACGCTACACCATAAGTTTGAACTTGACGATGAGTTTATTCCTAAAAGTGTAACCTTTAGTTCGGATCAAGCAAATTTTATTCGAACAGCCCAGAACGTAGTTCTTATTCAGAAACTTTTTGGCACCAAATATTTTATACCCAATTCTAACAACCGCTCTGTTACCCAGAAATTGCCAAGGGTCTACACCTCGCCTAGCTATACCTATCTTTTATCCGATTATCAAGAGCTCGATGATTTTAGAGAGATAGCCCGCGAAATAATTCCTCAACTAAGGGTAAGGATTCGAGATACGGAAGCCCTTGTGTCTGTTATGAATACTCAAGAATCATTCAATTTTTTTCAGAATAGGCCACTGATGATTATAAATGGAATGCCATTTTGGGATTTTAGTAAGGTTGTCAGATATGGTTCGAAAGAGATTGAAAGGATTGAATTGGTTACTTTACCTTGGCGCTTTGGTGAAAAATTGTTTCATGGTATAGTTGCCGTTTTCTTAAAACCTAATATTGATACTCAGCCCCTTTTACCAAGCACTAGGATTGAGCATTTTGTGGATTCTTTCTGCAAAGAGATTGAGTATAACCATGAGGTATCAGAAATGAAGTCAATTCCAGATTTTCGTTATGTGCTGCATTGGCAAACTAACTTAACCGTAGATCAGAATAAACCAATTGACGTTAGTTTTAATACTAGCCATATTAGGGGAGAGTATGTAATAGTGCTGAATGGTTATGATGAGAAGGGCAGAAAAGCCTCTACAACCGACAGGTTTTTTGTCAAATAAAATTAGAAAAGTGTTTTATGAGAATATTCCTATTGCAAATCTCGCTTTTATTGTTGTTCCCTCTGGGAGTAATGGCTCAGTGTGATTTAACTATATCTAAACCTACCTTAGCTGGCGAACAATTTATCGACAACCAAATATTTGCAGGAAGTAAATATTTTATGGATGAATGGGCAATTGGTACAGTTACTCTACAAAGTGGAGATATTGTTCAGAACCAGTTATTAAGATATAATGCTCTCGAAGACGAGTTGATATGGTTAGAGCAGAATTCTTCTAGCACTGTGCGTGTTGATAAAAGTCTGGTCTTAGGTTTTTCATTACAGCTACCCCAATCTGATAGCGCCTTAGTGTTCACCAAAGGAACTTTTTTTAAGAATCAAACAAGTAGCTTTCTTCAAGTTTTGAGGAAAGGTAAGGTAACACTCTATGCCAAGCGATGGGTTGAAAAAACTTCAAATGTTGAGATAATTCACATTGGGGGAAACGCCAAGCGTGCCATAGCCATATTCCCACGTACCAACTATTTTGTAGAGACTCAAGATGGAAATTTTAGGAGTGTTGCACTAAACCGAAGATCGTTTGTTAATGCATTTGCTGCTGACTCTACCCACTTGTCAAGAAAACTATTACGGCAAAACAGAATACGTATTAAGAATGAACACGATTTAGTTGCTGCTATAGGCTGGCTCGAGACAAACTTAGAACCCTAGATCTACTAGTGTTTTTTCTTTTACTTCCCCACGCAACCCCCAAAGTTTTTTTATCATCTATATGATATGTGACCAAATGGTGCTATATTAGCTGATGTATAACCCTAATACAGCATCACTTGGATATCAATAGGAGTATTCTGGAGCGGTGTCGTAGCAACGATCGCAAAGCGCAACAGGCCTTGTATGCAATCTATGCCCCTGCAATGTATGGTGTGTGCTTAAGGTATTACCCCAACGCCGAGGTGGCTCGCGATATTCTGCAGGATGGTTTTATCAAGGTGTTCGAGAAAATCCGTTCATTCCGGTTCGAGGGCTCTTTTGAAGGGTGGATACGCCGAATTATGGTAAATACAGCGTTGGAGTACCATAGAAGAAAAGGCGATGGGCGAGAGGTTGAGATAAACGAGGAGTCGATGGATGGCCAAGAGCTAGAAACCCTCGATGCAGATTATCAGCTCTTGCTTAGCGTGGTGGCTAGCCTACCACAGCAGTACAGGTTGGTATTTAACCTATACGCCATCGAGGGGTACTCACATGCCGAGATAGGAACGCTGCTAAATATATCTGAGTCTACCAGTAAATCAAACTATAGCAGGGCTAGGACGATCCTAAGGGAGAAGGTTAGCCAAATCGAAAAGCTTGAGGATTATGCCGTTTTACACGCCAGGACCATATGAGGAGTACGTTGGCAAGCTGTCATCCATTCGGGTTGTGCCTAAACCTGAGGTTTGGCGGGGTATAAACGAGCACCTCGACTTTCTGGCAAGTAAAAGGCGTAGGGTTTTTATTCGAAATGTTGCTGCTGTAGCCGCGAGTATCCTTCTGATGATATCAGTATCTTTAGGCACCTTCTACTTTCAACAGCACAAGGTTGATCAGTATGCATTTTCAGTGAGCACTAACAGAATTGTTCAAACTCCCATTGATCATAACATTTTACTTCCCGAAAGAAGTAATTTTTTGAGTCTACCTTTAAATGAGCAGCCCAGCGGTGAAGTGCAGCCCAGCGCGATTTCTGATACCAAAAATGTGCAGAGCCCAACTTTACCTATAGTGGGGCGTAAGGCCCAGCCTTTGTTGGTGAATTCAACATTTCCCTCTCCAAATCATATTGATAATCATAGGCCTAACCACAATGCAGAGAGCCCTAAAGTTGAGGTGTTCCGCTCCGAATCGCAAGTAAAGAATCCTTGGGGAATAACAGCATACCTCAACCCACTATACTCCAGCCACACTATGGCTGCTATGGCTAAAAACAGCACAGTGAGCGAGTCTGGTGTTTGGCTGTGGGGTGGAGAGATACAGGTAAAGCGTCAGCTAAACAAGTCGTTCTCGTTGGTTACAGGTGTTACCGTTAACCCAACGGGGCAAAATATTGATAACCTAATTTTACTGTATGGCGGAAATGTTAAGCAAAACCTGTCATACCTGTATGCAAATACATCGTACGGGCAGGTTTCCCTTGAAAGTTCCATTGCCGGCATCTCTAACATTGCTACTCTAGCCAAGGCTCCCAAGGATGTGCTCAAATCATCGAACATAACTACAGCCAATTTAAAACAAAGGTTTCATCATGTCGAGTTGCCCCTATTACTCTCTGCTCGGCTAAGTGGAGGTGGAGTAGATTTCGATTTTAGGCTGGGAGCTGCGGTGGGTGTGCTGGTGAATAATCAGTTCGAGGTTGCCAGCTCGTTTGGTCAGTACGTTGGCCAAACCGATGGTGTGAAATGGTACAGTGCTGCTGCCATTGGCGCTGTTAGCATAGGTTTACCATTAACAAAGCATATAAACTTTGTTGTGGAGCCCTATTTTAGGTTAGGTCTTTTAACGCTTGATCATTACGACCCCAACACATTCCCCTTCAATGCATCTGTACGCTTTGGCGTTGGTTACCGTTTCTAGGTTTCCCCATCATGTGTAGTTGATATTACGCAATGGTCAATGTTAGTTTGGCAGTTGTGGTTGGTATGCCATTCGGTATAGACTAGCAAAATTTTTGGGTATGAACATTGATTCTTCTCGGCTTACAGATGTTTTGTGTTCGCACCTAATTGCTGCAGTTCTATTGCTTAGTTTGAAAATATTAATGCAACTCTTTAGGTAATTTGCAAATTACAACTATGTGAACAGCTTCGTTTTTACAAAGGTTGAATAACAAAAAAAGCAGGAGTTTTTCTCCTGCTTTTTTGTTATGCTTTGTTAACCAACACCTATCCATTGGATGGTAACTCAAGGCCGTAACCTTGTTCTTTGTCGGCTTGTTTAAGTTTTAAGGCTAAGAAAATTGAAATAATACCACAGAACACTAGCATTAGGATTGGCCATGTGTAGTCGTAGTAGGGTAGTTCTCCTGCTACCTGCATTAGCTTAATCTGATCGCCAACCTCAGCAGTGGTTAATCCTTGAGCGGTAAGGGTTTCTCTTGCATTGGCAAGAGCTGAAACCACACTTGGGTTAACCTTGTATAGCAGTGCCCCAATTCCCCAGAAGAATGCACCAAGTCCCCAGTTCTGAACGGTAAACATTGAGGCGTATGCAGTTCCTAAGCGGTTCTCAGCAACAATCTTGGCCACAGAGGGCCACATAGCTGCGGGCACAAGCGAGAACGCAATACCAAGGCTTAGTAGTCCAAGGTATGCCATAAAGGTGCTATTTAAAAGCGAAAGGGAGATGTGTGCAAAGATCAGTAGGAGTGAACCCAGAATCATTAGCGATGCCGCCTTTCCCTTTCGGTCAACGTAACTACCAAAAATGGGTGTAAATATTATGGTTCCCAGCGGAATAAGCGAGGCTGTTTTAGGTCCGTTTACCATCCATGTGCCGAGGGTTTCTCTAAACATAAAGGTTATACCGGCAAAGATTAGAATGATTATTGATGTAGACATGAACTTAGCTTGCTTACCCTTCATGTTACCAGGTATTAGAGTAACCGAAAGAGCAAAGATAAATATCACCAGATAAACAAAAGTGCTACCTAGGGCTTCGCTTCCAAATGCTTCAAAAGCGGCACCATCGGGCAGTGCATAGGAAAACCCAAACTTGTTAACAAGCAGGTCAGGTGCGTACTGTATAAATGGGAAAACTGCCGAGTAGAAAGCAACGCAAAGCAATGCGATGTAGATAAACGACTTATTGGTTGCAAGTTTAATAAGATCCGAGAATTTGAAGTCATCCTCAGGGTTGGCAGCTTTTTCTGCTTTGGCTCCTGTTTGTGCATCAAGCTTAATATCAAACATGATGTACACAAGGAAGAAGATTAGCGAAAGGCCAATTAGCGATGCAGCAAATACAACGGCAGGCGAAACGGTTGCTCCAGCTATGTCAAGCGAGATGGCGATAGCCAAAGCTGAACCCAAACGACCAAAGCCCATGTTGATGGCCATGGCAAGGGCAAGCTCGTAACCTTTAAACCACTTCACAATGGTGCGGGTGGCCACAACGCAGACAACCTCAAGTCCCGATCCAAAAAGTATTCTACCAATGATTAGTCCAGTTAGTACAGTCGACTTTTCTTCACCAAAGAACCCTGCCGATGCAAGGGCTGTAACAATACCTCCAATAGTTGCCAAGCTACCAAAAACTAAACCCGCTATACGGATTCCCCACTTATCGAGGATAATTCCGCCAATAATGATCATGCCAAACATATTGGCAATGGTGGTAAGGCCAATTACACGCCCAAACTCCTCACTGTTTATGCCCAGGTCAGTTTCCATCAGTTCTCGCAGGGGCGAGAAAAAATCCTGAAAGTAGTAGGTTGAGAACAGCAGGGTGCTAACTAGCACAAGCATAAGCCAGCGCATACCAGCCGAATCACGTAGTGTTTTTTTTAGTTTCTCCATTTTTAGTTTGTTTTTATTTGATGTTTTGCAAGAATTCTTTCGGAACCAATTGATGTTTTTTTTGAACGAGCCAAAAATATAATAATAATCAATTACCGCAAATAACAATTGTTAGTTAACCCAAATTATTGTTAACATTTTTAAAATAAAAAAAGGGCATATGCCCTTTTTTTACCTATCTTAAAACTTCTCTTGGAGTAAGATCTATGTAATCTATTTACCAGCTTCATAAACCCACATCTCAATGGGCTCCTCCTTAGAACGGTTAATCCTAAGTATTTCGGTGGCTGCTTTCGAGTAGGTTTCGAATGCACCAACCGAAACCATTTTAAATCCATTGGGCGACTCCACAATTTTAGGATTCTGGAAACCAAACTTGGCAACCTGCTTCTGGTACTCATCGGCGTTTGAAGGTACTTTGAAACTACCAATTATAACATGGTAACGGTTACGGGCTTCCATTTCCCTAATTCGCATAAGCGAGTCCTGAATGGCTTTCTCCTTGGCTCGACGGGCTTCCTCAAGTTTTCTAGCTTTTTGCATTTCGGCTTGCTTAATGCTGTCCTGCTTGGCCTGCCACACAACTAGGGTGTCTTCCCCTTTGTCGGATTTAAACCTTTCGAAAAAACGGCAACCTGAAAAGGTAAATGCCAGTAATAAAGTAAGGATGAGTACTTTTCTCATAGTTGCTTCTAGTTAAATTCTATACCAAATTTCTACATTTTTTTCTCACAAACAAAAAAAAATGTAATAATTATTTGGTAATCACTCATTTTTTGTAGCCTCGATTTTGTATGTTGTTGGAATACAGGTGTAAAAGATTAGTCGTTAAAAGGATTTTTCTTTTCGAAATTGGGTAGGTAATATGTGTTACTTCCCATATTCTGCACCCATCCCCTGTGGAATCCCATTCGTTTCAACTCAGAAACCACCACCTCGTACTCTCTTTTTGTTACCGATCTGTCAATGCAGTTTAAGCTGTCATTAGAGGGATGAAACTGGCTCATCAAGGAAATGGTCAGGTTATTTGAAATTTCGCTGATTTCCCGCAGTATTCTCATACTATCCGCAGAATGACCGGGCAAAACCAGATGCCTTACAATTACTCCCTGCTCAACTATGCCCTCATCGTCAAGTTGTAGGGATGTTCCCTTTTGCCAAATCATCTCTTTTAATGCTTTGGTTGCAATAGAAAAGTAGCTGGGAGCATGGCTGTACTTTACTGCAAGTTCATCATCAAAATACTTAATGTCTGGGAGGTAAATATCTACATAATCGTAAAGCATTCTTAGTACTTCCGGGGAGTCGTATCCATTGGAGTTATACACTACTCGCGGTTTGTATCCAATTTGGTTAAGCATTTCGATAATTGTAACCATCTGTGGTACCTGATGGGTTGGCGAAACAAACCCAAGGATCTTTATCCCTCGGTCAAGTATTTCGACAATCCGTTGTATAATAGTTTCGTAATCTCTTATCCATTGGCTCGAATGGTTCGAGTTTCGACTGATTTGATGGTTTTGGCAAAAGCAACAGCTTAGGTTGCAATGAGCAAAAAACACGTTGCAAACCCCTGTGCTTCCCGATAATGCAGGCTCCTCACCCTTGTGAATGGTGATGCTGGCAACTAGAGGTTCAGAGTCCGTACTGCAGTATCCTAATTCGCCCTTAGTACGATTTGCGCCACATTGCCGTGGGCAAAGTGTGCAGCTGGCCAAGGATTCTTTCATCTTTAGCATCAATATAACTTTTAAACGCAAAGGTAGTATCTAGCATTATTTCTATCTAATATCGTTGCTATTTAACAGTTTTTTGTAGTTTTGTTGGTGGTGTTAACTGTTTTTTAAACAGCTGTTTGGACGTAAGAATCTGGTTTATAAACAAAATTTGAAAAGAATGACTACTATAATCGATCTGTTTGAGCAGAGTGTTGATAAGTACTCTGCCAATCCCTATTTGTGGGAGAAAAAGTTGGATAAGTTTACCTCCATTACATACAACGAAACTCGGAGTGAGGTATACCGTTTGGCCTCGGGGCTACTTAGCCTGGGTGTTAAGGATAACGATACCATAGCTCTGCTTTCCGAGGGAAGAAACCTGTGGGTTATTAGCGAGTTGGCCATTCTTTACACTGGAGCTATCAATGTTCCACTTTCGATAAAGCTCGAGGGCCCCGATCTGCTATTCAGATTGGAGCATTCCGAAACCTCCATAATTTTTGTGTCGGGTAGCCAAGCGCATAAGATAAAGGGCATTAAGAGCCAGCTACCGCTGGTTAAAAAAATTGTTTACCTCGATGAGCAGGATGTTTACGACGAGAACGAGATGTATGTTGCCCAACTTTTTTCGCTTGGCGATGAGTATCTTGCTGCTAATCCCAATGCATTGGCCGAATCGCGCAAGCAAATCGATCTCGATCATTATGCCACCATTAGCTACACATCGGGCACCACCGCCGACCCCAAGGGCGTAATTCTTTCGCATCGAAATTATACAGCCAATGTGGAGCAGGCACTAACACTGATGGATATCCCACCATCATACCGCACCTTAATTATCCTTCCGCTCGACCATTGCTTTGCTCACGTGGCCGGATTATATTCGTTCATGGCTTGTGGTGCCAGCATTGCCACCGTGCAGCAGGGTAAAACACCTATGGAAACTCTAAAGAATATACCTATTAATATAAAGGAGATAAAGCCCAACCTGCTGCTTAGTGTACCTGCTCTGGCCAAAAACTTTAAAAAGAATATCGAGTCGAACATTAAGGCAAAAGGGAAAGTTGTATCTAAACTTTTTGACTTCGCCATGATGTTATCCTACAAGTACAATAAGGAAGGATTCAATAAGGGGAGGGGTGGAACATTTATTTACAAGCCATTGATATGGCTATTCGATAAGATCTTATTTAAAAAGATTCGCGAGGGGTTTGGTGGTCAGCTCAGGTTCTTTATTGGAGGCGGTGCGCTGCTCGATATCGACCTTCAGAGGTTTTTCTATGCCGTGGGTATGCCTATGATGCAGGGGTACGGCCTCTCCGAGGCAACACCCATTATCAGTTCGAATTCGCTTAAGCGTCATAAGTTAGGCTCTTCGGGTTATTTGGTAACTCCTCTGGAATTGAGGATTTGCGACGATAAAGGAATAGAACTTCCTGTTGGCGAAAAGGGAGAGATTGTGATTAAGGGCGAGAATGTGATGAAGGGATACTGGAAGAACGAGAAGGCCTCTGCCGAAACTGTAAAGGATGGATGGCTTTACACTGGTGATATGGGGTATATGGATAAGGATGGGTTTCTTTACGTTTTGGGCCGGTTTAAAAGTTTGCTCATAGGGAACGATGGCGAAAAGTATAGCCCGGAGGGTATAGAGGAAACCTTAGTGGAACAGTCCAAACTAATCGATCAGGTTATTCTATACAACAACCAAAACGCCTATACCGTAGCATTGATCGTTCCTGCTAAAGAGCAGCTAAAGAGAACTGTAAGTGGATCGCACAGCGATTTATCATCCATCGAGGCGCATCAGTTTGCCATAAAGCTAGTTCAGGACGATATCGCTTTGTTCAAAACTGGCGGAGAATTCGAGGGGCAGTTCCCCGATCGATGGCTTCCAGCTACTTTTGCTCTACTGGAGGAGCCTTTTACTGAGCAGAATGGTATGGTTAATAGCACCATGAAGGTTGTTAGGGGCAAGGTAGAAAAGCACTATGCACACAGGCTGGAATATCTTTATACCCCAGCGGGGAAAGATGTATTTAGTGATCAGAATATTCAGGTGATATCTAAACTAATGGGGTAGCCCAACCCACATATTTTACTTTTAAAAATCCTATGGCAATCTGGTCGTAGGATTTTTTTTTTAGAAAAGCTTGGGATGATCCTTTTCGAATTGCTGAAGCACTTTTGATATAACCGCTTCGCGAAGAAATCTTGAGCGATTCTTAATTCTATATCGCCTGCAGTAAATGTTAATGGCTTCAAGTTCAGAGGAGTTGAAGAGTATCTCCTTCCTGTGAACCCGTTTAAGCCTTTCGTTGTTAAAGCCCGGACGTTTGAGCATCGATTGTTAAGTAATAGTTTGGTATACAAAGTAAGGCATTACCCAAAATATGCTTGCGGTTTTGGGCTGTAAAGAATTTAACATTTTGTAAAAAGTTTTTAACATTTTTAGAAACTGTTTAAGTTTTACGTTTAAAAATTTGAAGAGCCCTCGTAGAGGGCATATAGCGATTGAAAATATGTGAAACTAAACTAAGCACCCCTGCCTTTGCCAGTCAGGCAGGCCAGAGTGGGTGCAATAATGAAAGCAACTTATTGCGCACTCTACGAGGCGCTATGGTTATATGAAATACTTTTTCAATCGTTATATGCCACCTACGGCAGCATCATAAAATGAATCGTTCAAAAAAAATTAAACAGTTTCTTAGATTTTTCTACCCGTGGCTCAAATTATACCAACCTGAAAATTACCTGTAGTTGTAGTAATTTTTGTATATTGGCATTAGCGTTAAAAAGATTAATAGCTTAACCTATGGATTCTAAAAGATATCATTTGCAGGAATCACTCAGTCCACAAAGCCGCTTTGGCGTATTCCCTAAGGGAATTTCCCCCAATTCAAATATACATAGTATACCTATAGGGATATGGGAGGAGCACCCCAACGCCCACAGCAACACGTGGTCCAGCACACTATACACAATTTTAGGTATTGACCAAAGCCCCGATTTTATTCCAAGCCTTTCAGCGCTTACTAAAAACATTAAGGCCAATGATAAGCAGAGGTTCAGCGATTTTTTAAATGCAATTACCCATGGGTCGGCTGTAAGGTCAATGGCCGTTGAGGTCACATATAGGTCGGGCAGGAACGAAACCAAAAACCTTATGATAACTGCCGAAAGGGTAAGTTCCGGTGTGCAGGGGAAAGGCTTTTGGCGCGGGGTAATTCAAGATATATCAGCGGTTCGATTGTGCGAAACAAATTTCAACTTGTACGCCCAAAGCGCGCTTAACTATTTCGAGAGGTTTCCACTGTTCATGCTTATACTTGATGGTAATGGTAAGCTAACATACTGGAACAGCGTTTGCGAGAGGATCACGGGTCATAAATCGAACGATTTGGCAGCGGGTAAAGATGTGTTTAAGCAGCTGTTCCCTTTGGTGAATGCCCGCAAGAGGCTTCGGACTGCAATGCAGAATGCAGATTTTGAACCTTACGATGAGGAGTTTGAGATTGAAACCAAACGCGGTCGCAAATTTCTGTCGAAGTGGACAATCTTTCCCTATCGAAGTGCCCATAATGATTTGAATGTTGCAGCAATAGGTCGCGACATATCAAAGCAGGTGGTTAAGGAGAGGGCGTTAGAGCAAAAATTGCATCAAGCCAAAATTATCTCAAAGGTTACAACATCTCTTTTTGCGCTATCGCCAACGGATAATTACTATCATCATCTAGGGAGCACGCTCGAGAACCAAATTAACGATATGCTATTCCTTGTGTCGTCGGCCGAACCTGACCAGCAGTTCTTTACCATAGAGGGAGGTTACGGATTTTCATCGTCGGAGTGGCAGCAGGTTGTTGAGTCAGTGGGATGGAATCCCATTGGTAGGCGGTACCAACTGCAGGCCGATTCGACTTCCCTGGTCAAAGCAGCAAAGGTGCAAGCTATAGAGCAGTCGCTTTACACATTTTCCGACGGGCTGGTGTCATCGGTTGCCTCAAGAAATTTGGAGCGCATCTTCTCTATCGAAAGGTTCTACTCGGTGGGTATACAAACCGACCAGAAGGTATTTGGGTGGATACTTATTGCGGCGCAAAGTTCCGAAGTGGAAGAGTCGTTACAGCTGGTTCTGCAGCTTGCAAGGCTCTACGCTCAAGCTATGCAGCGTCGCGAGGTGGAACAGGCGGTGCTCCAATCGCGCGATGCAGCCCAAGAGGCCAACAGGCTTAAGTCGGCGTACCTTGCCAATATTGGCCATGAGATAAGAACCCCTATGAATGCCATTATCGGGTTTACCCAGCTGCTAAACATTCCCAACCTTAGCAAGAATAAGCGAAAGGAGTATGTTGATATTATTAACCGCAAGGGGCAGATGTTGGTCAAGCTTATCAACGATATGGTTGATGTGACCCGCGTGGAATCGGGACAGCTTACTGTGGTTAAATCTTTATTCTCTCCCAGCCGATTGTTAAACAACCTAAGAGATTTTTATAGCAACGAAAGGTTATTTCAGCATCGTGAGGCTGTTGAAGTACGCTTGGTTGTACCACCCAATTCCGATGATTTTATGCTTTATAGCGACGAGGGGCGCTTGGAGCAGGTGTTTACCAATCTCCTCGACAATGCACTAAAATTTACCGAGAAGGGGTTTGTTGAATTTGGTTATCGGGTTAAGGATTCAACCGTAGAGTTTTATGTGAAGGACTCAGGTATTGGAATAGACCCAGCAATGCATCGGGTGGTGTTCGATAGGTACAGGCAGCTCGACGAGCGTATTGAGCGAGCCAAGGAGGGTAAAGGTTTAGGCCTAACCATTTGCAAGGGCATTGTCGAGCTGTTGAGTGGGAAAATTTGGGTAGAGTCTGAACCTGGAGAGGGAGCAGCCTTCCTGTTTGAAATACCATTAGGCACTGATATATCCAAGCCAATGGAGGCAGTACAGCAAGATGAAGTTCAGGATGTGCCTGCAATGCCCGACTGGAAGAATAAGGTGCTGCTCATTGCCGAGGATGAGGAGATAAACTATTTGCTCATTAGTGAACTGCTCGAGGGTACTGGTGTAACAATGCTTTGGGCTAAGGATGGCGTACAGGCTGTCGAACTGGTTGATACCATAAAGAATATTGATGCAATCCTTATGGATATTCGAATGCCCAACAAGGATGGTTATGCTGCTTCGCTGGAGATTCACCAAATAAACCCCGACATCCCCATAATAGCCCAAACAGCATACGCTTTTTCCGAGGACAGGGCAAAGGCTGAGGCTGCTGGATGTAATGATTACATTACCAAGCCAATTAGTAGCCAGCAACTGCTAAGCATTCTCGATGGTTACCTTGGATAGTAGCAGTTTATCTATTCCATGCAGAGTGCAGATATCCGCCACCTAGTAGGATATCATTGCTGTATACCACGGTGGGTTGACCCTGCATGGGCGCCCATGCAGGGTCGTTGAGTTCAACAATGGCCTGGCCATTATCCCCCAGCTTAATCGTGCACTCCAACTGCGGATTTTGGCCAAATCCTCTAATCATAACCTTTACGTTATTGTGTACACCAGCCTCGACCCCTGTCAGTATGCAGTTGGTTAGCTTAAGCGTATCGAAAAAAAGGCTATCCCATGGACCTATATGTAGCTGATTCTTCTCGGCATCGATTCGGACTACGCATTTGTTTTTGGGGATATTTGCAATCCCCCTTTTCTGCCCAATGGTGTACCGGTGAATCCCATCGTGAGTTCCAATGGTTACACCATTCTCATCAACAATATCTCCAGCAATCCCTTTGTTCAAAATGCTTTGTTCCTCAAGAAAAATCCGATAATCCTTTCCCCTGAGGAAGCAAACCCCCATGCTCTCGGGTTTTCTTGCAAGCTGCTCAAACCCCCATTGTGCAGCAATAGTTTTCACTTCTGATTTTGTTAGATTACCCAGGGGCATTATTGACTTGGCCAAATATTCCTGAGGAAGATTCCAAAGAAAGTACGATTGATCCTTAGCCGGATCAATTCCCCTTAAAATCCTAAAAAAACCATCAATGGCAGATATTCTTATGTAGTGACCTGTGGCAATTTGGTCAAATCCATTGTCGCTAGCATACTGGTACAGATACCTCCACTTAACATTGAGATTGCAATACGAACAGGGGCAAGGGGTTCGGCCAGTAAGATATTCCGATCCATAGTATGGGAATACAGTTGCTTCAAACTCTTTGGATATATCCAGCTGAACCAATGGGATATTTAGCTGCTCGCAAATAGTAGAAATTCCAATCATGCTCTCTTCATGCACGTTGGATTTGTAAAATTCGAAGTGAATGGCCGTTATATCAAAACCCTGCTGCTTTAGCAGGATTGCTGCCGTGGTGCTGTCTACTCCCCCGCTTATGGCTAGCAGTACTTTGGGTTGTTTCTTCAAGGCTAACGATGATGGTTTGTGCAGGCAAAAGTAGGTATTATGATCAAATTCTGCATTTTCATTTGTATCTTTGATATCCAAAAAACATAAAACAGTGCAAAGATATTTTGTTGAGTTAGCCTACCTTGGCACCAATTACTGTGGATGGCAAATACAGCCAAATGCCAATACTGTGCAGGCCGAGCTGGAAAAAGCCCTCTCTACCATCCTACGCCATGAAGTTTCTACTCTTGGAGCAGGACGTACCGATACCGGGGTTCATGCCTCGTTTTTTGTGGCTCATTTCGATTCACAGATGATTAACCTTCAGTGGGATCAAAAGCTGCTGGTAAGCCTTAATGAGATATTGCCAAGGGATATAGCCATTAAGGAAATTGTGGCTGTTACTCCCGATGCGCATGCACGATTCTCAGCTCTATCTAGAACCTACGAGTACCATATTAGCAGGTATAAGAACCCTTTTAGTGTAGAAACTGCATGGCTGTACAAGGCTCCGCTCGATGTTGATGCTATGAAAAGAGCCGCCAGCAAGCTGCTTACCTATACCGATTTTACCAGCTTTAGTAAGCTGGGTTCCGATGTGAAGACCAATAACTGCAGAGTGTACACGGCCATGTGGGAGGTTCAGGAACAGGAGCTGGTTTTTACCATCCGAGCCGACAGGTTTTTAAGAAATATGGTGCGGGCCATAGTGGGAACCCTTGTGGATGTGGGTAGGGGTAAAATTGCTGAAGCTGATTTTGTTAAGATCATTGAGGCAAAGGATCGTTCGCTGGCAGGAACTTCTGCCCCTGCCGAGGGGTTGTTTCTCACCAGCATAGAGTATCCCGTAAATATCTTTCTAGAATAAATAAGGCGCTGAATGAAACCAGCGCCTTATACCAATTTGATGAATGCAATTGCTAGTATGCCGATTTGAGTGTAAACCTTATATTCCCAGAGATTTCATCAACAGTAATTGATTCCTGCCTATAGCTGATGTACGATGCGTTAAGCTTTGCTTCAACTACGTTCACATTGGCAAACGAAAAATTTCCATCGAAATCGGTAAATGTTTCTTGCTGGGTTCCCTCAAGAACTACCTTTACGCCAGCTAGAGACTCTCCTGTGCTATGGTCAACCACCTTACCGCTTATGCTACTAATAAATGCGGGTGCCGATGGAGCAATTTTCTCCTCAGATTTTGAGTTGTCGGTTTTTGAGGCCATTAAACTCATTGAGGCCATTAAGGTAATTATCAGAAGTGTGCTTAACTTTTTCATAATCCTAGTTTTGTTTTGTTCTGCCACAAAAGTAGGGTCATGATGTTAACCTAGTATTAACTCTACCTAAGGCTTAGGTTAAGTTTAAGCTAAGAGGTCTTCTCTTTCTTCTTAATTCCAAATCGCTTCTCTTCGCCTTTGAGCAGTCGCTCAATATTTTTCTGATGGGTAAACAGCAGCAGTACTGCAATTACCATGGAAAAGATGATGAGCGAGGGGGTAGTGTTGGAGAAAGCAAAAATCAAGATAAAGGGGAACGTGAATGCAGCAATCATTGAGCTTAGCGAAACGTACTTAGTAAGTAGCAGGGTTACAATAAAAATTCCAAGGGTAATTAGCGTTGCCATGGGGTGTAAGGCCAGTACAACACCGGTGAGTGTTGCCACACCTTTACCCCCTCTAAAGTTTGCAAATATTGGGAAAATATGCCCAATCATGGCAGCCATGCCCAGCGCTAGCTGAAAGTTAATAAAGAACCCTGTTTCGGGGATGTAAAAATCGGTAAGGTAAAGCAACCTGACGGCAGCATACCCTTTAAGCCCATCAACAAAAAACACAAAGAAACCTGCCTTTGCCCCCATAACCCGAAAGGTATTGGTTGCACCAGCATTGCCGCTACCGTGTTCGCGAATATCGATGTTGTAAAAAATTTTTCCAATCCAAATAGAAGTTGGAACACTTCCTAGGATGTAAGCAAAAGCTATTGTTAAGATCTTAAATAACCATTCCATTAATTCTCCAATTTGGCGGCAAATTAGCCATAATTTTTTTTCCTATGCAAATATTTGGGCATTCGTTTTACCCCGTGCCGCTTTGCTTTTTAGCAATAGAGATTGTAAAGTACATTTAATTAGCTATTTTGCATTCTCAATCAACTAGCCCAAATTTATATGCAAGTTACAAAGTTATTCCGTACCATTACCACAGTGGCGCTTGTTTGCTTCATTCTCATAGCTCCGCATGCTGGCAGAGCCGATGAGGGTATGTGGCTCACCTCCCTTGTAAAGCAAAATATGGAGCAGATGCAGCGAATGGGTTTGCAGCTTTCGGCCGAGGACATTTATAGCATCAACAATAGCAGTGTTAAGGATGCCGTGGTGATGCTCGATGACGGTGGGTGCTCTGCCGAGATAATCTCGCCCAATGGGCTAGTGTTAACCAATCATCATTGTGCGGTAAGCGATATTCAGTACCATTCCACTGCAAGCAGCAACCTCCTGCATGATGGCTTTTGGGCCTCTAATCAATCCGAAGAGCTGCCTGTGCCGGGTAAAACTGCGCTAATTCTTCAGCGGGTTGAGGATGTAACACAGCGCATAATGAGTGAGGTCGATTTCAATGCCCCAGATTATTTTTTACGCGTGCAGAAGATGGGTGAAAAAATTAGTGGCGAGGTCGAAAAGATGGAAAAGGGTACTCATGCCATAGTGGTTCCTATGTATAGTTACAACAAATTTTATCTTTTTGTTTACCACAGATTCACCGACGTACGATTGGTGGGAGCACCACCATCGAGCATAGGTAATTTTGGTGGAGATGTGGATAACTGGCGCTGGCCAAGGCATACCGGCGATTTTGCGCTGTATCGTATTTACACGGCTCCGAATGGTAAGCCTGCCGGCTACGCAAGGCGTAACGTACCCTATAAGCCTAGGCATCATTTTTCCATATCGCTAAATGGAGTGGGAGAGGGCGATTTTACCATGGTGGTTGGCTATCCCGGAACAACTTACCGCTACTCCACATCGTTCCATGCGCTTAACGAGCGCGATCAGGTGGCACCCTGGGTTGATAAGGTATGGGGCGAATTCATTGCCACCATTAAGGAGGCTATGCAGGCTGACCCTGAGGCCAAGGTGTTACTTACCGATAAGCACGATATGTTGGTTAATTTTTGGCAGAAGGATACCTACCAGGCCCAATCCATGCATCGATTCGATGTTGTGCCTCGGCTTAAAGCTCGGGAGGACAGCCTTTTGGCCTGGGCCAAAAGTGCTACTTCTGATGTTGATTATACTCAGGTGTTGAGCGATATTGAAGGCTACTACTCACAGCTTCAGCACAATGCTTACGAACCGATATTCAGAAGCCTAGGGTCATTAGTTCATTGGCCTGTGGAGGTGGGCAGCGTAATATATGAGCTGTATGATTTAATTATGGAGCTGGTTGCCGATAAACCCTCGAAACGCAAGATCCGACGAGAGATAAAAAGGATTCGAAGGGAGCTGCCCGAACTATTCAAGTCGTTTCACAAGGAGGTGGACATCGAGCTGTACAGCTCTGCATTGATTAGCCTGCTAAAGCATTTGCCCGATGATTTCGATAGCCCAATTCTAAAGGAGTTGGTGAAGAATGATTACTCCGAGATGCTTATTCCAATCGTTGTCGATTATTTTTACGATAAATCGTACTTCTCCTCACCCGAAAACTTGAGCAAGTTTTTGGATAATCCTATTCCCGACAGTTTGTACTCCGATCCCATCTTTATGCTTCATTTAAGCTACGAGTCACTGCTCGAAGATATGTATGACAAGTTGGGGGCGTCGTCGGATAATCTACAGCTTGCAATGCGCGATTACACCAAGGGGCTGCTTAGCATGGAGCCTGAGGCTCCACACTACCCCGACGCCAACTCCACCATGCGCTTATCGTATGGAAAGGTTGTGGGCTACAGCCCGCGCGATGGTATGCGCTACAATACGCATACCTACTTAAAGGGTAAGTTTGAAAAGGAAAACCCCGAGGTGGATGTGTTTAGGGTTAGTCCAGTGGAAAAGCGGCTCTGGGAAACATCAAACTTTGGGGCTTATGCCGATAGCGTTGGTGTTCCCATTTGTTTTATTACCGATAACGATATCACCAACGGCAACTCGGGTAGCCCTGTGCTTAATGCCCACGGGCACTTGGTGGGTGTAGCATTCGATGGAAATTACGAGGCAATGGCCTGCGACTTTGTATTCGAACCCCATATGCAGCGAACCATTGTTACCGATATCCGTTACGTACTTTTTGTTATCGATAAGTTTGCCAATGCCCAGTGGTTGATTGATGAGATGACGATTGTGGTGGAGTAGGGATGTCTGAGAGTCGAAAGTCTGAAAGTCAAAAGTCAAAAGCCAAAACCTGAAAAGTTGAAAGTCTGAAAGTTGAAAGTCTGAAAGTTGAAAGTCAGAAAGTTGAAAGTCAGAGAGTCGCGTGCCCTGAGCAGTTCGACAGGTGTTATGCTGATCAGTTCGTCAGGTGGTTGGTGAGCCAGCCAAACCGCTCACTGACCACTCGCAGAAGGGTCGGAAAGTCTGAAAAACAGAAAATGAAAATGTAGAATGTAGAATCCGCAACCCTCAACTCTCAAGCAACCAGTCTCGAGGAGATCAGTAAGTAGTTCTGGAATTAGATGGCTTGACTTACACGGATTTATCGTTGTCGTAGGGTTTAATCTCTATTGGCTCAACATGAATTGTGGTTTCCACATCAAGCTCCGCGGATAGCGTTTTCTCTATGGCATTGGTTATTCGGTGCGATTCCGCAATCGTCATTTCGTTGGGGAGGTAAATGTGGATGGTTAGCTCCTTATGGTGAATGTAGTTGTGCAGATGGATGTGGTGCGAGTGAACCTCCTGCTCAGCCGCTTGATTTGCCAGCCTCTTAACATCTTCCACTAGCTTTCTCGAGGGCTTCTCCCCAAGGATGGTATGTGACGAGCTGCGGATAATTTTGTAGGCTGTGTAAAGAATGAAGAGCGAAACAATTATTCCCATCACCCCATCTATCCACCAGTAGAAGCGACCAAGCGCAATACCAACCAGTATGGCAACCGACGATATGGCGTCGCTTCTGTGGTGCCATCCATCGGCCTTTACGGCCTGTGAGTTCGTTTTGCGACCTACGTAAAATGAGTACTGCGCTAGCCCCTCCTTAAACAGAATGGAGACTAGGGTTGCAACAATGGCAATAAGCCCGTAGGTTGCCGACTCCTTGCTTTGGAGGCGCTCAATCGACTCAATAAAGAAATTATAGGCCACCATGGCCAACAGTCCGCCTATTAGAATTGATGTGATTAGCTCGTTGCGCCCATGCCCAAACGGATGATCCTTGTCGGCCGGCTTGCGCGACAGGTAAATCCCTAAGATTAGAAAGATTGAACTTAACGAATCGCTTAGGGTATGCCAAGCATCGGCAATAATGGCCACCGATCCGCTTACAATACCAGCCCAGTACTTTATGATGAACAGAAACACATTCACAGCAATTGATACCCAACCAGCTTTGATGGAAAGGTTACTATTATGCAAATGATGGGTGTTCATACTTTAGCCGGATGAGGTTTAGTATTGTATTACTGCTTCTTTTCGGTTTGTTTCAGGCTCATTAATATACCTTATGGGGCTTATAACCTGCAGCTTCTTGTTGGTTTCTTCGGCGCTAACAATCTCGTAGTTTTTTGTGTAGTGTATCATATGTACAGCGCTGTTCTCGAAACCCGTAAGCGAGTTTTGCTGATTAAAGTTAAATTTCGACTGCAATAGGTTTTGCTTATGATTTGAGATGCAGAACTGAAAATCAATCCCGTAATTTTTCATTGCGGTGAGAAAGTACAGCATCACATCGTACCCCTGGTAGGCATATTGCGTTGGTTCGGCTCTAAACGCATCGCGGTATTTTGTAATGAACGATTTAACGTGTGGATCGCTATAGCTTACAAAGAAAGGTGTAAAGAGGTGTAGCTGCAGCTGGTAGAAGTAGTCGACCTGAACATTTCGGAACCGCTGCCAGCTTGGAAAGCCGTAAGTGCTAATGGGGTATTTGTAAATTGTGGAAAGCGCCTGCAAATTCCCTAGCAAATCGCTTACAAAGGCCTCGTTGTTAGTAGGAACCAGAATAAGATTCTCTCTGTCGAGCGCCAAGCTGTGGCTAATGCGTTCCTGTACATCGGGTGCTGGGCTGCCGGGTCTATAGCTCACCTCCTTAAAGTGAATAAGTCTTGATGAGGGGCAGCTGCCTATCCTTTGGGTAATCATATCCTTAAAACTCTCTATCATCGCCCTGTTGGTAGTGTCGGCCTCGTGCACCAGCACTATATTTTGCCCACCGCAAAAATCGATAATATTTACAAACTCTTGTAGCTGAGTCATGAACGATGGGTTAGCTTGGAAAAGGTAGGGGTTACGTTCCAAAAGGTAGTTGTTTCGCGAAAGGGGCGACACAATTGGGATACGATGTTCAAGTGCAAACTCTGCAATGGGTTGTAAACACTCTGTATATGCCGGGCCAATAATTAGGTGAGCATCCTGCATCCCCTTTTCTAGGGTTAGCTGTCGGGCTTTGTCTGCGCTTCTCTCGGTGTCGTAAACGTGCAGATTTATTGATATCCCCATATCCTTTAGCGTGTCGAGTGCAATGAGAACGCCTTGGTAAAAGTTGAGGAAGTTAGCCGTTTGGGGCGATATTCGTTCTCGTCCACCCGAGCGTACCTGTTCAGTCAATGAGCCACCTAGGTCGCCATTCAGGGTATCGCTAGGCTGAATCTCAACCATTTGGGTAAAGGGCAGCAATAGGGCAACGTTGTATACATCGCGCCACCTGTTGTACTGGAACGTGTCGCATACCACTGTTGGAGTTACCGTGGCTGGGGCTTCATATTCAGCCATTTCATCAATAACCACAACCGTTTCGTGGTGTTTGGGCTCTGGCAGCGGCGATGTGTCGGACGGATCCTTGGGTATTCGAAGTATGGTTCCAAGCTTCAAACCATCCTCACCTAGCTCAGGATTGAACTTTCTGATTACCTCCTCGCTAACACCATATTGTCGTCGGAGCGAAAAGAATCCTTCGCGTGGTTTTACCTCGTGGTAAATAAATCTATCTGAGTCTTTGTCGATTTGTCCAATGGTGCTAATACGCTTTTTGGGGATTAGTACTACCTGATTTACGTTAATGTCCTCCTCCATCCCGGGGTTTGCAGCGTAAATTTCATGCAGCTTAACATCGTATTTACGCGTAAGGCTCATCAGCGTTTCGCGGCGCCTTACCACATGGTATATGTAGTTTTCGTCCTCATCGCCAGGCTTTACTTCTTGTCCTTTTACAGGGATTTTAAGCGCTTGATCTACCTGAAGCCCCAGGTATATATCGGGGTTCTCCATGGCTATCTCAATTTGGCTAACATTGTATGCTTTGCTGATGGAGAAAAGGGTCTCGCCTTGCTGCACAATATGGATATAGTATTGTTTTCCATCAATTCTTACTTTGTCGGTCGATATTTTAACCTTTGTGGTGGTTTCGGCCTCCTGTGCAATTGCATTCAATGTGCCCAAAGCCAGCAGAATGAATAGGATAAGGTTTCTCATCTGGAAAAAATATATGGTTTGCATAATCAAATGGCAAAGTTACTCAATCAAAATATAAAACAAGCATATTGACTAAAAATTGCCCCATTGGTATAGGGTAACCGTTGTAGCTGTGCTATATAATATCTGCTTTTTTCATCTCGAAATGAGCCTTTGAGCTAAGGCATTTTTGGGATTCTAGTTTTTTTGATGTAATATCGTTACGCATACTATCGTTAACCCTAAATCTAATCACTACTCAAACCCTATGAAAAGCAATCTTTTACTAATATTTTTTGCACTTGCCGGCCCTGTTAGTGCCCAAAAATCGGTTAAAGCTCCTTCCAATTTTATATTTATCCCTATGGGAGAAGCAAAAGTAGAGAGCCAAATGGTTGCAGTTGACGCATTCTTTATGCAGAGCCATGAAGTTACCGTTGGCCAGTATAGCGAGTTTCTTAGCCAACTAAAGGAGCAAAACAAGAATTTGTACAAGGATTGTTATCCCGATACAGCCAAGTGGGTGTCGCTTTTTACCTATTCATACAATCAGCCCTTTGTAGAGCATTACCACAAGCACCCCTCGTATTATAGTTATCCTATGAATAATATTTCCCGCGAAGCTGCCCAGGAGTATTGCAGATGGTACACCCAGCATTACAACTCAAGCAAGGAGGCGATGAAAAGGGGCAAAGGGGTTTTTCGTTTGCCAACGCAAGCAGAGTGGGTTAGAGCAGCCCGTGGCGATAATCACAACTGGATTTTTGCGTGGGAAGGCCCTTACCTAAAGGATAAGGATTGCGTTAAGCTGGCCAACTTTTTATCGGTTAACGATGCTAACATATCACGCAATGCCGAGGGTGAGGTAATAGTGATAACACCTATGCAAAATACAGGTGCCAAACAATTCATTACATCGCCTGTAAAGCAGTTTAAATCCAACTTGTATAAACTTTTCGATATGTGTGGAAATGTTGCCGAAATGGTGAGCGATTGCGAGAGCGTGAGGGGAGGTAGCTGGTACGATACAGGATATGAATTGCGTGTCGATGCGCCAGGGGATCACTTGCCTGTGCCCTCACCCATGGTTGGGTTTAGAATGGTTTTTGTACCCTCGACTGGTGAGTAATTTCCTTTGTTGCCTAGCTATACAAAATATTATGGAAACCCATTATTTGGTTAAACCTTTACTATCTTAATAGTCAAAAATGTGGCAGTCGGATTTTCACGAGGCCGCATTTTTTTTGGTTTTATCCATTTGTTATATTTACACCCAATCAATCAATCAGCCAATCAATCACTCAATCAACCTGTCCGCTCTACCTGCCGCCTGCCGGTAGGCAGGGTAGACAGGCCACTGGCGGATCAATCACTCAATAGAAAGTTAACCCCAATAAAAATTTGTACTATGAAAAAAAGTATTCTTCTGCTAGGTCTAATGCTTTCGCTCTCTGCTTTTGGTCAAAATATGCAGGAACTTGAACAGGAGATTAAGGCTCTGCGTGAGTACAATGTGAACTTAAACCACAGGATTGATGTGTTGCAAAAAACCATTGATGATGTGCTGTGGTTCAACCGAATGGACGACATTGCATTTGTGGATAAGGTGTATATGTATGGCCCTCCCCCCGCCAATGTGCCTAGCCCAACCGCGCGAGGTGCTTATAACCACGTAAAGTTTTGGTCCTACATTTTTATCCCTAAGGATATCGACTTCTCAAAGAAGTACCCACTGCTTGTTTTGCCCCATGGTGGTGTTCATGGCGATTTTTCAACCTACTATTACCACATCGTTAGGGAGCTTATGGCACAGGGATACATTGTAGTTGCTCCAGAGTATAGGGGTAGCACAGGTTATGGCCGTAAACTTTGGGAACAAATCGATTATGGTGGGCTTGAAATTCAGGATGCGCACGCAAGCCGCAACTATATGCTCGAGAACTATGAGTTTGTCGATAAGAATAGGGTAGGTATCCTTGGCTGGAGTCATGGCGGGTTGATATCCCTTATGAACGTGTTTGAATATCCAAAGGATTACAAATGCGTATTTGCTGGAGTGCCTGTTTCCGACCTTATTGCTCGCATGGGCTACATGACCGATAGCTACCGTAAGTTGTTCTCCGATGACTATCACATTGGTAAAACGGTGTATGAGGATATACAGGAGTACAAGCGCCGCTCCCCCGCGTGGAATGCTCACAAGCTGCAAACTCCTTTGCTTATCCATACCAATACCAACGACGATGATGTGGATGTGCTTGAAGTGGAGCATCTTATTAAATCGCTTAAGGCCGAGGGGAAAAAGTTTGAGTATGAGATTTTTCAGGATGTACCTGGCGGTCACTCCTTCGACAGGATGGATACCATGCATGCCAAGAAAACCCGTTTAAAGATATATGCATTTCTGGCAAATTACCTAAACCCTCCAAAAGTGCTTAAAACTGTTGAGGATATACACAGGGCTGCCTACAGGTAGTGCTTGTTGTACCTTAAAGTGTAAAACCTCGCTAGTAATGGCGATTTTTTTTATTATATTCGTTTTTTGCTAGCGTTACGTATTGTGTTTTTCCATAATTTTATATCGATTAATAGGTTAGATAAAAAATTGAATAGCTATGCAATTATCTTTTAGTTTTATACATCAGTTTCTAGTGCAGGGAACTTATTCTATTGCTGCGCAAGTTAATCCTACCATTAGCTTGGTAGCCTCAGCCGAGGAGTCTTCGGGGGTGTCAATAAGTGAGCACACTGCCCATAGCAGTATGGCTCCGTTGCTGTTTATTATCATCGCGCTGCTAATTGGTACAGCAACACGTTACTGGTTAAGGAAATCGCCCATTCCCTACACCATATCGTTGCTAATTATTGGGTTGCTTCTAGGGTTGGCCTATCGCTTGGGATTTCTCTCGAGCTTTTGGGGAATTGGCGAGAATGATGGCCTGCATATCCTTGGCGAGTCAATTAATTGGGCTGGTCATATCGACCCCCATGTAATCTTCTACATCTTTTTGCCCACCCTCATATTCGAGGCGGCCTTTGCTATGCATGTGCATACCTTTAAAAAATCGTTTACCAATGCCTTTATTCTTGCCGTGCCGGGTATTATAGTAGCCATAGTGCTAACTGGTGCTTTTGTTATGCTGATTAATGTGCTTAACCTTGGCCTAGGGATGTGGACATGGCCAGTTGCCTTTATGTTTGGTACAATAATTAGCGCCACCGACCCAGTGGCCGTAGTTTCGATACTGAAAGAGGTGGGTGCCAGCAAAAAGTTGGCAACGCTTATCGAGGGCGAATCGTTACTTAACGATGGTACTGCAATCGTAATTTTCATGGTTTTTCTATCAGCCATAACTGGCTCTGCCGAGGGTAACCATGCCGTGGTTGAGTTTTTAAGGGTAGCACTGGGTGGAGTAGCCGTTGGGGTAGTTATTGGTTGGCTGGTGGTGTCGTGGTTGCGCAGGGTTTTCAACGATGCCCTATTCGAAATTACGGTGGTGGTTAGCGCGGCGTATCTGGCCTTTTTTGTGGCCGAGCATTTCTTTCACATCTCGGGCGTTTTAGCCCTTGTTGCCTTTGGCATTATGATGGCTGGTATTGGCCGTACAAGGATAAGCCCACAGGTGGCGCACTTCCTGCATGAGTTCTGGGAACTTGCAGCCTTTATTGCCAACACCCTTATCTTTTTAATAGTGGGCGTGGTTATTGCCTTGCGCATTTCGTTCACCACTCGCGATTTTGTAATTCTCATTCTTATATACATCTCAATTCTTGTAATCCGAGGCCTAGTGCTATTGCTGTTTTACCCGTTGATGAAGCGAATAGGGTATGGGCTAAACCCCAAGGATGGTGTTATTGCGTGGTGGGGTGGCCTAAGAGGTGCCATTGGGCTTGCGCTTGCGCTAATTGTGGCCAGTGAGGCATCAATTGATATGGAGATAAGGACTCAGATTCTTTCCCTTACCGCAGGTATAGTATTTCTTACCTCACTAATCAATGCAACTACAATCAAGCCACTCATAGATTGGTTAGGACTGACAAAGGTAGGCGATGCACGTTTGCAGCTATTGTCGCAAACCATAGCTATGCTGCGTAAAGGGGGTGAAAAGGAGATTACCAAGCTGAAAGAGAATAGGTTTATGGCTGGTGCCGATTGGGATATGGTGGCCAAGTACTTGCCCAAGTCCAAAGAGCGCGAATCGGGTGCAAAGAATGTCGATACCCTGTTCGAAACCCGCAAGCGAATGCTGCTTAAGGAGAAGGAGAGCTACTGGCGCCAGTTCAGCGAGGGGTTATTAAGCCCTGCTGCGGTTCAGAATATGTCGAGCGAAATTGACCACCTGCTCGATTTTAATGGCACCATCTCGCTGGCCAAACGCAAGGATTTGGAGCAGATGTGGCAAACCCCAAAAATTCTGGCCAAGCTTCAAACCCTTCCTGTCATGGGGCGCTTCTGGCGAAAAAGATTCTACAATAGGTTGGCGCTAAGTTACGACTGCGCCCGTGGATTTGTTGTGGCCAACGAGGAGAATTTGAAAAGTCTCTCGAGCCTAATCATTGGCCTTTCGGCTGGTGCCGAGGAAATATCGAATGAAGTGGAGAAGCTAACAGGGCTTGAGGATGAGATTAATGAGAACCGCATCATGGGGCTAACCTTCCTCCGTAACCTTAAGGATACATACCCCGAGGTGTATCATGCCATCGAGACCCAAATTGCCTCTCGCTCGCTGCTCAATCATCAAATGGCTACCATTCAAAAGCTCGAGAAGCAGGGTAGGTTAGAGCCTGCCGATGCAACTAACCTCGAAGGGCATATCCAAAGTATGATGAAGAAAATTAACGATACACCCCCCGAAATAAAGGCCACCGAGGCGTTGCGTTACCTGGCTGGTTTGACTTCGCTTGGTGGATTAGCTGAAGGCGACTTAGAGTATTTTGCCAATCTCTTTGCCGAGAAGGTTTTCCCAGCAGATGCAAAGATTGTGCAGGAAGATAACCCCACCGAGGGTTTCTATATTATTGTTAGGGGTACAGCTAAGGTTGAGCAGGAGGGCGAACTAATAACCGTTGCCCAGCCAGGGTCGGTGGTTGGCGCCTTCGAATGTCTTACCGGACGAGCCCTTTGGGCATCGTATATTGCCGAATCGCCAGTTACTGCATTAAAATTAAACATTGCTAATAACCATAAGAAGCTAACCAGAAAACCCAATATCCTTGAAAAAACATGGCTATTTGCTGGGCTCGATATGGCTGAGCGAATGCTTGTTAAACTAGAACCATGGTCGTCATGGCGAACCAAAAAGTTACGAGGGTTTATCAATCAAGGTCAATTGGTAAGCCTTAAGCTGAAGGAAACGATGGAGTTCGACCAGAGGGTGGTACTGCTGGTTAAAGGTGAGGTTACCGAGGATGGCCAAAAGGTGCTGTCGGCCCCAAGCCTAATAATGGGGGGTAGCATTAAGGCCAATATGGCTTCAATTCTTTTTGTGCTACCAGTAATTGATTAGTGAGACTGAACATATGTAAGCGAAAAGATTGATGTTTGCCAAAAAAAGTCTAAGCTGCGCATAACCTAGGGCAGCTTAGACTTTTGTAATTTTTATCTAGTTGCTTAACCTTCGGTTGGCAGCTCTGGAGGAGCAACTTAAAGCATCGCCTCATATCATTAGGGTTCACCGATCGTATGTAGTTAACGCAGTACACGTAAAGGTTTTTACTAGCTACAACGTTGTGGTTGGCGATAAAACTATTCCCATTGGCCGTAATTATCGGGAGAAAGTCTGCATTATTTTGGCTAAATAACTTTCCTAAATTGTATTAAAAATTATAATGTTCAATAAGTTGTAAATCTTAATAGATTATATTCGCTTTGCGTATTCAAGATATTGAAAAACACCCATAAGCCAGTTGGCTAATCCGTTGGTGACAAAAAAACCAAAAAACATGAACGTTCGTATTTTATTCCTACTAATTATCTGTACTACATTAAGTACAGCTACTTTATCCCAGAATATCACTCAGGCTACCAAACTCTATCAGCAAAAGGATTTCGATGCGGCTTTTGATATATTTAATTCCGTAAAAAGTGGAAATTCTCAGTATGCCGAAAGCCGATACTACATGGGCCAGATATCATTCCATAAGCAGGATTTTGGTAAAGCGGAGGATTACCTAAAGCAGGCAATTGCAGCAAATGGTAACGTGGCTAAGTACCATGTGGCCATGAGCAATGTAATTATGCGCTTGATTTCGAACGCCAGCATGCTAAGGCAGGCATCGCTTGCCAGCAGGCTCCGCAACCATTTGGAGGAAGCCGTTAGGCTAAATCCAAACGATATGAACTCATCACTTATTCTGATTGGGTTTTATAAACAAGCACCAGGCCTTATGGGAGGGAGTAACGACAAGGCAAATGCATTGGCGGCCGATATCATGAAGCGCAATAGGGCCGAGGGGCATATGGCCCAGGCATTAGTCTTTCAAATGGATAAGGAATATGCCAAATCGGAGGAGTACTACAAAAAATCTATATCGCTTGCCCCCGATAGCGTTCGCTACTACTACTCGCTGGCACAGTTTTACCACTCCCAGCAGCAACCGAAAAAAGCTGTTGCAGCTTACGAGCAAGCATTGGAGAAGTTTCCCGAGAACAAAAACCTAATGCTTCAGATAGGTAGAGTATTTGCTACAACCGAGCAGGATGATGTGTCAAAGGGGGTTGATTACCTCAATTCATATATCAAATCAACTAACGACAAGTCCGATATGAGCCTAGGCGATGCCTACTACTACCTTGGGCTGATAGAAAAGAATAGGAATAACAAGCATTTGGCCCTATCGCATTTTAACCAGGCCGTAAAGATAAACCCCAACCACCGCTGGGCAAAGCAAGCCATTGATGAGGTGCGGAATTGATTACCTGCTGGTGCTAATCTTTTTGTAACCCGTTAGCCTATGGTAGCGAGCACCAAGCGGCTTGTAGTAAACCAGCACGGTGTAGCTGTTCTCGGTGTCGAAGTAACTCCCCTCGAAATGGGTAGCATCCACCTCGCCAGTTTTATCGTTAACAATCAGATATCGATAGTTGTAAGCACCTTGCTTTAGCAGCAGTTTAGTTTCGTAAGCATTCCGTTCGGGGTTAAATACCATTCGGTTCGGTGGGCTAAGCTCCCATCCCGTAAGTTCGCCAAAAAGATAAACACTTTTACCCTCGTCCAGCTCCATTGGAGTTCTAAGCGTAAAGTAGGTCCATGCGTAGTCGGCCTCAATATGACTTTGTGTGCTGCGCTCTAAGTTAACCACAAACCTACCGTTCAGGTCGGGGTAAAAGGTGTAGCGAGTACTTCTGCGGCTGTGGTCTTCGTTTAGCTGAATGTGAAACTCACCACCATAGTAGCTTATCGATTGTATGCCCTGCCCGCTATAACGTATGCTCTTGCTATCGAATAGCCTATACTCGTTACCGCCTTCAAATATCAGCGCGTTTGGTTGCGAGTAGTCCAATATATCACCCCTAACAAATGCAGGTTTTACATCCTCATGGCAGCCCTGAAAAAGATGATTCTGACATACCACCGCTTTTATTTCGGCAAATGGGTCGGTAATCCTTAGGCGTGCCGTGTTGAGCTGCAGCTCAACTTGCTGTCCTGAAAAGCGAAATTCTCCAGCCGAAGGCTGACGGATGCTTGCCGTTATGTTTATGAGGGGCTCGTAAACTAAAAATCTGCGTTGCAGTAATATTACGTCAGGGTTGTACGTGTCGAATACCCTAATTAGGTAGTTCCCCGATATCCTCATCCTAACATCCCGGTTTGGAAGTTCGAGCCTAAAATGCGTGTAGCTGCTTGAAGTGCCAGTTGAGAAGCTGTAGTCTCGTATTTCATTAACCTCAAAGCCATCCATATAGTCATTAATAAAAAGATTGGATGGATTCCACTCCGAATCGCAATGTACAATGGAGTAGGAGTAGTTCCCTGGGGTGTTAGATATATCGTCAAAGGTTAAAACCACCCTGTCGTTCCCATTCATTTCAATCACTGGGTCAGCAAGTTCCCAGCCGAGCTTATGGGTTTTTACGGTTTTTATAGATGGTGAATTTGTAAATTCTAGCGTGTTTTTATCATTGCTGTGAACAAATACGCTAGCCGTTGTGTTGTTTGTGAAATAACAAACAGACAAGGCCAATAATATAATTAGCCTGTATTTGCCCAGTTGTGTAGTTCTATCGATGCTTTGATGAAGAGCCATTTATGGAATTGTTTGTTTATAGATAAGTAACGAAAATAGGAATTATTAATTATTGTTGAGGGTAAATTGGCTAAATATCCATAATATTGCCGACTTTTAAGGTGCGCATATGGTTTTGATGATAAATCTCACTATTCCGGTTTTTAACATCTGAATAGGACTATTGCCCATTTATTAATACATGTTGATGGTTATATTTGTGCTCCCTTTTTTATTTCGCAACGTTGAATAATTTTATAAATTTGTTATCCAAATCCAAATAATTTTAAATCATGCCAAAAGTATTTAAAATACGCAAAGGTTTGAACATCCCGCTAAAAGGAGAGGCCGAGAAGGTTTTTACCAGAGCTGAATTGGCAGAGTTCTACGCGGTAAAACCCACCGA